>Ga0315274_10015413_pt1 | contig 10827 bp, 7 predicted proteins | sample YL17G02_20_MG_FD_203700 | JGI IMG/M metagenome (GOLD analysis project Ga0315274, IMG submission 203700) | Sediment microbial communities from Yellowstone Lake, YNP, Wyoming, USA - YL17G02_20 | ecosystem: Environmental > Aquatic > Freshwater > Lake > Sediment | place: USA: Wyoming | collected...
CACAAACCGCGAATATCACAATCTGCGAATTACCAGTTTTAAAGTTATTCGTGCGTTGGGAATAGTTGGTGAGTGCAACATCCAGTATGCATTAGACCCAAACAGCGAAGAGTTCAAAGTAATAGAGGTCAACTCTAGATTGTCGCGCAGCTCTGCACTCGCATCCAAAGCAACCGGCTATCCAATCGCATACATCGCTGCTAAACTGGCCATAGGCTACACTTTGCCAGAATTAATCAACAAAGTAACAGGCGTCACTACAGCTTGCTTCGAACCATCTTTAGATTATGTAGTTGTAAAAATTCCACGCTGGGATTTCCAAAAATTTCGCAACGTCAGCAGAAAAATCGGCACACAGATGAAATCAATCGGAGAGACTATGGCGATTGGCAGAAATTTTGAGGAGGCGTTGCAAAAAGCAGTGCGCATGCTCGACATAAACAGGGAGCTTACAGATGTAGAAGACATAGAAGCAGACCAAGCGAAGATAAAAGAAATTTTGGAAAATCCAACCGACCTGAGACTTTTTTACATTGTTAAAGCGCTGCAGATTGGTATGGGTGTGGAAGAGATAAGCAAACTAAGCGGCATTGACAAATGGTTTTTGAGCAAAGTAAAAGACATTGTTGATTTTCAGAACAGGCTAAGTATTGGTATTGACGCGAGCATGCTGAATTACGAAATTCTTTTGAAAGCAAAACAACTCGGCTTCTCAGACAAAAAAATTGGTGAATTGATGGGAGCTAGTGAGATGGAAGTCAGAAGTATTAGGAAAGGGTTGGGTATAACGCCGTGCATCAAGCAGATAGATACGTTAGCCGCCGAATGGCCCGCTGTAACAAATTATTTGTATGTGACTTATAACGGCAATAGTGATGACGTCGAGTTTACGAAAAGAAACAAAGTTGTGGTTCTTGGTTCTGGCTGCTACAGAATCGGGTCAAGTGTGGAGTTTGATTGGTGCTGCGTCAATATGGCTTGGGAGTTGAAGAAAAGAAACTTGGGAGAGGTTATAATGATAAATTACAATCCAGAGACTGTGTCGACAGATTACGATGTACTTGACAAGCTGTATTTCGAAGAGCTGACACTGGAGAGAGTTTTGGATATTTATGAAAAGGAAAATCCACTCGGTATAGTGGTCAGTGTGGGCGGTCAGATACCAAACAATCTCGCGTTAAAGCTAGTAAGGAATAATGTGAAAATCCTAGGAACAACAGCAGAAAATATTGACCGCGCAGAGGACAGGTCAAAATTCAGCCAACTGCTCGACAATCTTCGAATAAAGCAACCTGAGTGGAGCAAGCTGGAAAATATAGAATCGGCGAAAATTTTTGCAAAAAAAATAGGTTACCCTGTGTTGGTGAGGCCATCATATGTTTTGTCTGGATCCGCAATGAACGTAGCGTTTGATGACAATGATCTAGAAAATTATCTCAGACAGGCCGCAAAAGTTTCAGAGAAATATCCAGTTGTAATCTCAAAATTTATGACTTTTGCAAGAGAGGTGGAAGTAGACGGTGTGTGCGACGGTCAAAATGTTTTCATCGGAGCCATAATAGAGCATGTGGAGAATGCGGGCGTGCACTCTGGCGATGCGACCATGTCGATACCTACAGTAAGTCTCAGTGAAAATGTAAAAGAAAGAATAAGAGAAAATTCCAGAAAGATCGCACGAGCTCTCGAGATAAAAGGACCATTTAACATTCAGTATATTGTAAAGGATGGGGATATTTTTGTTATCGAATGTAACCTACGTGCATCGCGCAGCATGCCATTCGTATCGAAAACAGTTGACATCAACCTAATGGAGATTGCGGCTGATGCTATACTTGGCAACAAAATAGAAGATGGTGAGGGCAAACCGAAAAGTTTCTGCATAAAAACTCCGCAGTTCTCTTTCATGAGACTGGAGGGAGCGGATCCTGTGACAGGTGTGGAAATGGTTTCTACTGGTGAAGTTGCTTGCTTTGGTAAAACTTTCGAAGAATCTTTTCTCAAAGCTCTAATCGCAGCAGGCATGAATCTGCCGAAAAAGAAGGATCCGATACTGATAACTGTGGGTGGCGACAAGGAAAAAATAATTGACTTGACTCGAAGAATGGTTGGAAAAGAATTCAAAATCTATGCAACCGAACATACTGCCGAAGCTCTGTTGAAAAACAATATCGAATGTGAAGTTTTGTATAAATTAGGTGAAGCAAGACCAAACATTCTCGACTATATAACGAATAAGGAAATCAAACTTGTAATAAACATTCCAAGCCTCAACAACAACGGCATGAGCGGCGAAAAATTGATAAAATCAAAAATTTTTGATGACGAATATATAATAAGGCGGCGGGCTGTAGAGTTTGGCGTGCCGGTGATAACAAACCTAGAACTAGCCAAAGCATTGGACTCGGCAATGGAAAAATACGCTGATAAAAAATTAGCCGATGATATGGTAGAATTTCCCAATTAAGTTTCAAAAGTAAAAAAATGAAATAGCCCCGAGCGGATTCGAACCGCTGTCTCAAGCTCCAGAGGCTTGCATCCTTGGCCGCTAGACTACGGGGCTGACACTATCTATAGATAAATTGTGCGCTTGACTAATTTACTTTTACGAACATTTTTATACTTTACTGTTCAAATAATTTTCTAGGTGCTACGACATGCACGGTGAACGACAAACACTCTGAATCTGAAGCTTATTCTGACTTGTTTAGCATGGGTTTTAATCTTTTAATTCGCAAAGTTAAATTTAATTTATTGATATTGAATGGTGAGGATTATGGCTAGGAAAGGAGAAGCTGGCAGCATAGATTTTGGCTCAAACGAAGAGAAGCAAAAACATTGGCACAGCACTTCACACATGCTCGCAGCCGCAGTAAAAAAGCTCTGGCCAAATGTAAAGTTGGCAATCGGGCCAGCAATAGAGGCTGGATTCTATTATGATTTTGATGGGAGGACGTTCTCCGAAAAAGATCTGGAAAAAATCGAGGATGAGATGAAAAAAATTATCAAGGCAGACGCGAAATTCGAGCGCAGCGAAATTAGCAAAAGTGAAGCAAGAAAAATTTTCAAGAACGAAAAATACAAGCTAGAGCTGATTGACGACATAGAAGGTGACAAGGTCACAATCTACAAAACTGGTGAGTTTGTTGACTTGTGCGCAGGGCCGCATGTGACAAGCAGCGGGAAGATTGGCGCTGTGAAGCTGCTCAAGGTTTCTGGGTCGTACTGGCGAGGTGACGTAAAAAATACTCCGCTGCAAAGAATTTATGGCATTTCATTTCCGTCACAGAAAGAGCTGGATGCTTACCTAAAGCTGCTTGAGGAGGCGGAAAAAAGAGATCATAGAAAAATTGGCCAGCAGTTGGATTTGTTCAGTTTGCATGAGGAAGGCGTTGGGTTTCCGTTCTGGCACAACAAAGGTTGGATACTGCGAAATATTTTGGTTGAATTCTGGAGAAAAAAACACAGAGAAGCTGGGTATCAAGAGGTAAATACGCCCATTATGCTGAATAAAAAATTGTGGGAGACTAGTGGCCATTGGGACAATTACAGGGAGCTCATGTACTTCACGCAGGTTGACGACATTGATTATGGAATAAAACCAATGAACTGTGCTGGCGGAATTTTGATTTACAAAGAGAAAAAACACAGCTATCGTGAATTTCCATTGAGAATCGGAGAATTGGGTTTGGTGCACAGACACGAACTCAGCGGCGTTGTTTCTGGATTGTTCAGAGTAAGATCATTCACGCAAGACGATGCGCACATTTACTGCCTGCCAGAGCAAGCCGAGCAAGAAATCAACAACGTAATCGAATTGATGGAAAGCATCTACTCCGCATTCGGAATAAATGAATATGAGATAGAGCTTAGCACGCGTCCGGAAAAATCAGTCGGTACAAACGAAATGTGGGAGACCGCAACAAATATTTTGAAACGAGTTTTGGAAAAAAGAAAAATTAAGTATGAAATAGATAAAGGCGCAGGTGTTTTCTACGGACCAAAGATTGATGTGAAGATAAAAGATTCGCTAGGTAGAAAGTGGCAGTGCGCAACCATACAGCTAGACTTTAACTTCCCAGATAGATTTGATTTGACATATACGGGCGCAGACGGCAAAGAACACAGACCAGTGATGATTCACAGAACTCTATACGGAGCATTGGAGAGGTTCATAGGAATTTTGATAGAGCATTATACAGGAGCATTCCCAGTCTGGCTCGCTCCAGTGCAAGTTATAATTCTGCCTATGACTGACAAAAATATTGATTATGGACAAGAAGTGAAAAAAGAATTGGAAAAAAATGGGGCACGAGTTGAGATTGACTGCGAGCCAAACACGCTCGAATATAAAATCAGGAATGCCCAGCTGCAGAAATTGCCGTATATGATTGTGGTGGGTGAAAAAGAAATCAAAAACAATACCATTGCTGTGAGAAGCAGAGATGGAAAAGTGAAATACGGCGTAAAGATAAAAGATTTCATAAAACAAATTGAAGATGAAGTTGAAAATAAAAAATAATTAGCTATGCTTCTTTAGAATGAGACCAAACCATTTTGAACAGTGGGTCAAGCACGTCGCCAGCAGCATGCTGACTCTTGCTCCACACTGCCATGTCTTGCGTAGAGTGAACTTTGGAATCTGTGAGACCAAACACAAACTGCTTGCCGTCTACAACTGTAAATCTTCCTGCGATTGGAATTTCTTTTGAATCGATTGACCTAACATCAGCCACGCCGCACAATGTTTTTATTGCATCCGACGATTTCTCCATTCCAGTCGTGGCGATTTTTATATTCACTCCGCGCTCTTTTGCTTTCTTCAGAGCATCAAGATGATTCGAATAAAGCTCAGCCAATCCTTCTGGCGTAGTGACTATGTTAATTGTTTTGTTCGCGGCTCTAATCATTGTATCAACCTGCTGCAGCACAGAATATTTTCCTTTCAGCGAGCCAGTTATGTCTTCAGGTAAAACAAGTTTCAATCCTTGCGAGAATATTGTTGCCAACTCTTTCAACACAGACGATTTTTGCAAATCATTTATCCTCTCCGCATTCTCTGTAAAGTCTTCCTCCAGCTTCTTCTTGGCTCGCTCCAGTGCTTCCTTCGGCTCCACAGCAACGTACTTGATCGGCTTGGCCTGCTGCACCACAACAAATCCCTTGTCAGCCAGGCTTTGTAAAACATCATACGCGCGCGACCTCGGCACGTTGGCTATTTCTGATAATTCACCAGCAGTAGAAGTGCCTCTTGCAAGCAAAGCAACCCACAATTTTCTTTCATAAAGATTCAGACCAATTCCTTTCAGTGTATCCAATACTTTTGCCGAAGCTAACATTCTTGCAATCTCCCTTGTTTTAACTAAGTAGTGATTTAATATTTAAACTTTTATACGTTTGCACTACAACATAAATTTTATAAAATCGGTATAGATAAAGTTTTGTATCAAAAAAATTTCTACCCAACTTCAGTTTTATAGATGCTGGGTATAAATTGGTATACTATATAGAATACCATATAATATATTATATTGACTACAATAAGTACTATGAACTCTAGTTTAACCCCCTCTTCCCTGCGACACGAACAACTCCTCTAGCCTGCCTATGGTGTCGGGCTCGGATTTGTCATCTGTGCGCTCCTTGACAAATCTTGGGAAGCGTAGTGCAAATCCTGACGTGTAATTCTGAGATTTCTGTATTTCTTGATAGCCGACTTCCAAAATTATTCTTGGTTTAACGCGCGCCATCATTCCTTTTTCGCTTATTATCAGAGGCTTTAATTTTTGAGTCATGCTCTGATACTCATCCTCACTGAACCCAGTAGACATCATGCCACACTCAAGCAACTTGCCGCTATCTGGATCTTTTACTGCCAACATATAGCTTGTCAGCCATTTGGCTCTCGCTCCCTCTCCCCACGCCGCAGCCACGATCGTGCAATCCAACGTCTCCATTATCGGCTTTATCTTCATCCATCCATCCACATGCCTGCCAAAAACATATTGCGAGTCTGGGACTTTGAGGAACAGCCCTTCCTGCTTCGCATCCAGCGCCTCCTTATAGAATTTGTTCAGCAACTTTACATCATCCGTCACAATCTGCTTGGCAAGTTGAAACTTTCCTGGAATAATTTTTGTTATCTTCTCCAAAATTTTTCTTCTCTCACTCAGCGGCTTTTTAAAAAGAGTTTTGCCGTCTACATACACAACATCAAACAGATTTACTTGCACTGGAATTTCTTTCGCCATCTTTTCTATGTCATACTTCCTATGAATTCTCTGCGACAAAATTTGAAACGGCAGCGGGTATCCAGTCTTCGCATCGATTCCTAATGCCTCACCCTCGACTATGCATTCCTTCGCCTTCAATCCCTTCCTGCAAAACTCAACTATGTCCGGGAATTGCTTGGTCACATTCTCCAGCCTGCGAGTGAACAGCCAAATCTGATCACCTCTCTTATGACACTGAATCCTCGCGCCATCGTATTTGTATTCAGCGATTACTTTGCCATAATCTTTGACTACGTCTTCGATGCTCTCTGCCTTCTCTCCAAGCATCACCTGAATTGATTTTCCAATCTGCACGCGAACTTTTCTCAGTCCAACCACGCCTTGCTGCTTTGCTATCCGCGCAATCTCGCCGAAATCAGACAGAATATTCCACGCATAATCAACAGCCTCGGTCATCTTTGCTTTATCTTCCTTGCTCGCATCTGGCTTTAGCAAAAATGATTTCACGATCGCATCGCGTATAATTCCTTCGGCCACGCCAATCCTCAAATCCGCAAGAATATTCCGCACAATGTATCTTGCTTCCTTTGGGCCAGCCGACACCAGCAGCTCTGCAATCAAATCCAATTTTTTTTCCTGCGAGCCTTTTCCAGTTACCAGCGCCAGCCTCTGCAAGTTTTCAAACACATGGTCAACAGTCAACTTTTTTCTCAGCAGCACAGACTGCTTCCGCGATTTTACGCATTCCTCCGCCGTCAATCCCAGGTCGCCATTTTTTTTGAATTTGGCCTCGACATCATCCTGCTTGAAACCAGACGCCTTTGCTATCGCTTTCAACATCATCTGTGTTGCTATGCCTAGCTCTAGCATCTCACTCTTCGAATACACCAAACCCTGCGACAGCATCACAACCCTCGGCAGCAGCTCGGTAGATGTTTTCTTGAACAACTCGCTCAGCGTCGTGGCCTTGCTAAGTTTGGACGGTTCTGCCTCCAATTCTTCATACACATCTGCAATTTCACTGTAAAACATAGAGCTCACTATACAATTAACATTTAAAAAGGATAAAAATTAATTTAATCCTTAACACAGATTTGAAAGATTTGAAAAAAATGGTTGATACGATGATAAAACATGAATCGTGGAGCTATGGCTACTGCGAGACTTGCAAAAAGAATGCGCACGAGTGTGTGCAAATGATCAAGCAGCAGTTTGCATCGGGCGATCCAAAAGCCAGCTACAAATCAGAGATGTGGATTTGCCCAAAATGCGGTGCGAGCAAGTTGTTGTAAAATTATTGATTTATATATTTTATAGCTAATGGTGCTGTTGCTGATGCAGCAATTACTCCTAGACCACATGCCATCATTATTGGCCCAATTATATTTGTTGCTGGTGTAATGGTCGAAGCAATTTCTGGAAAAGATTGACCGATATAAGTAGCTACACCTGTAAACAAACTATTAGGAGAATATTCTCCTCTCAAAGCATTGGGTAAATTATAAATTAAAAATCCGCTCGTTGCTGGCAAAACCCCATCAAAGAGACACCTCCAAAAATAACATACATCTTTTGATTTTTCAGTTTTCTCGAAATTATGAGTTATGGAGAGAGCAACAGTATACAAAGCATCAAATAATTTTTTTCTATCGAACTTCATAATTTATAATCGGAATGTTAACAATTTATACTTTTTTACTATTTCTATTCAATAGAAACCCCAAATAATAAAATAAAAACTTAAGAAGCGATTAATTATATATGAATTTATTCGAAGCAATAGTCAGCAGGGCGTCTGTGCGCAAGTTTGACAAGAAAGATGTGGACGACAATTTGATTGGTGTGTTGCTGTATATGGCTGGCCAGGCCCCTTCTGCTGGCAACACTCAGGAATGGAAGTTTATTGTTGTGCGAGACGTGAAGCAAAAAGATAAGTTGGCTGCGGCTGCTCTACATCAAAATTTTATCAAGACTGCGCCAGTTGTGATTGTTGTTTGTGCGGATTTGGAAAAAATCAAGCTGCGTCATGGTGAGCGCGGTGAGAGGATGTATGCTCTGCAAGACAGCGGAGCTGCCATACAAAATATTTTGCTTAGCTGCACTGCGCTAGGCTTATCGAGCTGCTGGATTGGATCATTTGACGAGGAAGAAGTAAAAGGTATACTCGAGCTGCCAGAGAATTTTAGGCCTGTAGCTATGCTGCCAATTGCTTATCCTGCCGAGATTCCGCAGAAGCCAAAGAGGATGGACTTTGAAAATTTTACGTGGGCAGAGAAATACGGTCGCAAATATGAATTGACAGTTGCCACGCAGCCAGAGCGAGAGGACACCAGATTGGTTGGACCTCTGGGTAGTTATCTTGAGGATTTGTTTGAAAAAATTCGACGCGAAGGATCAGGAAAAAAAGAGGCTGCGGCAAAAAAAGAAAAGAAGATTGTGAAATTCGAGGATTTCTTGAAAAAATTCAAAAAGCAGAGACCAGAAGAATAGGCTGCATGGATTATGGGTTGGAGTAAATTTAAGATGTAGAAAACAGAATTATTTTTATAGGTATTGCGTAAATTTCGCGGGATGGGTTTGGTTTGAAGAGCAAAGTATACTTGGCCAGCACAGCAGCAATTTTATCACTGTTATTTTTAGCATCAGCAGTGCTTGCAGATGAGATTGGCTTATCATTAACAGACAAAGAGGTGGGCGCGACCAGGGGACAGACAGTAGAGGTTACTGCGAGTATAACAAATAACATCGTGGGCAGCGACAGGTTTCATATTTTGATAACTCCTAGTTATTGGGTGACAGGAATAAGCGCAGAGCCAGAGGCCGAGAGAGTGACAGTGCCTTATGGTTCAAGTAAAGTCGTGAAATTATTTTTTAAAATTCCAGACTGCATAGAGAGTTTGATACAAGATTTCAACATCACAGTCACCTCAACCACCACCTCCGCTGCCGCATCTCAAATATTGAAGCTACAAATAATCGGCGGCACATCAGTCTGCTTGGAAGACATCACACTCGACAAATACATCTACAACCCAGAGGAAACTGTTGTGATAAAATCCAAGGTAAAAAATGTGGCAAGCGATCCATCCGGTCTTTACTATCTGGAGACCACAATCAAAAATAATGGGCAGCTTGTGCAGAAATTCACAGATGAAATCAGCGTGCCAGCAAGCAGCTCTCTCGACGTAACCAACAATTACCCACTTGACAGATTTATCAAGCCAGGAATATACGTAGTAAAAACCACGCTCAAAAATATCCTCCGAGTCACACTGAACTCAAAGGAAACAAGTTTTGAAGTTAGGGCCACATACAACATCCAGCAGAGCGAGTCAACAAATTATGGCTTTCTCATACAGACAAAAACAATCACAGTGAAAAACATTGGCAACACAGCAAGCTCTAGTTTTTACGTGACCACATCTGTGCCAGGCGTGCTCTCAGTCTTCACAAAACCCCTCGGCATGCATACAGTTGAGCAATCATACGATAGAGTACTATACCACTGGCTGATACCAACACTGCAGCCAAACGAGGAGCGCATCGTCGAATATCAAATCAACACATGGAATCTCTGGATAGTCATACTCATTGCTGGAGTTGCAGTAGTTTTTCTATTCAATTATGTGTTCACACCAAAAATTATCAAGCGTCACACTCATTACGGCAGGCTAACAGGAGAAAAAGAAGTTAAAATTTCCATAGAAGTCAAAAATCACAGCAGGCACGCAATTCATGACGTCACCGTAACAGACATAGTGCCGCCCATTGCAAAAATCCTCAATAAATTCGACACGCTGCGGCCAGAGGCGAGAAAACTACCAAGCGGTATACAGTTGATGTGGAAAATAAAAACGCTGCGGCCCAGGGAAGAGCGAGTGCTCACATACAGAATAAAACCAGTGGTGGAGATTGGCGGACTGCTGAGGTTGCCGCGTGCGCGAATAAATTATTTTGATAAAAAGAAAAATGTAAAATCCACTGCTTCTAAGAGCATAACAATCAAAGCCAAATAAAAACCAAGTAGAAAGCTAGATGATGCCGACTATGAAAAAAATTAAACTAACAAGGAAAAATAAAAAAACTAAAACTATTGTGTGCCCAGTGTGCGGCTCTGGTAGCCTAACATACGCAGGAGCTATGGCTGGCTGGACTTTTCCTGGTATTAACGCAGCAGAGAGATACATCTGTAAAAATTGTGGTTATGAGGGCAGCGTGGCGCTTACCGTAGAATCCAAAGATGACATGGAAAAAATTCGCAGGCATGGAGAGTGGCTACGCAGACATGGCAAGATTGATCACAAACTTGTTACGCAGCCCACATTTACAAAAAAGTGGATATGGATGTGGAGAGCAGTAATCACATCGACAGTAATTTTAACTTTAATAATGTTTTTTATCTTAGCAATAAGAAGTGAGTTGTCACAGCTCGGATTTATGGTATTGTCGTTCTTCTGGGTTATATTCGCAATTATCTGGTTGGTCGTTGGGTTTGCAAAAGCGCGGACAAAGCATGCAAAGTAAAGATTTTTATATTCTTGAGATGATTTAATTCTATTAGTCAACAACCCGACTTAGCTCAATCGTAGAGCAACCG
>Ga0315274_10015415_pt1 | contig 10826 bp, 7 predicted proteins | sample YL17G02_20_MG_FD_203700 | JGI IMG/M metagenome (GOLD analysis project Ga0315274, IMG submission 203700) | Sediment microbial communities from Yellowstone Lake, YNP, Wyoming, USA - YL17G02_20 | ecosystem: Environmental > Aquatic > Freshwater > Lake > Sediment | place: USA: Wyoming | collected...
CACACTCTCTTCTCCATGGGTAGCCTCCTGGTTTGCTCTGTGAGCGAGAACCAACGTCTTGTCTCACCCTTTTAGCCGCCAGGAGGCTCCCTTTCAACCCTCAATCCTTATGCATTCAAACAGGATATGGAATTCCGCCGCTTACCGTCCCAACGATTCGCAGCATCGCCGCTGATCATCGGGCCGAAAAGGGCGCACTCGCGCTGGTTGTCCCGGTCCGTGACGTGAAAGGCAATACCAAGAATAACGATCCGCGCGAATCGGCCCATGATGCATGAGCCAAGGCGAACGGAGACACGCACGTCAAGGGGAATTTCGGTTCCTGTCGCTGAAACCTTGCTGTCCCCGATTTTCCCGCCGATCTTCCGGCTAAGCACGTACCTTAGTTCCGCCCGGCCACACTGCCGAGATCGCGGTTACTGGAAAAGCCCGGCCCGCCAGCGGCCACGTAACCCCGACTGGCGCCGGATGGGTCCGGCGAGACCCAGAAGGCGTAGAGTCGGCCATTCTTCAAGCGGAAACGAAACCGGACCGGCTGATTTACCAAGGAGGACAAGTCGCCGACGCCCTTCCAGCGGATCAGATGGGAGGTCTGGTCGGCAGTCACCGGCACGCAGGCTCCCAAGGTAAAGGGCGCAACGATCTGGCCCGCCTGGTCCAGGGTGCGGCCATGTTGCCGGATGCGGGGGCCAGGGCGAAGGAAGCGCGATGCCATTGTAGAGCGGTTCGCCCGACGACTCGCTCGGGCGATAGGCGGCGACGCCGAATTCCATTGGCGCGGTTCCCGCTTCGTGCGCGCCGATATCGGGTCCCGCACCGGTGAAGCCGTCGTTGAAGTTGGGAAGGACCACGCCGCCATCGAATCCCGGGCTTCTCTCCGATAATGCGAAAACGCCCTTGCCGTCCTTGAAGCCGTTACCGGGCGCGTACTCCGGTACGCCGACCACGCCGTGCGGTTCTTGCTTCCCCGCCGAACGGACCTTTCCCGGAATCAGATCGTAGTCGTAGTCGTGCGTCGGTTGCGTAGAGGCGTCGCGGATCGAGTACCCGCCGCTACTGCGGACGTGCAGGATGTTGTTGCGCGACACGACGGAGAGCAGTTCGGGGCCGCCGGACTGGTTCAGCCCTTCCGCGCAGCCGATCGTGCCGCCCGCCTCCGGCGGTCCCGGGGGCTGGAGGATCGTGTTGTGGAAGACGTACGCCCGGCCGCCACCAGTCAGCGGCGCGCCTCCCATCTTCAGAAACGGCTCGCCGCGCCAGCTTGTGTGACCGAAACGGCTGCTGCCGGCGACGTTGCGGAAGATGTAGATCGGCCCGACCGACAACCCGGCGATGGCGATCTTGACCATCGTGCGGTTGATGTAATTACCCCAGACGCGGACATTGCAGCCGCCCCCTTCCAACTCCAGCCCGTCGTCCCAGCAGCCCTCGATGTGGTTGCCGTAGACGTCCGAGTCGGTGCCCGGGAAGCCGCGCAGGCTGCGGTTCGCGCCGCCGCCGAAGATGTCGTTGCAGTAGTGGTGGTCGTCGGTCATAAAGTCGTTGTAGCGAAAGACGTGGTTGCCTGCACTCTCAAAAAAGGAAATGCCCTGCGGACCCTTGGGATGGTATCGCTCGCCGCCCTCGCGGAATTCCTGCCAACAGTTTGCGTTCGAGCGCGGGTGGTGCATGTGGTTGCGCTGGATGATCACGCGCGTGAGCGGTTTGTACTTCGAGTAAACGGCCGAGTCGTAGTCCACACCCCAGCCATCCTTGTCCACGCGCCCCCAGCCGCTGATGTCGCATTCCTCGATCACCACGTCGTGAACCCCATCGCCCAGCAGCACGCCGTGAATCGCTGCGTTCTTGAGTGTCAAGCCGCGGAGGATAACGTAAGACGCTTTGACCACAATGCAGTGATCCGCCCTGCCGCCCACGTCAATCACGGCTTCCGATTTGGCTGCGGGCGCGTAAAGCACATAGCCCTCCGGCGAACCGGACTCCGTGAGGGTCAACGTTTCACTGGAACGGACGGGCGCCTCGACTGTCTTGCGCACCGGAAATACCTCGCTCCAGGTCCGCGCCCGCAATGAAGTGCGCGTGGTTGTTCCCTTCAATTGGAGCGCGATCTCGTAGGTCGCGCCCGGTCGCAGATGCACGATGCTGCCCCGGTATTCCTGGTTGCGAGGGTCGAACCAAAGCGGAAGCGCAGGCCGCCAGTCCGCGTCGCCAAGCACGCGATAACTGACCTCACACACCTTGTCCGAGGCGCCGCCAGGTGCCTTCCAATACAGCCCGACACATTCGAAAGTCGGAACGGCGCTGGGGTTCGCCGCGGGGTCCGCCGCCCGGAGCAACACTGGAAACAGGAAGATGATGAAAGCGCACAGACAAATTCCCTCCGTGTGGTTTCGGAGTCGTTTCGAAGGATGAAGGGCATTTATGGCTGACTCTCCTTCCGCGCGCCATCGCGGTTCTTTGTCCCGTCGGTAAAGCAAACGGGGGCTGGCCGGTCAGGGAACGGACACCCGCCTTAAGGAATGGGATCGCCGGCCAGTTCATTCAGATAGTCCTCGACGTTGGTGTACCCATTGCCTGCGATGGCCGCACCGTCACGGGGGTTGTTGGGGTCGAGGCCGCGCGCCTTTTCCCATGCATCCGGCATACCGTCGTGATCTGAATCAACCGGAGGTGGTGACGCGCCGGCGGCGAGATCGGGCCACGGACCGGTGGTGCTGACGCGACTGGTCGCGGTTTTGTCGCGCACGCTCTTGACGATGCGCAGATCAATGGCGTCCCGCGAAGGCTTGTATGCTCCGACACTGGCCAAAACTCTGTCTAACAGGTTCGAGACGGGATCCAAGGCAACGGGAGGCGCCGGAAAAGGCTTTACGGCGTCGTACTGCGCCTGGTCCACGACATGGGTGTTTCCATCGTGCTTGAACTCGTAGTAGTCCCAGGTGTTGACGCCGTGTCCGGTCCAGTCATTGGTGGAGCCGGCAGGGGAGCGAGGTCCCCAGTTGCCGGATAGATACAGCTTGGTTCCCCCCGCCTCGGCCGCCGAACCGTCAATGCGCACCGGCCCGCCGTTGCCGACGTTGAGATAGGGGTATCCACTTTCCGGTCCCGCCAGCCAGAGGTTGTTGACCACGTTGCCGAAAGCGGAGGTATTGAGGGCGAACTGCCCAAACACCGAGGCGTTATTCCCGCTCCAGTTGTAGATCACGTTGTTGCGGAAGTCGAACACACTCGCGTGCTGCATCAACCTAGAAACGGCATTTGCCTGTAGCCAACGCGGGACGGATGGCTGAAGAATCCCGACATGGATACGAGAGAGAGCCAGTGGCCGGTTCACCCAAAGGGTGAGCGGGAAATAAGAGCAGAGACAGCGGTAGCGGTGGAGACGTTTGGGGGTCGGGTGCATGTGGAATGGGACCCGCAGGCGGCGGTGACGCCGATGGGGCAGTTGCCGTTTTTCATCGAGTTTTTGAAGACGGCGGAGTTGTTCGAGCCGTGGGTGGCGGACTGCCCGTTGCTGTGGACGAGTCCGAACGCGCCGTCGAAGCGGGACATTCTGGGGACGCTGTTGTTGTCGGTGTTGGCGGGGCATTGGCGATATGCGCACATTACTTCGATCCGGGCCGACGGAGTGAATCCGCCGTTGCTGGGGATGAGGAAAGTGGTCAGCGAAGATTCGGTGCGGCGTTCGTTCATGCCGGCGGAGGCGGAGGAGTGCGCGCGCTGGCAGACGGCCCATTTGCGACGGGGTTACGAGCCGTTGCTTTGCGAGCCGTGGATCCTGGATATCGACACGACGGTCAAGCCGTTGTATGGCCACCAAGAGGGGGCGAAGGTGGGATTCAATCCGCACAAGCCGGGCCGCCCCTCGCATGCGTATCACACATACTTCATGGCCAACGTGCGGTTGGTGTTGGACGTCGAGGTGCAGGCGGGAAACCGAACGGCGGCGGTGTACACGCGGCCCGGACTGTTTGCGTTCTTGGACGATCTGCCGCGAGAGAAATGGCCGGCTTTTGTGCGTGGCGACATCGCGTTTGGCAACGAAGGGATGATGAACGACTGCGAGGTCCGTTCGCTGCATTACCTGTTCAAGCTCAAGCAGAGCAGCAAGGTCAAGCGCCTCATTCGCGAAGTGTTCGGGCGCGCCGACTGGGTGGCGGGGGGACAGGGATGGGAGGGCGTGGACGCGACGTTGCGCCTGATGGGTTGGACGCGAGAGCGGCGGGTCATCGTATTGCGCCGCGAGTGCCGAGGCGAGGTGATGCTGGAAAAGACCGACGCATCCGGGCAAATGATGTTTGCGGAAATCCAGACAGCGGAAGGGGTCAAGAGATATGAGTACGCGGTCCTGGTCACGTCGCTGCCGGATTCGATTCCGGCGCTCGCGCAACACTATCGGGATCGCGCCGACGCCGAGAACGTCTTTGACGAACTGAAGAACCAATGGAGTTGGTGCGGCTATACGACGTGCGACCTCAAACGTTGTCAGATCATGGCGCGCATGGCTGCCCTGATCTACAACTGGTGGTCGTTGTTTGTCCGGCTGGCCATCCCGGAGCGCCACGCGGAAGCGATCACCAGCCGCCCCTTGTTGCTTCATGCCGTGGGCAAGAAAACCGAGCATGCCGGACAGACCCGCGTGACGATCACCAGCACCCATGCGGAAGCCGACGCTATCCGCAAGGTCCTCAGCCGTTTGTCGACATTTTTTCATTGGCTTCGTTCAAGTGCGGAGCAGTTGGATTGGGGCCAGCGCTGGCGCATCCTGCTGAGCCGAGTTTTTGTCTATTTCCTCGGCGGCCGGCTGCTCGCTACGCCCGCGAAACTGCTCGCCGAAAGCCCTTAACTGCCGTTTTTAGGATCAAAGGAGTTCTCGAACCCAGATTCGCATACAGGTTGTGGTGGAGCGTGATATTCTTCGGAGCACGGCTGCCGCCGATATGCTGGCCCATGTGACATTCGCCGATGAGATTCCACTGAAAGGTGGCTCGATCCAGATAGGAGCCATACCAATCCAGTTGCGTGTCGGAGCCCCACGAGACCGAACAGTGATCCACAATGACGTCGTGAACGCCGGGTTCGGCCGTCCCGTAGAACAGAATGTTGTTGCCGGCGTCGTGCTTCATGTTGCCGCCCATCCGCACGCGCAGGTGGCGAAGGATGATGTCGTGAGCGCCGTTGATGCACCAAACGCCCCAGTCGCCGTCCGGCTGCCCAGTGCCTTTGATTTGCACGCCGCCCGGCGAGGTTTGCCCGGCGACGGTGAGGTAGGGCGTGGTCACCCTGATGGCGTTTTTCAAAGTAATCGTGCCACTGACCCGAAACACGCAGATACGCGGCCCGGACGCTTCCATGCAACTGCGCAAACTTCCCTCCCCCGAATCGTTGAGATTGGTTACCTCGATGACTCGTCCGCCGCGGCCGCCAACCGCATTGGCGCCAAACCCTTCGGCGGTCGGAAAGGCTTTCACCGACTGGGCCATCGCCACGGGCGCAGCGAGGAGAGAGAAGCAGAGATCTGTGACAAGAGCACACCGGACAACACATCGGAGCAATAGCACGCAAAACGGTTTCACTTGATGATGTATTCCAATCCAGAAAGCGCGTCTTTTCTTCACGTTCGTTCCTTTCAGTTCGCAGTCTTGGTCGCTTGCGAATGCTGCACAACGTTGCGGATTCGCCGCAACGGCTCGGAGCCGGAGAAGTAGAGATCGTTGCCCACGAAGGTCGGTGAACCGACGGGATCGAGTTTGCCGACGACGTGGACCGTGGCGTCTTTTGGATCAATTCGGACCAGCACGTCTTTGAGATAAGTCCAGATGAAGCCGTCCGGGCCGCGCGCCAGCGACAGGTATTCGTAGGAGGGGTCCACCCAGTGCGGCCAATGGTTGTCCACCGAAACGCGCCAGGGGAGGGTCTTGCGGAACAGCACTTCGCCGCTCGCAACGTCCACGCCATAGAGAACGCCGTTGCCGGGCTTGCCATACTCCGCCCCCTCTACCGTCAGACCCAGCAACCGTCCCGGCGCGGTTTCGATGATCAAGCCGATGGCGCGCGCCTTCGCCACGGGCACGATGTCCCGCACAATCTTTTGCGCGTTCACGTCGTAAACGAACAGCTTGGCTTCGTCGGTCGGGCGACTGTTGTTTTGTTCGTCCGCCGCCGTTGTGGTGGAGATGACAATCAGACGCCCGCCGAGCGCCGACGCAATATACTGGACCGCGTATCCGGTGAGCGGCGCCCAGAAGCCGTCCATCTTGCGCGTCTTCGGATCATACCAGCCGAAGCCGCCGCCGGTGTAATGACGCAATCCGAACCCGCCGAAGTAGATCTTGCCATTCGCGCCAAGCGCGGAACTGTGCATGAGCCCGACCCGAGTGGTCTTGTCAAAGTCCCCCAAGTATCGAGGGTTGCTCCGCTCACTCGCTTGGTCAGGCGGTGGATCGCCGGGAGGTCCACCCTTTCCCAGAGTCCACTCCCGGGCGGGATCGAAGACAAAGAGATGACCGCCGGAATAGCCGCTGAGATACAGCTTGTCGCCGCAAACGATGGTCGTGTAGGGCGCCAATCCGACGCGCGGGCCGCAGTAGGTGGTCCGGTCGGTCTTCGGATCGAAGAGGAACGTGCCGACGTAGTTCTCACCCGTTCCATAGAGGCGACCGTCGGGCAACACGGACAAGGGGTTGATGCGCTGGGGGTAGCTGTCAACGTCTTCGAGGCGAATCGCCTTCCAGCCCAGTTGTTCCGGCTTTGCGTTGGCCGTCTCGCCGCGAGCATCTTTCTCCTTCTTCGCGGTTGCCTCTTCGCGGGACCGATACCACACCACTGCGTTGCCTTCCGCGTCCGGGTCAATCTGGCCGAAATAGACGTCCGGCTTCGGCACGGCCTTGTCCCACGGCGAAGGCTTCGCGGGCCACGGCGGCTTGTTGTTCACCTTCGGAATCGCCTCCCCGTGATACAGCCAGTATTCCTTGTTCGGCGCGCCGCTGCCCTGAGGGAGGCGGGCGTAAGCGCCCGGGAACTGCTCGATGATGTCCATCACGCGCTCCGATGGGGACTCCAGCAACACCTTCTGCTCCCCGGTTTTCAGGTTCACGGCCACAAGATACCAGGCCGGCACCATTCCGCTGGCGATATAGGCGTGCGTGTCGTCCACCCCCATGACGTAACGGCTCCACGCGCCATTGGGATGGGTTGGACCGACTGCGCCAAAATCCTTCACCACCTTGCCCAACTTCGGATCGTAGATGTAAAGGCCGACTTGATTGCGCCGCGTCCCCGTGCCGTAGATCCGTCCGTCCGGCCCGACCGCGAGCGGGCGGGTCTCACCGCCGAGACCCGGGACGATTTCACCCCGCTCCTCGAGCGTGTTCGTCGCCGGGTCATACACGAACAGATCCATGCTCCACGTGCGCCGCGAAGGCGTCGCGATGTAGAACTTGCCGTCGAAGCCGAGGGCCCGTCCCGACAGGTAGAATTGGTGGCCGTCCGGCAACCGTTGCTTCTTCACCTGGCCTGTGCCCAGATCAATGGCGTAGAGCCACGTCGGCCCATAGTACTCCTTGAAATAGATCTGGAGAAGGTCCCACGTCTTGCCGTCCAGGTTGGGCACCAACCAGCGCTCCCAGACGTTCACCCCGCGCGCCGGCTCGCCCAGCGACTCGGTCTGCAGGACCGGCGCGTTTTCGAGCGCCTGCTTGAGCTCCGGCTGCTCGACCGCGCGCCAGGGTTCCCCGGCGGCTGCTCCTCGAGCCTGCGCGAAGAGCAATGCTGCCAACAGGCCTGTCCACACAATGCGCTTTTCCATGATCGCGTCTCCTTGTTGGACCACCAATTCACCTCTTTCGTAAATCCGATATCGCAATGGCAAAGCCTTCGATCTGGTTGTCCTCGCAGCGAATATCGCGCGTCTCGGCCCCGATGAGGATGCCGATCCGGGAAAGCGGCCCTCGGGTTTCGCGAAGTTCGTTCTTGATGACTGTGACCGACTCCGTTTCGCCGTTAATATCAATGGCCACGCCTTTTTCGCCGCCGCTGTCCACGATACGGTTGCGCTCGAAGCGGTTCCGGTGCGGCGCAAATGCCTTGCTCCCGCCGCGAAAGCGTATGCCGGCCTCACCACTTCGCCGGATGTCATTATCGCGAATGAGGTTGTCCGAATCACTGTGACCCAAGGTCATCCCATACGTACAGTCTTCGATCACATTCTTCTCGTAGAGTCCATGTTGGGCGCCCCAGCAGAAGTAGATGCCCTCGGCGCTGTGCCGAACGCGGTTGCCGCGAACAATCGAACGTTGGGAGCCGGACCCCGAGTGAAGGGCGAGCCGGACGCCATCGTCCAAGTGACAGTTCTCGACAAGCACGTCGTGTGAAATTCCCCAGACGATGCCGTCGCAGTAGAAATCGCGCACCGTCACATCACGGACGGTGATGCGATTGCATTCATCCAGGCGAATGCTGCCATCGTCGAAGGCGCCCCGATCAATCATTTCGTTGTTCGCCTTGTTCCCATCTATGGTAATGTTCTCAATGACGACGTCAGCGACGTTGGTGCACTGGAGAAGAGCAAAGTTGGTGGCGATTCTGGGGTCGCCCTCGAGGTGGTAACGCTCCTCCAGGCGGCGATCCAGCTTGAAGCGATTGCCCGAGGAAGCGATCAGCGTTCGCTGGATGATATTCGTGCCCTTGCCATAGGGGTCTTTGCTGACGAGACGAACGCCGTCGCCGACTTGAAACCCTTTGGGGTCGGCCAGCGTGACTTCTTGATCCCAATGATCGCCGTCCACAATGAGATTGGTCGTGACGGACGGTTCCTTGAAGAGCACCGAGTCTGTCCCGCTCCCCAGAATGCGGACCTTCGATTGAAGAAAGATCGAGTTGCGCAGCCGGTACGTGCCCGGCAGAACGCGAATGGTGCCGCCTCCCCGCCGCGCGACATAATCCACGGCGGCCTGGATCACTCGATCCGTGGCGCCGACGAGATCCGCTTTCTCAGGGCCAACCGTGATCATCACGCGCTGGTCCCAGTCGGGTTCGACGGAATCCCCGAAGATTGCGCGTGGGTTGGTGTTCTTGGGGAGGTCGTCGGCCCGCGCAAGCATTGCGCCAAACGCGCTGGCGGCCAGACCGCTAACGGTTCGCAGGAATTGCCTGCGCTGAATTGTCTGGGGAGTGTGCGCTGTCATGGCATTCTCCTTGGGAGCCGAAACGGGGAACTCGTCCGGCGCTGCGGCTCATTCACTCGGTTCCGTCTTGCTCGCCGATTTTTTTATCGCGGGCAGCGGGCCCAAGCGTCTCGTGCCTACCGCCAGCTCGTCAATCCACAGCTTCTGGGGGTGCGGCAAAAGTCCAGGCGCGAAATAGGGAGCCATCAAAAACTGGTTGAACTTCATCTTGGGAAAATCCGTCGAGCGGAAAATGACGTCGGTTCGCTGGACAACAAGCCTGTCATCGAACCAGCCACGAACGACGCCGTCGCGGTTGGGGCGATCGCGCTCGACATCGAGCGAATTGAGTTTGAAATACGCTTCGACGCAGTGCCACTGATCGTCGCGGAAAAGCGCCTCCGGGCTGTCGTAGAACTCGCCGTTGTAACCGCCCTTAAGTGGTCCCTGGGTCAAGCCGTGAGGCATGTTCGCGTTCTGGATGTCTTGGGCGGCAAGGCGCAGCTTGCCCTGGACCGGCTCGATGTAGAGCGTGAGGTGGCTTGCCGCCGGGCCGTGCCATTTCGGGTTCTCGGTGGTGAGGAAGCTCATCAAGTGTGGGTGGTAGTTCCTGCCGCTCCAGCCCCAACCTGTGGAGAGCTTGAGGTAGAAGCGGACGGCGACCTCGTCGGCGGGTTCAAACAAGTGCCGGACGGCCGATGAGCCTTGGACGGGCCGCTGGCTGTCGGTCCACTCGTACTCGATGCAGCCTTGGCCGGCCAAAGCGGCCCCGACGATTCTGAACCGGCCGCCGTCGTACCACCCCCGCTTCGCGAGGTCGGCATCCTCGAAACTCTCGCTGAAAAGAACCCCCTCCGGCTTCGGCTCGGCTGCGGCGCAGCGTGTCGCCAGTACGGCCATGCCGATTCCCATCCACATCACGACCACCAAGCTCTTGAACATTCCGTTTCTCCTTTCGTACCTGATCCGAGGGCGCGCCGACAGGGAGCTGCGGCTAACGGGCGAGGCCTTCAGAGACTCCCTTGCCCAAGCAGATTGATCAAGATGCGCTCCGCCACCGGGTCGTAGTTGGGTTTGGACCGGTCCACGCGGCTTTGGAGGTCAAGCTGTACAAACAGGATGCCGCCATCGCCCGTGGCGGCGGGGAGCACGGCCGCCAGGGTGGTGTTCGGTTCCCGCGCCCAGAGGATTTTCTTTGCGCGAGCCAGAGCCGCACCCTCAATTCGGCCGATCCCCACGGTGCCGGGCAGACCGTTCCACCGGATCAGCCACTGTGGGTCAATGCCGGAAAGCATGGGATGCTTAACGTCTTGGTGCGGAAACACGCGCGAGAACCGACCGGCCTTGCCGACAGTCATGTCGCACAGTTCCGGCCAATTCCAGGACGGCGTTGACAAAACGACCACCCGTCCGCCACTGCCGGCAAAGCTACAAAGAGCCTTGGCGTTTCGTTTTTCGTCCTCGGTCAGATGCGTGGCATTCCAGATGACCACCACGTGCGTTCCTGGCGAGAGCTCGTCGAGCCTCTCCGAAGTACGCAGGCCCCTCGACTTGAAAAACGCTCGCGCGGCATCGCCGCTGCCAAGCACAACGAACGTGCGCTGCCTGGCTGCGTCGGATACGGCGGGCGGCTTGACGGCGCGCACGAATCGCTGGCTGAGC
>Ga0315274_10015416_pt1 | contig 10826 bp, 7 predicted proteins | sample YL17G02_20_MG_FD_203700 | JGI IMG/M metagenome (GOLD analysis project Ga0315274, IMG submission 203700) | Sediment microbial communities from Yellowstone Lake, YNP, Wyoming, USA - YL17G02_20 | ecosystem: Environmental > Aquatic > Freshwater > Lake > Sediment | place: USA: Wyoming | collected...
CAAGCGGGGTATGCTAAAACCGTAACGTTCTTTGATAATTACATCGCGACGCCCGTAGTTGTCGCGGCTTTGCCTGTGTTCTGCAGTGAAATCGGATGGTTCGGAGACTCAGCGCCCGCGTATCCGAATGCACGAAATGAAGCAGGTTGGCGTTATCATATGGCAGACCTTTTATCAATCATGAACGCGCGCGGAACAAACTACTATGTTTTCTGGTGGTGGGGAAATCCCGATCAACAAGGCCTTGCAAGCAATGGCAACTATGATGCATTAAGCCCTCAAGGGCAAATTTGGGCACAATACGTTGGCTCTTAAAAAAACCCCGAGAAGATAAATTAGCTAAAACGTATAATTCCCAAAACGTATAGTGCGGTTAACGTCTACTCGAAATAATAAAAGAGGAAGAATTAAGCAAGTTTGCCATTTTCTTGCTATCGCTTTCTCATGGAATCCGGCTGAGTGCAGGGTTAAGTTCGGACAGATTCCTCTGGTGCTTATCTCAAGCGGAAATATTTTCATTAGCTACTAAGCAAAACTCTGAAACGGACGGACATTTCAGCGGACGGACAAAGTTTGAGCAGCATTATTAGACCCTAAGTAAGTTGAATCCTCGACAAACGTCGCTGTAACACTCCATTCACCGATGACATCAGGCGCGAAACTATCATTGTAGACACCTGAAGAGTCCGTCGTCTGTGCATGAACAACATCCACCTGGCCAGATACATGATAAGTAACAGTCACCGTTTTATCCGCAAGAGGCACAGCACCAGCAGAAGTAGAAGCCGTCAAAATACCAAACGCTCGTACACTACCACCAACCGTAATGTTATCCACATTAATCGAACAAGAAATCTCAGTGAAAATCAATGGAATGTTTCCAGTGCTAGCTGTGACAATCAAAGTTTGAGCAGCATTATTAGACCCAATGTAAGTTGAATCTCCTGCAAAGGTCGCTGTAACAGTCCAGTTACCGACAACAGTGGGCGTGTAACTATCACTGTACCCTCCAGAATAACTTGTCGTCTGTGCATGAACAACATCCACCTGGCCAGATACATGATAAGTAACAGTCACCGTCCTATTCGCAAGAGGAAACGCACCAGTAGGCATAGAAGCCGTCAAAGAACCAAACGCCCTAACACTACCACCAAGAGTAATATTATCAACATTAACCGCGCAAGATATCTGAGTCGGAATTAATCTTTGATAATTTGGATTGATGAATGTGGGAGTTAGAATCCACTGGGACCAACCGCCATCATAGACTCTGTTGCGCGTAATGGAGTTCAGCGACAGATTACCGACAACGTCAATCATTGAAGGGGTAGAATCAAAGAATCCATCTCTCATCGTAAGGCTGTTGGTCACCCATAATATTGAGTCAGCGGCAAACGTAGAATTCAACCCTTCTCCAGGAATAAAGATATCGCCAAACGCATATCCTTCGGTCTCGTTAATTCCATAACGAGTGTAAGAAATCCCATACGGAAGATTGTACTCCAAATAGAAGAGTTGAGCGTTTGTATCTGGATGTAAATCAGAGAAATTCTTTTGTGCCAATTCTTGGCTTGAAGGATAGATAAAGGGCATAGGACTATACTTAATTATTGGGATCAGAAAGAGGGGCACAATAACAAATAGCACCAGGAAGGCGTACTTGCCAACTTTTTTGGCGAGTACCCACTTCCCATTTTTTTGGCTAAGGAGTCCAAAAACCAATGCTCCAAGAATGGACCACGCAAAGAACGAAAACAGAGCAGGTCTCGCAAAGAACGACAACCCACTGTATAGCAAAGGAATTGCGCTACAGACATTTACAGCAGTCCAACCTGCTAGGATTGCTATAATTTTCCCATCTTCACGACGCCTAAAGGTCAACAGCAGGATTAGAAAGGCGCTAGCGAAAATACCTAACGTCACAACAAGTCTGACGTTGATGAGTAATCCGTAAAGCGGCGAGTAGCCACTGAATATTCTGGCTAACCCAGAAATGCTCTGAGGATTCCTAAGCAAAGATGAGGACAGATTATTTACAATGTTTATTAAATCATTCACAGCTTCTGTAGTCACAAGAGAATTCCACAAGGCCCAAAATGCTGAGAGAATCGCCAAAGTTAAAGCAATGGTTCTCAATTCTTTTCCATCAAGTTTGTGTCGCAGTTGAGCATAAACAAGAATTACTAATAAGTTAGCAATTAGAAACAGAGAAGTTGCAGGATGAGCCATCACAACGAGGAACAATTGAAGGACTAAAAGTGCAAAAACTCTGCGGTCAAACTTCTTAAAAATCAACGTTAGTAAAAGAAGCAAACATGCAACATAGAAAATCAGAGAGAAACTCTGACGACTAAGATGAAATTCGTTTGGCCAAGCTATAGACACAAACAGAAGGGGAGCAATAACCCAAAGATCTTTTCTCAACTTAACAGCTTTGGCTATTAAATAGACGAAACCGACCAAAAACACGGACAAGAAGGCAGTGTAAAGCTTCTGGAGCACTATGACACTTACGCCGGTCACGCTCATGAATGGACCCATAATTAAGCCGATTACAGGATTCACGGAAAGAAAATGGTAACTAGAAAGGTGACCGGTCTGAGAAACAATAGCCGCCTCGGTAGCAAATGGGTATGAATCAAGAAACCATGGTTGAACCATCACTATGCTAGGAGTCCACAAAACCAGCAGACCCAAAAGCGCAACAGAAAACAAGCCCAGCAGACTGCGTCTGTATCTGATTGCTACAATCGCGGTGACAGCAACACTTACGTAGTACAGAGGGGTTAGACTCTTCAAGTAGTACAGTACATCAGGCTGAACACTATCAATTTGAGGTAGAGTAGCAAAGGTCACTGCAACCAAAGCCGCAATTATTCCGCCAATAACATATTTCCGCATTCAAACATCGCCCATTCCCTTAAATTTTAACTTGCATAGGTAACTGTAAATAATCTCATTCTTACTCAAGCAACGAAGCATATATTTTCCAAAGTTTTTCGCCCACTATATCGTAAGAATTATTATGGATTATTGTTTTACGCGCGTTTTTCCCTATCCTTGATGCTTTAGATTTATCGTTAATTAACTCCACAATCGAGTTTGCCAAAGCCTCCTTATTCCCAGGCTCCACGATCACTGCATTATCGTTATCCTTTGCGACCTCACCAATCGCTCCAACAGAGTTTGTAATTATAGGAACACCGCAAGACATCGCTTCCAACACTACTAAGGGTGGATCCACCCAATACGGTCGACTAAAAGGCAAAACCATAACATCTGCAAGGTTGTAGACCTCTGCCACATTTCGGCTGGGACCTGAAACAATCACGTTCTTTTCCAGTTTGAGACTCTTAATTCGCTCAAAGACTAGTGTTTCATAACTACTCTCAGTAGCATGTTTAGGGTAAGACAGGTAGAACAAAGCATCCGGTATCTGTGAGAGAACAGACTTAAACGAAGTTACCAATTCGATTATTCCACGAGCAGAATTCAGAGATCCTACATAGGTTACAATAGGCTTATCCTTAGGTAAGCCATACTTCTCTCGAAGACCCATTTTATCGTCTATTGGCCTAAAAACTTTATTATCTATTGGACAAGGGACATAATGAACGCGATCAGGGTCAGAACCAAGCTTCGAGACCAAGAATTCGGCAAGAGATCTATTGACTGTAAGCACAGTATTATCGAGTAGGCGTCCAAACAAACCAAGTCGCAACGCCAAATTACGGAACAAGAAAACATCATCCATCAATACTTGGTGGGAATGGTAAAAATGCACAATAAGTGGTTTCTTAATTCTCATAAATTTATGCGTGATCATATAAGCTTCTTTAGTGAAGTTCAAAACGTGAACCAAGTCACAAGGATAAGATTTAACTTGATTAGCAACGTTTACGGAAGAAACAAATTCATTAACAACTCGGCTTAATGCCGAAACGACCGCGTGTTCTCCAGTATTATCAGCGTAATACTTGGAGTTGACCACAGTATATTCCTTGGAAGACCGAGTTTCTTCGACAAAAGGTTCAAGTGTAATTATGTGATGATCTACGCCTGCGAGAACGGCACAGTCGATTATTCTCTTAGAAATAACATGATTACCTTCAATTGGAAGATCAATCATTTCTCGGGTAACGTAACCTACTTTCATAAGAAATCGCCTAATAGTTTCAAGACAATTTATCATAGAATTGCGAGGTCGTCAAGAACCTAAATCCCATATCCTTAAGCAATCGAATTTTTTCTATGAAGGATTCAAGCGCCGTTTTATCTACACGTTCACCCACGATTCGTCTTTCCTTATCGTAGAAGAACTCCCAATGATGCAAAGCAATAACAACTACCTGATGAGCCTTAACATACTCTTTGAATGCATAATTACTCGTATTCGAGTTTTCAAAAGGGTTGATGTAGGTAACATCGTCATAGCCAAGCAAAAGGAAACCACCACTAAAACAGAAAACACGATCCAAATTTGAGGCTCTAAGGTAGGATGGAACCATATATGGGGGCAAACGCAAACCAAATTTTGGGCTGAGCATGGTTCTTAGCTTCATCTCTCCGAAGGTAGCTCCATGAAAATACCTCTGCACTAATAGAAGTGAAACAGGCGAATAGATATCGTATGGAGCTGAAAAAAATTCTGGTGTCTCGCCGAAAGCTTTCTTTAAGATTTTTCTGCCAAGCAGCACTTTTTTGTTTAAGCGACCAAGGTTGATCGACGAAAATTCATGCGGAGAATGAGAGAAACCGTGTTGAACTATGTTCAGTTGGTCCTTTGAATTCGTGAGAAATTCTACAAGTTCACGGTTTTCGTACACAGCGAATTGCTGATTCACACTGCGGTATTTCTCGGGCACGAATGGCTCATATTCTATGTAATTTCCGTGAAACATTGCGTTCTTGAGCTTGAGTCCTGTTTCGACGCATGGAATAACTGAGGAGCTAACAGGTACATTCAAAGAAAAAAGCTCATTGTAAACAACTTCTATTGTCTTAGTTGACGTAAAGAAGTTAGGATCGTCATCGCGGACAATGGCGTATTTTTCCATTTAATAATTCACTCAGTTATTTTTCATTTAGTGACCGATAAATACTAATGAGTTTCTTTGTAATCTTTTGCCAAGAGTACTCTTTCTCAATAAATCTCCTGCCGTTTTCACCTAAACTATTTCTGAGTTTCTCATCTTCTATTAGTGAAATCAAACTTGAAGTTAGTTCTGAAACATCACCCGGAGTGACAAGCAGACCGCCGTTTCCCCATGTAAGCACGTTTTCCTCACTGATTCGACTCATAACTACTGGCTTTCCCAAAGCCATATACTCAACAACCTTCAGGGGAGTCTCAACTTTAGAAACCTCATACCATGGGCCAGGCATGTAGGGCGCTACGCATATGTCTGCGAGAGATAAGTAATCAGGCAATTGATCGCCTGAAAGAAAACCGACAAAAATAAATTTGTCTTCGAGTTTCAGATTGCTGACAAGGGTCTTAATTTCCTTCAAAAAGCCGCCGTCACCGACAATAAGAAACTTGATGTTCCTATAACTCCGAACTAAGGTTGCCGCTGATTTTACGAGAACATCCAAGCCTTTTTCATCTGTAATATGACCACTAAAAGCAATAACTATGTCTTGATCCGTCACGCCCAATTTCTTAGCGATTGACACATTTCGAGGTTGGGGTCGAAAAAGTTCCACGTCAACTCCATTTGGGATAACATTGATCGGTACTCTCGGATTAATCTCTCTTACGGGCTTAATCAAAGCAGTATGCGCGACAACTACTGAATCAGCACTTTTTATTGCATACCTCATGAGTTCAGTACGCAATTGCATTTCAACAAGCCCCAAAACTGGAAAAGGATGCCCCGACCAAGGATCATGAATATCTAAAACCATTAACCGCTTAGATAACTTGTTGACCAATGATAATGAGAAGGGCTTGAAAACAGGGGTCGGTGCATGAACATGCAAGATAGTGTTCCGCATAGAAAACTTGAGTGCCTGCAGGGGCAAAGCGATTAGGTTATTAACTCTCCAACTTATTTGCGGAGCCACTCTTCTAGGCAGTAAAGGATACAGAGGGATAACTTTAACATCATTAGTTTTCCTTACAGTTAGAATTTCCCTAAAAGCTATTCGTGCACCTTCAGTTGATACAGCAAAGTTTACCCTCACGCCTTGTCTTGCAGTATAAACCGCTTCTGATGAAGCTCTTCGAAGGTTTCCATTAAAATCAACCGGAAAACCCAACAGATGGGTTACGTCCAATTCTGAAATCAAGTGTTCCACCTAAATGGACTATCGCCGACCACAAGACGGCGAACCAATATACTGAAGTATGCGCTGAAAATTCTCTTCAGCACCGCTTGAAGTAGTATCAATAGTAAGTGCATTTAGTGACCGGGCAAGAGTTTTGTAGGCCTTGCGTTGGAAAACAATGTAGTCTTCAGTGATTACATCATCGAAACGCCTTTGCAACAGGACGCTAGTTTCAGCATCCATATGAATTAAGAAAGAATCACGCGGAACAAAACTCAACAAGACACGTGACAAGAAACTCAGTAAAGTATCCTCTCCAAGCCAGTAACCTAAGTACACGACAGTATCAACGACATATCGTTCAGAGACCACCACATAACCTAGCGCCTTAGGTAGATAAAATCGCGTAATAATCCACGGCAAAATGCTGATAAACTCTAAAAATTGCCACAAGCGCCGAATCTTAGGCAAAAGAGAAGGATCAAAAACATCAAAAGACACAGAGCCATCTGGCGACTTGATAGTCCGATAATACCCTAATCTCGTAAAGATTTGGGCAAGCATGAAAGCTAAAGAGTGTCGACCGCGCATCCAACAAATTCTGGATCGTCGCCCATTAGCTCGAAAATACCCTACCAGATCTTGCGCAAGGGTAGTTTTACCTGCACCATCTGGACCAAAAAAAACTACATCCTTGCAGCAATGCAGTATTTTTGGGTTATTCATATTTTCGCTTTTCCGCCTTCGCATAATGACTAGTCAGACACTGCTAATTTTGACTTATTCGGCTTCCCCTTTCATGTGTAGCAGCACATTTTTGAGAAAATAAGGAAGATTTGTAATGGCTTCGAATGACTGGTCAGCTACGCTACCTCTCATTATCGGATCGCTAAAAACCTTCGACGCAAAGGCCGCCGCAACTGCTGAAGGAGGATAGCTATAAGGAAGCTTAGTGCTCTGTTCCAAATTGGATGTAAGGTAGTGGATTACTCTTTTCTCGATCTCACTAACCTTAATCATTTCAGCTGCTCTTATGATTTCTGGAACTGACCGGTTAAGTATGGACCTTATTAAATTATCTGCAAGCAGTAGAGTTGTCTTAGTGCACAATCCTGCATGCAACTCGTTTGCAAGATTTGCTGTGATTTCAAGTTTTCTTTTGTCCATTTGCAGTATTTCGAAGACTATTATATAGAAATCTGAGTATGTCAATATCTGCTCCTTGTAAATCGAATGAGCAGAATAAGTAATAAGAGATGCAGGACCATCCAGAACGGGAACTTGTACGTCGTCGACAATAATCCCAGTTATGTGTTCTCTCAACAATTTCGTGTCCAAATAGACTAAACGTGAGACGGATATCTGGAGGTGAAGATCGACGTTCATTACATGAGGAGCACTATAAAGGGTAGCGCTGAACGCGCCATATCCCGCCAATTCACAGCCATTGCGCCTCAGAGAATTAAGAGCTTGCATGAAATCTTCACGACTAAAAAGAATAACATCTACATCCGCTCCAAAAGAAGGAAACGGTTTAACCGTTTTGAACACGGCAAAATCTAAATGAGCATTATTCAAAACTTCGAAGACTCGCTTTATGAGGTTTCTAGCTACTGCTGCTCTTTTGGAATAAATCTCGTATGTAGTCTGCAAGTATTCTGACTCAGCATGAAGCTTAAGTGCTTTTTCTAAGAATAGAATAGGAACCTTATTTTTGATAGCTAATGGAAAAAGACGCATTAAAGTGGCTTCGCTTAGACCATTAGAGCATGCGGACGCTATGTTTGGCATACCAATGATTTCAACTAAGAGTTGAGTGTCTAAATCTTTCATATAGTCAAAGCGCCCTCTTTTAGCAGTCAATTAAAGGATTGGTCTCAAACGCAGCTTTTGTTGTCTGTTTTACTAAATTGTTGCTTTTGAAGGAACACTTTCGTAATTACTTTGGCACTTCCAACCGGATACATTGACTTGTCAAGCGATTGAGGCGCTTCAATTAATTTGTGCTAAGTCACCTAGATACTGCAATAAGATCGCCGCTATTTTTTTGAGCTGAAAGAATTCAGCTCGACTTTTTCCAGCATATTCAAGTCTCTTACTCAATTGCGAATCCGTATAAACCTGATAAACAGATTCAGCGAGCTTTTCAGCGCTATACTCTACTAATAACCCGCCTTCAGCTATAACCTCGGGCAAAGGACCGGTATTTGTTGCAACTACTGGAGTACCAACACTCATCGCTTCCACAGGCGGAATTCCAAAACCCGCTGTTGAAGGAAACACGAATACTCTTGCGCCTTTAAGAAGAACCCATTTAAAATACTCTGACATTTCCCCTATAACGAGTACACTTGCACCCAAACCAAGTTCATTAATTAATTTCTGCGTCTCTAATTTATCAATTCCCAATCCCGCAATTATTACAGTCATCGCAGAACCATATTTTTCCTTCAGCAACTTGGAAACAGAAAGAATCGTAGGCACAGCTTTCTGTCTGCCTATGAACAAAGCGTAATCTGTGGCACAAAAAGTCTTTACTAATTCCTTTGCTTCTTCTTTGGACATTCTCGAAATCGAAGAAGGAACACTTACAGGTGCCGGAACAGTCCTTATCTTTTCGGCTGGTATGTGAAGATACTGGGTAACCTGTTTTTTTACGCAGTCTGTCGGCACTGCTAAGTAAAATCTTCGTTTTTTTGAAAGCAACATTGGAGAGGTATAACGCAAGATGAATCTTATCCTATAAGCAAGCGGGTTCTGCACAACTAACCCATGTACATCATGTAATGTCGTTAGCATTGGAATTTTAAGATTTAAAAAATAAGGCAGGTCTGTTACGCGACATTGAGGAGAATAGACAACATCAACTTCTCTATTCAGATCAACCGATAGTTTCAAGTTTCTTGGACAGTAGCGAAGGTTCGGCAAAATTGCTTTACTTTTTACTCTTGAGACACCAAAGTAATCAGCTACTTTAGTTTCTACATTCTCAAGCTTAATCGCATCAACGGTTGAGGGAACAAATAATAAAATATTTGAACCTTTTTGAACCAGACCACTCAGAATCGCCTCAGCATAGTGATAGATACCACTCTTTTCATAAACAGAAAACACATCGCCTAAAAAGCCCACTCTCAACGCCGCCAACCCCATTTCCTCTGCTACGCATTAAGTTCCTTTGAGTCTTAAGAGTGTAATAAATTAAAGGATTCTTTTGGGTTGCCATGAAAACCCTTTGGCTCATTTTTTGAAATCCGCAAACTTCTATCAGGACATGCCTCTTTTGGCGCCAAGAATCAGTCCTTTACGATACAAAGTTCAAGTGCAGCCTCAATTTCAGAGTTCTTCAACAGAACTTTGCGATGAATATTCGCGAAGCCCTCTGATACTTTCCTCATACAGAGCTTCAAATTTTCGCGCCAACATACTCCAATCAAAGTTACTGGCAACAAATTGTCTGCCATTCTGCCCTAACTTCTTTGCTAAAGCCCTATTTTTAAGAAGTTCAACAATAGCGTTAGATAGAGCCTTAACATCTCTCGGTTCAACCATCAGCCCAGTTTCATTGTTGCGCACAAACTCTTTAACACCAGTCACTCTTGTGGCAACTACAGGCTTTTCCATTGATAATGCCTCAGCTGTGACTATTGAAAAAGACTCGCTCAAAGAGGGCAAAACGAAAACGTCACATGAGGCTAAGAGACTTGGATAATCTTGAGCAGAAACTGGGTCTAGAAAAACCACGCGCGAGGATAAGTTGAGGGTCGTTGTTAAGTTCTCTAAATCGTGTTTGTAGTTTCCAGTTCCATTACCACATATCACAAGTACAGAATCCTTAATCTCTTCTGAAACTAGTTGAAACGCCTGAATCAAATAATTTAAGCCTTTAACTGTATTAAGCCTTCCAGTAAACAAAATAATGTTGTTAGCAGAGATTCCTTTTTGCTTAAACAAATTAGCTTTGACTTTTTTCGGGTTAAACCTATCACAGTCAACGCCAGGTGGTATGGTAACAATCTTTTTTCTTGGAACCCCAAACTCCTGCTGCATAACCTCAACATCTTGAGAATTGCATACAACTATTTTGTCAGCCGTTTCAAAAACAAAACGCTGAAAAGTTCGGTTATGAAGGTCCCATACAATTTTACCCAAGTTCTTCAACGACGAATTATGAAGATGGTAAGTTACTACCAAGGGGATACGGGTGGAGGACATGTAACGAAAATAGAACGCGGCACATTCGGCAAAAAATCTCGGAGGCGTATGTACATGAACGATGTCAGGATGTAAATCAGATAGCGCAGAGAAAATTGAGGGGCAAATGGGTATCTCACCCCACTTTCCAGAAGCATTGAAAAGAAGAGGTAGTCTTTTTTCAAAGTTAAAATTTTCTTTTACATTTAGGGGAGGTTGATTTGAAGTAACAACATAGACCGTATGCCCGAGCAGTCTGAGCCTTCTAACCAATTCGAAGACGTGGTTTTCAACGCCGCCGATTTTTGGAGGATAGGAAGGAACAATTTGTAAGATTCTCATCGTCAGCGTGCATTCTCCTG
>Ga0315274_10015417_pt1 | contig 10826 bp, 10 predicted proteins | sample YL17G02_20_MG_FD_203700 | JGI IMG/M metagenome (GOLD analysis project Ga0315274, IMG submission 203700) | Sediment microbial communities from Yellowstone Lake, YNP, Wyoming, USA - YL17G02_20 | ecosystem: Environmental > Aquatic > Freshwater > Lake > Sediment | place: USA: Wyoming | collected...
ACTCGTATCGGAGGAAGAGGCGTTCAGGACCTATGATGCAAAGTCGTATTATGTCATATCCCCGGTGCTGCCAGGGATTTCCGTCATTCCCAAGGAAATGCCCACAATCAACAAGGAATACAGTTCGGCCAATAATCTGATTGGAAGAAATCAGGTCGTCGACCTTCTGCGCAAGAACCACCTGATGGTGGAGGATGAGTTCGAAGAAGAGGGTGAACTCCTTAGATGAAGATCGTAACGATTCTCGGCACCAGGCCGGAGATGATCCGGCTGAGCCTCATCATCCCTCTCCTGGATGAGAACTCGGACCAAGTCTTTGTCCATACTGGGCAGAACTACGATCCGAAGCTGAGTGATTCGTTCTTTCGCGATCTGAAGCTCAGGAGTCCAGACTATCACCTCCATTGCGAATCCAAGACCGCGATGGGGCAGATCGGGAAGATACTGGTTGGCTGCGAAAGGATCCTGGCGAAGGAGAAGCCGGACCGCCTCCTGGTCCTCGGGGACACGAACAGCGCCCTGTCCGCCATCGTGGCGAAGCGGATGAGGATCCCTGTCTACCACATGGAGGCTGGCAACAGGTGCTTCGACGACCGCGTCCCGGAAGAGGTGAACCGGAGGATCATCGACCACTGCAGCGATGTCCTGATGCCTTACACTGAGAAGAGCAAAAGCAACCTCCTGCGGGAGGGGATACCGTCGAACAGGATCGTCGTGACGGGAAACCCAATCTACCAGGTCCTCAGACACTATGATGACAAGATCGAGAAGAGCCGGATTCTGACGAAGTTCAAGCTCAAGAAGAACGGTTATTTCCTGGTGACCCTGCACAGGGCTGAAAATGTCGATGACGCTGAACGTCTGGCGGATTTCGTCGAGGCCTTGAACCGGTTGCGCGCTGAATACTCACTCCCGGTGATATGGAGCGTGCATCCTAGAACGAGGGCTCGGCTACGGTCGAAGTCCTATCAGATTGATGACGGTATCATTTTGAGCGAGCCCTTCGGTCTTTTCGATTTCGTCAAATTGGAGAAGAACGCAAAATGTGTCCTGACCGACTCGGGCACCGTCCAGGAGGAATGCTGCATATTCAGGGTGCCCAGCGTCACACTGAGGGATACGACCGAGCGCCCGGAGACGGTCGAGGTTGGCAGCAACATTCTCAGCGGCTCCAAGCCCGACCATATCCTGAGATGCGTCAAGGCCATGCTTGGCAATGAGAAAGGATGGCAGCCTCCCGCAGAGTACCTCGTCGAAGATGTCGCGAGCATAGTAAAGAACACACTGCTTGGCTTTAGAAATCACCATTATTCGTAATCAAAGGAGCAATCGGAGCTATTGCTTTCGTAGCTCCTACGCCCTTAGCCCCCCTTCTCATGTCTGGTTAAAATGGAATCTAGCAGTCCTGCAAACTCTCGTGCGATTTCCCTATGATTGAACTTATCAATCTCCGAAGTGACGCCCCTGTATGAGACTCTGCCTGCTGATTTGAACTCGACATAGGCCCTTTCGATCTCTATCTTTATCTCATTCAGATCGAAAGCGTGTATACCTGCCCGCGTCTTGTCGATGATCTCAGCGACGACCGATCCAGGTCTTCCAATCGAGATGATTGGTCTTCCAGCAGCCATATAATCATACAATTTTCCCGGACAGATCATGCTTTCAAAAGGATCATCCCATGTGAGCAGGAGCAGCATTTGGGCCTTCCGTTGCACATCGATAGATTCCTCCCTTGATACGGGTCCATTTACCTTGACTGTGTCTTGCAGATTATATTTCTTGATTTCATCCTCAAGCCAACTCTCTATGTTGCCATAGAACTCAATCCGAATATCTCTCGAATCGATTTTTCCTTCATGTATGAGTTCGCTCAATGCTAGGAATAATTTCTCAGGGTCGCGCTTTCCATTGTACAGATTTCCGGTGTGAGTGACGGTGAACTTCTCTGATAGAGCCACACCAGGGTTTATCTGGTCAGGATCGAAGCCGAATGGTATGTAACGGATGTCCTGTTTAGTGTGTAATTCTCTGAGCTTTTCGACAAATGGCTTCGTGACGGCGGTAATTGCATCTGTCGACGCAAGCGTTTTTTCTTCCATCCTTGTACTCATCATTTTTCTGAAGGGGATGCACGGATTATAATACGGATTTTGAGTCCATAAGTCCAGTACATCGGCGACCCAGGGAATTCCATGCCTATCTTTCAATCTCTTTGCCACTAAGTGGGAAGAATGAGGACTGGAAATGCTGATCATTGCATCGAATTTTTCTTTGCTGAAAAGATCCTCCGTTTCTCTGATTACAGATTTATGCCAATTCTTAAAGCGATCAGGGCTTGCGAAAATTTCTTCCCATAGAATCGCCAATCTGTCGAACACCGTCTTTCGGTTCTTCAATGTCTTTAATCCGATCTGGCCTTTCATCGGCTCGCTTGGATCTAGATTGAACCTTATCTTCCATTTCGCAACTGGATCGTCACATGAAGTCTCAATCACATCGAATTTCGCATTCGGTTTCCATTTCGATTTTGCTGTGAGGACTACGGCTTTCCAGCCAAATTCTGGCAAGAATTTTGCCAGTCCCTGAGGTCTGATAGATGCAATACATTCATTCTTAGCGAAATTATGTGCGATGATTAGGACTCTCTTCATTTCATTTCCTCGCGATTTCAGACCTCATCCGATTCTTATTTACTATTACTAATTATATGAACGATTGAATCCATATCTTAAGTGCTCAACCAACGTGAGATAAATATATTTTCCCTCTCAGTGATTTATTCTGTTCTCTTTAGCTAGAAAACGTCGCAATCCCCTAACGCGAGATACCACTGCGTTAGATTGATTTGTGGCGTATTTTCACCGGTGTTGTCCGTGGATCTCAATATAAGATCGAGCCCTCTTCCCTCTTCGGAACGCCATGCGCTATCTGATGGTTGCGCACGTTCCGAATCACGGTTGTCGAGGCATTGTGCGTATTCACAACCTTGCAAGATAAAGCGGCGGAGAGCAGCCGACTCAAGAAACCGAATCGCTCCGTCTTCTTCGGGCATCTTCAGCCAGTCTATGATGTGCCCGACCTTCTTGCCTTCGTACTGTCTGGTCCTGAGAATGATCAGTCCTCTGAGAGAATCGTCCTTCCCGCTCCTGGATGTCAGGACAGAGTAGTCGAAGCCGGGCCTTTGTCCATATCTCCATTGAAGCCATTCCCAGCGCCGGTCTGTCATGAATCGATGCTGTTTCGCTTCGAATCCGAACATTGAATTGATTTCCTTCGAATGCATTCTCATATCTTCCCAGGACGGGTTTCCGATCCTGAGGTCACCTTCATTCTCGTCAGTGTCAGGTAACCGGGTGAGAGGATGCATAAGGATATTCCTTCTTCCGAGCTCTCTCCAATTCACCTTCCTATGCCCGGGCAAGGCTTTTTTATTAGGGAAACCGAAGAAGACACTGACCTCCCGTGCTTTCGCCACAGAGAATGCGGCTTTTGCAGCACTTGTGAATATCCCCTTCCCCTGGTGCTCAGGATGGGTCATTACGTCCAAAACATGCCCGGCCATTACCTCACGATTCTCAATCATCAGTGGCCTTAGCACTACCCCATAGAACCCAACCATTTCTTGCCCATACTCACAAACGACGCTGATCTGACCATACGGGCATAAATGGTACTGCCATTTCCAATCAGCTTTCTGCCGCGCCTTCCCGAAGCACCTGGAGAAGAGGTCGATTGCCTGGTCAGCATCCGTATCTTCGTATGGCCTGTATCTGTAGTCGGTCATTCCAGCTCGGCCCGCCCTTGGTCAGATGTACAGACCTCCGTTGACCCCGATTATCTGACCGGTGATGTAGCTCGAGTCCTTTGAGGCTAGAAACACCGCGGTCCTAGCAATCTCCGCCGGGTCCCCGAAGCGCCTCAAAGGTATCTGTTTCAGAAGCTTCTCCTTGACCTCATCCGGGATCTTCCTGACCATCTCCGTGTCACAGAACCCTGGTGCGATTGCGTTTACGAGTATGCCATCCCGAGCGAGCTCCTTCGCGAGCGTCTTTGTGATGCCGATGACACCGGCTTTCGATGCCGCGTAGCTGGTCTGGCCTATATTCCCCATTACGCCTACCACAGAAGAGATGCTGATTATCTTGCCGGAGTGCTGAGCCTTGAAAGTATCCGTCACTGCTTTGATGCAGTTCATGACGCCGGTGAGGTTGACAGAGATGACGTTGTCCCAGTCACCGAGATCGACTTTGGAGATGAGCGCGTCCTTCGTTATTCCCGCGTTGTTGACAAGGATGTCGACGCCCCCAAGGTCTTTGACCGCTTGTGCCACCAGTCTGATACAGTCCGGATAGGACCTCACATCGGCGATGCATAGGGAGGCTTTTCTCCCCATCGATTTGATTGATTTGACGACCTCTTCGCCCTCTTGCTTGGACTTGTCGCAGTTGATGACTACATCGGCACCCTCTTCAGCGAAGGCTAGCGCGATGCTGCGCCCTATCCCTCTGGAACTCCCTGTGACAATGGCTCTGGTCCCGCTCAACCGCCCCGAAGTCATGTGGCGTCTTACTATCGGACACAATATATAGAATTTGCTCAGGTTCAGCCCATCGTCCGGCGAGTCCACCTCCGCCCAGAAGATGAGCAATAAATATCCCCTAGGCGTTCATCACTCGAAGTGGATTCAGATGGCGCCAAAGGTTCGGAAAGAAGGTATTCCCACCCGCCGTTCGGTGTTGGCAGTGGGGGCTCATCCTGACGACGTCGAGGTCGGCTGCTATGGTACTCTCCTTAAGCATAAGAGCCTGGGGGACAAGGTCACAGTCGCAGTGACCACCAAGGGCGGGTACGGAAACCGAACGTGGGAGCAGATCAGCAGGGAGGCCAAGAGCGCCTCTAAGGTTCTAGGCGTGGACAACATCATTCTTGACAACAAGATCGGTCATTATGAGATGACCTGGAAGACCGTGGGAGAGATCGACCGGATAATCTCAGAAAACGCGGTGGATACGGTCTACACGGTCTGGCACGGGGACAGCCATCAGGACCATCAGCTGACTTTTAAGAACGTACTGGCCGCCTGCAGGACCAAGAGGATACGGAACCTGTACTGTTTCGAGATGTCGGAATACAGCTACAGGTCCCAATCTACCTTTGACGCCAGGCACTTTGTGGACATCACCGAGTTCTTCGAGATGAAGGTAAAGGCGACAGAGGCGTTCAAGAGCTACATCACCCCCCATCACATCGAGGCGATAAGCGGGCTCGCGAAGCATCGAGGATTGGCCTGCGGAACGAAATACGCCGAGGCCTTCGAGCCGATCTTCACGATATGGAAATGACCTCGCGGGCAGATGCACGCTCCAGGAGGGCAACGTTTGATTTTTCAGTTCGGAACCTGCGAACGATCCATAGACGTGTGGCATCGCGGAGTTCTCTGAGGGAGGGGCGTGCGAGAGATGATCATGTGGCTTCCTCCCTTGAATCGTCAATCCTAATTATAAGGATGCCATCGGAACCGCGTCAAGCCTATGCCGTCCACGAGCCAAGGCCTACCCCCATCCGTGGGGAAAGATACTTATTTTGGTGGACTGCTAGTGCCCGTAAGGTTCAATCATGGGTTCTTTTATTGATAGGATGAAAACCCATCCCAGAATGCTCAGAATGATGAGGTTCTCCTATCGTTTGTCTATCCGATTTAGAAACGCGTTCCTCACAGTGGTCTATCTGCCGATCGTGACGAGAAAGACGATCATAGACCCTTCCGCAGAGGTCAGCTCCTCCGCCGTGATCGCAAGGAAAGGAGTGCGCATAGGCAGGAATTGCAGGATCATGCCAGGCGTGGTCATCCTCGAAAGGGCGGAAATCGGGGACGGGTCGAGCATCGGTCCGAACACAGTCGTCAGTTCGGAGGGGTTCGACTGCTTCAATTACGGGACTGGCGTTATCGCAAAGAAGCACGCCGGCGCGGTCAGGATCGGTGAGGGCGTGCAGATAGGTGCCTGCTGCTGCATCGACAAGGGCAACAACCGAAGGAGCACGACTGCGATCGGCGATCATTCATCGGTCGGAGATGCAGTCCACATAGCTCACAACGTGATGACAGGTGAACGATGCACCATCTCCTCCGGAGTCACGTTCGCTGGGCACGTCCTCCTTGGGGACGAAGTGAATGTCGGGATGAACGCCACAATTTCAAACCGAATAAGCATCGCCGCTGGCTCTGTGGTGATGAGAGGCGCGGTCGTTTCAAGGAATTTAGATGCGAAGGGGACTGTGGAAGGCAACTTCGCCGTAGATTCGGGAAGATTCCGTTCTTTCATGAGGTCCATCGTGAATGGAGCAGGCTGATCCACATGCGATTGAGCGAGCTGTCGGTGAGAAAGGAAGACCTAATGAGGGACCGCGAATTCGCGTCGATTGGGATCGCAAGGGAGAGCAAGCCCAAATCGCTGGTGGCGATCAGGACCCCGAAGGATCTCGAGCTCATTAATCAATCCAGTTCTGTGTCGTGCATCATCGTAAGAAAAGACTCTCTCAAGGAAATGCCATCCAATCTCGGCATCTTGCTCTCGGACGATCCGGAGGCGACCCTTTTTGAGATACACAATCATCTCGCCAGCAATGCTAATTTCTACCCTCGAGGGAAGGGAAATGAGATCAGCAGAAGCGCCAAGATCCATCCGACCGCATTCATCGCTGAGAACGGCGTCCGGATCGGAAGCAGCTGCGATATCGGCCCCAGGGCCGCGATAATGGAGAATTCCGTGCTGGAGGATAATGTGAAACTAGGTCCCGGCACCGTGATCGGCGGCGAGACCGTCCGGTCTTACAGGAAAGGCGCGCAAGTAATTCCGGTGGTCAGCACCGGGGGCGTGCAGTTGCGGAAAGGCGTCGAAATCCACGCGAACTGTTCGGTCGACCGCGCGACTTTTGGCGGATACACGGAGATCGGGGAACATTCCAGATTTGATAACATGGTGAGCGTTTCACAGAATTCGAAGCTCGGGAGGAGGAACTTGGTGACGGCATGCTCCGTGATCGGCGAGAATGTCGTGATGGGCAACGATGTCTGGGTCGGACCGAACGCAACCGTTTCCGACGAGGTCCATATCGGCGACAGCGCCTTCGTCACGCTCGGGGCCGTGGTCGTCGAGGATGTGCCTCCCCACAAGAAGGTGAGCGGGAATTATGCGATCGACCATCAGAAATTCATCGAGTTCATCAAGAAGATACGTTAGAGGCACTCGCAATCCCCTGTCACCATCCGGGCGGAAGGGCCGGTTCTCCCGCATCTGGTAAATCATATCTATTGAGAGATGCCTACGACCACCGCATGCGAGCGGAAGATACGGTCCAGTCCGTTCTGAAACGGGATCCAGCCGTGTGGGATCTCTTCACAAGGAAGGAGGAATACGGCTCCACGGGCCTGGACGAGCACGGGAGGTTCCCGTTCGCGTCGAGCAGGTTCAAGGAGATAAGGCGACCCATCGCCTCCGAGCTCCTCCTGGCGGACGGCTTTGAGGTCCTGTATCCCGAGGGTCGCGCCTTCGCGGTCTGCCTGACCCACGACGTTGATCTGCTCAATCATCAGGCCGCCGTTAGTCGGATATTGAGCAAGGGCGGGAGGAAAGGTCTCAGGAAGCTGCTGCGGATAGCAAACAAGGCCGTCAACCCCTACTGGACATTCAAGAAGATCATCTCCCTTGAAGATTCCTATGATGCGAACTCGACGTTCTTCTTGATGGGTCTGGCCCCCGGAGACGAGGATTTCAACTACCTCGTCGAGGACATGAGCCCCGAACTCGGCCGGATCGTGGACTCGGGCAGCGACGTCGGCCTCCATGGCGGCCACAAGGCATTCATGAGCTTGGAAAAGATCATCGAGGAGCGCGAGAGATTGGAGAAGGCCGCCGGGCGCCCCGTCGTCGGCTACAGGAACCACTATCTCAAGATCAAGGTGCCCTACACCTGGAGGCTGCTCGAGAAGGCCGGGTTCGATTACGACAGCACCCTCGGATACGCCGATACTCCCGGTTTCAGAAACGGCATGTGCCACCCATTCCACCCTTACGACTTGGAGGAACAACATGAGCTCAACCTCCTGGAGTTGCCGCTTGCCTTCATGGATGCCGCTCTATTGGACCGCCAGAGGCCAGAAGTCGGACAGGCCTGGGAAGTCATCAAGGATCTGATCGATCGATGCAGGAAATGCAACGGGGTGGCCACAATAATCTGGCATAATGACAAGATGAGGAAGGAATCTGGCAAACTATACGAGAAGACGATGGGCTACTGCCGGGAAAACGGCGCTTGGATGACGTCCGGCGCAAACATCTCCAAATGGTGGAGGAAGAACGGGTGGGTCAAGAACGGATGAGGATCTGTCTGCATCTTACCCCTCATTCTTATCAAAAACGGCCGCTGAAAGAATAAACCTTAAATCCTAAATCGTGTTTGGAGCGCGAGGAACTCCATGCCGGAAGGACTAGTGGGCAGCATAAAACCCAATAACGGGTCTACCCCTTCCGCAAAAAGCGTCAGCAAGAAAATCTCCAAGAATAGCGATACGATTCGCAAAATTGCGATTTTGGGAATTGTCCTGATCGTTGCTGGTACCATTTTCCTTCATCCAGGAATGTCCCCGATGTCATCGGTCCGCGACACCGACGGGGACGGGGTGGTCGATTGTTTTGATAAAGCATGGCTAAACTCATCGGCCTGGGAGCGGGGATACGCCAATATCTTCGTGACTTTTGCCAATATGAATCTGACTTACAACATGACGTATGCCCTCTATCTTGATGGGGTCTGGAAGAAAGGCGGGGTGCTTGATCCTCAGAGCACGGAACTTGCCCCCCTATCTGTCACTTGGCTCTATGGTAAGAATTCATCGACGACCTTCTCGATAATCGTCGTGTACACCTCATTGAATCCAACCGCCCGCGATTATCTTCCAATCGATGCCCGCACAATCGAGGTCAAGCCTGGCGAAAGCGTCTCAGTGGCTTCATTCTATTGAGCGGCAATCTGAGAGGAGCCTTTTCTAAATCTCGTTCTAGCACCGATCCTGTTGGGGATCTTCAAGAAGCAATCGAAGGCGCGTTCATTCATCTTTTTTGTTCAATTTCATCGCACCGCCGACATTGATGGCTATCATGTCGGGCGGGATGTCCCTCGTCACGACCACGCCGGCTCCCACGACGGCTCCATTGCCGATGCGGACATTCGGCATGATGATGGCGCCGGCCCCTATCCATACGTCGTCTCCGATGATGATGTCGCCGCCCGAGATCGATCCCTTCTCCTCTCCATGGACGGAATAATTCGGATGGGACGAGGTGATCATGACGACCTCGGTGTCAATGTTGACCCCGTTGCCTATCACAAGCCTCTTGGGATTATCCAAATTCGAGGCGATGGTCAACCCCTCAGCGATGTAAACCTTCTTGCCGATCTCGACGCCCATCAGGCGGAAGAGGGCTATCCTGAGCGGAGAGCCAGGGATGTCCTTGGCGATCTTCTTGATGATCTTCCTGGTCCATCCTTTCAATATCGCACCAATCATCGAATGAGAGATTAGGGATAAAGGGGTTTGCAGAATACGGGGATCGTTTGACGCGGTCTAGATGAAAAGGCAAGCTTCTCCTGATTCTCAAGATTGATTCTCCCCAGCGCTCAGCTCCGAATCTCGGGATCGGCACTGGCTCATCTCATAAAGAAATGAGCAAAGGCTTTATCCCCCTCTGTTGATGCGATGGAGCTTGGGATGGGTGACCGGAGGTAAAAGATATGTTGTCAGGCAGGCTGAGAAGCGGATGCGCAGTATTGATCGCGATATGTTTTGTCCTCTCCCCGTTGCTTTCTATCAATTCCGGACAGCCCACCTCGCCTTCTGAATCCCCCGCCTTGATCAATTATACCACTCACGGCACAATCTCCATCGACAGCAATTCCGGATTCCTCGGCTCGAACGATTCAACCGGGATCTCCTGGGGGAGCGGGACGGCATCCGACCCATACATAATCGAGGGATGGGACATCGATGCGTCTTCCTCAAATGGCATTGATATACGGAATTCTGATGTGCATTTCATCGTCAGGGACTGTTCTATCCACGACGGCGGCGGTAGCTACAATGGCATCTATCTTTCCAATTGCGTCAATGGCGTATTGGAAAGCAACGACTGCTCGAACGATCGTAATGGCATATACCTCTCTTCCAGCAGCAGCAACACGCTGTCGAACAACACCTGCTCGTCGAACGCTCATAATGGCATATACTTCTATATCAGCAGCAGCAACACGCTGTCGAACAACATCTGCTCGTCGAACGGTTGGAGTGGCATATACCTCGTTTGCAGCAGCAGCAGCAACACCCTGTCGAACAACACCTGCTCGTCGAATGTCGAGAGTGGCATATTCCTCGCCCAACATGCCTCCGGTTCCAGCAGCAGCAACACGCTGTCGGACAACAACTGCTCGTCGAACACTCAGTATGGCATATCCCTCGATTCCAGCGACAGCAACACGCTGATCCGGAATCAGCTGTTCGATAACGCGGGATACGGAGTGCGCATCAACTCAGGATCGGGGAACAGAATCTGGAACAACACATTCATCAATAACAACGGAGCGGGAGTTCAAGCATATGATGCAGGAACGAACAACCGGTGGAACTCTTCAGGAACGCCCCACGGCTACGGCAACAGCTGGTCCGACTGGCAGACTCCCGATGTCAACTTCGACCACATAGTCGATGACCCCTACAGCATAGGCGGGGGCGCAGGAGCCTATGACAGCTACCCTCTCAGGACGACAAG
>Ga0315274_10015420_pt1 | contig 10824 bp, 8 predicted proteins | sample YL17G02_20_MG_FD_203700 | JGI IMG/M metagenome (GOLD analysis project Ga0315274, IMG submission 203700) | Sediment microbial communities from Yellowstone Lake, YNP, Wyoming, USA - YL17G02_20 | ecosystem: Environmental > Aquatic > Freshwater > Lake > Sediment | place: USA: Wyoming | collected...
TGCTGGACGCCAGCCAGCCGCAGACGGTGAAGGTGGTGGCCATGTCGCCCGAGGCGCTGGGCGAGGCGCTGGCGCAGCTCGCGCAACAGCTCGCGGGCGTGTGGACTCCGGCGCAAGCACCGGCGGCGCCCACCACCCCGAGCGGGGACGAGGGGTAGACTATGGCCGGCGAGTTGACCTTTGCGCTCCCTGGCATGACCGGCGCCACCCTGCGCGCGGTCATCCGGCGCGTGTCCGACGGTTCCGTGTGGTACACCGTAACGCCAGCATGGGAGGCATGGTCGGATGCGCACGTAGCGTCCTACGCCGTGACCCTCACGGAGCAGGGCACGGGATCGGGCCGCTGGCTGGGCAACAAGCCGGCCGGGGTGACCGTCCCGTACAGCTATGAGGTGTGCAAGCTGGCCGGCGGATCACTGGCCAAGACTGACCCGGTAGTGGGGACTGGCGACAGCATCGCGGAGACCATCGGCGCGGCCGGCGCAGGTCTGACGGCGCTGGGTGACACGCGCCTGGCCAACCTGGACGCGACCGTCAGCAGCCGCGGCACGTCCACCTACGCGGGCGGCGCCGTCGCCAGCGTGACGGGCGCGGTCAACGTCGGCACCGTCGAGACCGTGGACGCCACCGACGCCATCCAGGCCGCGGCGGCAGCGGCGCTGGCGGCGTACAACACGACCGGCGTGGCGAAGGAAGCGAGCGCACAGACGCTCCTCGCCCGCATCATCGGCACGCTGGCCGCTGGCACGCACAGCCCGCAGTCAGGCGACGCCTACGGGCGCCTGACCGGCACCGTCGAGCCGCTGGTCTCGGGCGTGGCAGCGGCGGTCTGGGCGCACGCGACCGGCATTGCCGTGGCGCTCGCGGTCACGGCGGTGAGCATCCGGGCGGCGGTGTGGGATGCCGTGGCCGCCAGCTACAACGCCGCGCTCAGCATGGGCGCCAAGATCAACGCGGCTGCCGGCCTGACTCCGCAGGAGGTGCGGGACTCGCTGAAGCTGGCGCCCACGGCTGGCGCACCGGCAGCGGGCAGCACCGACGCCGATCTCGACACGCTGACGGCGGGCGTCAACGTTACCACCATCGGCGGCCAGGCGGCGACCGCAGCCGCGCCCGTGGCCTTCCCGGCGGCGGTCGGCACGTCCACCTACGCGGGCGGGGCGGCGGAGCCCGGCGATGCCATGACACTGACTGGCGCCTACGATGCGGCCAAGTCGGCGGCGAGCGCGACGGAGCTGGCGGCAGTCCAGACGCACGGTGACAGCGCGTGGGCGACGGCGACCGCCGCCGGCTCGGTCGAGTACCCCTACGTCGTCACCGATCCCAACGGCGATCCCGTCCCCGACTCCCTGGTGTGGGTGACGGCCCACGGATCTGGCCTGATCCTGGCGAGCGGCTATACTGACGAGACGGGCTCGGTGCTATTCGCGCTCGATCCCGGCTCTTATGACTTCCGAGTTCGGAAGGGTGGGTTCAATTCGGTGGTGGACACGGAGACGGTGGCATGAGCGGTGGACAGCAGATTACCCCGGTCGTTGTCAGTGACGGCCTCGTCACGCTTGAAGAGGCGAAGGCGTATCTCGCCATCGACATCCCGATCTCCGATGATATTATCGAGGAGCGCATCCTGGCGACTGGGCGCTACCTGGAACGCAAGTGCGGTCGGCGCTTCTCCTTGTTCGCCGCCAAGGCCCGCACGCTCTGGCCCAACGTCAAGGGCTCGCTGGACCTGGTGGACCTCCTGGGCTCGCCGACGCCGACTGTGCTGATCGACACCAGTGCCGACCGCTCGTTTGCGACCGTGCTGGCGTCCACGGACTTCGAGCTGCTGCCCTACCCGGACGACGACGAGGAGGCGGCGCGCTACCAGGAAATGGCGATCATCTCCCCGCTCCTGGGCTTCGACAAGCGCGTGCCCGTGCGGATCACCGGCAACTGGGGCTACGTCGAGCCTGACAGCCGGGCGCCCTACGAGATTCGGCTGGCCGTGCTGATGATCCTGGCCCGGTGGTGGAAGCGCAAGGAGAACCCGCTGATGCTTGTCCAGATGCCGGGCTTCGGCTTCCACCGGATGCTCGACGACGACCCTGACGCCCTGCGGATCATCGAGGCATACACCCATCCCCGGAAGCGACGGGTGTTGCAATGAGCCAGCAGTTCGACGCGCACGTCAACGAGCACGACTTCCGGCAGCTCGTTAACGGGATCTCCCGGCTGCAGGGGCAACTGCCGACCCATCAGGTCGCTGGGCTCAGGAAGGCCGGCGAGTACATGAAGCAAGCGATGCGGAGCCATGCCAAGCCGATGTACTTCACCGGGCGCGTGGACCAGGCCATCGGCTGGGCCGAGTCGCACGAGGTGGTCGCCGGCTCGGTGGTCGGGAAGAGCACCGTGGTGGTGATCGGTCCCGGCGCTCGCGGTGGTCGCGAAGGCGGTATGCCACCCGAGGCCCCGTTGATGGAGGCCGGCTGGAAGCAGAAGAGCATCCCGAACATGGGGCGCATGAGGGCCTGGGCCTCGCAACGTATCCCCGGCATCACGCCGCGGGAGGTCTGGTACATCGCCCGCGCTCTTCGTGCTCGTGGCGCGCTCAGCGAGCGCAACCCCCGCGCCCACGGCGACCGAGGCTACTTCTACGTGCAGGCCACCTTCGATGACGAGGGGCAGCGGGCGCTGGACGAGCTGAACGCCTCCGGCTTTGCGCTGACCGCCTCGATCCTGAAGAGCATCTGATGGCCGTCACCCGGCTCATGGTGCGCGAGGCCATCGCCTACACAGCGCGTCAGGCCGACCCGTCCGGGCTGCACGTCTATCCGTATATGCACCCAACCCCCACGGCGCCAGCCGTCTGCGTCGGGCTGGAGTACACGGACTTCGTGGGCGACATGGCGGCGGGCATGATTACCGAGACCTGGCGCCTGTGGCTGCTGCTCAACCCGGGCAGCGACTGGCTCGAAGCCCAGCGCCAGGCCGACCTGTACCTGGACTACACCGGCGAGAAGAGCCTACACCGCGCCTTCCGGGCCTCGCTCCGCAAGGGCGACGGCGCCGATGCCTACTGGCGCGGCACCGAGGTCTCGGAGGTGCGCCTGCTCAGGTACTCCCGGATGCCGTCCGATGTACAGGGGCCGAACATCATCGACTGGATGGGGAGCCCGTACTGGGGCGTGCCGATCGAGGTCAAGGTGATGTATGGCCGGCAGTAGGCGGCGCTGGACCGGGCTGACGGTCGTTGTCGCCGTGACGACGCTCGCGGCCCTGATCCCGTCTGCGGGCCAGCCGGTCATGGGCGCATCGCCTACGCCTACGATGGAGCCGGCACCGTGCTCATCGGGCGCCACTGCCGTGGGCGGCATCTGGGGCGCGCTCCCGCTCTCCGTCCACTACTCCATCTGGCGCTGCGAGGGGCACACTGACTCCGGCTGTAACATCAAGCGCAACGGTGACGTGGAGTGGGGGCGGTTTACGTGGCCGCCGGCCCAGGAGGGCGACTTCAGGATCAACCGCTGGTACTGCAACGCAGACCAGTCCAAGGACACCGCGAGTTCCATCTACACCTTCGACCGGCTGCTACTGGACTACGGCGGCGGGGCAGGCTCCCTGCTCGCCAGCAATCAGTGGCCGCTCCAGAACTACTGGACCGGCACTGGCGACCGCACGTACCGGCTCATGGCCTCGGGCGTGCATGGCAACCTCTACGCCTGCACGCTCTCGGCTGCGGCCTGTAGCGCGATTGATCCGCGCGTCCACGGCTCGCCGTGGGGCTTCGTGAACACCATCGGCCGCATCTACGGCGGCCACTGGATCAACGAGGCGGCGGCGGTCCCGGCGGGCTCGTCCTGGGCGCTCGTGCTAGGCGAGCCGGACCTTCCGTCGCCAACGCCGCCAACTGCCACGCCATCGCCAACGGTGAATACGCCCACGTCAACCCCCACCATAACTCCGGGCGGCCCCACGGCGACCCCGGGGTGGCCGAGCGTTACCCCAAATCACATTCCGACCCAGGCACCAACGGGCGAAGCTCGACTTCAAGGAGTAGGAGGCGTATGGCAAATCGCGCCCGTTGGGAGCAGGGTATGGCAAGTCTCTCCATGTGACGCCGACGGCAACGGGAATTGTACTATCACGGGCGGCAACTTTACGTGGGGGTCCGCGTCAACACTGTCCATCAATCGGTGGTACGACTCGGTGAGGCTTACCGGCCCGGAGGCGCTGCAATTCAATATCACCAACGGCTCTGGCGGACTGACCTCTTTCCCCGATCTGTTCCCCGGTCGTATGTGGGACTCGGCGTACCTTACTGGAGTTCCGGCGGCACGGCTTTACTACTGCTATAACCACGGATTTCAGTGCAAAACGATGGACCCGCGATACGGCGGCGGAGCCCCCGCGTGGAGCTTTGTGAGATGGCTGTACGATGGCACCGGGTTTGATTACAGACAATTGTCCAGTGGGCATGTGGACACGTCGTTCGCCATTGTTTTGGACGTAGGAACTCCGCCGCCGCAGCCATCTGCGACGCCGGCCACCCCTACGCCAACCCCATTTAGCGGGGTATGCGGGGCAAGCCCGCTGCCGCCGTGCCCCGGAATCGGTGGGGTCTGGCAAACACAGCCAGTCGGCAAGCGCCGATTTCTCGCCATGCCGTGCCGATCCGGTAGCGGCTACTGGTGCCAGTTCTGGCAGCCAACGTCCTGGGAATACGGCTGGAATACATCGCTATATCTAAACCACTGGTACGACCACGCCCGTGTTGGTGTTCAAGCCATCAACATCTGGGTTGGCGACTACCCTGGCACGCCCTCCGATACCTGGCTTCTTCCGAACAATGGGCTCTGGCAAGATCTGTATTACTCGGGAGACATCAATGACGATCAGGCGGCCAAGCTGATGCTTTGTCTGGGTGATCCAGTCGGGACAACCGATGCCTGTCGAGACGCCGATCCACGCGTCCCGGAGGCGCCGTGGTACTTCAAGGCCGTGCTGCATAGTATGTCCTGGGCTCCGCGCCTGACCGGCGCGGAACTTGCCGCGTCATGGGCTATAGTGATTGACGACGGCCCCACGCCTACGCCTACGCCATCGCCCACGCGCCCCCCTACGCGCACGCCGACGCCGACTATGACGCCCAGCGCGACCGTGACTCCCGGTGGTCCCTCGGTGACGCCTGCCGCCACTTGGACGGTGATCCCAACCGGCACGCCGTTCCCGACTAGTCCTAGCGGAGCGCCGCTATACGAAATAGGTGGAATCTGGCAGTCAGCGCCAGCCAATGGGGCGAGGTACTATCCAGTCCCGTGCGTCACAGTAGGCGACAGCTATACGACTTGCGCCGATCCGCTCGCGTGGCGATGGAATAGCCCTCTCAACAAGGCCGTTGCCGTGAACGCGTGGTATGGATACGGCGGGCTGAGCCACGGCGAGAGCATGGTATTCAGCCTGACCAATGCCAGTGGGCCACCCATGGATCATTGGCCCGCGCTAGACGAGCCCGGCGCCAAGACGCTTTGGCGAGACGGATATGTTGACGAGAGCATCCCCGCTGCACGTCTATTTACCTGTGTTTACAGCGCAACCGTTTGCGCGTCAGCCGATCCGCGCGTACCGGACGCCGAGTGGATCTTCAAGCAGTGGGTGTATCCGTGGCAATCATTCAGTATTCTGCCCCCTGGCGCCGTCCAGGGCGTTTCCTGGGCCATCGTCCTGGACGGCGCCGACACGCCCACTCCACCGCCCACCGAGACGCCGCGTGTGCCAGATGGTGGCGTAGGCGGTGACGTGCTGGGCTGGCCCTACTGTGGGACGAACCGACTGTACACGCTCTTCGACCACTTCCATCCCCTGAATGACGAGCGCCATCCGAACGACTGCCTCGATGCCCGGGCTTGGCATAAGCAGTGGTTCACCGGGGATACCGTGGACGCCTCGGCCTGCGCCGACGGTATCGCCGCCTTTTGGGATCGTCCTCCTGATAACTGGGAGTACAACGGCAGCGACGGCATCGACATATTCGGACTTGGCGCGCCCGGAGTTCCGTTTCCGCAGGCGCAGCCGCAAATACTGCGCTCGATACAGAAGTCCTCTGGAACAGTGACGTTCTTTGGGCTGCCGATACAGAGGATGCCAGACGGGCCTGCCTGTATGTACCGGGAAATTGACCTGCTAAATAGCTACAACAAAATTCTTGAGATCAAGGGCGACGACGGATACATCGTCAAGTACGACGGAATCATCACGTCATCCGTGTTTCCCGGCGATCGGGTGGTGTACGGCCAAGCGATTGGCGCCAGCATGTCTATCCACATGACCGTCAGGCGCGCGGGGGAGGGAAATCCGCAGGGATCAAGGGTGACCAACTTCGACGCCTTGGGGTTCCTGGCGGATGTCAACAGTGACAGGTGGTACGCCGATTACGGCATTCGATCCGAGCGCGTGTTCCCGCAGATCAGGATGTCGCCCTACGGCTTTTACGAGGGCGAGTCAGATTCCCTGTGCCCCGCCGGTGCCAATTGCGCGCTGGGCGAGGAAGTGGTAGACGAGTCCGACGCAGGATTTTCGTGTACTGCTTGCTCGGACGAGGGTTCTGCGTCAGCGGCATGGAAGAGCAACTTCCGATACATGTCGCCAACTGGCACTCACTCCAATACAGGTCAGGCGCTCTGGCGGTCCTCGTTGTCGCCGGGGATGTATCAGGTCCAGGTCTTTCTTTCTGAATCGTCGCCCGTAGATTTATCGGACTACATCCACGCCCTAGCCGCGCGCTACAGCGCGGAGGGGGTGATCTTTGTTCACGACCAGTCTGCGGGGTACATAGGTGGCAACCAGCACCAAGTCAGAACGCATGGCTGGATCACCCTTGGCAACGTCAACTACCGCAAGGTTGCCCCCTATCTCGTTCTTGGCAATGCCGCCTACGATTCCGACGATCCCGAAAGCTGGACGGACGGCGAGTGCTCGCTGATCTACGTTGATGCGGTGAAGTTTACCGGGATCTGTGATCCCGTGCCAGTGCCTCCTGGTGGGCACGCTACGCCGACTGGCGATCCATCCCTGGCCACCGCCACTCCCGCCGTCACGGCCACGCCTACCCCGACGTACACCCCGGGCGGCGCCACGATCACGCCGACGTACACGCCCTCCACCACGCTTACACCAACGAACACGTCCACGCCCACACGGACGCCAACCCGTACCGCCGGGCCACCGCCTCCCCGTTCGCGCTCGCCCACGCCCACGTCGGTGCATGGTCCGCACCCGACGCCGTGCTGGAGCATTGACTGCCCGACTCCCAAGCCCGGCCCGACGCCACTCGGATGAACAGGAACCGTTGGCCGCTGCTTGTCGTCATCGCCGCCGTGGGTGGGGCGTTGGCGATGCTGCTGTCCTCGCCGAGCGTCGTGGCGCAGTCCTCGGCGACCCAGACCAAGGCGGCGCAGAACACGGCCACCGCGGCGGCGCTCGATACGCAGAACGCTGCCATCCAGCAGACCGCCTTTGCCGGCATGACCCAGAGCGCGGCCACGCAGACCAAGGAGTTCGAGCAGACCGCGACCGCCGCTTCGCCCACTCCCTCGAACACGCCTACATTCACCAGTACGCCCACGCCGACGAACACGCGAACTCCAACACCCTCGAATACGCCGACGCGGACCGCCATCCCTACGTTCACGCCAGCGCCTACCGCCACGCCGCTTGGCACGGCCGCACCCGACGCCCATTGGGAATGGCCGGTGTGTGGCGACGTGCCACAGCGCGGGATCGCCACCTACTTCGACCACTACTACTCGACCTGGCAGTCGTTCGGTCTAGACTCCGGGCTGACCCGTGCCGGTGACGGGGTGGGGCTGATCGCACCCTACAACGCCGACGTGTGCCACTCCTACGACATCGGCTTTGATACGTGGTGCCAGCAGATCGTGGCTGGCCGAAGTGACCAATCGAGCCTGACTGAGTTCCAGGCCATCGCCGTACAGCCGCCCGTGATGCCGGACGGCCTGGTGGTAGCCCCGCACGCAGCGCGGGTAATGTGGACCGGGCTCACGACGCGCTCCGGGTACGAGCAGGGCGTTGGCGACAGCCTCTGCAGGGTTGGCGGCTGGCAGTACGGCATGACGCTGGGCTTCCATTCGGACGAGTACGTCACTGTCTCCGGTCTGGTTGGCACGTCGGTGCGGGCTGAGGACGTTCTGGCGCAGGGCGACGTTCTTGGTGCCGGTACCTCCACGGTCTCCTACGGCGACCCAGCAACGGTCAGAACCGCGCCGCTCCGGGCGGCCCACACGCGCTGGGGCTCATGGTTCGATCCGCTGGGCTGGGGCGAGGATCGCTACGACACCTTTGCCCCCTACGATCGAGGGTTGGACCCGAACTACCAGCGCGGCAATATCCCGTCGCAGAGACGCATCGACCCCCTGGTTGCCACTGGCCCGGCGTGCCTCTCGGCCTGCACGTCCACGCGCTACATCGTGGACGACTCGGACTCGGGCTTCCTGTGCGACCACTGCTCGGACCCGATCGACGGCTCGGAGGGCTACGGCGGATCGTACCGCTCGCTTGAACCCACGGGCGACGACGCCGAGACGGCCACTGCGTCCTGGGCCTTTCCGGCCGCTGGTCCAGGCGTGTACTCGGTCTACGCCTGGCTGGGGTGGATGGTGGACGCCGACGCCGATGGCGTGCCCGACATCGAGTCCTCGCCGGCCGCGCGCTACCGGGCGGGAAGCACCACGTTCCTGGCGAGCCAAAAAGCTGACGGCCCGGCGACGGCTGGCTGGTACTACATCGGGACGTTCGACTACGCCACGGCCCCGTACATCGCCCTCTCGAACGCGGCCTACTCAGACCAACTTCATCCGGCCATGGGCTACATCGACTCGGCGACGTGCGGCCGGCTCTACGTGGACGCTGTGGCGTTTGTCTCAACTTGCTCGTCCATCGTCTCGCCTGCGGTGGCTGGCACAGTCGCTCCGGCGGTGACGGCTACACCCAACTGCGCTACAATGCACTGCGGGACACCATGAACAAGAACAAACGACTCGCTGTTGTCATCGTCGGGGCGGTAGCCGCGCTTGGCTTGCTAGCACTTCTCCCTCGCTCGCCGAGGCAGTCCCTCGTGGTCCTCACTCCTGGACCGCTCGGCGTGTCGCGCTTCTTCGACTTCGGGCCGACCGATACGCCAGGACCGACCCCCAGTCCGACGCTCACATCGACGCCTGATGCCGACGGCCATCTGCCGAATCCTCAGGCAACCATCGCCACGCGGACCTACCCCGGCGATCACTTTCCCACGGCCGTTGCGTTCGTCCAGGGGCTAGTAGCCGGCACGCCTGACGCCACCAAGGTTCACAGCGCCGTGCCCAACCTTGCCGAAATCTGGGCGCCTCGCCTTGGCCCTTCGCGCGGGATGATGGTGACGGCCGACGACATCGTGACGCTGCTCCAGAACGCGTCCGTCTCGCCCTACGCAACGCCCATGGTCCAGGGCTACTTCCTTGGTCACTGGGGGACGCCCGCTCCCACGCCCGACCCGGACATGGAGACCATCGCAGTGGTGGTCACGTTCCTGGGTGATGGGCAGCCATTTCCGTACCCGACGGACGGGCGCTGGTTCGACCCAACCGCCCAGGCGATTCGTCCCCGTTGGGCTGGCCACGACGTGGGCGTGGACCCGCTTGTGTTCGTGCTCGTCGTGACGAGCGACAGCTACCGCCTGGTCCGTATTATCGACAACTACGACGGCTACGACAATCTCGTGCGCCGGATGCAAGAGATGGGGTTCGGACCCTACTACTCCTTCCGTCCATAAAGGAAACATCATGAACGACGATCCCGAACCGATCGCCACCCCGACGCCCGAGTCGCCAGACGTGGCGCAGGCCCGCAAGGCGCGCGAGTCCCGCGAGGGCGCACCGGCCCACTCGGCGGCTCCGCGCAGCACCATGGTCATTGAGGACATCGGAAAAGTGACGCCCAACGTTGGCTCGGGCCAAATTCCCGAGGGCGAGGACAAGCCGAAGGCCAAGCAGCAGAAGATCATCTACGTCCGGCGCCTGGACTTCGCCTACCTCGACGACAAGGAGCCCGACGACCCGACGCGTATCTACCGGCCGATCTACCTGGGCGGCACGACGGTGGACGAGTGGAAGACCAAGTACGGCGTGGTCGGCCCGGTGCCCGAGGACGAGCCCGACCTGGGCGACCCAGAGCTTGTGAAGCCGTCGGCCGCATGAGTCGCGTCTTGCTGATCGAGCCAGGAGCCACCTACTCGATCACGGAGGTGGTGCATGGCGTCGAGAAGGGCCTGCGAGACTGCGGTCACGAGGTGGATTCTTTCGATACCCTCGGCCAGTTGCTACTTGCGAGCGAGCGGGTGCAGTGGACGCTGAAGAAGGCGGGCATGGCCGACGCGATCCCGCACGACAAGCGGCGCTGGCCTTGGCCGCGCAAGGAGTCGTCCGCCGAGGTCGTGGAGTCCTACTTCGACGCCGTGCGCGAGGAGGGCTTCAAGGCCGCCATCTGGCATGCGTTGGATGAGGACTATGACTGGATGGTGCTGGTATCGGCGCTACTGGCCCCCACCAGGGCGCTGCTGGCGCTCCGGCGCGCGGGGGTGCGTTCACTCATGGTCTTCACGGAGTCGCCCTACGACGATCCCATTCAGGCTCGGCTCGCCGAGTATGCCACGGCCGCCGTCACCAACGACCGCAAGTCCGCCGAGGGCATGGGGCTCGGCTACATGCCGATGGCCTACTGCGACGACCTCCACCAGCCCCGCGAGAGCGAGCCGACGAGCCCGGCGCACGACGTGGTATTCGTGGGGGTGGG
>Ga0315274_10015421_pt1 | contig 10824 bp, 6 predicted proteins | sample YL17G02_20_MG_FD_203700 | JGI IMG/M metagenome (GOLD analysis project Ga0315274, IMG submission 203700) | Sediment microbial communities from Yellowstone Lake, YNP, Wyoming, USA - YL17G02_20 | ecosystem: Environmental > Aquatic > Freshwater > Lake > Sediment | place: USA: Wyoming | collected...
GCGATTTTGACTGGAAGCCATTGGACCCCGAGGTCTTCCGCAGCGACTACCAGATCAAAGCCAGCTCCTGCCCCATGTGCCCGGTGCGCTGCCGGAGAGAGTACCGCATTCCCGCCGGAAAGTATGCCGGGACTGTGACCAAGATGGAATGGGAGACTATCGCCCGCTCCATGACCTACGGGGTGAATGACCCTGAGGCCGCTATCTACTTCAGCCACCTCTGCAATCAGTACGGCCTGGACGTAGAGGGAATGGGAGATACCATTGCCTTTGCCATGGAGTGTTATGAGAAGGGTCTGCTCAATGACCAAGAGACCGAAGGGTTGCCCCTGCATTTTGGCGACCCCGATGTCCTCATGGAGATGACCCGCAAAATTGCCCTGCGGGAGGGGCTGGGAGATCTATTGGCGGAGGGAAGCCTGCGGGCCGCGCGGGCGATTGGGAAAGGAGCGGAGCAGTTTGCCATGCAGGTGAAAGGTTCGGAGATGTCCGCGGCCGATCCGCGGGGAATGCCCGTGCGCGCGGTTTCCTATGCGACCAGCACGCGGGGGTCGGACCACCTGCGTTCCAACCCTTATGTCGAAGAGATGATCACGCCCGAAGAAGGACTCCAATTTTTCGGCAGCGCGGAGGCCGCGGACATTTTCCATGGTCTCAAGGGGAAAGGAAGACTTTTGGCCTGGAGTGAGAATTTCGTGACCATCGGCGACCTCCTGGGTCTCTGCAAATTTGCTTATTACCGGTCGGCCACATTCACCTACTTACGGAAAAAGGGAGTGGAGCTGGCGACCCAGTTCTACAATGCCTGTAACGGCACCCGGCTTTCGGAGGAGGAAATGCTGGAGGCCGGAGAGAGAGCCTTCAACATCGAAAAGGCTTTTAACGCCCGGGAAGGCGCAGGCCGGGAAAAAGACATTATCCCCGAACGATTCTTCAAAGAGGGTTTGGCCGGCGGCGGTCCCAGCAGCGGGGCGGTCGTGGACCGGGAGAAGTTCGATCTCATTCTTGAAGAATACTACGGAGCCCGGGGTTGGAATGAAAAAACGGGGCTGCAGAGAAAAGAGACCCTGGAGAGGCTGGGCTTGAAGGATATCGCCGAAGATTTAGCCAGACGAAAGAGGCTGGGATAAACCGGTGGACGTTTGCCTCAAACTTTATCCCCCGCTCTCCGATGCGGCCAGGGCTTCGGAAGTGCGCCTGGAAGTGAAAGAGCAGGCCACGCTCAGGAACGTGGTGGAAGCCATGGTGGCCCGTTTCGGGAATGGGATGAGGTTGCACCTTTTCGACACCGAGGGGCGAATCATTCCTTCCTGGGCCGTTTTCCTGAATCAAAAGATCGTTCCCTTAAACCAGCCCGGAGCCCTGGAAGTTCCGGTACAGGAGATGGACGAAGTCTCCTTCATCTTGAATATTGCTGGAGGATGAAGCATGAGAGAGGTCAAAATCCCTTATGGCGAAAGAAAGGTTTCCCTGAAAATTCCCGATAGAAATCTGGCGGTGGTTTTTGATCCTCCCTTCCCTTCCCCCATCCGTAATATGTCCAGGGAGATTCTGCGGGCCCTGGATGAGCCGGTGGCAGGGCCTTCTTTCTCGGACCAAATTGGTAAAGGGAGAAAAGTCCTGATTCTGATCGATAATTTCGCCCGCTTGACGCCGGCTTATCAGGTTCTTCCGCCCATCCTACAGAAGCTGGAAGAGGCGGGATGCCGGGTAGAGATCCTGGTGGCCAACGGAGGACTGCGGGAGATGACCGAAGGCGAGTTGCGCCGCAAGGTCGGGGACAAAATTCTACGCAGCGGCCTTCCCATCTCTCAAAGCCGGTGCAAGGATTCCTGGGATTTCGAATTCATCGGCCTAACTGCTCTGGGCACTCCAGTCAACGTACACAGGAAGATATTGCAGGCTGATTTCTCCCTCGCCGTAACCATGACCCAAGCCACGCTTTGGGGATATGGAGGCGGCGGGTCCATGGTCCTGCCTGGAATTTGTTCTTACGAGACGATCGAGTGGAATCATCGCCTGGGCACTGGGCGTTATTCGGGCCTCGGGTATCAGCCCCCCAAGAATATTATGCGCCGGGACATCGAGGAAGCCGCCACCCTGGGCAAACTTTCCATGTCCCTGCTGGTCATCCTGGACCCTAAACTTCAGGTCATCGAAGTTACGGCGGGGGAGACGAACGCCGCTTGTGCGGCTTCGGTTCAAAAGTATGATCGCTGCTACACTCTGGATAAGAAAACGATTCCCGACGGAGCCCTGGATGTCGCCATCAGCGGCTCTTTCCCGGGAGACCGTTTTTTTGCCCATTCTTGCTGGCCGGCAGCAAATTTAGACTTCTTTACCAAGGAAGGCGGGACCATCATCCTGGCCACTCCTGCCCCCGGAGGACTTGCCCACTACGCCTATGCCAAGGATTACATGCCTCCGGATGAGAGTGCCTTTCGTAGGCTATACGAAGATATCTTTTACGGCAAGCAACCCTTGTGGCATGCCTGCTTATGGCTGCCCATCCTGCGGGTACTCGCCAGGAAGGATATCATCGTAGTCACGGAAGAAAAAAATCTCCCTGCCTTCAAGCAGGTCCAGCTTCCCACTGTAACTTCCTTGGAGACCGCTTTTCGCATGGCCATGAAAAAGCACGACCCTAGGGCGTCCGTCGGGGTATTCCCTTATGGTAAATGGGTTTTGCCCAAAGGATTAAATGACTAGAACCATTTGGACCCCTGGGAGAAGAACCCGCACGGGGAAATCTCAAACCCTAGGAAAAATGGCTTCAAGGAAATCAAATTTCTCATCGTCCTAGCTACAGGGAACAAAAGGGAGAGAATGATTCGACTGAAAGCTTTATACGCGATTGAGAATTAACCTCAAGGAGGCCCTATATGAAGCTGATTTTTGAAAAAAAGGTACTGAATTTAATGGCTGGGTCTATCGACATTCATATTCACTCTGCACCAGACGTAGCACCCAGGATACTCCATGTGACTGATTTGGCCCGCCATGCTCAAGAAATGGGAATGAAGGCTATCGTGCTAAAAAATCATTTCGTAGAGACAGTGGCCCAGGCTGAGATCACTACCTATGAAACCCATTTTCCTGCTTTCGGGGGGATCTGCTTGAATCTCACCGTTGGGGGTTTAAACCCTTACGCGGTAGATAATGCCTTGGAATTGGGGGCCAAGTTTGTTTGGCTGCCCACTTTTCACTCCAAAATTTTCATCGATTGGTTTAAGCAGAAAATGCATAGTCTGGCCCATCTGGCCGCAGAGAATAGGGACCTTACCGAAAAAGAAGGCATTTATCTTCTCAATGACGATGGTAACCTTAAAGAAGAAATGTACCCCATTTTTGATCGAATTGCCCAAAAGGGCGCCATTCTGGCCACCGGGCATGCGAGCGTAAAAGAGGCCAAAGCGGTAGTTCAAGAGGCGGTGAAAAGAGGGGTGAAAAAGATCGTTCTCACTCATCCTGAAGCGGCATTTTTGGATTATAGCATCCAGGATATGAAGGAAATGCTGGATTTGGGGGTTACCTATCTAGAGTTCGTCTATTGCAGTACCACCCGTCAAGTCCAAAATTCTTTGACCCCCGAACAGTTGTGTAATGCTATCCGACCTTTCGGGCCAAAACACTGCATCATGTCCACAGATTCTGGCCAATGGGTTAACCCCATTCCCGCTCAGCAGATGGGGATGTTTATCAGAGACATGTTGACTTTCGGTTATTCTGAGCAGGATATTAGAACGATGGTTTCCGATAATCCCGCCAGCCTTCTAGGTATTTCATCGTAACAAGCCGACGAAGAACTCAGTTTGCGGCAAGGGATAGCCTGGAAGAAGTTGTTACCTCCTCACCACCGTTTCTACCTTCGGTCAGTCCAGGATAAAAACAGAGGCAAGACCGCAGCCCTGATCTTGCCTCTGCGGGAGAGTCGATCCCATTCGATCAGGCCTTTAGCCCCAGTTCCTCGCAGGTTCGCTCTAATTCTTCGTCAGCCGGAGTCTTGCCCGCAATCTCGTATAATTCCCACTCCTTTTTCACGCTTTTGGGGTCTCGACCTCTTACGACGTACCAATCCTGCATGGACTGGTGGTCGCATTTTCTCCACCATTGCTTCCCTTTGTAATTATCGTACGTTCGGCCCTCGAGTTGTTTGCGGATTTTATCGGGGTCGAGGGCCCCGGCCCGCTCCACCGCCCCCAAAAGTTCCTTGGCCCCGCCGTAGGCATATCCGCCATAACCCGTTGGGGGACGGCCCCAGCGCTTCATGAAAGCCTGGACAAAGGGTTTGGCCGTGGGGATGGTATTCTCCATCTCCCAGTAGAAATGGGTCCCGGCATAGGTCCCGGCAATAGCCGCCTGGCCCGCCTCCCTGGCCATCATCAGGTCGGTGGCGGCGAAAAAAACTTTCATCTTATCCTTCAGGCCAAAATCGGTCATCTGCTTGGCCTGGTTGGTGTTGTCCTTGCCGAACGCGGTGGTAATTAACACCTCGGGCTTGGCATCGAGGATCTTGGTAAAATGCATGGAGTATTCAGTGCCCCCCAACGGATAGTCGCTCTTCCCCAGGTGGGTAATCCCCGGATTTTTTTCAAGGAATTTGAGGTAAGAACTATAAATCTGCTGGCCAAAGGCCCATTGGCCGACCATGAAATACCATTTCGTTCCCAGATTCTTCGCAATCCAGCGGGCTTCAGCCTGGGAGGTCATGTAAGGGGTGAAGCCTTCGTGGAAAGTGTACGGTCCCCAGTCGGGCGCCTTGTTCAAATCATCGGTCTGGCAGATACCCATCAGGGGGATGTTGTGCTTTTTGCATTCGATGTTGTAGGCGACAACAGTATGGGCCCCCAGCGTACCGATCGCCAGGTCGACTTTTTCTTTTTCCACCAATTCCTTCGCCTTGAGGGCCGCTTCATCGCTTTTGAGCTTGCTGTCCCGGACGATGAGTTCGATAGGCCGGCCCAGGAGCCCCCCCTTATTATTGTACTCGTCCACAACCATTAACGTGGCCTTGCGCTGGTCATCGGATTCCGTGGCAAAAGGCCCGGTGAGATCATACATACCCCCGAGCTTGATGGGCTTCTTGGCCTGGGCCCAAGAGGTTCGAGAGAGGGCCGGGACTCCTCCCCATGCCGCCGCGCCTCCCAATGCCGCCGCTCCCTTCAAGAAAGTTCTGCGGCTAATCCTTCCTTCTCCTTTCTCAGATTTCTGATTGCTCATCTTCTCACCTCCGTTTGTGTTTTTGAGTGACCAAAATCTTTCCCCCGATTATACGACATTGGCTACCTGGAATAATGCAAAAAATACACTTGTCGATCACCGCTGTCAAGTATTTTTTTTCCTAGAAAGGCCGGTTTTCCCCTTGACTACCCAAGAGGCTTAGAGTACTTTCTTGATAATTGCTTCCGGCTGTAGCCCAGTAAATATAACCACCTAACCTCTAACCTTCTGGAGGATGTGATGCGAAAGAGTTTCCAGAAGGTGCTCCTACGACGCGTGGGGGAAATTTTTATCCCTGGGGCGGCTCATAAACGACACCAAAGCAAAGATTTCCTGAGCAATTGTACCCTCCGTTTCCCTTATATCCCCTCAAGGAGATGATCCCATGACCGCAGAAAAATTTAAACGCAAGCTCACGGCCATTCTGAGTGCGGATGTCAAGGGCTACAGCCGCCTTATGGGGGAAGATGAGGAGTGGACCCTCCGGACCTTGAATGCCTACAAAGAGGTCATGGGGAGTCTCGTCCAGCAGCATCGGGGGCGGGTGGTCTCCACCCCCGGAGACAATGTTCTTGCTGAGTTCGCTAGTGTGGTGGATGCAGTGCAGTGTGGGGTGGAGATCCAGCAGGTGCTCCGGGCAAAGAACGCTATGCTGCCCGAGAATCGGAGGGTACAGTTCCGCATCGGGATCAACCTGGGGGATGTGATTGAGGAGGGGGATTCGATCTACGGGGATGGAGTGAACATTGCGGCCCGGATGGAGAGTTTGGCCCAGGCAGGGGGGATCTGCATATCTGGGAGTGCGTATGAGCAGATCGAGAACAAGCTCCTTCTTCGATACGACTACCTGGGGGAGCATGAGGTTAAGAATATTGCTAGGCCCGTGCGTGTCTATCGGGCACAGATAGAGTCGGAGGCGGCGGTCCGGGGGCCCTCAGAGGCTGCCTCCAAAGAGAAGATGGCGTTTCCTTTGCCTGACAAACCCTCCATCGCTGTGCTGCCCTTCGTGAACATGAGCGAGGACCCGAAGCAAGAGTTCTTCAGCGACGGGATGACCGAGGAGATTATTACCGCCCTTTCCAAGAGCCCATACCTCTTCGTGATCGCCCGCCAATCCACGTTCACATACAAAGGGAAACCGGTGAAGGTCAAGCAGGTGAGCGAGGAGTTGGGGGTGCGCTACGTTCTGGAGGGGAGTGTGCGTCGTTCTGGAGAGAAGGTCCGCATCACGGCCCAACTCATCGACGCGATGACAGGCTATCATCTTTGGGCTGAGCGATACGATCGCGATCTCCAGGAGATCTTCGCCCTGCAAGATGAGATCGCCTTGAAGATCATGAAGACCGTGCACGAAAAGTTGGAGGTGGGGCAGCACGCGCGGGTATTGGGAAGAGGGGCGAGGAACCTGGAGGCATTTCTGAAGGCTATGGAAGCCCGTGAGCATTTTTATCGCGGCACGAAAGAAGAAAATGCCCTGGCCCGGAGGCTGTACGAGGAGGCCACTCGCCTGGACCCGGAATACGCCTTTGCGTATGCGGGTCTCGCGGGGACCCATATGATGGATGTGTGGCTCGGAGCGAGCAAATCCCCGGAGGACTCGCTGGCCCGGGCCATCGAGTTGGGGCAGAGGGCCGTTGCCCTGGATGAACCGGAGCCCGTGGCCCATGCTATTCTCGGCCATTTTTATACGTATGCAGGGCAATTCGACAGGGCGGTTGCTCACGCGGAGCGAGGGTTGGCCCTCGATCCGAATTCCTATATAGTCCTTTACAATGCGGCCGTCGTCTTTACCCATTCAGGCAGGGCCGAGGAGGCGATTCCGTTATTTCAGAAGGCGATACGTCTGAATCCGTTCCCCCCGGCGATATTCTTCGCCCGCATGAGTTTGGCTTACGACCTGGCCGGGCGGTTTGATGAAGCCATAGAACAAGCGAAGAAGGCGGTCGAGCGGGAGCCCAAGAATCAGTTCACCCACCTTTCCCTCGCCTCTGCATGTATTTTAGCCGGGCGGGAAGAGGAGGCACGGGCTGCTGCTGTGGAGGTCCTTAAGATCAATCCGACGTTTTCTGTGGAACAGATTGCAAGGGCAATCCAGTACAGGGATACGTCTCAAATTGACCGCATGACCGACGCCCTGCGCAAGGCAGGGCTGAAGTGAGGAAATAGGCAAAAAAGGTTAACGCGGAAAGGCAGGGTTTATATGATTCTGCCTTTTTCAATGTGTACATATTGGGGTGTAGCCATGTGGGCAAAAAGGATAGATTTCTGCTATCTTGGTTGAATTTCTGAGCTCTAAAAAATAGCGGAGATCAAAAACATTTATGCAATAATGTGGGCAAATTTGGCAGTGTTGAACAGGGCACGATCTCTATCATTTTGGGACCGTCAAATTGCCGCCAATTTGTGCCTTGACTACCGATTCCCATAAGAGTATTTTTTAAAGGAGTTTCCGGAAGGTGCCGATAGGATGGCTCCAGGGAAATTTTTTCTCCCCTGGAGGCTTCTCTATTGAGACGGTATAGCCTATCCTTTTGAAATCACACCCTAAGGAGGTTTTTCATGTCAGCCAATCCGTTAGTCGATTCCCGTGATGTGCGTTTTGTCATCTTCGAGATGCTGGACCTTCCCAAACTAACCAAGAATCAACGCTATGCGGAACTTGATAAAGACATGGTTGAGGATACGCTCAACCTCGCCGAAAGAATCGCCGTCGATCTCTTTTACAAGTCCAATGCCGATGGAGATAAGACGGGAGTGAAGCATAATCCGGAGACGGGAGAGGTGAAAGTTCCGGATTCCTTCCATAAGGGATTCAGGGCGTTTGTGGAGGCGGGATTCCATACCCTTTTGTTTCCGCCCGAAGAGGGAGGCATGGGCATGCCCAGCACCATCTTCAATTCCTGCCATGAATACTTCAATGCGGGGAACACCTCCCTCGGATTGTATTGCGCCGGCATAACCGGGACGGCGCATCTACTGATCACGTACGGTTCCGAAGAGATTAAGAAAACATTTTTGCCGAAGATGCTCGCCGGGGAATGGGCGGGCACCATGTGCCTCACCGAACCGATGGCCGGAACCGACGTCGGAGCGCTCAAGACGAAGGCGGTCAGGCAGAGCGACGGGACCTACCGCATTTCCGGCCAGAAAATCTTTATCAGCAACGGCGAGCACGATTTGACCCCGAACATCATCCATCCGGTCCTGGCCAGAATCGAGGGCGATGCCCCCGGAACCAAGGGAATATCGATCTTTGTCGTCCCCAAGGTACTGGTAAATAAGGACGGCTCCCTCGGGCAACGAAACGACCTGATCTGCTCGGGGGTGGAGCACAAGATGGGCCTGAAAGCCAATGCCACTTCGACCCTCAATTTTGGCGACAACGACAAGTGCATCGGGTATCTCCTCGGGCAGGAGCGCCAGGGAATGAAGATCATGTTTCAGCTGATGAACGAGGCGCGGATCTTCACCGGTCTCCAGGCGCAATCGGTCTCCAGCGCCGCCTATATGCACGCCGTCACGTACGCGAGAAATCGAATTCAGAGCGCGCATATCACTCAGATGTTGAACCCCAATGCCCCGAAGGTCGCCATTATCGAGCATCCCGACGTCAAGCGGATGTTGCTTTCCATGAAGAGCATTGTCGAAGGCATGCGCATGCTGACCTACTACCTTTCCTACAATGTGGATACGGCGATATCCTCCTCATCGCCCGACGAGGTGAAAGAGTGCACGGGTGCCGTCGAAATCCTTACCCCGATCGTGAAGGCGGGGATCTCCGATGCCGCCTGGCTGGTCACGGCAGACGCAATGCAGGTATACGGCGGATACGGCTACTGCCAGGATTATCCGGTGGAACAGTACGCGCGGGATGCCAAGGTTTTTTCCGTCTATGAAGGGACGAACGGAGTCCAGTCCCTGGACCTCCAGATGCGCAAGATCCTCATGAACCCCAACCAGTACAACTATTCCGTTCTGAAAAAACGGATGAACGAAACCATCCAAAAGGCCAAAGGCATTGTCGAGGAAAAATATATTTCTCCGGTCGAGAGGGGCCTGCAGAAGCTGGACGAAGCCATCCAGATGATGAACAAGCAGATGCAGGAGATGAAACTCATGGCTCTTGTTTTGAATGCGACCCCGCTGCAACAATCTATGTTCCAGCTCCTTCTCGCCTGGCTGCATCTCTGGAGTCTCACCGTTTCCATCCCCAAGATGAAGGCCATTTTGGGGGATGCCAAAGGGGACGAGCGGCAGAAAATGATTTCGGAAAACAGCGAGGCCGCCTACTACAGCGGCCGGGTGCTGTCCTCCCAGTTCTACATCGGATCAGAGTTCCCCAAATATTTCGGTAAAATGGAATGCATCCTGGGGAATGAGACCGCGGCGATCAAGGTGGCCCCGGAGAATTTCACCGGAGCGCTGAAAGAGTAGGAGAGCGAGAAAATATAGTCAATGGGTGCAAAATAACCGTGGAGTTTTTTGGTAAGACCGTTTGTCTGAGCGGTTTGGAAACGCATTTCCCCGCCGTTCCTGGACTCAACTGGGGGTTCATTTCCGTCATGCCCGCGCAGGCGGGCATCCACGGCTTTTGAATATTAGTGGATTCCCGCTTTTGCGGGAATGACAAACTTGCTCCATGCGAATATTTATGCAACGTTTAGATAAAAACTGTTCTCGCTCAAGTCATAAGCATGACACCCGGAATGTCGAAGGATCGACAGTTTGGGGCACAACCGTATAAAATGGTGCCAGGCCTTGAAATGTGAGTTTAGGCTATTATCATGGGTATAGCAGAGGTAGGCGAGTATTCGGAAGGATTCCTTTACGTCCCCAATATGGCGGCTAATCAATAGAGATTGTGACTGTCTGAAAAGTCGTTTCGTCGCCGGTTCTCAAGGAGATAAAGTGCGGCGTTATTCTGTGCTGCAAAACCTATGAAAAGGAGATAAACACATGATTCGTGAGATCACTGCGCAAGAGCTTAACTCCGAAAAATTCATCCATGAGAAGGTCCATGAGATCAAGCGTGTTGTTGGCGATGGAATGGCGATCAGCGCCCTCTCCGGAGGGGTCGATTCATCCACGGTCACGATGCTCGGACATCGAGCTCTAGGACAACGCCTTAAGACAGTCTTCATTGAAAACGGCCTCATGCGCGAGGGAGAGTCGGCACAAGTCGCGGATCTTTTCCGAAAGCTCGGTGTGGCGGTGGAAATCGTCGAGGCCCGCAAGGAGTTCTTTGCAGCGCTCAAGGGGATCACAAACCCGGAAGGGAAACGCGAGGCCATTACCCAGACCTTTTACCGAAATGTATTTGGCCGCCTTATCAAGGACAGTGGAGCGAAGCATCTTCTCCAAGGCACGATCCTGACCGACGTTGACGAAACCGTTGCAGGGATCAAGCGACAGCACAATGTCTTCGAGCAACTCGGAATCGACCCGCAGGAGGCTTTCGGCTACCGCATCCTTGAACCGCTCATTCAACTTCGCAAGGATGGTGTGAGAAAGGTGGGAAAGGCCCTCGGGCTTCCAACCGAGCTATTCGAACGCATTCCATTTCCGGGGCCAGCGCTCTCGGCACGCGTGATCGGCGAGGTAACG
>Ga0315274_10015422_pt1 | contig 10824 bp, 13 predicted proteins | sample YL17G02_20_MG_FD_203700 | JGI IMG/M metagenome (GOLD analysis project Ga0315274, IMG submission 203700) | Sediment microbial communities from Yellowstone Lake, YNP, Wyoming, USA - YL17G02_20 | ecosystem: Environmental > Aquatic > Freshwater > Lake > Sediment | place: USA: Wyoming | collected...
TGGCGGAAGTGGCCGACCGCATGCTCCGGCTCGAGGGCATCCGCACCTCCGTGTGCTACGGCGTGTGCGGCGACATGATCTTTCTCTCCGCGCATGCCCTTGACGCCCGCGGCAACATGGCCAAGAGGATGAAGCGCGTCGTGCGGAAACTCGGGACCGGCGGCGGCCACGCTATCATGGCCGGAGGACAGATACCTATCGAGGGTGACATCGAGAAACGGCTGGGCCTGGTCCGCGACAGGATCCTGAAGGTCTTCGCGCACAGCAAGCCCCCGGTGCACCTTCTCGATATGGGCTCCTCGAACGCGTGCAAGGCAAATGGAGCATAGACAGGCTGTAAACTGGAGGTTGGGGCTTTGACTTCTCGTTAACGCGGGAGCCGGTGAGCGCACCGCGAAAGGGAGCCGTGGAATGTACCTGGGATACTATGGCCTCTCAAAAGAACCCTTCAGCATTACGCCCGACCCGGAGTTCCTCTATCTCACTCCGAGCCACAAGGAGGCATTCGCCGCGGTCACCTACGGCGTGGCAAAGCGGCGCGGCTTCATCGTGATCACCGGCGAAGTGGGCGCCGGCAAGACCACCATCCTGCGGGCCTGCCTTGATCAGGTCAAACGCGAGCAGGTCGACTGCGTCTACCTCTTCGACCCCAATCTCTCCTTTCGAGACCTGCTGCAAATGCTCCTGCGCGAGCTTGGACACGACGCGGCGGAACGCGATTCCGCGTGGATGCTCGACTGGCTTCACTGGTCGCTCGCGCAGCGATTCCGCGCCAAGCGCAACGTCGCGCTCATCATCGACGACGCACAGAACATGCCCGTCGAAACCATCGAACAGTTGCGCATGTTGTCAAACCTGGAGACCGCGAAAGGGAAGCTCCTCCAGATCGTCCTCGTCGGCCGGCCCGAGCTCGACAAGGCGCTCGATCTGCATTCATTGCGGCAGTTGAAGCAACGGATCGCCGTGCGTGCGGTCATCCAGCCGCTGACCCGCGAACAGAGTCGCGGCTACCTTCGCCACCGGATCGAGAAGGCCGGCGGAAGCCTTGATGAGACGTTCACTCCCGCCGCCGTAAAGGCTCTAATCAAGTACGGGAAAGGCATTCCCCGCACACTCAACATCATCGCGGGCAACGCCCTCATCGCGGGCGCCGGCACGCAACAGCGGCCCGTTTCCGCCCGCATCGTGCACGAAGCCGCCGCCAATCTCGAAGGCCGTCGATATCGGCCATGGCTGAAGTGGGCCCTCGGCGCCGGCGTCTTGGTGGCCTGTTCCACCGCCGTGGTCCTCGCCCTCGCGCGACCCGGCATTCAACATCCAGAACGATCCCGAGAGGCGCGATTGACTGCCCCTGCCGTTCCAGTAGGCCCGCCTTCTCCGAAGGCACAGGCGACGCCTGCTGAGAAGCCCGAGAACGCCGATGCGCCGACAGCCTCGACAGAGCAAGCCGCCAGCGAGAAACCTGCTCCCGTTGAACAACAGGCTGCTCCTTCAGGGCCTCACGTCGCTGCTGGGCCGTCCCCAAAGATCTCCGATCAAGTGACTTCATCCCAGGAGACGCCCCTCAGGGAAAACAAGGCATCCGAACAAGCTGCCGAGCAAAAGCCTGCCAAAACTCCCCCCGCGCGGCCAGAACCAGACGCAGACATACTGGCCACGCGTGTCGTCAAGCGAGGCGACTGTCTCACGAGAATGATCGCCGAGGTATATGGCGCCGCGACAGACGAATTAGTCCAAGCCGTCCTCCGCCGCAACCCCCGGATCAAGAATCCCGACGTCGTAGTGCTCGGCGACACCCTCATCTTCCCCGTAATCGACAAGCCAAACCTACCTCACCCTTCTACCCCCTGAATTCGTACTGCTATCCGCCAGAATCTTGTTTTCTTGGCAAGATTTCATCTTGATCGTCACGGACAAGGGGTTGCAACCCCTTGTCATCATCATGTGGATGTAGGAAAGGGAGATAGGGAGATGAGGGGGGATGGTGGAGATAGCTGATACTTCGACCACTCTGCACCCATCTCCTTCATCTCCCCTTATCCCCATATCTCCTTTCCTTACACCGTTCCTTGTTCAGATCTTTTGGTTGCGGCCACGGCCCTTCGTGTCCTTCGTTCCTTCGTGGTCGTCACGAGTTCAGGTCAGCCCGCCGCTTCACGACTCGAGCAACGCCTGTAAGACGAGCCCGTCGAAATACACCTCGTTTCGCTCGATCTTGTCGCCTCTCAACAGAACGAGGTCCATCCCGTCGACCTCGACGGCCTGCCCGCCGTCCGCCCTGCGAATGCTCGCGTGCCACAAGACAGCGGCGCCCTCCTGCGCGGCGAACGGGAACCCCTCTCGGAAGGTCCAATGCATCGTCCACGAAGCAAAAAGCTTCCGCAGATAATGCCGCATCGCCTCAGCGCCCTCTACCATTCCCCTCGTGTTCGGGTCCCGGTACTGCACGTTCTCCGTGTAGCACGCCACAACCCGCTCCACGTCCTGCGAGTTCCAAGCGTCCAGGAACCGCTCCGCAAGCGCAACAAGTTCACTCTGGTTCACAGTGACATCTCCTCCAACGACTCGCGAGCCCTGGCAAGCACCACATCACCCGGAACGGGTTTCACACTACCCGAACGCAACTCGGCAAGACGACGTTTCGCCACGGCCGTCCATTCCCGATCGATTTCCGGATCAGGCGCGTTCAGCGTCCGGAGGCGCGAGTCCACTACAATGGCCCTTTCCTCGACGGGCAGCGATTCCGCTTCCTTGATGATCTCTTTCGTGCTCAGCATAGGCAATCCTGCAATATCGCTCAGAGCCCGTGAAGAAATCCTCACGGTATGTGGCACAGCCGCCCCTCCCGACCCGCGAACGGGCACCCTTCTTCAGAGTGCATGGCCACCGCCTTGTGATTTCATGCCCCTCAGACTGCCAGCCTCAAGGGTAATCTGACGGTGTGCATCGGACACAATTCGGGCAATTGTCCTGGCGCGCTCGGTGGCCGCATCAGTGACCTTCTTGACTTCCAGGGAATCGCGGAGCCACTTCAGTGTTCCTTCGAGTCTGTCGAGGCCAGACAGTGCAGAACGCATCGGGTCTGTGGTTTCGCGTTTCAACAAGCCCCGTTTCTCAAGCTCTTCTGCCAGCAACTCCTGGAGCGTGTCGTAGATAGCAACGAGGCAGTGAATCTGTTTTACCGTCTCTTTGGCGCCCACATAGCCCCAAAGAACCCTGTGTTGGGCGTCGCGCGCGGTCACGCGCACGCCCGCGCCCATGGACTCAAACACGATCTCCCCTGGAATCCTCCGGTTGGGGGAGATATCTCGATCCGAGATTTCCCCTCCGGTGGCATCGAGTTGCTGGTCGAAGGTTTTCCCGAACAGGTCGTTCTCAGTCTCCATGGTAGTCTCCTTAGACGCCCTGCTACAGCTATTGCTGCTTGCCAGCGTCCCGTGTCTTCTCTGCGAGGGCTCGAAACTGGTCCTTGTCAATGACCTGAGTATGTGCACCGGCCTCTACGTTCCTGCGGACCTGTTCCATTTTCCTGAAACCCGCGTCGCTGCCTTTGACCAGGAAATCCAGAGTGTCGACCACGGACTTCTTCCAGATTCCGCCAAGATCCTCGATCAGCTTCTTACGGTCTTCGTCTGTTGCCTCGATCCCTTTCAAGTTGCCAGTGATAAGCACTTCGGCTCCACGAAGGTCAGGGAGGGGATTCTCCTTCCGATGTTCCCAGTATGCCTTGAGCCTAGGGCTGGGTTGCCTCCTGCTAGGCGGAGCGGATGGACTAGGTTTTGCCAAGATGGAGAGCAGACACTGTTTGTCCTGTGTGAACGGGATGCTCTCATCGATGGGGTCGCTCTGCCGCCCTTCGATGTGATTCCGCAACATGTATGTAAGCACAACGTCCCATGCATTATAGTAAAGAAGCGCCTGGAGTACTGCTGGCTCATGATTTGACTTGTATAGCTTCCAGAGATCGACTGCAACAACACCGTCAACATTGTCCAGTTCCTCTGGTCTGAGGAACTTAAGCTGCTGACCGATTTCCTTGAGTTTTCCACAGATGCCCTTCTCACCGGCTACAATCAGCATATCGCGGTGGCAAGGGTGACGGCTCAGATCGAACTTCGCGCATATCATCGGTTCGTCAAACTTCTTACCGTAGAACGTGATTATCTCCGGGGCGTACTTCCAGTAGAGGAGAAACTGGTCGGATTCGTCTCGCCCGTTCACCCATGAGTACCATTCTCCATCGCACCACCAGACAATAGTCGAAATCTCCGCCCTTGGGTCGCCAGCAAGTTCCGTCGTCTCGATATCGAGGTACATCGGCCCAAGAATCGGTTTGGCCACAAGGGAGCACGAGAACATGCGATGGCAGGCCGAGCACTCCATCTGCCCGTCAAGGTGCTCCGCTCCGATCACATGGGCTTGTTTGCAGAATGGGCAGGACGTTTTCATCCTTCACCCTCCTACCTGACCTCTGTCTCTGCTGTATTGAGATTCCGCTGCTTTCTGTCTTTCCCCGCAGATCTCATCCCCACAGAATGCCTGTGTTACCTGTCTTGTGTCAAGGGCGTTACAGCACGCTAGCGCCGTATCCCTGCGCGTCGCATGGTTTGGCTTCTGCCGACACAATCATGCCCTGCCTCTAACGCATGCGTTCATGCGCCGCGCACGAGCCGCGCAAACGAATCTATCCCCTCACCCTTGAGTTTCTCAACCGGGTCTGCCAACTCATCGTGCTGTGAGCCGCCAGCAATGCCAAGACAGTTGACCCCCTCGATTGCGGTGAAAACCAGCACAGCGAACAAGACTTGCAGGTTCTTTCGAAGCACGGCTGCGTTGAATTGCTGGTCTAGCCTGAAGCAACCGGCGGTGTCAAGGAGATGGCGCATGGAATCAGGTGTCCAGCTAACATGCGAGGCATCTTCATTGAGGTAGTCCCTCACGTCTTTGAAATGGCCTTTGATCATCTTGCCTCTCTTCCCTGGCTGTGGGAGTTTCTCAGCGATCGCTTGCTCGATCCTCGAGGGGTCGAGGCGGAAGTAGGTGAGAAGTTCGAGGGTTTCGATGAGTACACGGAACACTGCACCACTTTCTTGGCCGAGCCCGTTCAAGCATAGATCGTAGCAGGCAAGACCGAGGTGTCGCGCCTTGACAAGGGTCAGGCCGGTCACTTGCGCAAAAGGGTCGTCGATCGCTTCGAGGTGCCGGATACAGTCGTCGGTACAATCGAAGACTTCGGACATGAGGGCAGCTTCCTCACGCATTTCTGAGGCCAGCGCCGAGATTGCCGCATCGCGTGTTTGCCAGAGGTTCATCGATCTAGCTCCCGAATTCACGGCTCCGGGCCACAGGAGCGCGCCTGTGAAATTGTCTCATCATACTACAACCCCCTCCGTAGCGAGTGTCTCCGCGCGCGGAGTCGAGCATATCCCAGAGATAGGCTTTATCAGCTTGGTCAGACCGCATGGATCACCTCGCAAGTTGAGAGAATCTCTTTCTTGCGGTATGGATTCCGGAGCCCCTCTTTCTCGACGAGGTCCACTTCGCGACCGGTGATTGTCGATAGTTCGTCGCGCATGGTTACGATGTCCATGAGGCTCCATGGGGCGGCGGGATCGAAACTGACGAGGAAATCGAGGTCGCTTTCGGGACCGAAATCGTCGCGGAGGGCGGAACCGAAGAGGGAGAGCTCGCGCACTTGCCATTTGCGGCAGAACTCGGCCAGGGCATCGTGGTCGAGATGCACTGCGGGGTTCATGATTCCGCCTCCTTTGCACACCATTGGATCATATGGTGCGTTCCTGATGCAAGATATCAAGAGATCTCTGTACTACTATCCGCCAGAATCTTGTTTTCTTGGCAAGATTTCATCTTGATGTAGATGTAAGAAAAGGAGATAGGGAGATAGGGAGATGGGGGGGATGGGGGGGATAACTGATCCATGCGACCACTCTGCACCCATCTCCTTCATCTCCCCTTATCCCCATATCTCCTTTCCATACATCGTTCCTTGTTTCGATCTTCTTGGCTGCGGCTATGCCGCGCTGTGGCTGGGCATCTTGTGGCAGTCGACCGCAGTTTCTATGCGGAATTCTGGCGCTAGACCGCGACTTCGTCGATCGTCACTTCGCGGTGCGTTCGCGCGGACTTGTAGATCGCGCACGCAATCTCGACGGCGTGTTTCGCGCTCGAAATCGGAATGACGGGCTCGCGGTCTTGCCGGACGGCCTTCACGAGGTCCTCGATGATGAGCATGTGGCCGTCGGCCGACACCGCCATCGGGTCCTTGCTGGCGGCATCCGTCGTCTCCTGTCCGCCAAAGAGGTTCATCATCCGCTCGCGCTGTGCGGGCGTGTCCATTTCGTAGAGTTCGAGTGTATTCCCAAACCGCGAGAACGATCCCTTTGTGCCGTACATGTAAACTCGTTGCGCGCTTTCGGGAATGCAGCACGTGGTCGAGTAGAAGGTCCCGAGCGCGCCGTTTTTGAACTTGAGGATCGCGACGGCCTGGTCTTCGGCCTCGATCTTGTGGTTGTGGACGCCGATAAAACCGCACACGCTCTCGACAGGTCCCGCGAGCCATTGGATGAGATCGACGGTATGGATGCCCTGGTTCATCATGCTGCCGCCGCCGTCGAGCTTCCACGTTCCGCGCCATGGGCCGTGGGGTCCTTCGAAGTAGCTGTTTGCGCGGAACCACGGGAGATGCGCGTGCGCGCCGATGATCTTGCCCATCTTTCCCGCGTTGATGGCTTTCTTGATGAGGATGTTGCAGTTTTCCATGCGCGACTGGAAAATGCAGCCGCACTTGACACCGGCCTTCTTCACTTCGTCTTCGAATTCCTTGATGCAGCGCGGCGTCACGTCAATCGGCTTTTCCATGATGATATGCTTGCCGGCCCGCGCCGCCTGAATCCCGAGCTTGGCGTGATATCCGCTCTCGACGACGATGCACACGGCGTCGATGTCCTTGTCTTTGAGCACCTCCGAGTAGCGCGCGTAGCCCTTGCAGGCGAATTCCTTCATCCGATCCGCCAGCCGCTCCTTATCGATATCGCAGACGGCCGCCAACTCCGCCCCCTTCGCGCCCAGCACTGCCTTGCAGTGATGGCCGCCCATTCCCAATCCGACAACAGCAAACCTCAACGCCTTTGCCATAACGCCTCTCTCCTCGACCTGTTCTTCGTGAGAGCGGCCAGTCTATGCCGGGCTCCCGCGGTCTTTCAAGGGTGGCATCGGGTGAGTCAGACGGGTCGGACGGAGTGGACGAGGTGGACGGATCGCGGGGGCAGGGAGTTGCCGCAGGTTGAACTCCGGGCCGGGGTTTGCGTATAAGGTGGACGCGGTCGTGAGGGTTTGTCTATGGAGCCGGTCCTCGCCAGGGAGTCATGGAGGTACAATGGTTACAAAGATCGCGAAACAACGTGAGGATGAGTACTTCGCACGGACGGAGTTCGATCGCTGCAAGAAGCTCGCGGAGGAGCGGGCGGCGAAGCTGAAACAAAAGGAGCTCGACGAGTTGAAGAGGCTCCATTGGATGCGCTGCCCGAAGGACGGTTTGGAACTAATCGAGATCGAACTCAAGGGCGTCCGCGTGGACAAATGCTCGCATTGCGGCGGCATCTATCTCGATAATGGGGAACTGGAGAAGATCGTGGAAACCCGCTCTGAAGCGGAAGGTTTCGTTTCGCACATTCTCAAGGTCTTTCGTTGATGAGTTCGGACAACGCGTGCGGTGGCGTCCTTGCGCCGCATGCCGTTGCGCAAGGTTTCTTCATGCCGCTCGTTGCCAAGTTGAACTTGGGGACGAGCGGAACCAAAGGAGGGCGATTCCATGGGCGTGCAGGCGCCGCAAAACTTCTCGAACCACAGACGCTTTGACAGGGTGTATCTGGCGGCCGGCGCCATCTTGCTGCTGGCTGTGATCCTCTCGCTGGCGGACTTGGTCCATGGCGTAACGGCGGGTTCCCTGGCCACGGTACTCGTCGCAGCGTGCGCGCTCGTAATGCTCGTGAAGATGCGCATGTATTCGTTGAGCGTACAAGATCGGATCATCCGTCTCGAGATGCGGCTGCGCCTTGAGCGGGTCTTGCCTGCGGATCTGAAAGGGCGCATTGGCGGCCTTTCGCTGCAGCAACTCATCGGACTTCGCTTTGCCTCGGACGAGGAACTCCCGGCACTGGTTCAGCAAGTCTTCGATGGCCCCATTACGAGCGCTGATGAGATCAAGAAGCGGGTGAAGAACTGGCAGGCGGACGATCTTCGCGTGTGACGGCCTGCCAACGGCCGAGGGCGGCTGTTCCACACTTTCGCTGCGGGTTGGCGCGGGTTCCACGATGCGGCTCAAGCGGGAGATTCCATGAGGGACGGTCTTGTACTGGGTGTCGATTGCGGCACGCAAAGTCTGCGCGCGGCCCTGTACGCGGTCGAAGGGAGACTCCTCGCGCAGGCTTCTACGGCTTATCCAACGCAGCGGCCTCACGTGAACTGGGCCGAACAGAATCCCGAGGACTGGTGGCGAGCGTTGTGCCAGACGGCGCGGACGTGTCTCGATCAGGCGCGCGTTCGCGGCGACGCCGTGGCGGCAATTGCCTGCGATGGGACCTCCTTCACTGGCGTGTACTCGACGAATGACGGACGCCCGCTGCGGCCCGCTATTCTGTGGATGGACTTGCGCGCCGCCGAAGAGGCCGCGCGCGTCGAAGCCACGCGGGATGCCGCGCTCGATACGTGTGGACGGCGAATCTCCGCGGAGTGGCTGCTGCCGAAAACGCTTTGGGTGGCCACACATGAGCCGGAGGTTTATGCGCGTACCGAACGCGTTGTCGAGGGCGTGGATTGGCTGGTGCACCGGCTATGCGGACGCTGGCTCACATCGAACAGCAACGCCTCCGGCAAGCGGCACTGGAAGCCCAGCGAAGCTTGGCCCGCCCACTTTTACGCATCCATCGGACTGGACCGATTGGCCGCGCAGAGTCCCGATTCCGTCGCGTACCTTGGGGAACCGGCCGGCTTGCTGTTGCCGGAAGCGGCCTCGGCGCTGGGGCTGGCGGCGGAGTGCGTTGTGGCGCATGCGGGCATGGACGGCTGGACCGCGTCCGTTGGGAAGAACTGCTTCGCGTCCGGATGCGCCTCGCTAACGCTGGGGACTTCCACGGTGCTCATCGCTGAGACGCAGCGACCCAGGATTATCGACGGCGTCATGGGGCCGTTTCCCGATGGCATCCGGCGCGGGTTCCACACTTACGAAGCCGGGCAGACCTCGGGGGCGGCCACCATTGGTTGGCTGCTGGGGCTGCTCGGGCGTGAAGGGGCGCCGGACGCGCATAGCGAACTTGAGAGTGCCGCTGCGCAGGCGCCGGCGGGCTCGGAAGGTCTGGTCGTGTTCGACGCGTGGCGTGGGAATCGGACGCCGTACTTCGATCCATTGGCGCGGGGGACGATCTGCGGCCTCACGCTCGAACACGGGGCCGCACACTTGTACCGCGCCATTCTTGAAGGCTGTGCATACGGCATTCGGAACGTGCTCGACACGCTTTCGGGCGGCGGCTGCGACATTGAGGAGTTGCGCGCATGCGGCAGCGGCGCGGCGAGCGTGCTGTGGACGCAGATCATCGCCGACGTGACGGGCCGTCGCATCCTCGTTTCGGAGGAGAAGCAGGCGACATGTCTCGGCTCAGCCGTCTGCGCCGCGGTGGCGTGCGGGGCTTATCCCGACTTGGCAACCGCGTCGGCGGCCATGTCGCCTTCCTTCATGCGCGTGGATCCATCGGGAGAACGGGGTGTTTACGATGCCTGCTTCGATCTGTACCGCAAGACGTACGACAACATGAAAGACGTGATGCACGAGCTTGCGCATCTGACGCGGCCCGGTGCGGATAAGCCCGCGCAATCCCCATAGGGCAGAACGGGTGTCGAGGCCGGCGTTTGGGGAACGGCAGTTTGTTGTCCCCGGGCCACTTCGGATAAAATGCGCGCGATGTCAAGCTAGGGGTTAGGGCTATGGAACGAATAGCGGGTGTGCTGGCGAAGATCTATGCGCCAATGATGTGGATTCTTTTCGTGGTGAGCGGCGGCCTCGGGATCCTCGGTGTGATTGCACCGGGCAAGTTGCGGGGAGTGGTGCGCGCTTTCACGAACAACCGAACTACGCGCGTCCTTGGCTTGTTTCTGCTCATCTTCGGCGCGGAGATGTTCATCCGCGGCGCGGGAACGGCTTTTCCGATGCTTGTGAAATCCCTCGGGGTGATCCTCTTCATCTTCGGCGGCGCATGCCTCTTCATTCCCACGCTGAGCGTGATCCTTGCGGAGTGGTGTGTCGCGCGAAGCAACAACTGGTATCGCGTTCTTGGTCTGGTCTGCATTGGGCTGGCCATTCTCTTCTGGCAGGCCAAGAGCCTGCCGCATGGCGCTGAAGAACAGGTTCCCAAAGCGGTCGAGGGCGTTAATCTGCACTACGGCCCTTGAGCCGCCTCTTGCTTTTGGGGCAGCCTCTGGCGCGTTCCAGCCCACGTCAGGAAATGATGGACGTGATCAAACACGTCTTCCGAGCCCGGCCCGTTGATAATCCCATGCCGATCTCGTTCAAGGACGGTGAGGATCTTGTCCGCCGTGCCGACTTTCTCAAAGATGGTCGTGCTGCTGTCGAAATGAACAACCGGGTCGCGTGAACCTTGTACAATCAGGGTGGGGGCCGTGATGTCCTTGAGCACATCGAACATGCGGCGCATCGCCTCCTCGAGTTGAGCCACGCCCGCAACGGGATTGCTGAAGTAGTTGATATGCTTGTTTTCCGGGTCGTTCTCAACGTACTCCCATCGCAGACGC
>Ga0315274_10015423_pt1 | contig 10823 bp, 6 predicted proteins | sample YL17G02_20_MG_FD_203700 | JGI IMG/M metagenome (GOLD analysis project Ga0315274, IMG submission 203700) | Sediment microbial communities from Yellowstone Lake, YNP, Wyoming, USA - YL17G02_20 | ecosystem: Environmental > Aquatic > Freshwater > Lake > Sediment | place: USA: Wyoming | collected...
CCCTCGTCGCAGATTGTGTCGATCAAGGAGCGGGGCGCGGGCGAAGAGGCGCTTGCCGCACTGGTCGGCCAGAAACTCCAGCTCAAGATCATCGAGATCGACCGCACACGCAACCGGCTGATCCTTTCCGAGCGGGCTGCCATGCGCGAGTGGCGCAAGCAGCACAAGGAGAAATTGCTGTCTGAGCTCCAGGAAGGGGACATCCGCAAGGGTGAGGTGATCAGCTTGTGCGATTTCGGCGCGTTCGTGGACCTGGGCGGCGCAGATGGGTTGATCCACCTGTCCGAGCTGTCCTGGCGGCGCATCACCCATCCCAGTGAGGTCCTGAAAGTTGGGAACGAGGTCGAAGTCTATGTCTTGAATGTGGATCGAGAGCGCAAACGTATTGGCCTGAGCCTGAAGCGCCTGGAATCCGATCCCTGGGGCACAATCGCGCAACGGTACCATGTCGGGCAACTCGTCGAGGGCACGATCACCAAGCTGGTCAAGTTTGGCGCTTTCGCACGCATCTTTGATGACGATGTCGAGGGCCTGGTTCACCTCTCCGAATTGAGCGAACAGCGCATCAGCCATCCCAAAGAGGTGGTGCTGGAAGGGGATGTGCGGACGCTGCGGGTGATCCGCATCGATTCAGACCAGCGCAGGATAGGGCTGAGCCTGAAGAGAGTGGCATCCTCGGAGTATGTGGACGTTGACTGGCAGGATGGCACAGGGCAGCCTTCGTCGTATGAGGACGCGGCCGAAGGTGCCGAGGTCGCTGACGATGGGATGGCTGACGACGCCGTGGTGGCTGACGCCGTGGTGGCTGACGCCGTGGTGGCTGACACCGTGGTGGCTGACACCGTGGTGGCTGACGACGACACCATAGCTGACGGCGAAACAATGGTTGATGACGATATGGCTGACGGCGAGGAGAGCTGAACCGCTGCGGTCGCCCATGGTTGCACGAGGGCCCTGCTCACAATTTGGTTGTTCCGAGTCCTGAAGAGACTGACTGCAGGGGCTAATGAGGGCTGTGTGCGCGCCATCTGGCCCCTGTCGTGTACATGGGCGATCGGACAACCCGTGTGCGCGTCTGAAGGGCGTATCTGCCGATAGGGCGGAACTGGTGTTGAACTGCGCTGTCTGGTGTGGTATAATAGGGACAGAACCGGGAGGAGGAGCAGGGGAGGCGCATAGAGGCTGTGCACGTGGGATGCGTCTCGGCTCTTGCAAGCACTTGATGGTGTCAGATAGGGTAAATGGGGTAGTTGGGGGTTGGTGGACGAGAACGTGAGGATTGTGTGAGATGACAGACACTCTGGATCGTTTTACGAGGCGTGCCCGGCAAGCCTTGACGTTGGCACAAGAAGAGGCGCAGCGTCTTAACCATAACTACATTGGTACTGAGCATCTGCTGATCGGTCTGCTGCGTGTGGAGAATAGTGTGTCCAGCCGCATCCTACAAAAGCTGGGCCTCAGCGTGCGCCAAGTACAGGAGTTGGTTGAGCAGACCGTGGGATTCGGACAGAGATCCGAGGTCACTGGAGACAAGATCAACCTGACGCGACGGACCAAGCTAGTCCTCGAGTCAGCGGTGAATGAAGCGCGCAAGCTGGGACATCACTATATCGACACAGCGCACCTGCTGTTGGGACTGGTTCAGCAAGAAGATGGCGTGGCCGTCGAGATCCTGCGCCGGCTGGGGGTCTCTCCTGAGGTGGTCCGTCGCGAGACGACTAAGATGATGCACCAGATGCCGGCTAAGGAGCTGGCACAGCCCGCTGAACAGGCGTCCAGCAAGGGATCCGCGCTGGAGCAAGTGGCCACGGATCTGACGGCGCTGGCTCGACAGGACAAGCTTGACCCGGTCATTGGCCGGCAGCCCGAGATCGAGCGGGTGATCCAGATCCTGTCGAGGCGGACCAAGAACAATCCGGCCCTGATCGGCGAGCCGGGAGTGGGAAAAACGGCGATCGTGGAGGGGATTGCGCAGCGGATCGTAAGTCAGAACATCCCCTACCCTCTGCGCAACAAGCAGTTGTGGCAGTTAGACGTGGGATCCCTGGTTGCCGGGACGATGTACCGGGGGCAGTTCGAGGAGCGGCTGAAAAAGGTTATTGATGAGCTGCGGAACGCGGACTGTATTCTGTTCATAGACGAGGTGCACATGCTCGTCGGCGCCGGCGCTGCAGGCAGCTCGGTGGATGCGGCCAACATCCTCAAACCTGCGCTGGGGCGCGGTGAACTGCAGTGCATTGGTGCAACCACGTTGCAAGAGTATCGCAAGCACATCGAGAGCGATGCGGCGCTGGAGCGCCGTTTCCAGCCTGTATATGTCAAAGAGCCCACCCAAGATGAGTCGATCGCCATATTGCGCGGGATCAGGGCCCGCTACGAAGAACACCATCAACTGCGTATTACTGATCAGGCGGTTGAGGCTGCCGTGCGCCTGGCTTCTCGGTATATCACCGACCGCTTTCTGCCCGACAAGGCGATCGACTTGATCGACGAGGGGGCGGCCCGGGTGCGCATGTACAAGTCCCCGATCCTGAACTTGCTGCGCGAGACACGGGCCGAACTGGACGAGGTGCGGCTGCAGCAAGAGGCGGCCCGGCAGGACGAGTCTCCCGAGTACATGAACAGCCTGCGCGTGCGCGAGTCGGAGCTGGAGCAGCAGGTGGAGCAGTTGCAGCGACAGTGGAACGTGAACGAGGACCTCGAAGTCCATGGCGAAGACATTGCCGAGTTGGTATCGATGTGGACCGGCATCCCCCTGACCAGCCTGCGAGAGGAGGAATCGGGCAGGCTGCTGCACATGGAGGAGGACCTGCACAAGCGCGTGGTGGGACAGGATGAGGCTATCGGCGCCGTGTCCCGCGCAGTGCGGCGGGCGCGCTCTGGGCTCAAGGATCCGAATCGCCCCATAGGCTCGTTCATCTTTATCGGTCCGACCGGCGTAGGCAAGACAGAGTTGGCCAAGGCCCTGGCCGAGTTCATGTTTGGCCGGGAGGACGCGTTGCTCAGCCTGGACATGTCCGAGTTTGGAGAACGCCATACCGTGGCCCGGCTGGTGGGCGCACCTCCAGGGTATGTGGGCTATGAGGATGCCGGACAGCTCACCGAGTCCGTGCGCCGGCGTCCATACCAGGTGATCTGTTTTGACGAGATCGACAAGGCCCATCCGGAGGCCTTTGGCATGCTGCTGCAGATCCTGGAAGAGGGCCGCCTATCCGACGCCAGAGGGCGAACTGTGGATTTCCGGAACACGATCATCATTATGACCTCTAACGTCGGGGCGGAGGAACTGCGCAAAGGGCCTTTGGGTATCCCGGGTTCGCGCAGCATAGACGAGTACCGAGAGGGCGGATACGAGGGAGAGCTGAAAAAGCTCTTTCGGCCCGAGTTTCTGAACCGCATTGACCAGATCGTTGTCTTTCAGACGCTGTCCATGGAAGATACGCGGCGGATCGTCGTGCTGGAGCTGGACAAGGTCCGCAAGCGGTTGCAGGAGCAGAAACTGATGCTGGAGGCGACACCAGCGGCGATTGCGGATCTGGCGGAACAGGGATACAGTGAGGAATTTGGCGCCCGCAACCTGCGTCGTACGGTGCAGAGAACGGTCGAGGACTCGCTCTCAGAGGGCATTTTGTCGGGCGAGTTCTCGGAAGGCAGCCGGGTGGTCATCGACTTGGAGGATGGCAAGGTCGTCCTGAAGGCCAGGCACGAGCAAACCGAACCGCCTCTGCTGGAAGCGATGGTGAATGCCTAGACGCCACACCCGTTTTGTTTGCCAGAACTGTGGCAGCATCCAGGCCCGATGGGCGGGGCGCTGCCCTGATTGTGGAGAATGGAATACCCTGGTTGAGACAATGGTGGAGAACGGCCAACGATCTTCACCATTATCTGCTTCTATGGCCTCTACCAGCATTCCCCGGCTCTTGGCCGAAGTCCAGGGTGATGAGCTCGACCGCCTGGAGTTGCCACTGACCGAGTTCTCGCGCGTCCTGGGGGGCGGGATCGTGCCTGGCTCGCTGGTGTTGATCGGCGGCGATCCGGGCATCGGCAAGTCCACTTTGCTGCTACAGGTCAGCGCATTGCTCGCCAGCCGCGGAAAAAGGGTGCTCTATGTCTCTGGCGAAGAGTCGGCACAGCAGATCAAGATGCGTGCCCGACGGCTCAACCTGCTTCCTGATGACCTCTATGTGCTGACCGAGACCAACCTCTACGCGATCCTGGACCATCTGAACCAGCTTCAGCCCGCCGTTGCGGTGGTGGACTCGATCCAGACCGTGTACCTGGAAGAGCTTTCGTCAGCGGCCGGCAGCGTCAGTCAGGTCCGCGAGTGCGCGGCCAAGCTCATGCGGCTGGCCAAGGAGAGTGGGATCTCGATCTTGCTGGTCGGGCATGTCACCAAGGCCGGAGCAATCGCTGGCCCCCGGGTGTTGGAGCACATCGTCGATACGGTGCTGTACCTCGAAGGGGATCGCTTCCACTCATACCGTCTGCTGCGCAGCGTCAAGAATCGGTTTGGGCCCACATCCGAGGTAGGCGTGTTTGAGATGAAGAACGAGGGGTTGGTCGAAGTGGCCAATCCATCGGCCGCCTTTCTGGAAGAGCGCCTGCCCAATGCCTCTGGATCGGCGATCGCAGTCACCATGGAGGGGACGCGCCCTATCCTGGTGGAGGTGCAGGCCCTGGCCAGCACGACCTCGTTCGGACTGCCGCGCCGGACGGCGAACGGCGTGGATTTCAACCGCTTGCTGCTGCTGGTGGCAGTCCTGTCCAAGCGGGTGGGGCTGCAGTTGTCGGACCAAGACGTATTCGTGAACGTCGTGGGCGGGCTGCGCGTCAGCGAGCCGGCAGCCGATCTGGCGATCGCCACCGCGATCGCCTCCAGCGTGCGCAACAAGCCTGTTGCTGCGGACGTGGTGCTGGTCGGCGAGGTGGGGCTCTCCGGCGAACTGCGCAGCATCGGCCAGATCGAGTCGCGCCTCAACGAGTGTGCCAACTTGGGCTTCAAGCGCTGTGTGCTGCCCCGCTCGATCCAGCGATCTGTGGCAGACAAGGCGCCACTGGAGGTGTTGGGAGCACGCTCTTTGCTGGAAGCGGTGGACATGGCTCTGGTCGGGTGAAGCGAGGAGGACAGACGAGCATGGAAGCAGTCCGGACAGCCATAGTCGGCATGGGTATTGGTCGGGACAACGGGAAAGCTATTGCCGCCGATCCCCGCGGTCGGGTCGTGGCTTTGTGTGACCTGGTGCAGGAGCGAATGGAGGCTTTCGCCAAGGAGCTGCCAGAGCCGGTCAAGTTCTACACCGACTATAAGAAAATGTGCCGCGGTCCGGAGATCGATGCGGTTTTTGTAGGGACACCGAACCAGTTGCATGTGCCCATCGCGCTTGAGGCGGTCAGGCACGGCAAACATGTGCTGGTCACCAAGCCTTTGGCCGACTCGGAGAAGGCAGCCAGGCGCCTGGTGGAGGCTGCTGAGGCGGCAGGCGTGGTGAACATGATGTCCCTGTCCACCCGGTTTGCCGACCCTGTTGCCTACCTGGGCGACCTGGTCCAGAAGGGCGAGCTGGGTGAGCTATACTATGCCCGCGCACGGAGCATCCGCCGCAGCGGGATCCCTGACTGGAACCTGGGTTTCATCCAAGCAGGCGGAGGCGCGTTCCGCGACATGGGCGTTCACGTGCTGGATGCGGCTTGGTGGCTGCTGGGCATGCCCAGGCCGGTGAGCACCGTCGGGGTAGCTGGGGCCAAGTTTGGTCCGCGCGGTGAAGGGTACTGGCACTTTGCCCAACCGACGCCCGAGTTCTACACCCAATACGCGGCCGATGACTATGCGGGAGGGTTCATCCGCTTTGAGAACGGCACCGGGCTGCAGGTGGAGAGTTTCTGGGCCAGCCATCAGCCAGAGGAGGTGCAGATCGAGCTGTTTGGCACCCGGGCTGGGGCCAAGCTGAGGCCCTTGACGTTGTATCGCACGGTGAACAGTGCGCCACAGGACATCACCGTGGAATTGCCCCAGGGGTCCAGGCCGTGGATGCACGTCGCCAGCCATTTCATTGAGTGCATCCTGGATGGCAAAGAGTGCCAGGCTCCCCTGCGGCATGGCCTGATCGTGCAAGAGATGATGGAGGCCCTGCTCAGGAGCGCACAGACGGGCAAGGAGGTCCGGCTCGATTAGGCTCTGGTGGGTGATGGCTGGAGATCAATGAGCAAAGCGAGCGCCGTACCGGGAAGGTACGGCGCTCGCTTTTTCTGTGTCAGGCAGCTTTGCCCAGGTTGGGTGGGCTGCTTTCGAGGGGCTGGCCTTCTGCGTCGTACAGTATAGGCGAGGCCTGGCCCATGATCACCGCACCCGTGATCACGCAGCGCCGGACATCCTGGCGAGAGGGAAGATCGTACATGATGTCGAGGAGCCGTTCCTCGATGATCGCCCGCAGGCCGCGAGCGCCGATGCGGCGACGCAGCGCCTGTCGAGCAGCAGCGCGCAACGCATCCTGGGTGAAGCTCAACTCGACGTTTTCGAGCGCAAACAGCTTCTGGTACTGCCGTACGATGGCATTCTTGGGCTCGACCAGGATGCGCATCATCATCTCTTCATCTACCGGATAGATGGTGACGACGACCGGCACCCGGCCCACGAACTCGGGGATCATGCCGAACCTGAGCAGGTCATCGGCAATGACCTGGTGCAGCAGGCGGGCCTTGTGTTGCATGTCGCGGGCGGCACGACGCAGCTCGCGCTCCTCGCGCGGGGGCAGCTTGAGGTCGGGGGGCAGAAAACGTGACAGATCCTCCTCTTCCTGCTGAGCCGTCTCCTCGTCGTGCGTGAACCCAACGCGCGGACCCGACTCGGTGCGCTCGCCGATGATCTTTTCCAGGCTGTCGAAAGTGCCTCCGCAGATAAAGAGGATATTGCCGGTGTTGATCTGGATAAACTCTTGCTGCGGGTGCTTGCGCCCTCCCTGGGGCGGCACATTGGCGATCGTGCCTTCCAGGATCTTGAGCAGTCCTTGCTGCACCCCTTCACCCGATACATCGCGGGTGATGGATGGGTTGTCGCCCGATTTGCGCGCGATCTTGTCGATCTCGTCGATGTAGACGATCCCTTTTTCGGCGCGCGGGATGTCATAATCGGCTGCCTGGATCAGGCGCAGGAGGATGTTCTCTACATCCTCGCCTACGTATCCGGCTTCGGTCAAGGCGGTCGCATCGGAGATGGAAAAGGGCACATCCAGGATTCGAGCCAGGGTCTGAGCCAGCAGCGTCTTGCCGCAGCCGGTGGGACCGATCAGCAGGATGTTGCTCTTGGTCAGCTCGACATCGTCCGCCTGCGGGTCCGACATGATGCGCTTGTAGTGATTGTAGACAGCCACTGAGAGCACGCGCTTGGCCTGTTGCTGTCCGATCACATATTCGTCCAGGCAAGCCGTGATCTCTCTGGGAGTGGGCAAGCGCTCCAAGACAAACGGCTGCTTGGCCTCTTCCTGATCGGCCTCTTCTTCGAGGATCTCGGAGCAAAGGTCAATACACTCGTTGCAGATGAACACGCCACGCGGGCCAGCGATCAGCCTCTTGACCTGCTGTCCATTGCGCCCACAAAAGGAACACCGGGCAGTCTCTTCAACCGTCATGCAACCACCGATTCCTCTGGCTTTTCCTTGCTGTCCTCGGAGCTGATCAACACGCGGTCGATGATCCCCAGCTCCTGAGCCTGGTCCGCGGTCATGTAAAAGTTGCGGTCCATGTATTTCTGGATCTGTTCGTCATTTAGCGCGGTGTGCTTTTTGACGATGCCGTTGAGCAGGTCGCGCAGCCTCAGGATCTCTTTGGCCTCGATCTCGATGTCCGAAGCCTGCCCTTGAACACCACCCGAAGGCTGATGCAGGTGGATGGTGGCGCTGGGCAGTGCGTAGCGGCGTCCCTTGGAACCGCCGATGAGCAGGATGGTGGCCATGCTGGCTGCCATGCCCACGGCGATTGTCGTGACTGGGGCGGTGATCAGTTGGATGGTGTCATAGATCGCCAGCCCCGAGCTGATCTGACCACCGGGTGAGTTGATGTAGAACTGGATCTCTTTGTCCCGGTCCTCACGATCCAGAAAGAGCAACTGGGCAACGATGACATTGGCTACCTGGTCGTTGATCGGCGTGCCCAGGAAGATGATCCGTTCCTTGAGCAGCAGGGAGTAGATGTCATAGGCTCGTTCCCCACGCCCTGAGCTCTCGATCACCATTGGAATGAGCTCCATTGCGTCCATTATCCGTATATCCTCCTGACAGTAACGTGGTCTGCGTGATGCAAGGGCGACAAGGGTTCTTCCCGAGCTCAGCCATGGCACCAAGTCCCAGTCGCGCCGATGTACAGCACCTGCATCCACGGCGCGACGGCGCTCTACGATGCGCGGTATGGACACCGCGCCCACAGTCTATCCAGCGAAATGGTGAAAAGCCACTCTACTCACTGGTCGCAGGGAGTGCATCGATGGCGGCACTGCCTGCACCCGCTGGCACATCTTCTTCCGTTGCCGTGGCCTCGACAGAGGGCGCCGGCTCTGCCGCGGGGGCCGCTACCTCTGTGGGCTGTTCCGCGCCCTGCGGCAATGCCTCGCCCGACTCGATAGCAGCGACCTCGGCACCGGCCTCGACAGAGGCAGCCTCCTCGCCTGCCGGCGGCTCGGCCTGCACCGGCTCGCTGGCTTGCTCGCCGCGCGCGACGGCCAGGAGCGTCTGTGTGGCCTTGCGCGAGATCAGGCCATCTGCGATGGTCAACCTGCCCATCGGAGAGGCAAGTGACTCACGCACTTCGGCGGCACGGTCGCCCAGTGATTCGACCACGCGCTCGATCTCGGCGTCAATCTCTTCCGTGCTGACCTGCAATCCCTGGTCAGCGATCACCTCGGTGAGGATCAGGCGGCGCTTGAGCCGCAACTCGGCCTGCGGACGGATCTGCTCACGCCATGCTTCCTCGGTCGTGTTGGTGAGCTGGAAATAGGAGGCCATCTCCAGCCCTTGCTGCTTCAACTGCTGCTCGAGCTGCTCTTTGAGCATATCCAACTCGCGGTTGAGAAGCACATCGGGGTAGCCAATGCTGGCCATCTCGAGCAGCTTTTCCCAGATCTGTTCCTCGTATTCGTCTTCCGCCTTGCGGCGCGTCTCATCCTCCTGGGAGCTGCGCAGTTTCGTCTTCAGATCATCCAGGTTCTCATAGTCGCCGACCGCCATGGCGAACTCGTCGTCCAAGAGCGGCAGGATCGCGACCCGGATCTCGTTGAGGCGCACCTCAAAATGCGCTTCCTTGCCGGCGATGTCGGCGTTATAATGGTCCTGCGGATAGGTGAGGGTGAACTCGCACGTTTCGCCTGGAGCCATGCCGACCACCTGGACCGCAAAGCCTGGCACCGGATAGGGCGAGTCCGCGTTCAGGATCATCTCTCGACCGGTGTTGTCCAGCACAATTTCGTCACTAACTCTGGCCTTGATATCGAGCACGACCTGGTCGCCGAGCGCGGCCGGCCGCTGATCTGGCTTCCACTCGGTCTGTTCCTTTTGCAGGCGGAGCAGGGCTTGGTCCAGATCGTCGTCGGTCACCTGGGGCTCCTGCCACGGGATGCGAAGACTGCGATATTCTCCCAGTGTCACCTGAGGGCCGACCGGCATGGTGAGATGCAGGGTGAGAGGATCCCAGGTGACCTGGTCCAGAGCCGCCTGGTCAACAGGCTCCAGCCCGCTCTGCTCGAGTCCGTCTTTGTAGATCTGGTCCCCGAACTGGTCGAGCACCTGGGCATGGATGGGGTCCATGCCCAACGCGAGCACGACTTTTTCGTATGGAGCTTTACCGGGCCGGAAACCGGGGATCCGGTATTTCTGCGACAGCGCCCGCGCAGCGCGGCGCAAGAACCCGTTGGTCTGTTCTTCTTCCAACGAGATGGTCATCTTGACAACACACTTGTCCTGGCATTCGGTTGTGACGTTCAACGTGAGTTCCTTTCGTCGGCATCGAGATGTCGGGGCAGATTATAGCACAACTCGCAGGAAAAGCGAAATCCAGCTATAATGGCCCGGGTATTTCGGCCGGCTGGCGTGGACCTGAGGAACGCCAGTTTGCACTCTAGGAGGAATCACATTGGGCACGAATGGCTTTTGGGCGCCGTACGATGGGGCGGTGTCGCTGACCTTTGACGACGGCACCCAGAATCAGCTTGACAAAGCGATCCCAGCTCTGAACGAGCATGGGCTGAGGGGCACGTTCTACCTGAACCCTCGCGGTGAGAACTGGCAACGACGTCTGGAACCGTGGCAGCAGGTGGCGGCGGACAGGCACGAGATCGGCAATCACACCCTGTCGCACCTCTGCTCCAACAACTATACCGGGGCGACGGGAGGCCTGGAGGACTGCACGCTGGCCGAGATCGAGGCCGACATCCTGGCGGCTCAGGGTAGGCTGGTCCAGCTTGCCCCGCACCAGCACGAGTGGACCTTTGCGTATCCATGCTACTGCACTTTTGTGGGCCGTGGCGCGGCACGGCAGAGCTATGTGCCCGTCGTGGCCCGGCATTTCCTGGCCGGCCGCGCGGGAGGGGAATATGGCTTTGGCAACCAGCCGCAGGCGGTAGACCTGGCGTGTGTGTGGGGCCTGGGGGTGGAGCGCATGAGCGGCTTTGAGATGATCGGGCTGGTGGAGGAACTGACATCCAGCGGGCAGTGGGTGATCCTGACTCTCCACGAGATCGAGGGCCAACGGCTGACCGTCGGTAGCTACGACTACCAGATGCTGCTGCGCTATCTGCAGCGCCGGCGCGAGACCATCTGGACGGCACCGATCGTGGAGGT
>Ga0315274_10015426_pt1 | contig 10822 bp, 12 predicted proteins | sample YL17G02_20_MG_FD_203700 | JGI IMG/M metagenome (GOLD analysis project Ga0315274, IMG submission 203700) | Sediment microbial communities from Yellowstone Lake, YNP, Wyoming, USA - YL17G02_20 | ecosystem: Environmental > Aquatic > Freshwater > Lake > Sediment | place: USA: Wyoming | collected...
TACACCGCATTTAATGTTGATTTGCTAGACATACCATTCTTAATCCATCTTCAAATTTTATCTTTGGTTTCCATCCCAGAAGTCTTCTGGCTTTGGTGTTTGAGGCTAAAGTTGCCTTTGGTTCCCGAACTGCAGGACCATAGATGGGCTTAATTTTTTTGTCTAAAAGCTTATTTAAGATTTTAACAACTTTATTTATGGAAGTACCGGATCCTGCACCGATATTAATTATTTCTCCTGATAAATTGGATTTGGCAGCCAAAATGTTGGCTTCAACTACGTCAGAAACAAAAGTAAAGTCTCGAGAGTGCGAGCCGTCTCCATTGATAGTTGGCGCCTTACCCTGAGACATAAGTTTTATAAATTTAGGAATCACCAAGGCATAGGGGCTTTCCGGATTCATCCGCGGCCCATAGACACTAAAATATCTTAAACATACTGTTTTTAGGCCCCAGAGTTTAGAAAACATTTGGCAGTAATCTTCCGCAACCGCCTTTTGCAGAGAATAGGGAACAAGGGGATCGTCAATCATACCTTCCTTAAAGGGGGTTTTGTTTTTGTTTCCGTAGACTGAAGAACTTGAAGAAAAAATAAACTTTTTAATATTATGTTTTTGGGCTTCCAGCAAAAGGTTTAAAGTTCCATCAACATTGACCAGGTGAGTCTCCCAAGGTTGGGCAACCGATCTTTGCAGTCTCGGGATTGCCGCAAGGTGGAAAATAACATCTTTGCCGGCAACAAACGGAGCCATATTGTCCAAAATTGAACCTTTGTGTTTGGTTAAATTAGGATGTGTTGGAAGATTTTCCCATTTTCCTTCGGATAAATTATCAACTACAGTAACTTTTACGCCATCCTCAAGAAGCCTTCTGACTAAATGGCTACCTATAAACCCCGCTCCGCCTGTGACTAAACAATTCTTCATTTTTCTCTTTTATTGAATTTTATAGTTAAGTCGGCAGTTTTACCCCATCCGGGAATTTCATCGTCTGATTCTGTCCAGCCCTGGGTAAACTTTTGATTTCTAAACTGACTTTTTTGCCAACGCTCACCCGTAGCATTTTTTCCGTGCTTTATATCGATATTCGGCAGTTCTGATTTCCAGATACCTAGATTGTAAGCATTTTTCCACTTGATTCTGTGATGGGTCATAGGCTCAAAACCCATGTTCCGGATAAATCTACCAAAATCAACTTTATTTAATTCCCCAAATGCTTTTTGGGTCATTTCAAATCTTTCTCTAAAATGGGCTAAAGCTGCATCTTTGTAAACACAAAGTCCGGATAATTGATTGACATCGTAGTGAAGGGCGTGTCCGTCGGTTACTCTTAAAAACCAGACGTTTTGGTTGTAATAAAAAGTGTTTTTGTCGCTTGGGGTAAAGTCAAAATGGGTCGGGTGATATAAAATATCGTGTTCGCAAAAGAAAATTATCTTGGCGTCACTTGCCTCAAGAGCTGCGAGAATTTGCTTGAACATGGTTAGATACCCTCTTTTTAGCGGTAAATAAACATTTTTGCCGAAGCCCATTGGTTTTAAGGAAGCGCTAACAATTGGAATACCCTTATCTTTGCTGATTTTTGCCAGCTGGCGTTGAACTGTGTGGGCAACTTTAAGATTCAACTGGTTGTCTGTGTAAAAAATGATTCCTTTGGAATCAGAAATTGGACTAACGTTAAACTTTGTATGGCTGGCGTCAGAAGTTCGATATGCATCGTAGATAATTCCGGTTATTGGTCTTTCATTTGTGGGTTCACTTTCTACCGGTTTTGGGGTGGAGGCACTTTCGGAAAACTTGAAAGTGTTTGCCCTCAGTTTTTTTAAGTCTTCATCGGCCCAGCCTTTAACCGGCCAGAATTTTTCAACAAGCCATGAAAGAGGGTGGATTTGTTTATCCCATATGTTGTTAAAAAACAAATCACGGGCAAAAGATTTGGCTTTTTCCTGATCTCTCCCGGAGATTGGGTAAGGAAATCCAAAGTCTCCTCCTTGGGTTCTAAACATATGGGCGTACCAGGTTTTTTTGTTAACCATAACTTTGCCTCCGGAAAGCCAGGTTTTTACCGCAACTTCAATTCCTTGTGAACCCCAACCGCCGAAAGCTTCATCACAGACCCCTAGTTCCCAATATTTATCGCGCGTTAGCATCCAGCACGAGCCTTGAAGAGACATTGTTTCAGTGATTTCTCCTTGACCTTCGGGTCGCTTGGCATACTCACCAAAGTATTGAAAATGGGGACTAGAATCAAAACAATATGAAACACTATTGGGACTCGGCTTTGCCTGCCACATTATATCCCTTACGGTTTCTTTTCCGCATTCCTTGCACGGTCCCGAAGGACCCTGATATCTTCTGTGGCCGTTCGGGCAGACCCAATCAAATGCGTGCAGATTTTTCATCAAAGGAACCATTGTCCAATCATCATGCATCTCGGCAATCATTTTTACGTCAAATCCTTTGTCAAATGCGCAGTGCGCATCACACTTCATTAAGTATTTTGCTTTGGAGAGACGTACCGCTTCGTTGGTGGCAGCCCTTTGGCCAATACTTTCATTGTGGTAGACAATTGTCACCCTTTCATTCTGGGGGACAGGGGGATTTGCCCATGCCCCGTCTAAAGCAATAATAACTTCAGTATCACCCTCGATATTGGCAAGAATATTTTCAATAGTTTTGGCAAGAAACATCTCATTTCGGGCGGGTATTAATATGCTTAAATCATAATTTGTCATATTTTTAGCTTTTAACCCAAAACCAAGATCTTATCGGATCTTTACTACTTCTTTCTGTGACAAACCAGGGGGTAATCCGGTAAGCACAAGTATATGCATTAACCACTTCGTAACTGTGACTATATGATCTTTGGCGATAGTGGAGGTAGTCGTGTCCGGATATAATGCCTCCCGGCCTCACTTTTTTGGACCATTCGCAAACGTCATTGGTTTCGGATGCAAACTCGTGGTTACCGTCGATATACACAAAATCAAGGAAATTATCCGGAAAATTTTTAACAGCATCCATGCTTTTTTCTCTAATAATCTTGCAGTTAAACTGTGCCAAGTTTGTCTTAGTTTTTTCATAGAGATCATCAAAATCTTTTTGAATTTTTAAATCTCTATATTCATCATATTTTTGCCAAGGATCAATACTAAAAAGTTTTAATTTTGGGTTTGCCTCGCAGAGAATCTTTGAGTATCTGCCAAAAAGGACCCCAATCTCGGTACCCAGATTCATATCAAGCTCAAAAAACAGTTTTGCCAGATCCCATCTGTCTATATTTGGGATTTCAATAGGATTTCTACGGGAAGGCGTGATGTTCCACCTTTTTAGTATGAATTCTAATGTGTCAGATGGTGATTTTTTCATATTTTTTGCAGTTTAGAAACTACCATATCGTCATTTTCATTATCAAGTTCAGTTTTTTTGACAGATTTAAATCCGGGAAGGTAATTGTTTATGTTAAAATATTTTTCTTTATTCCAAATAATAAAATTCCCATTTTCATCAAGATTAATATTCCAAAAGTGCAATCCCGAATAACCCAGACTTTCTCCGGCATTTACAAAGTGTCTTAAATAAATATAGCCCCCCGGTTTTACGACGCGATACATTTCCATAATCTCTCTTACCGGATTTAAACTATGATCCAGGGCGTTACGGCAGTGAGCAATATCAAAAAAGTTATCCGGATAGGACAAGTTTTCCATGTCTTCATAGGTAACGGGGATAAAGGATTTGATGTTAAACTCTTTAAGAATTTCCTCAAAGCTTGCGGCAAGCATGTCGGAGGCATAAATTTCTACCTTAGCGGTTTTCCAAAGTGAGCCGATTGTGCAAAACATTCCGGATCCCAGCTCAGCAATTTTTACCTCTTTTTTGTCGCCAATCATTTCGCCGAAATAGTCGGGAAGATAAATATCCGGGTGGTTGTGGGCTTTATTTTTCCAATATAGTTTTCGCCTGTAATGAAGAAGAGTTATTTTTTTGCCTTTTTCCCAGTTTGTTTTAGAAACCTCTTGCGCGACCGGCTTTTGCAGCCAAAGCCAGTAGGCAGACTCGTTAGTAAAATCAATTTTTACGGGTATAAACCCGATTTTTTCATAGACTTGGGCAATTTCTTCCGGTGTGTAATTAGCCCCGCTTGACCAATGACCCATTCTTTTTGGTTTATCGCTTCTCATGAGGACTTTAAAAATGCCACCAAAAGAAAGAATTCTATAAATTTCAAAATAAGCTTGCTTAATCATTTCGGGATCTTTTATGTGTTGAAAAACTAAGTAAGAAAAAACAGTTTCGACGCTACCCTCCGGTAGGGGAATATATCTTCCGTCGATTTCCTTTAAATAAATATTCTCTAAATTGGCAAGCCGGACACAAGCTTCCTCGATCATTCTTTTTGAAATATCTACCCCATAGACTCTTTTAAAGTCTTTCGGCATAAATTCTGTAAGTCGGCCCGTACCGCAACCAAAATCAAGAATCGTTGCGCCCTTTTTGATTAGAGGATCTTCGGCAATCAACTCCTTGTATGATGCGGCACCGCTTTGCCTAAATTGTTTTTCTGTTATATTTTTGCCGAAATCGGAATTAATGTAATATTTGGAGTTTTCTTGGGCCAGTGCCTCCCATAAATCTTTCTGCTTGTTCATTACGGGGATTATAACAAATTGAATTGAATAGAGCGATTGATAAGGCTTTAAAACAGTGCGATAATTGCCCAAATGAAAATTTTGGTTTTGGGCGCTGACGGAATGTTAGGGCACCGAGTGTATATTCATGGGAAATTGGCTGGTTTAGATATCTTTGGGACAGTAAGAAAAACCGACGCGTTAAAAAGAAAGTTTAAAAGAAGTCTTCTTGGTAATATCATGCCCGATGTGGATGCGTATGATTTGGACGCTTTCGAAAAACATTTTGCGGATCTTAAGCCAAACGTAATTATTAATTGTATCGGTCTGGTTAAACAACTTCCCGAATCTAACGATCCGGAAAAGGCCATTTATCTAAACTCGCTCTTTCCCCACAAGATTGCAAGATTATCCAGAAAATATAAGGCTAGGCTGGTGCATTTAAGTACCGACTGTGTTTTTAGCGGAAAAAGCGGGAACTGTTCCGAATCCGATCCTGCTGATCCGAATGAATTGTACGGACTTTCAAAACTTCTTGGAGAAGTCAGCGGTGATAACTCCGTTACAATCAGAACATCTCTAATTGGGCATCAGTTAAAAGGAAAACGGGGGCTATTGGAATGGTTTTTGTCTCAAAAAAAATCGATTAAGGGTTTTAAAAATGTTTATTTCAATGGACTATCTACAAATGAATTTGCCCGCGTGATTTTTGATTTTATATTACCCAACCGGGATATTTCCGGTTTGTTTAATGTTTCCTCTAAAAAAATATCCAAATATGACTTGCTTTGCCTGATAGCAAGGAAATATAAAAAGAAAATTAAGATCATTTCTGTGAGTCAACCGGTTTGTGATCGTTCACTAAATTCTGAGAAATTTAGGAAGAAAACGGGGTATCTTGCTCCTGAGTGGGAGGAGATTGTCAGCGAGATGTATAATCGCCATATATATGAAAAGAAAACTTCTAACTAATAAAACAATTCTTATCGCCGGCGGGACCGGGTCGTTGGGGTGGGTATTGACCCGTCGGATAGTCTCCGGTGAATTCGGTTTGCCTAAAAAAATTATAATTTTCTCAAGAGACGAGTCGAAGCAATATCTTATGAGAATGAAGTATCTGGGAAGAAAAGCCGCGACCGAAGAGGTGATTTATAATAACTTTAATAAGCTTGTCCAATTTGTGATTGGTGATATTCGAGATTACAACTCAATTTGCCAGGCACTAATTGGGGTAGATATTGTCATCAATGCTGCGGCATTAAAGCAGGTTCCGTCCTGTGAGTATTTTCCTTTCGAAGCAGTTCAAACAAACATATTTGGATCTGAAAATGTTGTTCAGGCGATTGTTAAAAACCGCCTCAATGTTAAGACAGTTGTTGGTATTTCGACCGATAAGGCCTGTAAGCCAGTAAATGTTATGGGTATGACAAAGGCTCTGCAGGAGAGGATATTTATTTCCGGCAATCTGAGAGCTCCAAAAACTAAATTTATTTGTGTTAGATACGGAAATGTTCTTGCCTCAAGAGGGTCTATTATTCCTCAATTCCATGAGCAGGTAAGAAGCGGCGGTCCTGTCACCGTAACTATGGATAATATGACCAGATTTCTCCTTCCCCTTGATAAGGCGGTAGACATTATTATGGAGGCTATTGATAAGGCATCGGCCGGTGAGATTTATGTCCCCATTGTTCCAAGCGCCTTAATACTGGACGTTGCCAAAGTTTTAATTAACGGAAGAAAGATTGATATTAAGTTTACCGGAATTCGCCCCGGAGAAAAAATTAACGAAGTTTTGGTTTCATACGAAGAAGGTTTCCGGACATATAAAAAGGGAAACTATTTTGTTATTAGACCGATGTTGCCCGAACTTTCCTCGGGTGGTAAGAAGTTAAAATTTATAAACCGCGAATACAGCTCTTCTGACAATGTGATGACAATGAAAGACACCCGGCTCCTTTTAACCAAAAATAAACTTTTAATGGATGACAAAATTGCTTATGAGGAAGAATTTTTGAGATGAAAGTACTTACAATTTTTGGAACCCGTCCTGAGCTTATTAGGCTTTGTTTGATTGTCAAAAAATTGGATAAGCTTAGTGATCAAATCATGATCCATACTGGCCAAAATTACGATGTTAATTTGGATAAAATTTTTTTAAGGGATTTAGGCTATCGGCATATTGATTATTACTTGGGAGCTAAGGGGACTTTTGGGGAACAGATTGGAATAATACTTTCCAGGCTAGAACAGATTTTAGTTAAAGAAAAACCTGATGCTTTTCTGGTTTTAGGGGATACTAATAGTAGTTTAGGGGCTATTGTTGCCAAAAGAATGGGAATTAGGGTTTTCCATATGGAAGCAGGAAATAGATGTTGGGATGACCGGGTTCCGGAAGAAACCAACAGAAGAATTGTTGACAGTCAAAGCGATATACTTTTGCCTTACTCCCAGAGGAGTAAAGAAAATTTGATAAGGGAGGGGACAAGGGGGGATAGAATTTATGTAACCGGAAACCCAATTGCTGAAGTTTTAGAACATTATAAAAATAAAATTAACAAAAGCAATATTTTAATAAAACTTAAATTAAAAAGGAAAAAATATTTTTTAATAACGTCCCACCGGACCGAAAATGTTGATAATCCAAAAAGACTAGCTAATTTAGTCGAGGCTTTTAACCAAATTTACGATAAATACAAACTTCCTATGATTTGGAGTATCCATCCTCATACCAAACGTGAGCTTGATAAAAATCCTAAATTAAAACTAAGAAAGGGGATTATTCCAAGTGTTCCTTTGGGGTTTTTTGATTTTAATAAACTTCAAAAAAATGCATTTTGTGTTCTTTCGGATTCAGGAACAGCACCTGAGGAATGCTCCATTTTTGGAGTGCCTGTTGTGATTATAAGGGATTCAATTGAACGTCCCGAAACTTTTGATGCGGGGTCGGTTTTTGTGGCCGGTTGCAAACACGAAGATGTATTAAGAGGAATAACTGTTGCTACTCAGTCGGAAAATAATTGGGCCGCCCCAATTGATTACCAAAAACAAAATGTTAGTGATACGGTGGTTAAAATTGTATTAAGCTACTGGAAATGAATATATACGACGAAATATTTGCCACTGAGCCGAAATATGATGGGCCTGTTGGTTATAAATTAAATATTGTTCTTGAGTGGGTTAAAAAGAATGGATTTAGGGAAGTTTTAGATGTCGGCTGTGGACGCGGGCATTACATTAGAATGTTGTCAAAAAACAATATTAAAGTTACGGGGCTAGATTCGAGTCAATATATTATTGAAACCCTAAAAGATTACGACGTAATTAATAATGATATATTGGGCCAGGCCGCAAACGGAAGGAAATGGGAAGCTATTATCTGTATGGATGTATTGGAACATATTGACTCTGGTAAAATAGAAGAGACAATAAAGGCTTTGTCCACTTTATCCAAACACGCACTTTTAGGTATTGCTAACCATTCGGATATTTGGCACGGGGTTGAACTTCATCCTATCCAGCAAAAACCGCTCTGGTGGAAAGGTAAACTGGTGGAGTCTTTTGGTGAAGCTAATTTAATTTATGAATCTGATAGATATTTTATTTTTGATGTGCGGACAAAATAACTGCGATGTTTTCAATCATTACTCCCTTAGATTCAGACAGGCTTAACCTTTACAAAAACACAAAGGAAGTCTACGACCGCATGCCTGAAGAAAAAGAGTTTATTATCCCGACCCGCAACGAAGATGAAGTCTGGAAATATCTCCAGGAGTTCAAATTGGATAATAATGTTAAAGTTATTCCGTATACAGTTGATGCCGGATTTAATTGCAGTAGAGCTTTAAATCTCGGTGTAAAAAACGCTAAATATGATTCTATAATTATTACCAGCCCGGAAGTTAAACCGATTACACACGTTCTTACTCAACTAGCTAAGCTTATTGGAAATAACGTAATTTGCCAGGTGTGGGATCAAGGAAAAGACGGCAGTATAGATAAATCCCTGGTTAAGCATTTTAGAGCCAAAGACGCCTGCAAATACTTTTTGGCAATGTACAATAAATCCGACATAGAAAAAATTAATGGTTGGGATGAAGATTTTATGAAAGGCTATGCTTACGAAGATGCGGACTTTGGCGAGCGCTTTGTTCGTGCCGGTATCCCCGTTATGGTTAGACTGGATATTGAAGGGTTACACCAATACCACGTACGGCGTGAATCTATCCCCAATGGTGGTGCTATAAACAGACAAAAATTTATTGAAAATAATACGGCTGCGATAATAAAATGCAAAAACGGGCTTTATAAACTTTAGCTTTTTAAAAACGATAAATCGTGGAAGTTGCTGACAACAGTTGTGTGGGGATTTAATTTTGTGTAGTTATATCGATATTTAAATAAATGCCAGATTTTTTCGTAGCCGTAATTTTTAGCATCCGAAAGATTACTATCGTGAATTATTAGATACTGGGCCCAATTAGCTAATCTTTCAATTTCCATATAGCGCCTGGTATCAGGGAAGTGGTCCACCAAAACCATACTCCATGGTCTTTCGAAAACTTCACCAACATCACTGAAATGTTGATTAGATTTAATTACTTTATGAAAAGGAACAGGATCTCTTAAGGCTTTCTCATAGTACAAGCGTACGGACTCGACTGAATAAAGTGTACGCCCGGACATCTCACAAAGCCATCTTAAGACTGTAGTAGAAAAGTATCCGCTCCCAAGCTCCAAAATGTCACCTTGCGTAACATCAAAGATTCTGACAAGAATCGGAATGTGGGTTCCCGGTCTTACTTTTTTATTGACTTTATCAATATTCATTGTTTTACCCACCAATAGGTTGGTTGTTCAAACATATCTCGGTCCTTAATACCATACGGTCTTGGATCAATAATATTGGGGGTAATTTTATGGGCTTTGGTATAAGCATCCACTGCCTCGGGAACCTGAACTCTGAAGGTAGTATAATAATCATCTCCGGAGACAATTCCGCCCGTTTTTACCTTTTTGCTCCAGACAATTAAGTCTTGGATAACATAATCGAACGAATGGTTGGCGTCGATGAATACAAAATCCAAGGAGTCATCGGGAATGTCATTGGCCGCATCCAAACTCATTTTATTTATAATAACAGCGTTATGTTTGGAGAGTTTCTGGGAGGCAATAGTCTTAAAATTTTTATTCCTTTCCCAACTCCCCGAAAGACGGTTCCCGTGGTAGGGTCTCCAGATGTCAATGCAGTAAAGTTTAAGGTTGGGAATTGCCTTAAACATACTTTCGGAAAACTCTCCCCGGGCAACGCCGATTTCTGCCCCAATGGTAAATTTAAGTTTGGCAAAATATTCCAAAAGTTCATATTTAGATTTCATTTTGATTTAAAGTATAATTTTAAAATATCTTCGGCACGGCCCCAATAGGGGATCTCGTAGGCGCGGATGTCACCGAGCCTTTTTTTCTCTCCCCGGCTTAAATAGCCAAATGCTTCCGGATGACTAAAAACAATATTTGTTCCGACGGTATAAAATTCTTCCGATGGCCGAACCGTTACCCCCAATTTTTCTTCATAGCGGCCGGGGTCTCCCCAATAATGAATCGGAACTTTTTCATCGGGAACACCCTTAAATTTATTAAAACGTTCTTCAAGGGCTTCCACAAGCATATTGCGCGGCGCAATCAAACTGTTTACGACCTTTCTTTTATTCCTGAATGAAAAAATAGGAGGATCGCTCCATGTAAAAAGCGACCACTTGGCCATATTAAACGAAAAAATATCCAATTGGGGGAGGTGATAATGAAAATGCTCATACGAATATAAAATGTCATCTTCGGCCATGGCCACATATTTTGTTTTGGCTTCTTTGCATCCAATTAAAATTTGCCGATAAAGGTTTAAATGAGATCGGCCGATTTCGCCTACGCAAATATTTTTGCCGAAAGCAATGGGTTTTTGGGAAACCGAGATCAGGGGAAGATCGCCAATTGCCTCAAGAAGTTGTTTTTTTGTGTTTTCCAGGAAGTAAGGGTTATGAATATCAAGCCAATTACTGGTGTAATAAACCACCGTCAAGTCCTCTTTTGTTACTTTCATTTCCATATTATATTGTCCATTTCTTTCTATTTTCAGGCCAACCGGGAATCGGCCAAAACTTCTTTAATTCGGGTCAGTATCACGACGCGCCAGTAGCCT
>Ga0315274_10015428_pt1 | contig 10821 bp, 14 predicted proteins | sample YL17G02_20_MG_FD_203700 | JGI IMG/M metagenome (GOLD analysis project Ga0315274, IMG submission 203700) | Sediment microbial communities from Yellowstone Lake, YNP, Wyoming, USA - YL17G02_20 | ecosystem: Environmental > Aquatic > Freshwater > Lake > Sediment | place: USA: Wyoming | collected...
CCGGAAGCTCCGCCCTGTGGGGGGAGCTTCCCATATCGAAAGGAGAGTGCCATGGGAGAACGAAAAGGTGCGGTGACGATGAAAGGGAATCCATTGACCTTGACCGGAAATGAAGTGAAAGTCGGTAATGCGGCGCCAGACGTAACGTTGCTCGATAACGGACTGGGCCCGGTCAAACTTTCATCATTTCGTGGAAAGAATTGCGTCCTTGCTTCTGTCCCGTCTCTCGATACCCCTGTATGCGACATGGAATCTCGGCGATTCAACGAAGAAGCAGCCCGGTTGGGAGCAGACGTGGCCATTCTCATCATCAGCATGGATCTCCCGTTCGCGCAAAAGCGATGGTGTGGCGCAGCCGGCGTGACCAAGGTTCAGACGCTTTCCGACCACCGGGAAGCTTCCTTTGGGAACTCTTTCGGCGTGCTCATTAAAGAGTTACGTCTACTGGCCAGAGCTGTCTTCCTGGTCGATAAGAAAGGAACGATAAAGTACATTCAACTTGTGAAAGAGGTTACCCAGGAGCCCAACTACCAGGAAGTTCTTGATGCCTTGAAGAAATTGTGAGGTTCTGAAGCGAGGAAAGGAGATGTGATATCATGAAGGCGGTAGGCTCCATCCTTAGATATAGAGTCCTATGGATTCTGTTAGTGATCGCCCTGATGACCCCTGTCGCGATTCTTGCTCAAGCCTTACGGAAAGACGGCCAGTTGCCATCGATCGTGCTTCCGATCCCTAAGAGTGCCGAGGAAAAGGCTTATCTCGGGCTCTCCGGTTCGGGTACATTCAAAATACCCCAGATCAAAGCCGATGTGGTGATCATCGAGATCTTCAGCATGTACTGTCCCTATTGCCAAAAGGATGCACCTGGCATCAATGAGCTCTACGACATGATTCAAAAAGCTCCCGATCTTCGGGACCGAATCAAGATAATCGGGATCGGAGCTGGAAATTCGGCCTTTGAAGTGGAGACTTTTAAGAAGACTTATAACGTTTTCTTTCCTCTCTTTCCGGACCAAGATTACGTAATTCATCAGGCCTGTGGCGAAGTGAGGACCCCCTATTTTATTGGTGTGAAAATTCAGAAAGACAAATCTCACCGTGTCTTTCTTTCTCAGCAGGGCGGATTTCCAGGGGCCCTGCCGTTTCTCGAGCAGATCATTAAAGAGGCAGAGGTGAGATAAGGGAGAGTGCGATGGTTAAGGAAGGACTCAGGTTTTGTGGCATTGCGATAGTCATTTTTCTATTATTACCCTCCTGGGTGACAGGCCAGACCATTTCAGACGCCTACAAGGGCAACATCTATCAGCCCGGCAAGCTGAAACCCACGGATAGCGTCCTCAAGGTGAAACTGGGCGATCAGGCCCCTGATTTTACGCTTCCGTCTGTCACCGGAGAAAAGGTGTCTCTCCATCAATACCGAGACAAGAAGAATGTTGTCCTTTCCTTTGTCCCCGCAGCGTGGACACCGGTCTGTTCTGACCAATGGCCTGGTTACAACATCATCAAGGGCGTCTTCGACGAGCACGAGGCTGTTCTTCTTGGCATCACGGTTGATAATATCCCGACTCTGTTCGCATGGACCAACCAGATGGGTAAGTTGTGGTTCCCCGTTCTGTCCGACTTCTGGCCTCATGGAGAGGTTGCGGCCAAATACGGGATACTCCGCTCTGATGGAGTCACCGAACGGGCGCTCTTTGTAATCGATAAAAAGGGGACTCTCCGATACATTGATGTGCATGACATCAACAAGCGGCCGCCTCTGGAGAATCTGGTCAAGGAGTTAGAAAAGGTAGGCAAGTAGGGATTCTCTCTCACAGAGATCACAGAGACACAGAGTTTTTTTGAGTCGAATAGGAGAGGACGATTCGACTCAAACGGGCTTCTACGGGTTCGTTCATGTTCGAAAGAGTCAAGCTTTGTCCTGATTTTTCGTCCAAAAATCAGGACAACTGACAGACCTCACTCCGTGAGCTCCGCGGGCTCAAGCGCAGCGGGCGAGAGACGATGATAATTTAACTAGTGCGTTTGGTTAATTTAGGATCTCCAAAATGGCCCTCGAACCCAAACAAATAACCTCTCAGATCTACCAGGGTGGCTGGATAGTGCCGCTAGACATCCCTGAACTTGTCCAACTCGGAATTACTCACATCCTCAATCTTGATCTCCCCTACGAAGACTCCTCAGCTTTCAGAGAAGCCAATCTCACGTTACGTAACCTCTATATCCCTGATTATTGTCTCATGAAGCCGCAGCTTGTGCGAGAGGTCATCGAAGTCATTGAGGAGTTTCTTTCTTCTCCTAGCCACAAGCTCTACATTCACTGCATCGTTGGTGTCAGCCGCTCCCCAACGATCAGCTGGCTCTACCTCATCCACACGGGCTTTTCGCCTGAGGAGGCTGCTGCAAGGGTCAAACCTAATCCAGTGATGTATGATGATGTCATGGTTCAACAGCTGATTGTCAATCGTCCCTCCTTTATTCAGTCATCGCCCACGTTGCGGGCACTGTCGAAGTGAAGGCCATTTCTTAGGGGGAAACATCATGGACATCTTGAAGGATCCAAAAACATTCGGCCTTCTCGTCGCACTCTTGTTTTTCCTGATCTCCTTTCTTGTCAATCTCGTTCAGCACCGTTATTCAAGAACTCGATTTGATCGTATGCTCAAAAAGGAGGAGTCAGTCGTTAAGTTCCTCGGGGGAATTCATAAATCTCTGGGCAAGGTGGAACGAAACTGTACTCTTGAACTGCATGGTGAAAGCTCCCCGCAGGAAGTTGGAAAAGCAGTCCGGATGACACGGAATGAAATTCAATCGGCCATTGTTGACATGGAGGAACATCTTCGCTCCTTCCGTGAGTACCGTCGAAAACAAAAAGCGCAGGAAAAACATAGGAAGCTCCTGGAGAAATTACATCAAAGGCCGTCCGAGCAATGAACCCTTGCAGCTCTGTCCCCCTACCTCACCTGATGAAAGTTGCGAACCCCGCACGCTCAAATCTCAACGATCTCTCCTATCATCTTTTCTCCCACGTGGAGAATCCCAATCGTCCCTTTCCTAGCAAAAGATCGAGTCGGTGAACCGGGATTGAAGAAGAGAATCTCCTTAACCCGATGGTTTGCCGGAGTATGCGTGTGTCCGTAGACGATCACATCCACGTCGTCAAACTGCTCTCGAATGCGGGACTCGATCCCAAAAGGCGAACCTCCTCCGTGAATCAGGCCGATTCTAAACCCTGAGATCTCCACCTCCCTTTTTTTTGGGAATTCATTACGGATTTCTTGAAGATCCATGTTGCCACAGACGGCGATTAGTTCTTTCTGGTCCGAGAGATATTTGGCGATGCTCAGGTCGGTGAAATCCCCAAGGTGAAGAATCTTATCGACATCCCTAAAATGACGATCAACCCATTTTTTGAATTCAGGAAGGGGAACGATCAAGTGAGTGTCGGACAGAATGCCAAGCTTCATATCTTCCTCCCAGAAAGCAAAAAGTAATCAGTAGCCAGTGATCGGTAAACAGTGAACAGCAAACCGCAAGCAAAACCAGGCCCGCAAGGATGGTTCTCTTGGAGAACTTTGGACCTGCCTGCGCGTAGCCGCTTCGGCGAAGGCAGGGCCGAACCTTCGGTTACCCCAACCTATGACGCCCGGCATTCCAAAGTTCCGGAAAGAGAGCCATCCTGAAAAGGCCAAGGACAATGAAGACCAATTCTTTCACACCTTCTTCTATGTTGACGTGCCTCTAACAAGATCGGAATTATCTGGCTAAGTCAAGCACCGAGTAAACCATCCCCACCGCGACCTTTTGCATGAATTCGAAGTCGAGCGTCTCGATCGTGTCAGTCGGAAGGTGGTAATTCGGGTTCCTCAGAAAAGAAGTATCGGTCACTAAGAGTGCAGGAAACCCCTGGTCCCAGAAGGGGCTGTGGTCACTCAGTCTCACTTCTTCAAATCCCTCGCCGTTACCAGGAACGGTGAGGAACTCGGCGGGAAGTTGTGGAATGTGGTTTTTCAAGGAAGCGCGTACCTTATTCAGAAGGGCCTCGGACCTCTTGTTTCCTACAATACCGATAAAGTCCCCAACGGATGGGTAATACTTGGGATTGATGGTGGAAGGATAATTCTGTGTGGGAGCTGTAAATCCAACCATCTCCAAAGAGATCATGCCCTCAATCTTTGTGCCTTCTTTCTTTACCTTCCTCGCATGATGGGTGCTTCCCACGTAACCATATTCCTCGAGAGTAAAGGCGATGAACTTTACAGTAGCCCCCCGGGGTACCGCGGAAACATATTTTGCCACTTCGAGGAGAACAGCGACGGCACTTGCATTGTCATCAGCCCCCGGTGAACCTGGGACTGAATCGTAATGGGCACCGAGGATAATCACCTTTTCAGGCGAGATGGTCCCTCTTTTTTCAGCAATGATGTTGCAGTACTGCCGACCTTCCCACTGGAAAGGTTCTCGGGTCACCTGGAGGCCATTGGTCTGGAAGTTTCTGTAGATATACTCGGCAACCTGCTCCAGTTCCTGATAACGATCATAAGGGCTCCGATCGAAATGAATGTTCTGAACATGACCTCTCAGTTGATCGATCGTAATGATCCCTGTCATCTTCGGAGCTCTTCCATCCCTTACTAAAATGAAGAGAAAAAGAACCAAGAAAAAGATCGAAAAAGAGCGACATCCATATTGCATGGAATTATTTGACCGGCAAGTGCCCCGTAAACCCTGCCCTTAAAGGCAGGTCCCTTCCTGCCGGCAGGCAGGAAGGGGCACAATATAAAAGGAAAGTACCTTACCGGGAAGCCACGCCCTTTAGGGCGTGGAGCTTCATTCCGGCTTATCGTATTGAAAAAAGGAGTTCCTGTCAATTGAGAAGGCCATATTCTTTTAATGCCATTTGGTTTATAATTCAAATGGAGGGAGGCAATGAACATTGGCCGGAAGAAGAAGGCTCTTGTCCACATTGCCAGGGAAGATCTCCACCTTGACGAGGAATCTTACCGGCAGATCCTCAAGAGTGTCGCTGGCGTTGAAAGTTCCACGCAATTAAGTCAAGAAGGTTTTCAGAGGGTCATGAGACGGTTTCAGGAGATGGGATTCAGAGGTCTGCTCCCCCATCCCTATCGTCCGGTGCCCAAGGGTCGGCTGATCCCCTTGGGTAGCCCCCACGGACGTGAGGCGATCACAGAAAGTCAGCAGAGCTTCATCTCCTATCTCCTGGAGAATCTGAGCTGGGATGAGGGGCATTACCATGCCTTGTGCGGGCGTATTATCAAGAAACCCGATCCCCAGACGAAACGTGAAGGGCAGAAGATCATCATTGGTCTAATGGCGATTCTGCGGCAGAGGGACCGCCATAGGAGAGCGGGATGAAAAGATACTTGAAGATTGGCGTTGCAGGTGGGTTGCTTTTTCTCTTGGCCATGGTCTCTGTCAGTAAAGAGACTTCTTCCTCTTTTATCGAGATGAAGGTCAAGGGGGTGAGACTCGATCCCTTTGGACAGAACCCGGTCGTCATACTCGTGGATAAAGAGGAAAAAAAGGGACTGGCCATCTGGATTGGTCCGGTGGAGGCGAGTGCCATCGAGAGGGAGCTCAACCGTGTGACGACTCCCCGGCCGATGACCCATGACCTTTTTCATTCCGTTCTTGGGAGAATGAAAGCAAAGGTGAAGGAGATCAAGATCACCGACCTCAAGGAACAAACCTATTATGCCTTGCTCGTATTGGTTCTCGATAAAGAGAGGGTTGAGATCGACGCCCGTCCCAGTGATGCCATCATCCTTGCGCTGAAATCCCAGGCCGTGATTTCTGTGGCGACAAAAGTCCTCGAACAACAGGGGATCTCTCTCACAGGCAGGATGAGCCTTAGTGAACGGTCTGGAATTCGTGTTCAAGAGCTGACCCCTTTGTTAGCGACCCAATTCAACTTTAAGGGAGACAGGGGCATCCTCGTTTCGGATGTCATCACAGGAAGCCCTGCAGAAACCGCCGGACTCAAGGCAGGAGATATTATTGTGAAGATTAATTCCAGAGAAATAGGGAAGGTTGAGGAATTTGAGGAGGCGTTTAATGCGGTTAAGGAGGGCGACTCCGTTCGCCTTACGATTTTTGGAGAAGACAAAATCTCAGAGATCACCCTTAAAACGAAACCTTGATCTGTGATTCGTGTCTGAAGCGGGAAGTAGGGTGATTCGCGAAAGAGAATGCTCTAGTTATTGAGGCGCTTAATAATCGGGATCTTTAAAAACTGAACGCCCTCGTCCTTCAAGAGTTTTTCCTGATCAGAGGTTGCCGTTCCTTTGATGTTCCTTTTCTTCGCTCCGCCGTAATGGATTTTCAAGGCCTCACTGGTGAACTCGAGTCCCACATCTTCAAAATGCTTGTCCACGTATTCATGGACCATCTGAAGCGTCTGGACGAGGTCCAGGGTTTCTTTTTTCTTTTCTGAATTTCTCTTGATGGCAAACGTGGACAGGGCCTTTTCCACCTGATCGTCATCACAGACAGGGCAATTGATGATGCCAGAGGTTTTCTGCTCCTCAAAAGAAGCGCTGTCTCTGAACCAGCACTCAAATTTATGGCCGTTGGAGCAAATGAGGTCAAAAGCGATCATCTGAGACAGATTCCTTCCTCAAGGCCTGGATCAAGAGTTCTTGGCCACCATGGGAAATGAAGTCCAGGCTTCTATCTTTCTATTTGTTTACCATATTGTGTCGACTTTGGCAATCCGCACCGAGGATCCGTATTGCGGAGGTTCCTGTCAGCATTCGTGGGTAGCGATCGGAAGCTGTGAAAAAATCAAAATTCTGACAAGAAAAGTCCGGGCCCGCAAGGATGGTTCTCTTGTAGAACTTTGGACCTGCCTTCGCCGAAGCGGCTTCGCGCAGGCAGGGCCGAACCGTTTGCAGCCAAATTCAATCGATCCCAGTAGAATAAATTCGTCTGCTGACTGCCGCGAAAAGTTATCCAACCTTTGACGCCCGGCGTTCCAAAGTTACGGAAAGAGAGCCATCCTGAAAGGGCCAAGGACAATAAAGACTAGCTCTGTGGTCTTCAAACGATGATAACTGCCCGAATTAACTTCTTTTCTTACCTAGAATGATCAGGATCAGACAGAGGATGAAGCCGGCGAGGGATGAAAGCAAGGTGGTCTGGAAAGAGCCTGTCAAGTCTTTGAAGGTGCCTCCGGAGGTCGTCCCCAGGAATTGACCGATGCCGTGGATCAAGGTAACTAATCCGTAGGTTGAGGCTCTCTTTTCACCTACGTGGTCTCCAACCGATGCCGCAATCACGGTAACGGTGCCAAGAAAGGTAAAGCCGAAAAGGAAAGCTGATAGACCGAGAAAAAAGGACCCCTGAAGACAGAGCGGAAGAAGAACTGATAAGGAGATCAGGGCATTGTTCCAAAGCAAGGCCTTCCGCCTTCCGAAGTGGTCGGATAGAAATCCCCAGGCCAATCCGCTCACCATACACATCCAGCCAAAAATGGCCCAAATGTCTCCGGCCGACTTTTCTGAAAGGTAGATCTCCTCGACCATGAAGGCAGGAAAGTAGGTGGCATAGATAATGTATGCAAATCCAAAAATGAAGTAGATCACGATAATTGCCCGTAAAGAAAGGCGATCGTTTTTTGGCGGTGAAAGTGCGACTTCCTTTGTGGGTTCTGAAATAGGGATCTCCCGTTCACGCGGGTTTTCTTTTAATAGAAAAGCTGCAATGATTGCAACGGCGAAGGTGATCAATGCGAGTAGCAACCAGCACACTCTCCACGCTTCTTTGCCTCCATCGGTGAGAAGATAGGGAACAAGGATTCCGGTGAGCACAACGCCCAATCCTGACCCCCCTATCACAATGCCCACTGCCCTTCCTACTGACCGCTGGTCAAACCAGGCCATCGGAAGAATGGTCATGGAGATGTGGGCTCCGGCAGCGGCTGCGCCCATAGCAAAGGTGGAGACGAACAAGGGGAAAAAGAGTGATAACCGGCTGATGGAGAACATGGAGATCGAGCTGCAAAGGAGCGAAGCAATGATCACTCGCTTCAACCCGAAACGAGTTGCCAAGACTCCACCAATGAAAGAGAACAGGAGGTACCCCAGGAGGATTCCTCCACTCAGGAGTCCCATCTGGCTGTAGTTAAAGCCGAGGGATGTTCTCATGAAGGGCAGAAGCAGCGAGTAGGCGAAACGGCCAAATCCAAGGCACGTCATCTTAACGAGCACGCCCACGCCCACAATGACCCACGCATAGTGTCCGGCTTTCATCAGGTTGAACATAACTCTGTCTATTGACGAAATCAATCGTTTTTGATAAGAAGAAGCGATGATGAAAGTGATCGTCAACCATTCCACACTGGAGCTTTCACAGGGCGATATCACCCAGGAAGAGACAGAAGCGATCGGCAATGCGGCCAATTCTGCGTTAGCAGGAGGGGGCGGTGTGGACGGAGCCGTCCACAGGGCAGGCGGCCCTTCGATCATGGCCGAGCTGAGAGCGAAGTACAAAGGATGTCCAACCGGGTCAGCGGTCATCACCACTGGCGGGCATCTAAATGCAACATATGTGATTCATGCCGTGGGGCCGAGATACTCGGGAACAGCCAGAGACGTTGAGCTCCTGGCGAGTGCTTACAGAAAGAGCCTGGAGTTGTGTACGGAACACAAGATCTCCTCCATTGCATTTCCCTCCATCAGCACCGGGATCTACGGATATCCTGTGGAGGAAGCTTCCCGGGTGGCCCTGAAGACAGTCAGAGACTATCTAAAGGGTCATTCTGACATCAGACTCGTCCGTTTTGTTCTTTACGATAGCGGAACCTACCGAGCTTACGAAGAAGCCTTGAAGGAGCTCACCGCTTCATAATCAGTCCCAAATCCCGTAGGCACTTGACTTTTTGGAAATAAAGAGTGATAATGAAGCATCGTAGGTTGTAAGAAGTTATTGTTTGGATCGTAAAAGGTCACAAAAGTGCTTCCGAAACTTCTGTGGCCTTTTTTATTTAGGATCAAAGGCTATTACAACTTACTCAAGTTCATCAATGAGAGGAGGTGAGTTGTAATGGCCAAAGGTCGTGTGAAATGGTTCAACGAGCAGAAGGGCTTCGGATTTATTTCCAGGGACAGCGGAAACGATGTATTCGTCCACTTCTCCGCCATTAAGAGCGATGGATTTAAGTCCCTTAATGAAGGCGACGAAGTAGAGTTCGAGACTTCCCAGGGTCCGAAGGGGCTACAGGCGACAAACGTAGTGGTAATGAGCTAAGATAGAAACCTATTAGGCTCAAGAGGAAAGAGACCCCAGATTCTTCTTTTGGGGTCTCTTTTATTTTTTCATCCGCCTACGCAGGAGACCACGACCTTGGCCGTGGAGGAATGCGTAACTCTGGACGGGAAAGCTAACACCAACCATATTACCATGCTTCGGCGGATTTCGCTCACCGGCGGATGACCCACCGAAGCCTTGGCGCCTGCGCACCGAAGCGCTTCGGCGCCCAGGGGCGTAGGTAAGTATGGTTTATGGAGACCACGGGCTTGCCCGTGGGGCTCCACAGGGCGTCATTTCTAACTCTCAATCCGTTGATTGTCTAATAAATATCTCGCTCCTTTAAGCAAAGGAGACTCCTTTTGTACGCCAGGCTGTCAAGGCCGTTTAACTATTGAGGAGAGCAAGGAGAAAGAAGTCGTATGACTGACAAAAGAATCACCATGGAACATGACAAGAAGATCGCCCTTGTCGCGCACGACAATAAGAAACGCGATCTAGTGGAATGGGCCAAATTTAATCGCGACCTGTTGGCACACCATAAAGTGTATGCTACAGGCACCACCGGCCAGATACTCGAACGCGAACTTGGTTTCGAGATCGCAAAACTTCAAAGCGGTCCATTGGGCGGTGATCAGCAAATCGGTGCCAGGATAGCGGATCAGGAGGTCGATTTTTTAATCTTTTTCTGGGACCCACTCGAGCCACAACCCCATGATCCCGATGTCAAGGCACTCTTGCGAATGGCGGTCGTGTGGAACATCCCGATTGCTTGCAATCGGGCTTCTGCTGATTTCATGATTTCATCTCCCTTAATGGATGGTGAATATGATCGTCTGGTACCTGATTATGAGGGGTATCGGGCCCGGAAGATAGCAGGGAACAAAGGAACAGGTGAAGGCGCAGGGCGCGTTGGCAAAGACAGGGGATAGTCAGGGGATCCTTCGAATTAGCCATTCTGCAGAGGCCCGAGACAGGCCACACCTTGCGACTTACGACTCGCTACTTTCAGTTTTTGGGGTTCACTCTATGCTCCATGCGCTATGCTCTTTGCGTTTTTTGCTTGCGCCCCTTACTCCTTGCGCCTTGCACCTTACGTCCTTTTTGGGGATTCCCTGACCTTGCGAAAGAAGAACTTCAAATCTTACCTTACTAAAATATGTTTTTGCTGAGAGAGATTTTATTCTGTGCGCCCCTGATCGTCTATGCCGGTTTTCGCATCTGGACGCTAATCCCGCAAAGGCTCTGTAAGGTCCTTTCTCTTATTGTTTATGTTCTTCTGGTGTTGGCCTTTCCGCTCGCCGAAACGCTCTCTCATACTTCAGGAATGGAATGGGCAGATTTCCTCATGATCGCTGGCTATTTCTCGCTGCCCCTTCTGCTCTACCTCATTCTTTCCGTCATCCTGCTCGATCTTGCCCTCGGTTTGGCCAGACTGACGGGACTCCTGTTGAAGGAAACTGCAAGAAGCCCGGGATTCCGCCGGGCCCAGCTTTTTCTGGTTCTGTGGGTACCTGTGGCTGTTGTCATGATCGGCGCGGTGCGAAACAATCA
>Ga0315274_10015432_pt1 | contig 10821 bp, 7 predicted proteins | sample YL17G02_20_MG_FD_203700 | JGI IMG/M metagenome (GOLD analysis project Ga0315274, IMG submission 203700) | Sediment microbial communities from Yellowstone Lake, YNP, Wyoming, USA - YL17G02_20 | ecosystem: Environmental > Aquatic > Freshwater > Lake > Sediment | place: USA: Wyoming | collected...
CCATGACGGCATGATGATGGAAACGGCGGGCGAGCGCCAGATGCGCGGGGTCGCTGGTGATCGCGTAGAGATTGGCGAAGACTTCCGGCATTCCGCCGAATTCGCATAGGAGCATCCGCTGCACGTCGGCCTTGCTGAGTTTGCGCGTTCGTTGGTCGGCCCAGGCGCTCATTTTCATCACCACGTCCAGCGCGAGGGCGTTTCCGCAATACTGGTGCACGTCCACCATGCCTGCAAAGAGCTTGTGCAGCGTGTACCACGGCGCCCAGACGGGCCGGCTTGCTTCGACGCGGTCGAAAAACTCCTCCGGGAAGGCGCTGAGATATCCGGTTTTCATTGCGGCCTGGCATTCGGCCAATCCGGCCACGAGGTCGTCGCCCTTGCGCCGGACGTCTTGATTGCCCGTTGCGGCATGGAGCAGCGCGCAGGCGGATAGGACGTGTCCGGCGAAGTGTCCGCGCAGCTCGCAGCGGGGCGACTCCCAGCCGCCCAGCGGCTCGGCGTTGGAGGGGAGGGCGGCGTTGAGGCGGAAGGCATGCAACAGGCGATCGAGATCGAGGGAGAGGAGGTACTGGAGGTTTCTTTCGCGCTCGGCGGCCAGGTATCCGGCGCCGAGGCGGACGCGGTGAAGGGGAAACGGGTGTGCGGATATCGGGATTTGGGGGGTGGTCATGCAGGACAGGGACTCACGCTTTCCAAGAGATTCGAGGGTGGCATTTGCGCCAGAAACCTTGCATTTTGTACACGAGCCGGAAAGAGATGTCAATCAAAATATCCACATATTCAAGCCACTATTCGCCAGTGGACTGTTCCGCAATGCTAAGTATTCGTTGCGAGTGCGGATAATTGAGGAAATCGTCTCCGCCCTGGGATACGATAGTCCGCGTGAAAGGGGGAAGGGGCGGGGTGGAATGCCCTTTGCGGCGGGGATATACCGTTATGCACTATTGTCCAAGAACGTTTCCCCGAAGGGGAAAAATGTGAATAGCCGTGGGCGAAACCCACGGAAGGAGGCCGCCTCCTTTCCGCCCGACCCTGCAAGGGGTCAAACACCCAAGTCCGGATGGTTCAACCCCTTGCGGGGTTGGGGCGCTTTTTTCAACCTGTCCCGTGGGTTTCACCCCCGTGGGTTTCACCCACGGCTATTCACATTGGACTCCTGTCGGAGTCCCGGAAATCGGGTTTGTGCTATTCACATTGGACTCCTGTCGGAGTCCCGGAAATCGGGTTTGTGCTTTGATCTGTGATGATTTCACCCTTTTCCATCTAAGGATGATCTCATGATCGCAGGTTTTATTTTGGACAAGAGTGACCGTTATGATAATTCAAGGCACACGCTTGATTCAGCACCGCATCACTCCAAGGAGGATTCTCATGAAGAACAGCGCAGCAGGATTTCGGACCGCTCAGAAACGCGCGCGTGGAATCGCTCACCGCGCCGGCTTGGCCGCGTTGACGGCGCTGGCCGTCGTCTTCGCCCTCGCTGCCATTGCCCATGCCCAGGCGCCGTCGGGAGACTGGGTGGACAATGAGCGCCAAATGAAGAGCGACGACCCTTCCAAAGTGTTCCGCCGCTCCGAGCATTTCCGCATTGTCTGGGGAAAGGGGGTCGGGAAGAATCGCGATGAGAACGCCGACTTCGACAAGGTAACGGAGGAACTGTCCCAGGGGAACCTGCAGATGCTCGAGCGCATCTGGCACCGCTTTCACGATCCGCTTCCGGAGGGAATGGGATTCCACGCAACGGGCAAATCGGTCAATCCCAAGTATTTGGATGACAAGCTTTACCGGGTGAACCTGGTGATGAACAACACGGGCATCTGGGCCGGAGGCGCGTGGGGGGCGTGCGACGAGTGGGCTTTCCCGCTCTTCGCCTTGCCACCCGCTTATCTCCGGTTCGATCCTCCCTCCGGCGCCACTCCCTGATGAATTCCAGCCGATTGGTCTTGCGAACCAGACACCGGGGCCGGATGCCGCTTCGCGCGAGGGCGGCGATTACGTGCGCCCCCACGAATCCCGATGCGCCAGTAACGAGGACCGTTTTCATGGGTGTCACACATCCGCCGCTCATAGGACGATAGACGATCACTCCCCTCGAGGGCGCTCGGGAACCGAGGCCCAGAACTCGCGCGCCCAAGGGTCTTCCTGAACCTTTGCGTGCACAAAATCGGCGAAAGAGGGGAATTCGCATCGTCGTTCCTCGAACTCGCGCCACAGCGCCTGCTGCGCTTGGCGCTTGAAAGCAACGCAGTCGAACGTCTTAACAGTATCAGTTTTCATCGTCCTCCTCCAGTTCGAGGGGGCTGCGGATATCGATAAGCGGATAGCCCATCGCGAGGTTCACACTGTTGAAGAGCTGGATGCGGCGATAGTTGACGATGTGTTTGAAGTTCCAACTCACGATGAGGTTCGCCCCGGCGACCGTTGCGGCGGCGACATGGAGTGCATCCCCCTCGGAAGCTGCGGGCACGACTCGGGCCGTCACGTACGCCGCCGCAAGCGACTTGGCCTCCGCGCCAACCGGGACTCGCTCCATGTTCTGCCGAGGGATTGAGGAGATAGCGTCCTTGACGCCTTGCGGCGCGTTTGTCAATTCCTCAACCGCCAAGTCGGAGAGCAGGAACCGAACCTTACCTCGGACCGCCCGCTCGATAAACCCGCGACTCGCGGCGCGGAATTCCTCGTCGAGAACCCCGCCGAAAACCGACGTGTCAACATAGATACGCAACATGCAGCCACCCTCTATAAGCCATCCAGCATTTGTGACAGACCCCCAAATCCTCCCCCACCGTTTCTATCGTAGCACGGGGAGCACTCGCAGGCAAGCATTCCCGCGAACGGACATCTCGGCCAAACGCAACGCGAGGGCGGAACGCCACGCCCGCGGCCCCTCCCTTACGTCGCCAAATGGAACTCTCGCAGTGAGGAACTCTGTCTGCCAATGCCCAACCAATGTGGGGTCCCCCGATTTGGGGGGGGATGGCGATTCCTCCCGCGGCGCGTTCGTTTTCCGGGATACTCGAGGGCCGGCTTACGGGGCCGCGCTCAGTCGAAAAGCCATTCAATCACCCCGCCGGACACGCCGGGCAGCTCCAGCTCCAATCGTAACGCGTCGGTTTGAACGGGCTGAAAGAACACCTCGTTGAACCGATCGCGCTCAATCGCGTATTCGTTCCTGGCGGACACGGGTTCCCAGGATTCGCCGCTGCGATAGAGCAGACGCCATTTCCTGGGAAACGATTGATCCCGGTTGTCGGTGTCGTCGAACCAATAAACCTTGGAGCTCGAAACGAGCCGTGGTGACGTAAAATCGTACTGGATCCATGCCGATTCCGTCCCGTTGAGGATCCACCGGTAAAACGGAGACTGGGGATCGGCGTTGGGGGATAACGTGATTCTCCGGATGCGCTTTTTGTTCCAAGCCGGCAAAGGCAATGCGGATTGGGGATTGCGGGGCAGCCAGACGGCCATTTTGTGCGCGCCGCGATGCGCCCATGCATAATACGGGATCGCCTGGAAGGGGATTGCCCGCGAAAGAGGCGGTTTGTCCAGATCCTCCTGCGTGAGAACCAGGGCGCGCCCCCGTACGGTCTCCACTCCGCCAAGGAAATCGGGATCGAATTCGTTGTGGAGTTCGGCCGAATCAGGCAGAACCATGTTGAACACATAGCCGTCCTCGACGTCGGCGCCTTCCACGCAATAGACGATCGGCCCCCGTTCGATGGCTACTTTCCCGATATTGCCGGCGACTTCCTCGGAACACACGACCCGCCGAATCGGCATGGGTAATCTCAGATTGATCACGTCGCCCTGTTTCCAATGACGTTCGATCCGGGCATATCCTCTATCCAGGGACACGGGGACGTCTTTGTCATTGACGGATAAGCTCAGTCCGTTTCCGCCGGATTGGGCGGAATCCTCGTAGCGGTATAAACTGCCCGGAACCGGCTGATTCCTCGCCCACCCAGGAATGCGGACGAGTATGGAGAATACACCCTCGTTCTCCGGATTCACTATGATCTGAACCATCTCGTCCCACGGGTAACGCGTCTTTTGCTCCAGGTGGACGGTTCCATCGGGAAGAGAGATGCGGCCGAGCGATTGGATGAAAAGATTGACGTAAAGATCCCTCCCGCGGAACGCATAGACGTAGCCGGAGAGGGAAGGAATGAACCGGACGAAATTGGTGGGACAGCAGGAGCATCCGAACCAGGCGCCGCGTTTGTACTGGCCAAAAGACTCCAATGGATTGGGGTAGAAGAACTCGCGGCCCGTCTGTGAGTATCCGGCCAGCAAGGCATTGTAGAGCGTCCGCTCCAACACGTCGAAATAGAAGGAATCGCCATGCAGCAGGAACATGCGGCTGTTCCAGAACACGTTGGCGATGGAGGCGCAGGATTCGCAATAGGCGCTCGCGTTCGGGAGTTCATAGTCCTCGCCAAAACACTCGCCGCCGTGGCGGGCGCCGATTCCGCCGGTGATATATAACTTCCGCTCCACAACGTTCCGCCAGATCGCTTCGAGGGCTTCGATGTATTCGGGATGCCGGCCGGTCAGGGCCGCGGCGTCCGCCATTCCTGAATACAGATAGGAGGCCCGGACGGCATGTCCCACTGCCTCCCGCTGATCGGCGACCCTCAAATGGCTCTGCTGGTATTCGGGTCCTCCCGGCCCCCGCTTCTCAAGAAAGAATACGGCCAGGTTCAGATACGCCGGGTTTCCGGTGACCCTGTAAAGGCGGGCCAATGCCATCTCGACGATCGGGTGATCCGGCGCTGTTTCATTCTTTCCGGGGCCGAATTCGCGGACGAGCAAGTCCGCGTTCCGAATCGCCACGTCCAGCAGCGAAGGCTTTCCCGTGGCCCTGTAATGCGCGACCGCGGCCTCAAACAAATGGCCGCAGCAATACAGCTCGTGGCTCCCCTCCGCGAGTTTTTCCCACCGTGCGCGCCCTATCCGATGGCGCAGGCGTTCGCAGTTGTTGGTCAGCGGAGTAAAGAGATAGCCATCCTTCTCTTGAGCGGCGGCGATGATGGCGATCAGGTGATCGAGGTAACTCTCCATCTGAGGGTCGGGATGAATCGCAATCGAATAAGACGCACCTTCGAGAACCTTGTAGAGGTCGGTGTCATCGAATGGATAGAACCCGCGATGTTCGCCGGATTTCAGACGGGACGCGAGTTCAAAATTGCTGACGCGGCCATATTCCTCGCATTTTTGAAAGATAAATGGAAGCGTTTCCCGCCGGTTGGTCCGGAGGATGGGCGCCCAGAAACCGCCGGTAATGCGAACATGACGAAAAGGAACGGGATGGATAGGATAATCGCGGCCCTGCATGACACTATTGGGCAGCCCGTTTCCCGATGTCGAAAGCATCGCCGTGGAGGAGGGTTTTTTTCTGGGATTGTCAGACTTCATTCCAACCTCTTTGGCAGAGCCGGGGCGATGATCTCAAAGTTTTTGTGCATTCAGGAATCCACCTGCTTTGCGTGCGGCAAATCAGCGGATGTGCTTCGAGACCCATTCGCGCATTCATGCATAATATTGTACGCGTGTCAAGAATAAAAACGCGATGCGGGGAATTGTTCGGGAGAATGCCATGCACGGATTTCCCGCTCAACTCGCTATGTTGGTGGGAACGCGTGCGGCGGCTATGTGCCAAAGCTATCACTCGCTGAAAACACCGGATTTCCCCTCGGTACGGAAATGGCTTTACCGTGCGAACGAAGTACAGCATCCCGCACAGGGCAGTCTATTTTGACACGTGGTAATGGAACGCTTCTCGGATTGGGTGTTTCAATTCGTCTTCATGCGGGCCGACCGATCGGCGCCGTGGAACCCCGCTTCAGCAAAGTGGGGGTGAATACTTTGTCCAGTCTGCCAGTTGGGTGGTCATTCCGAATGCGAGCCAATAGTTCTTTCGCCACGAAACGCCCCACCTCGTGGATTGAGAAGGAGACGGTGGTGAGCGGGGGGCCCAGCATGGATGCGATCTCGATATCATCCACTCCCACCACGCTCAGGTCATTCGGTATCCGGAGCCCCAGTTCGTGTGCGGCCTTGTACACGCCGACCGCGACTTGATCGTTGAAGCAGAAGAGGGCGGTGGGCCTTTCCTTGGAGGGCCTCTTAAGCACGTTGAGTGCCGTTTCGTAGCCCTGCTGCGAGGTTGCGCCGCAAGGAACCGCGATCCGGGCGGGATCGAAATCCAGGCGCCGGTTGGTCAGCCCGATCATGAATCCCCGCAGCCGCTCTTCGCAGACGTGGGAGCCGGGATTACCGCACAGATAGGCGATGTTCCGATGCCCGATTTCGTGAAGATAATCCGCCACCAACCACCCGGTTTGCTCGTTTTGAAAAGCGATGAAATCCACGTCCAGCCCTGGAATCCTGTTCAGGCAAATGAGGGGGCGCTTGTTGCGGATGAACAGCCAGATATGCTCGTGATCGGGATTCGTCAGCACCGGGCCGAGGATCAACCCATCCACCTGGTAAGCGGCCATGGTTTGAATGGCCTGGACCTCCCGGACCGGGTCCTCCTTGGTGCTGAAGAAGAGCAGATTGAACCCGGTTTCCGAGATCACGCTTTCTATCCCCTTCGCCAATCCGGCATACCAGGGGTTCATCATGTCGCGCACAACGACGCCAATCAGGTTTGACGATTTGCCCACCAGGGTGGAGGCAATCAGGCTGGGCCGGTAATTGTAGCGCTCCACGATCTCGAGAATCTTCCGGGTGGCGCGCTCGGAGATGCCCGGCTTGCGGCTCAGGACGGCGGAGACGGTGGTCCGGGAGTATCCCGAAAGCCGCGCAATTTCTTTCATGGTCACCATGGCAAGAATCTCCTTGGGCTATGCGGCGGCGCTTATGCGAGAGCGGCTTCGTGCTTGCGTTCTCGAGCCGTGGTCCGGGGGGAAGCGTTCAAATCGGCCACCGATTCACGGCGGATCAAGGTGGGGGGGAAAATCCTGGCAATCCGCTTCGCCCGCGGTTCTTTCCGCTCGATTTTCTCCATCAACGCCTTCGCCACGTATTCGGCGACTTCGGTCACTTGAAACGAAATGGTGGTCAAACCGGGAAACATCGCCGCCGCCATGGGAATGTTGTCGCATCCCACGACGCTGACGTTGCCCGGGATCTTCAGTCCGATTTCATAGATCGCCTTGTAGGCGCCGATGGCGGACAGGTCGTTGAAGCACAAGATCGCGGAGGGGCGGTCTTTGGATTTCGCGAATCGCTCCTTGAGCCGGGCGTAGACCAGGTCCATTTCATCCAGCCCCGGGATCAACATGGAATAGTCGAAGTATTTCTTGTGTTCGAGGAGGCATTTCTTATATCCCAGTTCACGCTGCTCGGAAGCGACGGAATTGGGGGAACCCTGCACGTACCATATCTTTTCGTGCCCCTTCTTGATGAGGAATTCCGTGGCCTTGTACCCCGCGGCCTGGTTGTCGAAATCCGCATAATCGATCGGGAGCGCCGCGATCTTCTCGATGCAGATGACCGGAACATTCGTCTGGTAGAAATGCCATATACTCTCGAGGCTCCAGCCTTTGCTGACCGGGCCCAAAATCAAGCCTCTCGCGTTCCGGGTGTAGAGGCTCTCGAATATCTCGGCCTCGCGCGTGGCGTTTTCGTGTGTGCTGAAGAACTCCGCGCGGTAGGGGGAATCGGCCAATGCCCGTTCGATGCCGTTGACAAGCATCTCGTTATAGGGATGGGTGACGTTCCGGAAGACGACGCCGATGATTCCCGGATGGTCTCCTTCATGCGCCTCGGGAAGACCGGGATGCTTGTAGCCCAGTTTGCGCGCCACCTCGAGGATGGCCCGCCTGGTCACCTCGCAAACACTTCCCTTCCCGTTGATGACGGCGGAAACGGTCGCCCGGCAATAACCACTATGTTTGGCAATGTCTCCCATGGTCGGCATAACACTGATCTCCCGAATCAGACGGAATCGCGGGACAATTCCAGAAGCAAGGAACGGCAATCTCCGCCCCTTGAAGGAAAGTTACAGGACGCCCGGAGCAATGTCAAATGTTTTTGCGCTTTTCGACCATCCGGCACGGAGGCAGACCCAGATCCAGTCCTGGAGAATCCCAAATAACGCCTTATAATTCATGCGTTTGCGCATGAATGGCCGGAATTCTGCCAAGCGGATATGACTATTTCCGGACAGGTGATTGGTTTTACACTTCCCCCCGCACAAGCGGATAAGGGTAATCGCCGAGGGGCGTAAGGCCCCGGATCTCCGTTGGGTCGGTGTCTCCGAGGGGCGCATCTCAGTTTTGCGAAGAAGCGCGGGCGGCCTATACCCCCTTTGTGTCATTGCGAGCGAAGCGAAGCAATCCCCATTACCACGCGATCCGAGATTGCTTCGCTTCGCTCGCAATGACACAGCGCGGGTTTTCCAACCCTCCACCCCCCGCCTCCAACCCATCGCCTCCCTGCCTCCAACCCGCCCAGTGGCGGACAAGAAAGTCCACCCTCCGGAAAACCCTCCGCAAATCCGAGATGCGCCCGTCTCCAAGAGCCGATAGGGATTCTCGTGGACAATGGCCAAGAAAGGAGGATAACCTTGCGTCCGGGTGGCACAGTTTCTCTCTGCCGCCTGTTACATTCTCACGCCGCCGTTCACTGGGGTTTACTGAGCATGGCAAGCGGCTGGATCGGCAAAGGAGACATATTATGACCAGACAGTGGATGAGGACTCGTTCAATCGTGACATTGTGCGCGCTGGCGTGCATGGCGACCCTGACGGGGGGCCTCCGCGGCGCAGCCGTGGCGGCGGACTGGAAAGCTGCGCCAAGCCCTCTGATGACGCGGTGGGGCAAAGAGGTGAAGCCCGACAAGGTCTGGCCGGAATACCCACGGCCGCAGATGGTGCGCGGCAAGTGGCAGAATCTGAACGGCTTGTGGGATTTTGCCATGACGCCCAGGGCGGACAGTCAGCCGCAACAGTTTGAGAAGAAGATTCTTGTCCCCTTTCCGGTGGAATCCGCGCTGTCGGGCATCCGCGGCCGCGTCCGTCCCGATGACCGTCTGTGGTACCGCCGCAGTTTCCAGATTCCCGACGGCTGGAAGGGGCAGCGGATCCTGCTGCACTTCGGCGCCGTGGACTGGGAGGCGGTTGTTTACGTGAATGGCAAGGAAATCGGCCAACACCAGGGAGGCTACGATCCGTTCACCTTCGACATCACGGAAGCCATTAAAGGCGGCGGCCCGCAGGAATTGGTCGTGGCGGCGTGGGACCCCACGGGCCCCTACGCGCGCGGCAAGCAGGTTCCGAATCCGGGGGGCATCATGTATACCTCCACCAGCGGCATCTGGCAGACGGTCTGGCTTGAGCCGGCGCCCCAGAACCATATTGAGTCGTTCACGGTCACTCCGGACGTGGATGCCGGCATGGTGAGACTGGTCGTTCGGGCCAAATCGGGGCAGGTGAAGGCCGTGGCGTTGGACAACGGCAAGGAGATCGCCTCCGCCGATGGCAAAGCCGGCGAAGAACTGAAACTTGCCATTCCCAAGCCCAAGCTCTGGTCGCCGGACTCCCCTTACCTGTATGACCTTAAGATCCTCCTGACCGACGGCGCGGCCAAGGACGAGGCCGGCAGCTATTTCGGCATGCGGAAGATCTCCGTGGGACCCGATGAGAAGGGGATCACGCGGATGCTGCTCAACAACAAGTTCGTGTTCCAGGCCGGTCCGCTGGACCAGGGTTTCTGGCCGGACGGGCTCTACACGCCTCCGTCGGACGAGGCTATTAAGTTCGACGTGGAGATGACGAGGAAATACGGTTTCAACATGTCGCGCAAGCACGTGAAGGTGGAGCCCGATCGCTGGTACTACTGGTGCGACAAACTGGGCGTGATGGTTTGGCAGGATATGCCTTCGGGCGATCAGCGCGACGATGCCCAGAAGAAACAGTTCGAGCTCGAACTGGAGCGCGTGATCGAAGCCTTCAGGAACCATCCCTGCATCATTGTTTGGGTGCCGTTTAACGAGGGCTGGGGCCAGTTCGACACCGAGCGCCTCGCGCAGAAGATCAAACAGCAGGATCCGAGCCGGCTGGTGAACAACGCCAGCGGATGGGCCGACAAGAAGGTGGGGGATCTCTTCGATATCCACAGTTATCCCGTTCCCGGGTCGCCGCGTCCCGAACCGACCCGCGCGGCAGTGATCGGCGAATACGGCGGGCTCGGTTTCAACCTGACGGGCCATATGTGGAAGAACGAGGGTTGGGGCTATCAGAGTTTTCAGAACGCCAACGACCTGAATGCCCGCTACGAGGAGCTGTGCCGTGATCTGCGCGAGCGGATGCAGGATCCCGGAATCAGCGCCGGCGTTTACACGCAACTCACCGACATCGAGGTCGAGAACAACGGTCTGATGACCTACGACCGCGAGGTTTATAAAGTGGACCCGAAGGGATCGTCCCTTGCGCTTCAGGGCTATTCCACTCCAGCCAAGGTGGCGGAATCCGATCTGTTCATTGGCGAAGGGTCGGCCGAGATCAAGTGCGGACGGGAAGACGCCCAGATCCGTTACACCCTGGATGGTTCGGATCCTTCGAAGAGTTCAACGCTCTACCAAGGCCCGATCAAGGTCAAGGAGGCGACCACCGTCAAGGCCCGCGCCTTCTGGGCCAACGGATCCGAAAGCCGGGTTCTGGAGTTCCGTCTGACTCCCACGACAGCCGCGCCCGCCGTGAAGCTTCCCGAGAAGGCCGAACCCGGGCTTCAGGTCTCCTACTTCGAGAACAGCGGTCCCGCCTGGGAGAAACTGCCGGACTTCACCACGCTGAAACCGGCGCGGGTGACG
>Ga0315274_10015434_pt1 | contig 10820 bp, 10 predicted proteins | sample YL17G02_20_MG_FD_203700 | JGI IMG/M metagenome (GOLD analysis project Ga0315274, IMG submission 203700) | Sediment microbial communities from Yellowstone Lake, YNP, Wyoming, USA - YL17G02_20 | ecosystem: Environmental > Aquatic > Freshwater > Lake > Sediment | place: USA: Wyoming | collected...
TTCCCGGAAGGCCTTTCTCCAGGTTGTCTATCGCTTCTTTGATCATGTCGTCTATAATCTGCTTGGAGGTCCTTCGCCTGTTCAGGAGCCTGGTGGCTTGACCGCACGGGGTTACAAGCATCTCGTTGTACATCTTCTCGTCTTTATGATCAAAGCAGTAATCTATAATGTCCTGCATAAGGATGAGGTGCAGCGGCCAGCCCAGAGGAGGCAGTGGTCCCTCATCCCAGGCTCTGGTTATAGCCATCCTGAGCTGACGCATGGTCTTGCCGCTGAGCCCCTTGGTGATAACGGCATCTTTCTCGGTGGCGGCGATAACCCTGTCCTTCTGGCCTTCAGTAAATGTTACCTCGGGAGTAAGCAGGAACATGGAGCCGCACCATACTCCTTCTGCTCCCAGAGCCAGGGCAGCAACCAGGCCTCTACCGTCCGCGATGCCACCTGCGGCAGCCACTGGGGTTGGCTTCACGGCGTCTACTATCTGCGGTACTACGGACATGGTGCCGATATTGCCTGTGTGTCCGCCGGCATCGTAGCCCTGGGCAACTATAACATCGCATTTATCTTCGACGTGCTTCAATGCCATCTTAACGTTGGCACCGATGCCGATGGTCTTTATGCCGCGCTTCTTGCACTCGGCCATTACCCAGCCCAGTCTGCCCAGACCCGCTGCTATCACCGGCACATTGTTATCCAGGCAGACCTGGAGCATCCTCTTGGTCCCCTCCATAGTCCACATATCCACCTGTCTGCTGCTAACATAACTGGGGGGAACTTTGAATTTCTTTCTCAGTTCCTTCTCGTAGGCTTTGTATTCCGGAGCGATATACTCCCTGAGCTTCTCTTTGTCTACTCCGGCCATATCCTCCAGGGAATCCGGCAGTAATATGTCGATAGCGAATGGTTTTTTAGTGCCCTTTCTGATCTGCTTGATCGCTTCATTAAGCCCGTCGGCGGTGTAGGTAGCTCCACCTAACGTGCCCAGTCCGCCAGCCTCCGATACCGCAATGACCAGCGGGGGGTCAGAGAAGCCACCCATGCCGGCCTGGATTATGGGGTACTCTATCCCGAGTATATCGCAGATTTTGGTGTGAAACTTCGGCTTCGTTTTTGCCATTATTGATTACTTTCCTTTCTTTTTAGATGGCAGCGCAACTGTAGCTGTCCCGGGGGTGGTTACCTGTCCCTTGCCATTCTCCAAACCAATCTCGAGGTCTACCAGATGCTCGTCTTCCTCAACATACTTTTTAGAGACCTTGCCTTTGCATTGCCAGGTCTCTCCATCGACGGGTTCATTCATTGACTGCATCTTGCGTGGAAAATCCAGGCCGCGATACTGGCAGGAGAACTTTTTGATAGTACCATTTTCTCCCATCCAGCCAGTGACAAACTGGATAAGCCAGGCATGCTTGAGCAGACCATGTACAATGACCCCTCCAGTGCCCTGGGTCATGGCAAATTCGGTTTCATAGTGATGCGGGTTGAAATCGCCGCTGGCCCCTGCCCATTTCACCAGCATCAGCGAGTGCGCAATCTTTTCAAGCACAGGTAATTCGTAGCCTACTTCGATATCTTCCCAATGTAGCTGTTCTTTTGACATTTTTATCTCCTTCAAAAGGTTAGAGTTGACGGCCAATCAGGGTTTGGTACGACTTAGCAACAAGATCGCCGTTCTGGTTGGTATAACTTGTCTCGAAGCGGAGGATCATCATCTTGGTCTTGCCTTCTTTTAACGCTATATCCGCAACTTTGGGGCTGCCTACCAGAGTGTCACCTACACGTACCGGCAGATAGAAATCGTAGGCCATGCCACCGTCCAGAATACCAGCGTATCCCGCCTCGATCATGGCACCTATCAAGCCGATCAATCCTTCTGATGAAGAAATAGTCTTTTTGGCCCAGCCGAAGAAGCCCGGTGGAGCGATGATGCCGCCGTATTTTGTCTTCTTGGCATACTCTTCATCATAATATAAAGGATTGTCGTCACCTACGGCATCGGCGTACCGTCTGATGGCCCCCTTCTCTACTTCCCTGAGATGAGGTGGGTCTACTTTGCCAATATACTGCTTAAGTGAATCTGGAACCATTCACTACCCCCTTGTTATATTTTTCTCCTTATTTTATCGACCTTTTTTGCTCATGCCTGCAACAGACATGGTATACCCTTGGGATATTCAGGGCTTGAAGAAGGATTATTTCCATGTTCTCTGCGAAGCAGACAGCGCATATATAATAATCCCAGCCCGTTGCTTTTGTCAAACACGCGACCTTTCTCCCGAAGCTAACCACCTATAGCGAGAAACCTGCACCACGGTGCAGGTTTCTCGCCTAATCGTCTCTATTACGTTTCACTTACTAAGAGAATTGGGGTCGGGGCAAGAGACCTGCCTGCTCCACGATTTCAGGAACCACCTCTTCCCATTCGATTGCCATCAGGTGAATTCCAGCTACTCCCTTAATATCTTTGATCTGGTTGATTATGTCTATGCACTGTTTGATGCCTTCTTTGGCGACCTGATCCTTGGGCACAGCCTTCAGCTGAGCGATGATTTTCTCGGGAACATCCATGCCCGGGACTTTGTTCTGCATGTAACGAGCCGCGCCTATCGATTTTATGGGCGCTACGCCGGCGAGAATCTTTATCTTCTTGTCCAGACCTGCATCCCGAATTGCCTCCATCCACTTGGCGAATTTCTCCACGTTGTAGATGATCTGAGTCTGGATGAAGTCAGCGCCTGCGGCTGCCTTCTTGGCCAGGCGAGGCGTCCTGTACTCCAAGGGGTCAGCGAAGGGGTTTTCCGCTGCACCGATGAAGAGCCGTGGCTCAACAGTCATAGGGTCACCACACTGGAACTTCTTCTCGTCCCTCATGGTCTTCACCATCTGGATGAGCTGTATAGAATCTATGTCGTAAACCCCCTTGGCCTTGGGGTGATTGCCAAATGCCTGATGGTCGCCTGTGAGGCACAGCATATTATTGAGTCCCAAGGCGGCGATGCCCAGAATATCCATCTGCAGGGCGATGCGGTTTCGGTCACGGCAGGTCATCTGACAAATCGGGTCTATGCCTATCTCCTTGGCGATGAGACAGGCGGCCCAGCTTGACAGGCGGACCACGGCGGTTTGACCGTCAGTGACGTTGGCAGCGTCAACATATCCCTTCAGTATTTTCGCTTTCTTTCTGACTACCTCAGGGTCAGCGCTTGCCGGGGGGCCAATCTCTCCGGTGACAGCCCACTTACCGCTTTCGAATACCTTTTCAAGATTACTCTTTGACTTCATAGCATTCCCTCTCTTTAGCGTTTGGTTGCCGCGCCAGCCGTGAGACTTACACTCCAATCTTTAGGAGCCACGATGGTTTGCATTTTGTCCAGGCGCCCCAGCTTGGTTAATCTATCAATTATCAGTTGCCAGGCACAGGGTATATCCTGTGAGATCTCGCATTTACCTTTCGTCGAGCCACCGCAAGGCCCGTTCATGAGGTACTTGGAGCATCTGGCTACGGGGCAAATCCCCCCCGTGTACTCCAGAACACAATCGCCACACTCCATGCAGCGCTCACCCTCTCTCCACTCAGCATGGCGGCCACCCATAGATACTGTATTGCAGCCGGGGTGAACCATCTTATCCACCACAAATGAAGTTGCCTGCACTCCGACACCGCAGCACAGCGCCAGCAGCGAGTCGGAGGCTATAATCTTGCTTTCATGGGCATGCAGCGTCGCTCTGACCAGTCCCTCATTGCACATAAAGTCAATAAGGGATATGCCTGTGACAGTCTTGCCTGCTCCCTCAAGCTTCTGCTTTATTTCGAGGACTTCTTTCTCGCCTCCGGTGTGGCAGCCTTCGGCACAGCCCTTACAGCCTAGCAGAAAGATGTTCTTTTCCTTATCCAGGTACCCCAGTATTTGCTCGAGCGGTTTTTGCTTGGTAGTAAGCATATTTACACCCTCGTTTCGTTTAAACTTTCGTTTCTATGGGGGAGGAAATCTCCTCTAGCACAGTTTGTATGATTTTGGGCATTCTCTTTTGTAACTCAGGAGATAACTCCAGACCGGGCTCCAGTTCTTTAGGCTCTACCCCGATGATGATGGTCTCCCCGGGCTTGCTCCCCACAAGTTCTATCAAGCTGAGATTTTCCAGGATGCCCATCTGATGCACTGAGGTAATTATCCCTGTTTCGGCAACTATCTGCTGCGGAGTGAAGCGGTATATCGTCCCCGGCTCACAGCCGCCTCTCACAGCATCAACTATGATGAGCTTGTCTGCGCCATCGATCAGCGACCAGATATCCGGAGATGTGCCACTGTCGATGACCTCAACGTCGTTAATGGAAGTAGGAAGCTTTGTTTGCAGGATGCGAGCGACGTGAACTCCGACTCCCTCGTCCTTAAACAGCTCGTTGCCGGTGCCTAGAACCACGGTCTTTTTCATTCGGTTATTCCACCTGGAATTCGCTCAGAGTCCTGCCTTTTGGTGTAATCACATGCACAGCGCAAGCTATGCAGGGGTCGAAAGCACGAATTATGCGCACAATCTCAAAGGGATTCTCAGGGTCCTTTATCTTTGTCCCTGTAAGCGCCTGCTCCAGAGGCCCTGGTTGACCCTTGTCGTCGCGAGGAGACATATTCCAGGTGCCGGGCACTACACACTGATAATTCGCAATCTTCTTGTTCTTTATTTCAATCCAGTGTCCCAGAGCTCCACGGGCGCCATCAACCAAGCCCATGCCTGTTGCCTCCTCGGGGATTTGATAGGGCTGATACACTGGCTCGCCCGGCTTTAGCTGCAGCAGCCAGCCAGGCATCTCATCTGCTATGATTTTGCAGCAGAGCGCCCGGGCCAGGTGGCGTCCCAGAACGGAGAACAGTACATCGGGCTTGGCCTTGAATTTGGCCAGAGCCGGGTCTACTAGAGCTTTGACCTTCGGATCCCCTGAAAGATAGGTGGTCACTAGTCGGGCCAGAGGGCCAACCTCGTAAACCTGTCCATTGTAGCGAGGCGCTTTAATCCAGGAGTAAGCTCCAGCCTTATCATCTTTAGGCACTGTATCGCCGTTGAGCGGCTTTCTGCCGGTGGTAGAGTCCTCGTACCAGGAATGTTTGACCTCTTCGGTGATGGCATTTACATCAAGATGGCCCAACTTAAAATCGGGGCTGACAGTGCCTTGCTTGAATAGCCTGGTCCTCCTGGTGAGGTCGGCTTCTTTGCCATCGAGGTCGTAGTTACCGTAAGAGAGCAGATGCTTGCAGCCAGCGCCTATCTCAAAGTAGTCGCTGTACGCTCCCGCTGCTGCTATCACATCAGCAATGTAGACGTTATCGATGAAAGTCCTTAGCTCGTTAAGTCTCCACAAGAAAGAAGCTATCTTATCTATTGTGGGAATCTCGGTGACCCCACCGGGCACTATGGTCATATTGTGAGGCATCTTACCAGCGAATATGGCGCACATCTCCTGGGCCTTGCGGCGCATTCTGAGCGCATCAACGTAGTGCACCACAAGCTCCTGGTCGACCGCAGCGGGCAGGCGATAATCGCCTTCATAGCGTGGCACAAAAGGACCGAGCTCGCCGCGCTGTATGAAGTCCTTCACTGAATTGAGCGTGGCATTATTGCCTTCGTATGTGGCAACTTTAGTCACATCAACATAGTCGAGGGCAGCCAGATGGTAGAAGTGAAGGATGTGGTCTGAGACGTGAGCTGCTCCCAGAATCAGGTTGCGGATAATTCTACCGTTGTCAGGTATGGAACCGCCCAGGCCAAATGCGCTGTCCAGACACAGGTTGGATGCTGTGGAATGGCTGGTGGGGCACACTCCGCAGATTCTCTGTGTTATGACGGCGGCATCGCGAGGGTCTCTGCCTCTGAGTATGAGCTCAATGCCTCGGAACATGGTGCCTGAGCTCTTGGCCTCTTTCACTTTGCCATCGTCCACTATGGCTTCGACCTTCAAATGCCCTTCGATACGGGTTACGGGATCGATTACAATTTTTCGCATCTTACTAAACCACCTTCTGCGCGATATTCGGTAGTTTCACATCCGCTGTCTTCTGATATAACGGCGAGACCCAATCGGGGAATCCCTCAGAAGCACAGCCTAAACACATGCCTCCACTGGCGACGCACCAGTTGGTACCGTGATTCCACATCCTGGTGGCGCAATCGGCGTGCGTTAAAGGGCCTTTGCAGCCCAGCTCGTAGAGGCATCCAGGGTCGCTGAGCTTCTTGGCGAACTTCTGCTCATCGTAATAGGCACGTCGTGGGCAATTCTCGTGAATCAAATGTCCATAGAATGCCTTGGGACGGAGCAACTCGTCAAGGTCGCTGGCCTTGGGCAAGCCTCCAATAAGGACGCTTGCCACTGTACTCACAAACCAATCGGGGTGTGGTGGACATCCGGGGAGGTTTATCAATGGGGTAGCAACGTTCTTTGATTTGAAAAGCTGTGCTACGCTGACGCACTTGGTAGGATTGGGGTGGGCAGCGGGGATACCTCCGAAAGAAGCACAGGTGCCTAGCGCGATGACTGCTAGCGCATCGCGGCCCATTGCTTCTACTCTAGAGGCTATGGCTATGGGCTTGCCATCCTTATCCTCGCCTATGGAGCCGTATTGGCCCTTCCCTAATGTAGGTATAGCACCTTCAACTACCAGGACGTAGCCGCCCTTCTTCTTGTGCCAGGTGTCCTCCATGGCATGGATTACCAGCTCTCCCGCCCCGGCCATCACGGTGGCTTGAAATACAAGATTAACGTGCTTGCTGGGGATTACTTCATCGACAAGCACGGTCTTGATGTTGGGGCTGACTGTGTTGAGAACTGATACCGAACAACCTGTGCAGGTAGCTGTTTGTAACCAGATCACGGGATATTCTTGACTCTTACGATTCGCCATAATCCCTCCACATTTCGTATAGCTCGGTATCTCTACCAAGAGATTATTGTAGCACATCTCTTTTTAAGTTTCCACATACATTCTATGGTAGCGTTCAGAAACCGCATCTTTAACCCCCTTCAGAGTAGACTGGAGCACCCGCTCCAGGCCTAAGTCGGAGCAGGTGCTCCGACCCACCCATAACGAGGAGATATTCTCGTTCGTGGTGACCTTGTCGAACCATCCGCCTGAGGCGGACCCTTCGACAGGCTCAGGGCGAACGGTTAGAAACCTATTTTCAAAGCAATCAGAACTTGAATCTCACTTCCTCTCGACTTTCCTTAAGCTGCGACAAGCCTTAAAATAGCGATGAGGTAAGCATGAGCAAGGTCAAAGTAGTCTCTTTCGATGCTGATGGGACTCTGGTGACTCCGGACTTCAGCCAGGCCGTATGGTTTGAGGGTATCCCCTCTTTGTATGCGAAAAGCAATGGTATCAGCTTTAAAGAGGCGAAGGCATTTGTCGAGAAGGAATACCGGTCGGTAGGCGACCACAGAATAGAGTGGTATGACATCAAGTACTGGCTTCAGCGCTTCGGGCTGGGCCCGCCTCTGGCGGGCCATCAGCAGATACTGGAGGACTACCGGCACAGGGTATCTTGCTATCCCGAGGTAACTCAGGCATTGTCCTCTCTCAGCAAGGATTACACCCTCATCGTCGTATCCTGTTCCACGAGGGATTTCTTGCCTTACCTGCTGGATGGGATGGAGAAATACTTTGCCAGGATATTCTCCACAGTCTCAGACTACGGTCAGGTCAAGACCCCAGAGTTCTACCTCGAAGTATGCCGTCAGATGGGCATTTCTCCTGAAGAAATGGCACATGTCGGCGACCTGTGGGAGCAAGATTTCCTCGCTGCTGAGGAAGCAGGGCTTAAGGCTTTCCACCTCGATAGAAGGGGCGAGAGAAGAGACGGAAGATCATTGAGGAGTTTGGGGGAGTTGGAGGCGAGAATCTGTCATGTTGATTGAAAATAGCACCATGGAGAATGAAAATATTATCTCCCATAACGATGAGATATTCCCGTTCTTGGTGAGCTTGTCGAACCATGAACGGGCCATTCACCCTTCGACAAGCTCAGGGCGAACGGTAAAGAATCTATCTTCAAAGCAATACAAGGAAAGTGCCTGTTGCCCGTGTCGTATCTCTGGTGCGATTTAGTAGCTCTTGAAGTAACTTTGACGCTCACTTTGACCAAAGGCCCATTTGTGCCTTACAATTGACACGTGGCGTCAGGAATTCTGCCCCTATTATCGGTTGTCCTCGGTAGCTTGGGCGCTCTCGGGTGCCTGATCGGGGTGTTCTGGGCTCTGCGGCACAAGCGTCTCATCGATGACCTCCCGACTTCGAAGACGCAGGGCGTATTTATCGGCTTAGCCGAACTTAAGGGCACAGCCGAGAGTGAAACCCCGCTGACCAGCTATCTGGCAGGTGCTCTCTGCGTACAATATGCCTGGCAGGTCGATGAGCACTGGTCAAGGACAGTAACCGAGACCTATACCGACTCCAAAGGGCACACCCAGACCCGCACGCGCACAGAGAGCGGCTGGACCAAGGTTGCCGGCGGCAGCCAGTCTATTCCCTTTTATCTGAAGGACGATACCGGCGTCATACGTGTCGTGCCTGATGGTGCCAAAATCAACAGTGTCAAGACGTTCGACGAAATAGCTTCGCGGGGCAGCCCCATATACTTCGGGAAAGGTCCGGAGCAAGAGATAGCCAACTCTACCCATAAGCGGCGTTTCCACGAGACTGCGCTGCCTCTTCATACTATGCTGTACGTGGTGGGGCAGGCATGCGAGCGGCAGGATGTCGTCGCGGCTGAAATAGCTCACGATAAAAATGCCCCCATGTTCCTGATTTCTACCCAGACTGAGAAGCAAGTCAGCGCCGGCTACGGTCGCTGGTTCTGGGTGTTACTTGTCTTCGGATTAATTTGCGCTATTGGTGGTGTGGTGGGGAGAGACATGCTCGCCAACACTAACAAAGGGTTAAGCTGGGAGCCTTTTGTTCTGGCATTCGCAGGGTTCCTGGCTGTGCTGGCAATCGGCTGGGTCTGGACTGTGTACAACAGCCTGATTAATCTCCATCACCGCTTGGAGCAGGGCTGGTCGCAGGTGGATGTGCAGCTCAAGCGGCGGCATGACTTGATTCCCAGTCTGGTGACAGCCGTCGCAGGGTATCGTGACTACGAAAGCGAGACGCAGAAACTCCTCGCAGAACTGCGAGGGCAGGCGGAGGCGACACCGCCGGGCGTGGCTGGCCCCGACTTCAAAGGGATAGCTCCCATGTTACGTGTAATAATGGAGCGCTATCCGGACTTGAAAGCAAGTGAATCTTTCCTGCGACTTCAACAAGCGCTGGTGGATGCAGAACAGCGCATCGCCCTGGCGCGCGATTATTTTAATGAGATTGCCACGTTCTATAACACCAGGCTTGGAATCGTTCCGGACCGGTTCGTAGCTGGCCTGGCAAGACTCCACCCAGCGACTTTAATGAGTGCTGCATATTTTGAACGGGCCCCTATTCAGGTCAAATTGGCTTCCTGAATAATGTTGACCTTAAGTGGAATTGAGGGGGCTCGAACCTCTGATTTCTTCTGTGGTAAATCTGCCAATCGGGCGAAAGCTAATTTCAGGCGACGATGGGTAGTTCTACCACAAAAGTTGCGCCCTGCCCAGGCTTATTCATGGCGTATATGTAGCCACCGTGGCTTTCAAGAATAGCGCAGCATATACTCAGGCCTAACCCTAACCCCATCTCCCTGGTGGTAAAGAACGGGTCGAATATATTCTTGAGATTGTTCGGTTTGATGCCCGGGCCGTTGTCCTCAAAGGTTATTCGAATTATTTCGTCCGCAACCTGGGCCTTGATGTAAAGCCTGCCTTTGCCCTGGGCTTCTGTCATAGCCTGCTCGGCGTTGGCGATAATGTTGGTGAAGACTCTTTGCATCTGATGAGGGTCAGCCATAATGCTCGGGATATCTGGCTGCAGCTTCACGACCAACTCTATGTTGGTTGCCCTTAAGTGGAGGATGTGGAGTTCGAGGCTTCTCTGGATAACTTCTTGGATGGAAATGAGCTGTTTCTCAGGCTTTCCTCTGCGGGCAAAGGAAAGCAGGTCAGCGGTGATTGCATTGGCGCGTTGTGCCTCCCTGTATATGGTTTCCAAACCTTCTTTAGTCATTTCATCTACGTTTCCTCGGGCCAGTAGAAGCTGGACATAGACCAGTACTGTGGCGAGGGGGTTATTCAACTCATGAGCAACACGTGCCGCAAGTTCTGCAATCTTGTTCTCGAATAGTATCTTTTGGAGAGTGTACTCCGTTTCGCGGGGCGGCTCCTTAGAGACATCAGATGGTATGTTGCCAGCAGGGGCGTCTTTAATTCTCTCATCATGAACAATGAACAGGTCTACCTCGGGTTCTGTACAGGCAAATACCTTGCCCTCTTCCTCGGATGGTCGAACTGACGCCGGCAGCGGCCTATTTTGCAGCGGTTTGTTTCTTGTCACCATGTTTTATCTCCGCATACTTTTTTGCCATGGGATGGGCAAATTATTAGGACTACTACTGTCTTACCTAAACCTTACCATGCCCACCATCGTGTGTACAATGGGCCTTTTGGGCCATAATAGATGGTAAATTAGTACTGTAATGTCTGGGGGAAACAGGTGGTACCTAAGGTTCCAGGCTTGCCATCCTCTGGCTTGGTGATTTACCTTGGACGGAGTTAATGCATGGAGCCGGAAATACTTAGTTTAGGTGCAGGTGTTGGTATGCTGGAGCTGCTATTAGTACTATGTCTGAGGCAGTTACTATTCTGCCGTAATAAAAGTCAATTATGGCTATAGTCTAATTCGTGATATGTATGCTAGTATTGAGCCTGG
>Ga0315274_10015436_pt1 | contig 10820 bp, 8 predicted proteins | sample YL17G02_20_MG_FD_203700 | JGI IMG/M metagenome (GOLD analysis project Ga0315274, IMG submission 203700) | Sediment microbial communities from Yellowstone Lake, YNP, Wyoming, USA - YL17G02_20 | ecosystem: Environmental > Aquatic > Freshwater > Lake > Sediment | place: USA: Wyoming | collected...
CCGCCCATCGAGTACGGCGCCGATATCGTCTGCGGCGACATCCAGGCGCTGGGGATGCACATGCAGTACGGAGGCGGGCACGCCGGGTTCATCGCCACACGGGATGAAGAACGGTTTGTTATGGAATACCCCAATCGTTTGGTGGGCATTGCGCCTACGGTCGTCCCCGGTGAATATGGTTTTGGCGAGGTCGCTTTCGAACGAACGTCTTTCATAAAGAGAGAAGGGGGCAAAGAGTGGCTCGGGACCATGGCAAACCTGTGGGGCATCACGGCGGGCGTGTATCTGGCCCTGCTCGGCCCACAAGGCATGGCTGAAATTGGCGAAGGCATCATGGCCCGTGTTCAGTATGCTATGAACAAGTTAGCCAAGATCAAAGGTGTACAAGTGCCCGGTTTCCAATCCCCGCATTTCAAAGAGTTTGTCGTCAATTTTGATGGCGCTGGCAAGACCGTGAGAGAGATCAATAAAGCATTATTGGCGCGGGGCATTTTCGGCGGCCAGGACCTCAGCCAGGAATTTCTTGAATTGGGCAACAGCGCCCTTTACTGCGTGACCGAAGTTCACACCAAAGCAGATATTGACATGCTGGTCGGTGCTTTGAGAAAGGTGGTGGAAGCATGAGTCAACAAGATATTACTGCGCAGCGCTATGAAAGCGGCAAGCCAAAATTGAGACGATACCACCAGGCGCGGTGGGATGAACCCATCATCTTTGAACTCAGCCAGCCAGGGCAGCGCGGAGTGCTTGTCCCGGAGGTTGAGCCGGAGATCAAGGCGCAGGTCGGCGATGCCTTTTCTGCTCTGCCGGACAAGATGCGCCGGAAGCAGCCACCGGCTTTGCCCGAAGTTTCCCAGGTTCACGTGTTGCGACACTATCTGAGGCTCTCTCAGGAGAACTTGGGCGCGGGTCTAGTCTCGGACTTGGGCATGGCCACCTCGACGATGAAATATAACCCACCCATCAATGAACAACTGGCTAGATCGCCCAAGGTGACTGAGCTTCATCCATTGCAAGATGAAGAAACAGTTCAGGGTATCTTGGAGGCGATCTACCGGTTTGAGCAGATTCTCCAAGAAATCTCTGGGATGGCTCGATTTTCTTTCCAGCCCAGGGCTGGTTCTCAAGCCATCTATACCAACGTCTCCATCCTCCGCGCGTATCACGCCTCACGGGGAGAGGCAGAGCCGCGAAACGAGATGATCGCCACCCTCTTTGCCCATCCGTCGGACGCGGCTTGCCCCAGCACAGCCGGGTACAAAGTCATCACCCTTTACCCGGAGGAGAGCGGCTACCCGAGCCTGGAGGCGCTAAAGGCGGCCGTGTCCGAACGGACGGCGGGTTTGTTTATCACTAACCCCGATGATACCGGCATCTTTAACCCCCTCATTGACGAATTTGTCAAGGTGGTGCACAACGCTGGCGGCTTGTGCGCTTACGACCAAGCTAACGCCAATGGCCTCTTGGGTATTGCCCGGGCCGCGGAGGCGGGCTTTGACTTGTGCCACTTTAACTTGCACAAGACTTTTTCAACGCCGCACGGTTCTGGCGGCCCAGGGGCGGGCGCGAGCGGTGTGACTGAGGAACTCGCTCGTTTCTTGCCCGTACCCACCGTCGAATTCGATAGGCAGAGATATTATCTGGACTATGACCGGCCTGATTCTATCGGCAAGATTGCCCCGTTCTATGGCGTCGTCCCCAATATCCTCAAAGCGTACGCCTGGGTGATGGGGCTGGGGGCCGATGGCCTGCGTGAAGCGGCACAAGTGGCGGTTCTCAACAACAACTATCTGCTCAAGCAAATGCTCGAGATTCAGGGCATCAGCGCACCCTACGCCGAGGGCAAACGCCGTATCGAACAGGTGCGTTACAGCACCGAGCAACTGACGCAGGAAACGGGCGTCAGCAGCCTGGACTTTGCGCTGCGTGCGGCCGATTTTGGCGCGCATGGCTTCCTGAGCCACCACCCGTTCGTCGTGCCCGAGCCGCTGACGCTGGAGCCCACCGAGTCCTATTCCCAGGCGGACCTTGACGAGTACGCCGCCGTCTGGGCGCGCATCGCGCAAGAAGCGCGTACCCATCCCGAGGGGGTCAAGACTGCGCCGCACAACGCCCCCATTCATCAGATCACCGATCACGATTCGTTCGAGGACCCGGCGTGCTGGGCAATGACCTGGCGGGCTTTCCGGAGAAAAGCCCAGGACGATCATGGCCAGTGACAAACGGCTGGGACTCATCGTCAATCCCAAAGCTGGGATAGGCGGCAGCGTTGGACTGAAAGGCAGTGACGGCGCGGCGATCCAAAAGCAGGCGCTGGCTCTGGGGGCGGTTCCCAAGGCGCTGAACCGGGCTATCGAGGCTATCCAATTCCTCGTCACTCTCCGGGGTGAATTGGAGATCGTCACCTATCCCGGCGAAATGGGCGCAAACGCGGCGGTGGCCTGTGGGTTTGAGCCGGTGGTCATTGGCGCAATCACACCCGGGGAAACCACCGCCGCAGACACCAGCCAGGCGGCCGGGGAAATGATGGGATTGGGTGCAGATCTGGTGTTGTTTGCGGGCGGTGATGGCACGGCCAGAGACATCTACCGCGCCGTCGGCACGAACGTCCCCGTTCTGGGTATCCCCGCCGGAGTCAAGATCCATTCGGCTGTTTATGCCACCAACCCGAAAAGCGCGGGTGAGCTGGCTGCGATGTATCTGCGTGGACAGGCAACCGACCTGCGCGAGGCGGAGGTGATGGATATTGACGAGGACGCTGTGCGGCAAGGCGTCGTCTCGGCCAAGCTGCATGGCTACCTCAAGATTCCGTTTCAGCGCATGTTGGTCCAGAGTCTCAAGAGCGCCAGCCCGCCGGGAGAACGGCTGGCGGCCGATGCGATTGCTTGTGCCGTTATAGACGAGATGGCCGAGGATCGGCTGTATATCATCGGGCCGGGGACAACCACGCGGGCCATCGCGTCTCGCTTGGGATTGCCCAAGACGCTCATCGGCGTGGACGTGGTCTTGAACCGCCAACTGCTGGCTGCCGATGTCGGCGAGCGACGGCTGCTGGAATTGCTCGAAGGACACCGGGCCAAGATTGTCATCACGCCCATCGGCGGACAGGGCTACCTGTTTGGCCGGGGCAACCAGCAAATTAGCGCAGAGGTGATCCGGCGCACGGGAAAAGAGAACATTATCGTCGTCAGTACGTTGGACAAGATCGTTTCCCTGAGAGGCAGGCCCTTTCTGGTGGACACCGGCTCGCACGCGGTTGACGAAATGCTCAAAGGGTATACCAAGGTTGTCACCGGGTACAACCAGTACACGGTTTACCAGGTTTCAAATTGAGCGAAAGCTGCAAGGGAAACGTGACGTACCCCAAAATCAAGAAGGAGGTTTAGCGCCGATGCGTGGGCTCAAGACAAAAAGTGTGCTGGTCACTGGCGGCGCCAGTGGCATCGGAAAAGCGACGGTGCAGCGGTTCTTGGAAGAAGGAGCGCGCGTACTCGTGCTGGATCGAGACCAGGCCGCGATGGATCGCCTTGCCGCGGAGCGGCCCGAGATCACCGGCTTGATCCAAGCTGATGTCTCGGACGCCGAGGAGGTCGCCCGCGCCTTTGCGGCGGTAGACAACCTGGTGAGCCGGCTGGATGTTTTGATCAACAACGCCGGGATCAGCTTGCGCCACCACTTTTTGGATATCCCCGTCGAGGACTGGCACAAGGTGATGCGAGTGGATCTGGACGGCGTTTTCTTTGTGGCGCAGCAAGCCGCGCGGCGCATGGTGGCAGGCCAAGGCGGCGTCATTCTGAATATGGGCTCGACCAACGGCCTGGTGGGTTACAAGCATCACGCCATGTACAACACAGCCAAAGCCGGGGTGATTGAGCTGACGCGGTGCATGGCCCTGGACCTGGCGCCCAAGGTGCGTGTCAATGCCATCTGCCCCGGCTTTGTGCAAACGCCGCTGTTGACGTACCCGCCCACAGTGGCCGAAAATGTGCCGCTCAAGAGGCTGGGCCGGCCAGAAGAGATCGCGGCGCTGTTTGCCTTTCTCGCTTCCGAAGAGGCTGCCTTTATCACGGGCCAGGCCATTGTGATTGACGGCGGCGAGCTCGCGGGCGGGCTGGCAAGCGGTTAGACCGTGCGTATGGCACTTGCCCCAGCCCAGTAAGAGTCCCGGAGAATCAATCCAGAAGAATAGGAGTGTGCACGCAAGAGTTGTCAGGAGTGTCATTCTGAGAGCGCAAAGCGCCCGAAGAATCTCGGCTTGTCATGCTTCGGCCCGCTACGCGGGCCGAAGCATGACAACCTTTGCGTGCACACGAATAGGAGGAAAGGAAAAATGCAGCAGGGCAAGACAATGATGGCAGTTGTGAAGGAAAAGCCGGGCCCGGGATTCGCCTGGAAAGAGGTGCCCTGCCCAGAGATCCGTGCTGACCAAGTGCTCGTGCAGGTCAAGGCCGTTGGCATCTGCGGCAGCGATATTCCCATCTTTAATGGCATCCGTGTGGTGCCGGAAGGGTTGATCCCCGGTCACGAATTTGCCGGCGTCATCGCACAAGTGGGACAGGGAGTGGAAGGCTGGGCCGTGGGCGACCGGGTGGCCGTAGGCTTGGTCGTAGGCTGCGGCAGATGCTATTACTGCAAGATTGGCCAGGAGTCAATGTGCGAGGACATTCTTGAGCTAGGCATCCACCTCCATGGAGCCTATACCGCATTCACCGCCGTGCCCCAGACCTGTCTACACCGATTGCCCGACAACCTTTCGTTTGAGGAGGGCGCCGCCGTGGATCCCATCGCCTCAGCTTATCGGGGCGTGCGCAAGGTAGCCGTGGACGTAGAAGATAGCGTTGTCATCTTTGGGCCAGGCGCCATTGGCCTTTACGCGTTGCAAACCGTCAAAGCCAGGGGCGCACACACAGTTGTGGTGGTGGGTCAGCCGGAAGATGGACCTCGCCTGGAGGTGGCCAAACAACTGGGCGCGGACCACGTGTTCACCACGCAAGATGGCAATGTGGCCGACCGCGTGGCAAAAGTCACGGACGGGCGCATGGCCAGCGTGGTTATCGAGGCTACTGGCAACCCGGCTGCCATGCCGACCGTTCTGAACTGTGCGGCCAGACAGGCGCGCGTGTTGGTGATCGGTATCTCTCACGCCGAAGCGACTTTTAACCCGGTAGTCATCGTCCGGCGCGAGCTGCAAGTGATGGGCAGCTTTTGCTATTCGTGGGAGGATTTCGAGGAAAGCCTGTGGCTGCTGGCGCGGGGCAAGATAACCACCCGCAAGATGGTCACGCATGTCATGGCGCTGGAGCAACTGGGCCAAGCCCTCGAACTGCTCCGCGAGCGCAAGGCCCTCAAGGTCATCCTCCGGCCGTAGGCGTGCGCCAAGCCTTGCTTAGACTGGTGAGGTATTCATACCGCACGCGCTAGTGTGTGAAGCCATCAAGCCGCCAGGCTTTGAGGGCCACGTTCAAATTCAAAAGGACGTTCGGGTCGTGGAGATCAAGCAGAGTAAGCGATTCGATCTTGCTTAACCTCTGCACCAGGGTATTGCGATGAAGGTAGAGGCGTTCGGCGGCCTGCTGCGCATTGCAGCCGGCATCCAGGTAAGTTTCGAGTGTGCCGACGAGACCCGTATTGTGATGCGCGTCGTGCTCGGCCAAGAGATGGATCGCCCCGTGGAATGAATTTTGCACCCTCACCCCGGCAGGTAAATGACGCAGCCAATACAGCACACCCAGTGCATCAAAGGGAACTACGCCGCCCTCCTTCGGCTGAAAGACCATGCCTATATCCAAAGCTTCCAGGGCCTGCTCATAGCTCTCCGAGAGTTGATTCAAGCTTTCCGTGGCCCGGCCGACGCCGATGGAAAGAGCATAGTTCTGCTGGCTGCTTGCCTTCCATATCTTTTCGGCCAAGTTCAGGCCGTGTTCCGCCCGGTCACTATCGAACAACACTACCAGGCTTTGGGCGCGCTCGACCACGACCCCTCGCCGACCTGCCTGCCGTAATTGCTCGGTGATTAACCGCGACAGAGACGGCAAGTTGTTTGATTGAGGCTCCCGTGAGCGAACGACGATGACCTGCTGTTTGTTGCCCAGGCCCAGGGACCGAATTTGCTCGGCAAGGCCGGCGCGAAGGTGAGTCTGGGTGCGAAGCAACTCGTCCAGCAAAGAGCTTTTGAGTCGCTGCTCGGTCTCGTACACCGCTCGCTCGCGCAGCAGAATCAGAGCAGCCACCGTCGCCGCGTGCTCGATCGTCACCACGTCCATCTCATCCGTCAGACGATCGTGAGCGATGAGCCAGACATAGCCCAGCCGCTCGCCTCCGGCGATGATGGGCGCGACAATTCGCTCGAACGTCATGCCCTGCTCCGGCAGGGGAGGGAGGCGAATAGGATGCAGGCTTTGTTCGATTTTAGCCAGCAGTCCCCGGCGGGCCAGCTCGGCGACCGCGGTCGGCAACATCTGACGGCGGAGGATGCTCTCTTCACGGAGCCGGTCTATCTCGCCGTGGCTGGCATAGGCCAATATCCGAAAAGCGGCACCTTCAATCGTCACCGGACACTTGACCAGGTCGGCGAGTTTTTGGGCTAACTCGTTCAAGTCGGCGCCGCTGAGCACAACTTGGGTCAAAGCATGATGCACCTCGAGCGAGCGTTGCATCAGGGCATACCGCTCTTGGACAATGTGCTCAGAGATAGCCCGCGCGACCTGGATGAAAGGCACTTCCCAGGGCAGCGTGATCAGAGAAAAGTCCAGCTCGTCCGCGTGCCGGAGCATGACCTCGGGAATGTCGTGGAAATAGCGGCCTACCCCCACCACCATGCCGGCCACACCGGCCTCGGCCAAGCGAGGAATGAGAGTATGCTGCAACTCGGGGCGGTCTTTGAGGCCAAAGGCGGTGGTGAATAACAGTTCCCCTTCACGAACCCATTCGGCCATGTCGGGGATGTCCACCATGTGCACCCACTGGATGGGTTTAGTCAGCCCGCCACGTCCTGCCACGACGGTCGCCTGGGCAAAGACATTCATCTCTAACGCCTGAGCAACACTAAGCATGGTTCACATCCCCAGCACGTCGAGTCTGTAGCTTATGATACCACAGAATGCCGCAAGAAGCGGGGGAGGCGACCGGGGCCCTTTTGCCAGAAAACTGCGTCGGTCGAGTATAAAATCCAAGCATAAAATCCTGCTTGACAAACCCACGCCATTGTGATATTATCTAAATAGTGCACTAATGCACTAATTCACAGTTCGGTGTGAATCTTGAGCCCCACCCGTCACGCCCCGCTCTATCAGTGGTTGGCTGAGACTTTGCGGGAAGACATCTCTCAAGGTGTCTACAACCCCGGCGATGTCTTGCCCACTGAACACGAGTTGATGCGCCGTTACGACTTGAGCAGCACCACCGTGCGGCGCGCTGTCCATGACTTGGTGCTGGAAGGCCTGATTTACCGCAAGGCAGGCAAGGGAACATTTGTCAGGCGCGCGCATATTGAAGAACACCTTTCGCGCCTCACCTCGTTTCCCGAAGAGATGCGCAACCGCAACATTGTCCCCTCGTTCAAACTAGTCTGCGCCGAGCCCTGCGTCCCACCCGCAGACGCTGCTCGTGCACTCAATTTGTCTGCAAATCAAGAAGCTTTCTACATCGAGCGAGTCCAACTTGGCAATGGCGAACCGATCGCTCTTGCCAGAGGTTATTGGCGCCGCGACATTGGAGAGCAACTGGCTCAACACGATCTCGATGTTATCGCGCTGTATGAGGTAGTGGAAAATACGCTGCATATCCCGTTGGTCGAGGCGGATGAATCCATCAGCGCCGCAGTCTCCGATGCAGACATTACCAAGAAACTGGATATTCAACGTCGAGCGCCGCTGCTGGTGCTCCGCCGCGCGAGTTACACCACCGACATGCGGCCTGTCGAACTCACCACCACGTTTTACCGCGCCGACCGTTACGAATACAAGATTCGATTGGCCCGCTAGATTCTTTTTACAGGCACGCGATGAAACTGGCTTTTCACACCAACGCTCTCGGTCTATGGCCCATTGTCAAACTGGCCGAGTGGGCCAGGGGCAATGGCTTTGACGCGCTGAAAGTCGGCCCTTCCATTCCTCTGGATGAAGCCGGCTTGCGCCAGGCAGTCAAGGACACGGGTATACAGATTGCCTCCCTCACGTATTGCCGAAACGTGCTTGACGTTGATCCCGCGATGGCCGCGCTGCACCGCCAGAACGTGCTCGACCGCGTCAAGCTGGCAGGCAAGCTCGGCGTGCCGCTCGTGGTCACCTCCACAGGCCGCGCGCAGAATTTATCGCTGGAAGCCAGCCTGGCGCCTGGCATCGAGTTCCTGGGCAAGGAGGTGTTGCCTTTGGCCCGCGAGTGCGGCGTCAAGATTGCCATCGAAAACTGCCCGGCCATCGGCAATGTGGCCGTGTCGCCGTTCATGTGGCGGGAACTCTTGCTAGTTGCCCGAGTTGGGACTGGCCTATGATCCCTCGCACCTGGTATGGCAATTCATTGACCCTTACCTTCCCCTGCGCGAGTTTGGCCACAAGGTGATGCACGTCCATGCCAAGGACACACAAATCTTGCGTGACACCTTGCAGGATGTCGGCATTGAGGGCCAGGGCTGGTGGCGGTATCGTGTCCCCGGCTGGGGCGAGATGAACTGGACCCGCATCATTTCGGACTTGAGCGAGTCCGGCTACGATGGGGTGATCTCGTTAGAGCACGAAGACCCGGTATGGGCAGGCTCGGAGGAAAAAGTGACACATGCCCTGCGCCTGGGCCGTGATTTTCTGCGTTCCATTTGGGAGTGCAAATAGAGGCGACGCATGCGTCGTCCACGAAAGAGTGGCATGACGATTCGTATTGGCATGATGGGCGCGGGTCGGATGAGCAATGTCCACGCCCATTGCCTGGCAAAAATTCCAAAAGCCAAAATCGTCGCCGTAGCTGACGTTCTGCCAGAACGAGCGCAAAGCTTGGCGGAGCGCGCGGACGCAGCAGTTTATACCGATTATCGGGCAATGCTGGACAATGAAAAACTGGACGCCGTGTACATCTGCACGCCGACCGGCTCGCACGCCGAGCAGGCTATCGCCGCGGCTGAGCGTCGCCTTCCCTTCTTTGTGGAAAAGCCGCTGACTTTGACGATGGCGGATGGCTGGCGGGTGGCGCAAGCCGTGGAGCGCGCCGGCGTGACGTCGTGCGTGGGCTATCATTGGCGCTATTCAGATGCCGTCACTCGGGCGCAGGAAATCTTGGCCGGCCGCCCGCTGGCCTTGACCTCGGCGGAATGGCTGTGGACGCTGCCGCCGATTCTCTGGCTGCGCGACAAGGATTTGGGCGGCGGCCAGGTGATAGACCAGACGACGCACTTGACTGACCTGTGTCAACTGTTTGGCGGGCCGGTCAAACAAGTGTATGCGGCCTACACGCTAAACACCTACTCGGATGCCGAGTTTCACAACTGGGATGGCTATTCGCTTTCCTTCAAGCACGAAAGTGGAGCCGTCGGCAGCTTGCGTTGCACCTATGCCTTGTTCCGCGAGATTGCGGATTTCCAGCCGCCACGCGTTGACCTTGTAGCGCGCGAGTTGTTCCTTCGCATCACGCCGGCTGGATTGACGGTGGTCACGTCGCAAGGCCAGCAAGAGCGCCCGAACGACGGCGACGCGTATTTCAATCTCAACTATGCGTTTGTGTCCGCTCTGGAAAAAGGCGATGCGGCACTCATCCGCTCTTCAGTGACCGAGACGCTGCGCAGCTTGGCTTTGACGCTGGCGGCGAACGAATCGGCGCAGACTGGTCAACCTGTGAACCTGGATCAATTCATGGAAACGGCACGCTGATCGCGCCAGACCCCTGGGGTCTGGCGAGAAAGGAGGAAGGCACGCCAATAACTATTTGTGTTACCTATGACTCACACGTGACGCAAAGCTGCATTCTTGTAGATGCAGCCCATTGATCATATTCACGAAGGAGAAGAACAAAATGGCAGACAAGAACAAGTTGACACGGCGCGAGTTTTTGGTGTTGGGCGGGCAGGCCGCAGCGTTGACGTTCCTCGCTAGCTGCGGTGGACCCGCAGCGACGCCAGCGGCCAAGCCGCCAGCGGCCCCGCCGACCAAAGCCCCGACGACCATCGAGTTCCTGGCCTGGGGCGATACGACCGATGGCCCGGCGTGGGAAAAGCTGGGACCGGCCTACACCGCCAAATACCCGGGACAGGTCGTCAACATCACACCGGTCGCCGACCCGAATAACAACTTTTACACCAAATTGCAGACCATGTTCGCCGGCGGCACCCCGCCCAACCTGGCCTCGTTCCAGGGTTGGGAATGGCAAGTCTATGCTGACAAGAACCTGCTGGCGCCGATTGACGATTACATCGCGCGCGACAAGGTGACCACGCCGTATCCGCAGGGCTATACCAGCGTCGAGCAGAGCACCAAGCGCAAGGGCAAGACATACCTCGTCCCGCTGCAAGCGGCGACGATGATCATGTTCTACGCCAAAAAGATCTTCGACGAAGCGAGCGTGCCGTATCCGAAGGACGACTGGACGTTCGATCAGTTCGTCGAGCTGGCCAAGAAGCTGACGAACGCGGACAAAAAGAAATTCGGGTATCAGATGAACGGCAACTGGTACCGCGACATCGGCTGGATCGTCCTCACCGGCAAGCGCGAATTCGACAACGTCATTGACCCCAAGAAATCGCAGTTCGGCAGCCCCGAAGTCGTGCAGATACTCCAGACCATGTCGTACGACATGGCGCACACCTTCAAGGCCGCGCCCAGCCCGGCCGATACGTCCGG
>Ga0315274_10015437_pt1 | contig 10819 bp, 13 predicted proteins | sample YL17G02_20_MG_FD_203700 | JGI IMG/M metagenome (GOLD analysis project Ga0315274, IMG submission 203700) | Sediment microbial communities from Yellowstone Lake, YNP, Wyoming, USA - YL17G02_20 | ecosystem: Environmental > Aquatic > Freshwater > Lake > Sediment | place: USA: Wyoming | collected...
AAGCAGGACGTCAGCGTCGCCAGCGTGTCGTTCGACGATCAGGCGGTGGCTGACTTTTTCGAGGCACAGGTGGACGCCGGCAGGAAACCGGAGCGGTTCGCCAGGATATGGCTCCATACGCATCCTGGCGGCTCGCCTCAGCCCAGCGCCACGGATGAGGAGACCTTCGCCAGAGTCTTCGGTTCCTGCCAGTGGGCCCTGATGTTCGTGCTGGCACGAGGCGGAAAGACCTACGCCCGGATGCGATTCAACGTGGGCCCGGGCGGCAATATTGTCATCCCGGTGGAGGTGGACTTCGCCGCGTCGTTCGGCCCAAGCCAAAGGGATGCCTGGGAGGCCGAGTACAAGGCCAACATCAACGCCGGGCGGTGGTCCCTCCTGGATGCCCAGGAGGACTTGGGCCGGGATTTAGGCCGGGACTTCGGCGCGCCGTCCGATCTCACACGTCGTTCCATTCCGGATGACTGGCTGGAAGAACTCGAGGCAATGGAGCCGGCCGAGCGGCAATTGATCATGGATGAACTGGCCGGCAGGCCCGACCTCTGGGGCGACCGCGAGGAGGTGTCTTATGAATACTTCTGAGACCAGCCGGGTGGACGAGCGTTACAGTCGGCAGAAGGACATCGTCCCGCCCGACCGCCTGGCGGCGTGCAAGGCAACCGTGATCGGCGTAGGCGCCATTGGCCGGCAGGTGGCCCTCCAACTCGCGGCCATGGGCGTGCCCTGGCTTCAACTCATCGACTTCGATCTTGTCGAGACAAGCAACCTGGCCAGCCAGGGCTACCTGGAAGAGGACTTGGGACAGCCCAAGGTCGAGGCCACCGGCGATCTTTGCCGCCGGATAAACCACGGCCTGGAACTGCACCAGGCCAACGAGCGGTTCCGGCGGAGCATGGACATCGGCACGGCGATCTTCTGCGCCGTGGACAAGATCGAGATCCGCCGGATGATCTGGGACGCGATCAAGGACAAGGCCGCGTTCTTCACCGATGGCCGGATGAGCGCCGAGGTCCTTCGAGTCCTGACGGCCTGCGACGCCGCAAGCCGCAAGCACTACCCGACGACGCTCTTCGCCGCCGGGGAGGCCTACGCCGGCCCCTGCACGGCCAAATCGACGATCTACTGCGCCAACATCGCCGCTGGATTGGCCATAGGCCAGTTCACAAAGTATCTTCGCAGCCTGCCAATCGATCAGGATGTGTCTATCAACATCCTCACCAGCGAGCTGACGGTCGCCTGAGTCACAGGCTGGTCGCAGTCCATCGTTCTCACGCCAGCTCCATCAACCCACCCCCGGGGAGGCAAGGCCAAGACCCAGCCAAGGACCGGCGACGTCGGCCCCTTGCGCCCCGGGGGACACTTTTTCCTCGGAGATACCCCATGAGCCACATCGTGACAATCAATACGCAGATTCGTGACCCGGCTGCCCTGGCCGCGGCGTGTAGACGCCTGGGGCTCCAGGAGCCGGTCCAAGGCACGGTTCAGATGTTCAGTGACGCCGCCACCGGCCTGATCGTTCGGCTGCCCGACTGGCGGTACCCGGTCGTCATCGACCCCGCCAAGGCGGAGGTGAAATTCGACAACTATGGCGGCGCCTGGGGCGAGCAGGGCCAACTCGACCGACTGATGCAGGCGTACGCCGTGGAGAAGGCCCGCCTGGAGGCGCGTAAGGCCGGTCACACGGTGACCGAGCAGGCCCTCCCGGACGGCTCGATCAAGCTGGTCATCCAGGCAGGAGGTGCCGCATGAGCAGGATCATCGAGATCATCGTCAAGCCCGACGGCGGCACCACCGTCCAGACCAAGGGCTTCGCCGGCAGTTCCTGCCGCGAGGCGACCAGGTTCCTGGAGAAGGCACTGGGCCAAGTCGCCAGCGAGCAACTCACCGCCGAGTTCCACAACTCATCTGCTTCGGTGCGGCAGAACACCTCCCTGAAGTAGCGCGCCCTGTCGTCAGGGCGCACGTGGTGCCCCCCTATCAACTCTCTATGAAAGGTCATGCAATGAGCCTATCCCAACGTCTGTCAGAGTACATCGCCGCGGCGTTCACCGGCCTGTGGGTCCAGAGCTACGAGCACGAGGACGCCCTGACCGAGATCGCCCGGCTGTGCAAGAAGAAGTCCTGGTCCCTGGCCATCTGGGACGTGGACCAGGGTTTGCAGTTGCCCGACGGCCAGGCAGCCGCGGGCTCGACCGATCCCCTGGCTGCCATCAAGGCCGTAAACGCCCTGGCCGCGGAGGACAGCTCCGCGCTGTTGCTTCTGCCCAACTTCCACCGGTTCCTGGGCTCAGCCGAGGTCGTCCAGGCCCTGGCCCATCAGGTCCACCTGGGCAAGCAGAACCGGACATTCATCGTGGTCCTCTCGCCCGTCGTGCAGATTCCCGCGGAACTGGAGCGCCAGTTCGTGGTGATCGAGCACGATCTTCCCGGCAGGCAGCAGCTCGACGAGATCGCACGGGGCGTGGCCACCAAGCCGGGGGAGATGGTCGAGGGCGATGGCCTGGGAAGACTCCTGGACGCCGCCTCCGGCCTGACGAGGTTTGAGGCCGAGGGCGCGTTCGCCCTGTCCCTGGTCCGCCATGGCCGGCTGGATCCAGAGTCCGTCTGGGAGCTCAAGACCCAGGCCCTGAAGAAGAGCGGCCTGCTGACCCTTCACCGCGGCGGAGAGACGTTCAGCGACCTGGGCGGCCTGGAGGCCATCAAGGCCTTCTGCGCGCGAGTCCTTCGGATGCAGCAGGACAACCACGTCAAGCCGCGGGGGATCTTATTATTGGGCGTGCCAGGCACTGGAAAGTCCGCGTTTTCCAAGGCGCTGGGCAACGAGACCGGAAGGCCCACGCTGATCCTGGACGTTGGGGCCCTTATGGGAAGCCTTGTTGGACAGACTGAAGCCAACGTCCGCCAGGCCCTGCGCATCGTCGATGCGATGGCGCCGTGTGTGGCGTTCCTGGATGAAGTGGAAAAGGCGCTATCCGGCGTGGCCTCCAGCGGCCAGACCGACTCGGGCGTCACCGCCCGCCTGTTCGGCTCGTTCCTAACCTGGCTGAGCGACCACGAGACGGATGTGTTCGTCGTCGCCACCTGCAACGACATCTCCAAGCTGCCGCCGGAGTTCAGTCGCGCGGAACGCTTCGACGGAGTTTTCTTCCTTGACCTTCCGGGAGCGCAGGAGCGGCAGGCGATCTGGCGGATCTACCTCAAGAAGTTTGCTATCCCCGACCAGCCGCTGCCAAAGGATGATGAATGGACGGGTGCAGAGATAAGGTCCTGTTGTCGGCTGGCCAAACTGTTGGATGTGTCGCTGGCCGAGGCCGCCAGGAATGTCGTTCCCGTGGCCGTCACGGCGGCCGAATCCATGGAGCGTCTCCGCAACTGGGCCTGCGGCCGATGCCTGTCGGCCAACCAGCCCGGGATCTACAACCGGAGGGGCTCGCAGGCGGGTACACTGAAACGCCGAGTCGTCCACGCCGCCGAAGGCAATTGAAGGAGCTGCACCCGCCATGAAGGCCGGCATCTACATCGCCATCTTCCGGCTGGATTCACCCCGGACGATCCCGGTGGGACGCCTTGGGAAGGTGCATTTTCCGGCCGGCGTGTACTACTACGTCGGCAGTGCCCAGAGGGGCCTGCACGCCCGCATCGAACGCCACGGCCGCAGGGACAAGGTTCTGCGGTGGCATGTGGACTACCTGTCCACCAAAGCCCGGATGCTGGGCGCAATCCTGATATCGGGGCGCCGGCAGGACGAATGCCGCCTGGCCCGCCGGATGGCGGAACTCTTCACCCTTGCCGCCCCGGGGTTCGGCTGCTCCGACTGCACTTGTCGGAGCCACCTGTTCTACTCTCCGCGGCTGCCGTGAGCTGACCGCCGCGTTCCGTTCTGCGTTCACGTGATTCCATTCCGACGACCAACCCAAAGGAGATCTGTCCCCATGACCATTGTAAACACAATCACCGAAGAGCAATCAGCCGCCGTCTCGTCCGGCCAGCGTCTACAGGCCACCATGGCCGCCGCCAGGGTGGGCTTCACCTGGTTCGGCGTCCGCAAGACCCTCACGCCGGCCCAGAAGGCCCAGGCCGCCGAGGCCTTCGGCGCCGAGGACCACTACCTCTCGGCCGCCAAGAAGCTCCTGGACACCCGCTGCCAGGGCTTCCAGGCCGTCACCGCCGTGCGCAACAGCGTCCTGGCCTACTGGCGGGGCATGAGCCTTCCGTACCCCGAACCGGGGATCCGCCTGATCCGCCAGCATTCGATCGAGCCGTTCAACCAGCACATGACCCAGATGCGCCAGGAGCTCGTCGAGGCAGTTGAGGCCCTGGACCGCCAGCTTCCGGACCTCAAGGAAGACGCCCGCCGGCAATTGGGTGAGTTGTACAACCCCGCCGACTACCCTCCATCGCTTCGGGACCTCTTCGCCGTCGAGTGGGACTTCCCCTCCGTGGAACCGCCGGAGTACCTACTGCAGCTCAACCCGCGGCTCTACGAGCAGCAGAGGCAGCTTATGGTCTCCCGGTTCGAGGAGGCCGTCCAAATGGCCGAGCAGGCCTTCGCGGAAGAGTTCGGCAAGCTGGTGGCGCACCTGACCGAGCGTCTGACGGGTGCCGATGACGGCAAGCCCAAGGTCTTCCGCGACTCTGTTGTCGGCAACCTCCAGGAGTTCTTCGAGCGATTCCGGTCATTGAACGTGCGGTCCAACGAGGAACTTGATCGGCTGGTGGAGACCGCCCAGCGCGCCCTCCGCGGTGTCGCCCCCCAGGACCTGCGGGACAGCCAGGGCTTCCGCCAGCAGATCGCGGCCAGGCTGGGCAGCCTCCAATCCTCCCTGGATGCCCTCCTGGTGGACCGGCCGCGGAGGAGGATCCTGCGGCCCTCCGGCCAGGAGGAGGGCACATGACCACGCTTGTAGTCCGGCCAAACGGCCATGTCCGGTGCCTTTACGACGAGACCTTCGACCTGGCGTCGATCGGGGCCTTGCACATCCGCAGGGCAAGCCGTGTGGAACCCGACAGCTCAGGCCGCTGGTGGACGGACCTGTCTCCGGCCGGCGGACCAGTCCTGGGGCCATATCCTTTGCGGAGCGAGGCGCTGACGGCTGAGCGGCAGTGGCTGGAGCACAGCCTCGTCACGGATTGCATGATGTGCTGCTCCAGGCAAGAGATCTTCGCCGTGCCAACGGCGCCGTCCAGCCTGGGGCGAATCTTGGGCGCTTGAGGTAGTACGACGCACACGCCTGTCGGTCAATGTGTGCCCGGAAAGCACCACGGTCCCACGATCCAGTGCTTTCCTTTGGCCTTGTCAATCTCGCGGGATAACCGACGGTGCAACGGTGCATGGCCGCGAAATGGCCGCCACTTCGGCGGATATTCACATGTCTCCCCAGTGGCTCAAAGTCCAACATATTTCCGAGCGAGAACTCATAGCGAAGCCATAAGATCATGGCACCTCCCCCATTAAGCACATCGGATCCGGGGCCTTCTTCAGGTTCCCGTTAGCCAGGTACTTTTGCGCAAGACAGCCCGATTGGCACCTACTCCTCGCCTTACAACTCGCGCAGGGCTCCGGAAATGGCGTATTCAAGTACTTACGGACTAGTTGCAGGTATGGTGACTTTTCCCAACACTCCCGAAGAGACCATCGGTCAACGCGAGATAGCACGTCAGTTGCGACGACTCGCTCGGCCTCGATTCTCTTGAAGGCATCGCAGGGATAGACCCTTGCATCGGGAGCGATGCTTAGTCTGTCAACGGCCGCTGCGCATCTCGCTTTCTCATTGAGTTGCAGGAAGTTGTACGGGGAACCCGTCCGAACCGCAACCCGCCTTCCAGCAGATATAATCATGTTCTTGAGTTCGACATTTTGTTCGTGGGTTAGGCACAGAGCGGTGGCTTTTCGACCTCGCCCTTGCGGAACGAACCGCAGGACGCTCACTTTCAGAACGCCCAGATCAATGGCCAGGTCGGTGACATCGAGGAAATGCCGGAGGTTAACGCGCAGGGGCACATAGTGAAATTCAACAGCATGCCCGAGATCAATCGCCATAGAAACGGCCATCAACGTGGCGGCCAAACTGCCAACTGATCCGGTTATCGTGTCATGAGCCCTCGGATCCCTGGCAAAGACGCTGAATATCAGGCGGGTAAGACCTGCATGGGCCAGCGCGACGAGTTGCGTCTGAACATCAACGACGTTCCCTGATGTGTAGACAACGGAACGCATCCTGGCTTCCGAACATTGTGTGACCAATCGCCCGAGGCCTGGCCAGACAAGAGGCTCCCCACCTGAGAACGCCACCTCCTCGACCCGCATTTCCGCGGCCTGTCGTACTAGATCAGCCGCGTCACTCAATGACATGCTGCGTCCGCTATGCGGGCCAGCCGTGCTGGAGCAGTGGATGCATGCGAGTGGGCAGTCATGAGTAACCTCGATCTTGATTTCTCGCAGATGGTAGTCAGCTTCATGGATCACTATGGTCAGTCTCCCCTACACCGGGATATGAGTCATGGTCGAGGCCACCGATGGTCTCCCGGACACGTTCGTTGATCTTCCACTTAGGTGGATACCAAAATTGTATCGGCGTCGGGTTCATTCGGTATATCTGCTTGATTCTGGTTCTGCCTGAGGCACCATCGATTGCCGGATGAGCTATCCGCGCGTATTTGGCTACTTCACAGAATAGATTCTGGCAGTCAATGAGCTGCAGCGGCCGACCCCAGAGAGACTGGAAGTCCAGGCCGAGCCGCTCGAATTCTTCCTGCTGACGATCAGTAACGAACGAAATCACATCAACCTCGTTCAACCCGCCGAGCTCCCGAAAGCACTTGTGGATTCCTTCTTTGGCGCCTGGCCCTGGCACCACGAACGACGTCTCGGAAAAGTCCATCAGGGCGCTGTAGTTCAGGTCTGTTACAATCTGATAAGCAAGAAAGTCTCCCATCATCGGGTAGGACTTCATGAGTTCAAAAGCATCACGCATGGTCGATGCACTAAAGATCCTAGCGGGCGCACAATCTTTCATCATCTGTTCAATCAGGCGCAGATGACTCCGGTGCTTTCGATCTGAGGCGAAGCCCTTTGTTCCAGAGGGCATTATGTAGGCGGCGGAGTAGATTGGGTGACCTCTCTCAAGGGCCTTGTTGAGGACCCGGTCATACCGTTCGAACGAGTAGTCGGCATAGGTAAGCGTGCCACACTCCTGAGTAAGTAGTTCCCATGTCTCAATCTTGTTGAACATTTTGAACAGCAGCGTCCGAAAGAACGTCTCGGCAGGCGATTGGTCGCCCGCGTAAAGGACCTCGTGGATCAGGAACTGGCTGACGCGATCGGAGGCACGATATGCGTTAGTGAACTTGAACCGCTGCATGATCGAATCGTCAGTCCATGGCGGCCGCGCCCCGCGAAGCCTGCGGAAGAAGATGGCCTGGCGTTCCACCGCGAAACGCCAATAGGTATCGTAGACGACGGTGGGCTTCGCCGGCGTCCACCTGCTTAGCACTGTTGGCGACACCTCTTGCGCAGACGTGCGCTCCTTATCCTTGAAGAGCATCGCAGGGGCGGACTGCGCCGATGGAGAACGAGGCTGTCGCCTCCGCCTGCTGACCCGGGCGTGGAGCACATCCTGTACGGTCGCAATCACTTGCTGTCTGCACTCCTCTTCATCGCCATCGTTGCGGATAATGCGAACATTCCCGTTCCGCTGCTCTCGGACCAACAACTCGTCATATCCTTTCAGGAGCGACGGCCAGACTGTTGAGCTGGCGTCAGACCGGATAGGCCTCGGGCTGCGGATCACGAGAATGGCGTCTGGCCTCTGGTCTGCCCAGTGGACCTTTTCAAGCTCGACCATGGCCTCGAGTGAAGGACGAGGGACACCGCTAACTAGGCCATAGACCCACGTTGACCACCAGAACCTATCCAGCAACACGGTGAGACCATTCCTGAGCGCTGGAAGTATGCGAGACTCAATGGCGTCGATGTGCGCTGCCACGTGAAGTGTCTGCAGACTAGCTGGATGAACGGAGTCAATGCCAAATGTCTGTTTGGCCTCGTGATGCAGGCGATACACGTGCAGCCCAAGCGTGCCATGGGTCTTTCCAGGAAATGAGAACACCTCGTGCTGTATCTGCCGGGCAGCGAGATGATCCGCGCAGTGCTGAACCATCGTCGACTTACCGACGCCATCCGGACCTTCAAAGACTATGAGCTTGCCGGGCATAAGCGGATGTCCCAAGACTAAGTGTGCGGCACGGGTCATTGCTGCGGTAGCGCCGCGCGGACCAGCTGTTCTATGCCTCTGAGATCCTGCTTGTTAAGCGCGTAGCCCAACTCGGCTCGGCCCACGAAGCAGTTGAACCGCACCAGCTCTAGCCCCAGCTCATGGGCCATGAAGAGGCCAAGCCGGCACAGGCCAAGGTAGTTGCCGTATCCGCGATCAAACACATGCTGCGTCGGGTAATACGCGCTGATGGCCAAGCCGCCGGCATCGTCGTAGTTGAAGCTGACCTGCTGCAGGCACGGAAACCCTCGCTGCGGCTGACCCCGTAAGTCCTTGCCGGGGTCCAGGCACGAGACTACCAGTGCAGATTGACGTGGCCGCCGCCCGTTGGCTTGGTCCCGTCGCCAGATTCTGCTGATCTCGGACAGCTGGTTGATCACGAAGGGCTGCCCGTCCCGTTCCCCGTGGTAATCGATCATCCGCTCGAAGTAGACGCCGTTCCTGTTGGCGGTCGACCGAGCCCTGATGCGGGGCAACATCTTTGCAAGATACCATCTGGAGAAGTCCTCACATCCAGGGCGACCATGCCGGTCCCATGCCTTCAGCGGGAAGATCAGCATGGCGCCGATTTCGCATGTGCTGAGATCATTGGCCTCCAGAAGAACGTCCACTGCTTGCCTGATCTGCGGATTCTCCGGAGGAACGCTGTCCACAAATCCAGTCAGGCTGAGCAGAATCGGCGAGGGGTTGCTCCCTGGCTTCGCCATGGCAGACAAGAAGGCCCTGCCCCAGGCATGCGAGAGGTTTGTTTCATTGATCAGTTCAGTGTTATTCGTGCTCATCAGGATCCTCTAGGTGTCTGAAGGTGCTACGGCCGATGTACTGCTTACGGGAGACGCGTATGAATGCGGCCCAGTCGCCGGCGTTGGCGAAGACGCGGCACTTGCCCTGCCGCACACCCCTGAGTAATACTCCCGACTCATCCGCTCGCAAGCGAGCAACCACATCCCCGTCGACCTCTGTACCCGCCGGCAACAGGACATGATCATCGACGTAGAGGTCCACGGCGCGGGTTCGCCAGGCCGAGTCCACGATGACGAGTTCGCCACCCGGGTCTTTCCCCAAGACAGCCGATCGTATTTGTTTTGGGCTCGTCTTCAGCAATAGCTGGGCATGTGCCGGTGCGAGCATGGCCAGTGACCACCTCATGTGCTGAATAAGTGTTTTGTGGCCGACACCAAGTTCTCCGGCTACGGTGTATGCCTGTATGGTACTGCAGGATGATGGGGGCCAGTTCCGGTTGCCAAATGTTGTTTCCACAGCATCCCTGGGCATCAGCAGGTACGCCGCGAAGAGGTCGGCCAGGAACTCTTCAGGATCATCATAGTGGGCCACGGGATCACCGCCTAGGTACTCGTCCACCTTGGTTCCGTGCCCGAACAGAATATGCCCCAGTTCATGGGCACAATTGTAGGCCTGCCTGCCAGCAGTCCGTTGCGACGAGACCAAGATCACAGGAGGTGTACCTCGTACAGCCATCCCTTCCAGGCTGCCCTCCGGGCGGAATTTCACCTCCACTTCCAGTGCTTCGGCAAGGTCGTAGATGCACAAAGGATCAGCCAGCGGGATGTGTCTCCTGCGCCGGGTCTGAAAGGCCATCCTCGCGGCCTGTCTTGCCAGCAACTTGCGGCTATTTCGGTCGATCGTCATCCGTAAGTCTCCGCAGCGTCTGCAGCAGCTTCAGCACCGTATCAAGATCCTGGCGCTTGAGCTTCGCGAGTTGACGGGCTGCCAACTGGACCTCGTCCTTGTTAGGGTCGACGGCGGAGGAGGTCAGCCAGTCCGCACTAACATCGTAAATGCGCGAGAGTTCAGCTATTTCCTCGGCAGATACCCGCCTCCGCCCTGCCTCGATCTCCGAGATAGCCGGGCGGTGGACTTTCAGCAACTTGGCAACCTGTCCCTGCGATAGCCCTGCCTGCTCTCTCGCCATGCGCAGGCGCCCTGCGATCGCTTCTCGCATCGGATCACGTTCCGCCATGACTATTCTCCTTTGCGTACTTCAGCATGACGTCAAGTACCTCGCGCACCTTGTTCGCCCGGTTTTCCGCATCGTTGATCAGCGGGTTAACATCGTGCGGAATGTCGTAACCCAACTCTTCCAGGCTACAGGCGAAATCAAGCCCGTCATCCGTGTCCAGGTCCATATCATTCTTGACGTCCATGTCCAGGGTGATCTCGTCGGCTGGCAAGCCAGACAACTTGGCCAGCAACGAGATCAGTTGTTCTTGAGCCTTATCACTTGCCATTGCGCAATCTCCTTACCTTATGGTAATATTATCGTACCGGGCAAAACGAAAAGCAAGTGGAAATCTGAAATTTTCGTCCGGCACCAACCCTATGTACCCGGGGGAATGCTACTTGGCTATCCGACGAGTCATGCCTGGCTTGGTAGCTATAAATCATTGTCAGGCCATCACTAACCCAACTTTCGCAATTTGTCCCGCTGGCGTGGAATTTTCGGGCTATTTTCGCGCGTAAGTCCCGGTAGTACCGTCCGAGGGGTGCGTCAGACGGCTGTAGTGCAGACCTGCCCCCTTGCCCGG
>Ga0315274_10015438_pt1 | contig 10819 bp, 13 predicted proteins | sample YL17G02_20_MG_FD_203700 | JGI IMG/M metagenome (GOLD analysis project Ga0315274, IMG submission 203700) | Sediment microbial communities from Yellowstone Lake, YNP, Wyoming, USA - YL17G02_20 | ecosystem: Environmental > Aquatic > Freshwater > Lake > Sediment | place: USA: Wyoming | collected...
TGCAGCTTGCCGGGCCTGTTCAGCGTATTCCAGTGACTGGTCTCTAGATACTTTGCACCGTGAGCTGTTGCCCCGAAGGTGAAGTGCGCGACCATCGGTGGCTGAGGTTCATCATGGACTCAGGGACGCGCCTCAGGATCGACGATTTGCTGTGTGAGCTCGAGAAGCTAGCAGCGTCCTCCGAGTTCCAAGAGGGATGGCATTTGCAGATAAAGCACCGCGAGCGCCTAGATGAGATCATCACAGAAAGAGCTGCCTGCAGAGATGAGGATAGCCTGCGACGGGCTAGAAAGTCCCTTCGGCGCATCCTCGCCCCTTGAGGCCCCACTGAGCTAAGGTGGGTCAAAACCCAAGCCAACTGGCCACCCGAAGGTGGCCGGTGTCTTTTGCAGGACCGTCTTTTGTAGGGCACGAACAGCCTCACCACTGGTTCGCGCTTGATCTCTTCGGGGCGCCGATCGTAGCGGGCCGTGGTTTGGGGCGAGGCGTGGCCCAGCCAAAGCCCTTCGGAACCGCCACGCCCTTCTCATCGGCGAGCTTGAGGAAGAGCAGGTAGGTCAGCTGCTCGATGTAGTCGCCGTAGTTGATGCCGTCATGGCGAAGGGTGTTGCAGAAGCCCCACAGCTTCTGGACGACGTCAGGCATAGGCTTAACTCAACCCCGCAGGCCATGCATGCATGCCTGCTTGTTTTGTGGCCTCTCCCAGCTCGCGGTCGAAGGTAGCGACGACCACGGGTTCCCCGAGATCTTCTTGCCAGGAGAGCGCCGAGCTCAGATGGATGGCGTCGTAGCCTCGCAAACCGTAGGTCCAGGCCAGCTCGCCAGCCCGAGCCACCAAAAGCCCAGTCACTGGCAGCGCCATCAGATCTGCCCACTGGGCGCTCAAAGCCTGAAGGGCCTTCTCCCCTGCCGGACGCAGAATCCCGCCCGCACGCACCGAACGTGCGATTGCGGCTGCGACTTCGACCCGGCTAACCAAGCTAGTGCCGATAGCCGCGGAGTCGGCAATGAGCCGACTGACCTCGGGAGACCCCGCCTCGGCAAGATACCGCTTCACCAAGGCGCTGGCGTCCAGGTAAACGATCACCTGCGGTCTTCGATAAGGAGGTCGGCGACGGAGAAACCATCCTTGACTTTCGCCACAGGCTTCATCGGCTGAAGCTTCTTCCCACTCCATTCGATCTGCCCAGCCTGGCGCATCGCTTCGAGCTTCTTCTCCAGGCTCTGGCCAACGGGCACCAACCGACCCACCGGCTTTCCATGATCGGTGATCACCACTGTCCGTCCTTGCTTCACCTGCCGTAGGTATTCACTCAGGCGCGCCTTGAGTTCGCGCACACCGACTGTCTGCTCGCCCATCGTTGCCTCCGTCGTTTCTGTGACTACATTATACCATAAGTGGATACATCGAGGCTAGCGGGCGACGGCTTCGTTCAGGCGGGCGAGCTGGTCCGCCAGGGAGCCACCGAAATCCCTGTCCACCCGGTTCCAGGTGGCGCCGGCCTGCTCGAACTCGATCAACTCGAAGTCGCCGCGGGCAAAGGCCAGGTTGGCAATCAAATGCCGCCGGATCAGGCTCAGCCACCTCTGTTGGGGCTCGGAAAACTTCTGCTCCCCCAGCAGCCGCCGCAAGGCCGCATCCACCCGCTCTTCGGCCGACACCAGCGGGTCGCTATGGTCGGCGTGGTGGACCATCGAGATGATGTCGGCTAGCGCGTGATGATAGGCCCGGCGCAGATCGGCCTCGCTGAAGCCCTCCGGCTGTCTTGGTCGAACTGTCGCCATGGGTCACCTCCACCACGAAGGATGCACCCATGAGACACAGGCCACCATATTTAGTCAAGCTAATTAGGTTACATCACACTAGTAAGAGCTGGCCTCCCTCGCAGATCCGGCAGGAAACATGGCAAGAACCCACGCCGCGCGGCCGCTAGAGGATCTCTCTGCCCTCACACAGATTGACCAACTCGGTCAGAGCAAGGATCTGGCTCCGCCGGCCTCTTGCTTCTCGAAGGACGGCCAGGATGCCCGCACCGCGCAGTTTCCTGAGAAGTCCCATAACCATGGGTTTGCTGGGCATGCCCTTGAGTTCGGACAGGCGGCTGGGGGCGAAGATGGGCTGGCGGAACAGATGGTCAAGGAGTGGAATGGCATACCGCGATCGGGTTAGTGAGAGTACTTGCTCCTTCAGACGCGCGTAGAGATCCAGGATCTCGCGTGCTTTATGGCTGTTGGCGCGGGCCTGGTCAGCAAGCGCCTTGAGGAAGAACGAAACCCATCGGTTCCAGCTTTCCGGTCCGTCTAACCCGCGCAGCAAGGCGTAGTACTCATCGCGATGCGTCTCGAGATACGCGGACAGGTAGAACATCGGCCGCGAGAGGATCTCACTCTCGAAGAGGAACAGCGGCACCAGCATTCGTCCCAAGCGGCCGTTTCCGTCGACGAATGGGTGGATGATCTCAAACTGGGCATGGACGATAGCCAACTGGACCAGCGCGTCCCGCTCCTCGGCGTGGTAGTACTTCTCCCAGTTGTCCATGTACTCCATCACCTGATTCGGTTCGGGCGGGATGAACAGGGCCTGCTCGATACCGACCCCCGGTGGGGCAACGTAGTTCTGGACGGTGCGGAATCTTCCTCGCCCCTTGTCTCGCCCTCGAACGCTGTCGAGCAGGATGCCATGGAGCCTACGGAGCAGGTTGAGGTTGAAGGGTCGCCGATGTAGGGCTGCCTCCGCCGTGTGGAGGGCACGGCGATAGTTGATGATTTCCTGGATGTCCAGACGTCTTTCTTCCTCGTGTACTTCCTCTCGGCTTCGAATTTCAGCACCTCGTCAAGGGTCGCTCGTGTTCCCTCGATTCGGGAAGAGAGCACCGCTTCCTGGGTGGTGAGGGGGGAGAGGAGTATCTCCGGGTTGGGCACCCCCTGTAGCACTCCGTCATAGCGGGCGAGGGCGCGGTTTGCCGCGCCGATCTCTGGGATTAGACGTTCCCAGGCAAACCCGGTTCGGGGGAGCTTCTTGGGCATGTCGGCTTCACGCGTTCTCTCCTGGCGGAAAGGATCCTATACACAAGTCGGGCTTGTGTAAAGCGTCTAGCCGAATTGCTTTACACAAAGGAGCTAGCCGATGATGGGCTTTACACAACGCCTTGGGTGATTTCGCCGGGAGGGGGTGAAGAGCAGGGCGCACGCAAACGAGAGCGGGGCGGAAGTATGCCATGGTGCGATCGCCTGGTCGTTGTCTGCTATTGAGAGCAGGCGGCGGAGCCAGGGATCCCCGACTCAGTCCCCCGTATCCGGCTTGTAGTCCACCCGTACTTCGATGAAACCGTCCTCTTCGCCGCGTAGCGGGAAGGGTCTGTAATCCAGCTCCTGGTGGCGGAAGTAGGCGCTGTAGATCTCAGCGTAATAGCCGCCCTTCTTCATCAGCGCGGCATGGTTGCCTTCCTGGATGATCTTCCCCTGACGGAGGACGATGATCCTGTCGGCGGCCTTCACGGTGGAAAGACGATGCGCAATCAGGATAGAGGTAGACTCGGCGAGGATCAGACCGAGAGCCTGCTGGATCTGCGCCTCGGTGAAAGGATCGATGCTCGCCGTGGCCTCGTCCAGAATGAAAATCGCCGGCCTCTGAAGGAGCACCCGCATCAAGGAGACCATCTGCCGCTGTCCCATGGAGAGGCGGGCACCGCGCTCCCCGACCTCTGTCTCCAGGCCTTGGGGAAGGGACTCCAGCCATTCGCCACCCCCAATGCGTTCGGCCAGCGCCCTGACCTCACTCACCGGGGCGTCCGGACGGGCATAGCGGATGTTGTCCGTCACCGTGCCCGAGAACAGGAACGGCACCTGAGACACAATGCCAAGCTGCCGCCGATACGCGTGCAGATCGAAGGTGCGGATATCCGTCCCGTCGATCAGCAGTCGGCCGTCCTGGAACTCGTAGAACCGTGCGATCAGCTTGGCGAGGGTGGACTTTCCGGCGCCGGTGTGTCCGACCAGGGCGATGTTCTCGCCGGGCCGAACGTGAAGATGGAAGTCCTCCAGCACGGGCTCGCCCGGGACGTACCGAAACCCCAGCCCATCGAAGAGGATCTCGCCTCTCAGCCTGTCGACTGGCCGCCGGTCCGTTTGCACAACGGCAGGGTCGGCGTCGATGAGGGCAAAGACACGTTCGGCTGCGGAGAGCCCTCCCTGAACCTGACTCCAAAACGCCGATAGGTTCAAGACCGGGAACCAGAAACGGTCGAGACCGGTGATGAACAGGTACCAGGCACCGAAGGTGATGGCGCCCTGGGAAGCGGTCAGACCGCCGGCGTAAACCAGCAGGGCTGTCGCGACCCCCGCCATCGCGTTCAGCGTGGGAAAGACCACCGACAGGATGAAACCCCGCCGGATGTTGATGCGATAGGACTGCCGGTTAGTCGCGTCGAACTGCGCGTAGATCACCGCTTCCTGACGGAAGTTCTTGGCGACGGCGATCCCGCTCGCTGCTTCCTTGGTGATCGCGTTGACATTGGCCATCGCTCGGAAGCCTTCGCGGGTTGCCCTTCGAGCAAGGGCCCGGAATCCCCAGGCCACAAGAAAGACCAGAGGCAGGAGGGCCAGGAGCATCAGCGTCAGGCGCCATTCGATGCCGATCATGACGACGAGGAGGAGGCCGGCTTCGAGTATCTCGTTCAGGACATCTGTGATCAAGACGACGAGCTGAGCGAATTCCTGCGTGTCGGAGGTGATGCGGCTGACGATGCGACCTGAGGAGAACTCGCTATAGAACGACAGATCGTGCTCCGCCGCGGCGGCGAAAGCATCCTCCCGCTGGGCGAGCATGACGTCGCCCACGGCACGCGTCGTCATGCGACGCCGCAGCCAATTGGCTGCCCAGTACAACACCCCCATGGCGAAAAGGCCGAGGACCAGGAGCGTAAGGACGGTCTGCGGACCGGTCCCCTTGAGAAGATCCACTGCCCGCGCAACCAGCAACGGCAGCGAAGCACCGGCGGCCGAGAGAACCAGCGTCAGGAGGACGACCCACACGATCCGGCGCCGGTGTGGACGGAAGTACCCCACCATTCGCCGCATGAGGTCGATGTCCCGGTAGGAACGGTCGTACGCCTCCGCGTCGAGGCCTTCGAAGAAGCCCATGGCCTAGGCCCCCTCATTGAGCGCAAAAATGCGCCTGTAGGAGTCGGATGCCGCCATCAGCTCCTCGTGAGTGCCGCACGCCGCCAGGCGTCCTTTGCGTAGGACGAGGATCAGATCAGCCCATCGAATCTGAGACAGGCGGTGGGTGATGATCAAAGTGGTTCGGCCTTGCGCCGCGCGGAAGATGGCACGTTGAATCTGATCTTCGGTGGCGCTGTCGATGGAACTGGTCGAGTCGTCGAGGATCAGGATGCGAGGGTCGGTCAGGAATGCCCGCGCCAGGGCCAGACGTTGGCGCTGGCCGCCCGAAAGGGTCACGCCCCTCTCGCCAACCATCGTCTCATACCCCTTCTCGAAGCCCATGATGAAGTCGTGGGCCTGCGCGGCGACCGCCGCCTGCTCGATCTCCGCCGGGCTGGCCTCCGGCCGTCCAAAGGCAATGTTCTCGGCGATCGTGCGCGAGAAGAGGAACACATCCTGTTCGATGATTGAAATCTGCTTGCGCAGCTCGGCCAGGTTCCATTCGCGAACGTCGACTCCATCTACGAGAACCTGGCCGGCATGGACGTCATAGACGCGGTTGACCAGCTTGGCGAGTGTTGTCTTGCCGGAACCCGTTTGGCCCACGATGGCCACTGTCTGCCCCGGCACCAGGCGAAAGGAGATCCGCTCCAGGCTGTCTTCGTTCCTCCCGAAACTGTAGCTGGCCTCGCGAAACTCGAGCTCCCCTCTCATGAGCCCCGCATGCCCAGAGGGGTTCTCGTCGAGTTCAGTCTCGCGAGTGATCAGTTCCAGCACGCGGCGTGCGCTCGCCAAACCGAGGGAGACTTGTGAATAGGCGAAAAGGGACACGAAGGTCGGGAAACCGAAGAGTTGGATCAGGCCCATATAGGCCACCACAGCGCCCACATCCAAAACGCCGCGCTGGAAGAGCAGGAGGGCGTGGAGGAACGCGCCGGCCTCGGCCAGCCCAAGCCAAAGAAGGGGGAGGAACCGGGCCTCCACGTCCCCCTGGTGGACGAAGGCCTGCCGAAAGGCGCGCGCGTTGGCGGAAAAGCGCGCGACCTCATCTCGCTCCTTGGCGTGCCCTTTGACCACCTCGATACCGTCGATGGCTTCCGCCAGGTGGGCATTGAGAGCGCCGAACGTCTCGCGCACCGACTCGGTAATTGGGCGAAGCTCTCGCAAATACTGCCGAAGCGACAAGGCATAGGCTGCCAGGTACAGTCCCGGGACAAGGACGAGTGCGGGGTGATAGCGGGGCGCGACCAGGAGGGGCAGGATCAGGAAATTCGCCGACCCGATCACGAGGTTCAGCCCCGGGTTGAACATCAAGTTGATCTCCCGCACATCGTTGGTGGCCCGCGCCATCGTGTCCCCAACAGGCTGAAGGCTGTGGAAGGTCATGCTCTTGCCGACCAGGCTGGCGTACAACTCGTCGCGGATGTCTCTCTCGATGCGCTGTGCCACGAGCTCCGCGCCGAAGTTCCTGCCGAATTGCAGCACACCGCGCAAGAGCTGGGAGCTCACGATGATCAGAGCGATTGTGCCCAACCGAGCGATCTGTGAGGGGTCATCCAGAAGGAGGTTGAACGCCTGTCCCACATAGACTGGGACAACGGCCGCCAGCGCAGCGTTTCCGAAGGCGCCGGCCAGTCCCATCAACGCGGCGCCGCGCTGGCGGCCCATGTGCGAAACTAACCAGCGCAGGGGACTGCGCCGATCGGTGCGGTGGGGACGCGCGAGAGAGAACTCCGAGGCAGCCAATGACGGGCTCTACGAACCGAGAGGGCCTGCAAATTGCGCGGGTTCAGGATACCACAGTCGATGGCGACTGGTCTTCCCGCGATTCACGCTTGCGACGCGGCCGACCTTGCACCGGAGGACAGCCCTCTCGACTTCGTTCAAGCCATCGTGACACCGGACACGGAGGCCGTCACACCCGCTGCACACTCGCGCTGATCGAGCCTCGCCAGGCCGCGATCTGCGGAGGGCCTGAGGGATGCGGGGGTCCTTTCCGGCTCGCGTCACCAGCAGGTTCTGTCATGGATTCTTGGGGCGCGTGAGGGAGGGTGCCGAAATCCGGTACGGCACACTGCCCATCAGTCAGGTGCGGACCCGACCGACTTCCTTCATATATTCTGGGGTAAGACGGTTCTCCCTCATACGGGGACGAACCTGGCCGTGAAGTGCCTCAACAGCTCCGGCGCGTACGTGAAGCGGTACCCGCGCAACGTTTCCCGCCTGCGGTAGATGCGAGCCATGACCTCGACGACGTAGTCAAGGTGCGCCTGAGTGTACGTGCGCCTCGGAAGTGCCATGCGCACCAGCTCCAACGATGGATAGCGCATCTCGGCGGTCTCCGGATCCTTGTAGGCGAAGGCAACCGACCCAAGCTCCACCCCCCGAATTCCTCCCTCGAGGTAGAGCTCGACCGAGAGCGCTTGGCCGGGGAACTGATCGCGCGGGATATGCGGCAGAAGGCGGCCTGCATCCACATAGACCGCATGGCCGCCTGGCGGCTCGATGACGGGGACGCCGAGCTGCAGGAAACGCTCGGCCAAATAGGCGGTCTGTCCCAGGCGGTATGCCAGATACGACTCGTCCAGGCCTTCCCACAATCCCACGGCCATGGCTTCGAGATCGCGCCCGGCCAGGCCGCCGTAGGTGGGGAAGCCCTCGCGCAGGACGAGCTCGTTGCAGGCGCGCTGGTAAAGCGTTTCGTCGTTCATCGCCAGGAAGCCGCCGATGTTCACGATGGCATCCTTCTTGGCGCTCATCGTGGCTCCGTCGGCCAACGCGAAGAACTCGCGTGCGATCTCGACCGTGCTCTTGTGGGAGCAGCCAGGTTCGCGGAGCTTGATGAAATACGCGTTTTCCGCATAGCGGCACGCGTCGATGAAGAAGGGAATACCGAACCGGCGATACACGCCGCTGACCTGGCGCAGATTCTCCATCGAGACGGGCTGGCCGCCCCCAGCGTTGTTGGTGATCGTGATCATCCCCAGGGGAACACGCTCTGGGCCCGTCTCCTCGATGAACTTCGTCAGGCGCTCGACGTCGAGATTGCCCTTGAAGGGGTGCCGGTTGGCGGGGTCGCGAGCCTCCGGGATGACGAGGTTCTCCGGACGTCCTCCCCGCGCCAGGATGTTCGCCTGAGTCGTATCGAAGTGCGTGTTGGACGGCACCGGGCAGCCGGGTCTGACGAGAAGGGCGCTCAAGATGTTCTCCGCCGCCCGCCCCTGATGCGTGGGGACGAAATAGCGGAAGCCGAATATCGCCTCCACCGCCTCCTTTAGTTTCCCGAAAGATCGGGCGCCGGCATAGGACTCATCGCCCTGCATCAGAGCCGACCACTGCCGGTCGCTCATCGCCCCCGTTCCGGAATCCGTGAGTAGGTCGATGTAGATGTCGTCCGAGTGCAAGCCGAAGACGTTGAAACCCGCGGCCTCTATCGCGGCCTGGCGCTGGCTGCGCTCGAGTCTCCGGATCGGCTCCACCATCTTGATGCGGAACGGTTCGGGCGGGTAAGATATCATACGGGCCTCCCAAGAGGATCGCGTGACCAGTCTAGCACCACTCCATTGATGGGGGAAGCAGATGGCGAGTATGGGCGGTTCCAGCTCCGAGCATGGCCGGCAGCCTCGCGCACGAGCGCGTCATTGTCGGGGGACATCGCCTGCGGCTGGTGGGCAAGGCAGATCGTTCGGCAATGGGCTTGCGCCCGCGGGTCGAGGTTCCCATCCAAAACAAGGGGTGGCGCGCGGTGATGGATTGGGCATGCGCTTCGTCGGAGCGACACTTCACACTTGATCGGAGGGAGTAGAGCCTTGGAGAACACTCCGTTTCACTCCTTCGGAACCCTCTCTATCCTGGCCATGGTCCTGGGCCCGGTGCAGACGAACACTTACGTTGTGGCGGATAGCTCGAGCCAAGTGGCGGTCGTCGTCGATCCGGCATGGGACGGGAAGAGGATCCTGCAGGCCGCCCAAGCCAAATCCTGGAAGATCACCGACGTGTGGCTGACGCATGCCCACTTCGATCATCTTGGAGGGACCGGGGAGTTGGTGGACGCGATGAAGTCGGATGTGCCCATCGCTCTCCACCCAGCAGATCAGCCTCTGTGGCGCTTCAAAGGGGGCGCGCCCTACTTTGGGCTGGACGATTTCGATCCCGGACCTGAGCCCTCGGTCGCGCTGTCACACGGCATGCGCCTTGTGCTCGGATCTCACGTGTTCGAGGTCCGTCATACCCCGGGACACACGCCCGGCCACGTCATCTTCGTGTGCCGCGAAGCCGGCGTCGCGTTCTGTGGGGATCTGATCTTCTCCGAGGGCGTTGGACGGACGGATCTGCCGGGCGGAAGCTGGCAGGAGCTGGGCGACAGCATCCAGCGAGAGGTTCTTTCCCTTCCGGACGAGACGACTCTCCTATCCGGACACGGTCCCGCCACGACCGTCGGGCACGAGAGACGCTTCAATCCGTTCTTAGGATAGAAAGCGTCAGCGGAAGCCCCTGGGGTGCGCGTCGCGAGATGCTCTCCGCAATTCCCTGTGAGCTTACGGTGCTCCGATTTGACCGGCCTGCAGCCATGCCAGCCAATCCCTGACCGCGCCGCGGGGTTCCTGCGGCGCCATAGCGGTGACCTGAACCACGAGGGTGTAGCGTCCGTCTTCAAGAGTTGTCCCGCCCGGGAGGATTCCATCTATCCGCAGGATTCGTACTTCCGACGTTACGAGCGAGAGGGGGACGTATCCGATGGCCGCCTCATCCTGCGCGACCGCAAGAATCATCGCCTCGGGGTGAGGTGCGTGGAGCGAGGAAGAGGCGGCTGGGATGTCACGCAGCACAAGTGCCTCGAATCTGGATCGAAAGTCATCCCCAGGGAGCGGGATCACCGGCTGGACGTTGTCGGTTGATCCTCCGACCTCCTCCCATCTGCCGATCCGACCGGAGAACAGGCCGCCCAGCTCCTCGACCGTCAGAGATTGCACGGGGTTCTCCGCATTCACGATGATGGCGAGAGGCTGTGACGAAAGCGGTGTGGCGAACCAGCTCTCGGGGGGCTCTTGGGCGGTCACCAGGATGTCCGCGCCGGATTCCCCGGCCCGCTCCAAGCCCGCAGGGTGAGGAAGGGTCTCCAGGTCAAAGGGCGCGGGTCCATGCTGTGCTGTGTACTGCATCATCCATCCCGCCACCAGGGGCTCCAGATAGGGGGTGGCTAGGATCCGGCGGATGGCGGGAAAGGTCGGGGTGGGGGACGGCTGGCCGATACAGGCGCCCAGTGCAAGCACCATGAGCAGCGCGGGGAAGCGCCTAGCCACGGAGCATGCCCCCAAGCAAGGTCGCCAATCCTGCCACAAGGCAATAGATCGAGAACACCGTAAGGGGCCGCCGCGTCAAGAAGCGCAGAAGCCAGTGGATACTGGCGAAGCCGACGACCACGGCGGCGGCAAAGCCCGCGATCAGGGGCGCCGCTTGTTGGGTGAACTCAGGCGTATTGGCGAGATCGAGCAGGGCAATCATATTGGCCCCGATCATCACCGGTACAGACATGAGGAACGAGAATCGGGCGGCCTCGGAGCGCTCCATGCCGCGGAAAAGCCCTCCGGCGATGGTCGCGCCGGAGCGTGAGATCCCTGGAAACAGGGCGACAGCCTGCCAAAGGCCGATGACC
>Ga0315274_10015439_pt1 | contig 10818 bp, 7 predicted proteins | sample YL17G02_20_MG_FD_203700 | JGI IMG/M metagenome (GOLD analysis project Ga0315274, IMG submission 203700) | Sediment microbial communities from Yellowstone Lake, YNP, Wyoming, USA - YL17G02_20 | ecosystem: Environmental > Aquatic > Freshwater > Lake > Sediment | place: USA: Wyoming | collected...
TGTTCCGGCGGGGGACACCGGCGCAAAATACTACCGCTCCAACGGGACTTCGATGGCCTGTCCTTTTGCATCAGGCGTCTCGGCGCTCCTTCTGGAGCGGCATCCATCCCTGTCCGAAACGGCAGTTCGACGGGCGCTGGCGGCATCGGCGGGCGAGACCCAGACCACCGACAGCTACATAGGCGCCGGAATAGTGGACGCCGAAACGGCGCTCGATATTGCCGAGCAGGTATCCGACGTCAACGCCGGCATCTTCCAGCCGAAGGACGACTCCGAACCGCTTGCAACAGACCAGAACCTCGCCATTCTCGGGACGGCAGACGGCGACTCTTATACCCTGGAGTTTGGAGAAGGATATTATCCGAGCGCATGGACAACTATCAGCCAGGGCGGCTCGGTGGCGGACGGCCTGTTGGGAACGCTCGATCTATCCGACAAGCAGGGGCCATACCACGTTCGGCTCAGCGTCGATGACGGCACGAGGACGGCAATCGAGCATACCGTGCTCTGGGCGGAACCGAACCTTCACCCGGGTTGGCCTGTGCGGCTCGGAGGAAGCGTTTTTCGTTTTGGCAGCTTTATCCTCGGCGCATCGTTCAACGCGACGCCCGCCGACGCGGACGGTGACGGGAGCGACGAGATTTTCCTGTGCAGCATCGGCCACACGTTCGGCCTCAGAGGAGATGGGACGATTCTTCCGGGCTGGCCGACGGTGCAGCTTGAGAAACCAGCGTTCGCCAGCAACGCCGCCTTCCCCGGCCCGGCGGTGGCGGACGTTGACAACGACGGCGATACCGAGATTTTCTGGACCATCCGCGACTACTGGCCCGACTATTACGGCAGTCCTTCGACAGTGTGGTGCTTCAACGCAAAGAACCTCGACGGATCGCGCCTGGGCGGTTTCCCTCAACAGGCAATTGAGACGGAGTCGAACGCGCACGAGCTGCCTTTTGTCCTGGCCGACCTGGATGGCAACGGGACCCTGGAGGCGGTTGCCGCCCATACTAAGGGCAACACCGCCGACTACTATCGAATTTCCGCCTTTGATCACTCAGGCGCCAGGCTGTTCACCCGCGATTTTCCCGACACCACCGAGTCCGTGCGCTCGCTGTCCTTCGGCGACATCGACGCCGACGGACAAAAGGAGATAGTCGCGGTCTCAAAGCTCGGCTACGACAGCATTCGGCTTAACGTGCTGGATGGGAACGGGATTGAAGAGGCCGGCTATCCTATTACCCTGCGCAATCTGTACAATGAGGACATTTCCGCTCCCCCGTTTCTCGTTGATCTGGACGGCGATGGCGATCTGGAGGCCGTCATCGGCACCACGGGGTATCAAAGTTACATCCACTGCTATCACCACAACGGCAGCTCGTATGCAGGCTTCCCGATTCCCATCGGCAACTATGACACCCAGATCTTCAGCTACTGCATAGGTGACATCAACGGCGACGGCAGCCTTGAGATAATAGTCCTGGCCAACCATCGCCCGGTGACGGGCCTGTTCCGGGTGTACGTGATGCGATTGAACGGGGCGGCGCTGCCGGGCTGGCCTCTCGATTTGGACCAGTGGCCCAGCGGCACGCCCGCGATAGTCGATGTGGACAACGACGGTCGGCAGGATGTCTGCTTCACGGCCTTCGACGGCTCGGTCTATGCGTGCAGCGGCGATGGTCGGCTTATTCCGGGATTCCCCAAGAAGATGAGCTTTGCATCGACATCGGGCGTCAGCATTGGGGACGTCGACGGCGACGGGCTGTTTGAGCTGATAGCGGCGACGATGATAGGGAGCATCTATGTCTGGGACCTGCCCACGCCCGCCTATCGCGAGAACAGCGATTGGCCGATGCGCAACATCAATCCACACAATACAAACCTCTTCGAGGACCGGCTGCTCGGACGCAGCGACTGCGAGCTGAGCGGCGACCATAGGGTTGACTGGGCGGACTTTTCATTGTTTGCCCTTGGCTGGCTGGACGCGGGCGACCGTTTGGACGCGGATTTCAGCCGCAATGGCATTGTCTATTTTGATGACTTGACGCGGTGCGCCAAATACTGGCTTGAAGGCGCCGCGCCCTGAGTCCAGGTTCTGCAAGAGCCAAAAAGGCCGTCGCGGCGGGATGCCGCCGGCCCTGCTCAACTCGGGCGCCGACGGGATTCCTATACGAGGTGAAATCGAGCTTGAAATGACGCTGGATACGTACCGGAGAGTAATGCCCTGAGGCAGGGGGCAGAGGGCATCAGGCGAAGCAGGTCGTGGCAGACGTTGCGGGCACTTTGGGCACTCGGTAATTTGCATTTTTGTGACCATACGGCCAATAAACCTTTGAAAAGCAGCCAAAAAAACTTGAGTTTTGGAGGCAGATTTGGTACACTACTGGGGAATGGTGGTCAACTACGCCGAGATGGGATGGTTGAGCACGTACTAATGGAGGATTACGGGAAATGTATCGCAAGCGTTGCCCAAAACCAGATGGAGGCATCCCAGGATTCTATCATCGCACAACTGTGTGTTTCATGGTACTGCTGGTCATAGGCGTGCCGCCAGCAACGAGTTTGGCCGAATGTGACCCTGTCGGAACGTGGAAGGGGACGTGGTACAGCTTCGACGGCGCTAGCGGGCCTATCGAAGTTGTCACAAGTAGTGACGGACGCGTAGTTGGCAAGATGGAGTGGGATTTGCGGCCGGATCTGCCACAAGTTTTGACCTTTAACGTAAATACAACGCTGACCACTGGTCCTGGGGACTGCGAGATGAGCTACAGCTTCGTGGACACGCAACCGGTTGAACCGGTTCCGGGGTATTGGATAGACGTAACGCTTGATATAGACATTGTGGGGTCATCGACTGAGTGCGATTCTGCCAGCGGCACGTATTCGGGCACGTCGTATGTGCAGGGTGAGGGAACGTTCCCAGAGGGGGGCACGTGGGATGTACGGCGCACAAGCCCTCCGGATAAGGTCACTAATATGCGCCCGGGGGACGGAGCGAAGAACGTGAATGTGTGGTCAATTCTTGACTGGAGCTGGCCCCCAACTTACGGATACGGGGCATGCATGTATGATGTTTATTTAGGGACTGATCTTGACGCGGTTAACCCGGACGTCGCACCCGGGGGAGGCACACAGCCCGAGATGACATACGACCCCGGCAAGCTTTTGCGCGGGACGACTTACTATTGGCGTGTTGATGCCAAGAATACTAACGGCGCAACGAAGGGCAACGTGTGGAGGTTCACCACATGTGGTCCGGATATGAGTCCATACGGAATGGTTTACTTCGAGGCTCTTCAAAAACTCGCCGAGCGGTGGCTTGAGGGGGGCTGTGCGGATCCGGGATGGTGCGAGGCGATGGACCTTGATTGCAGCGGCGGCACGGACTTTATTGACTTCGCCATATTTGGAGAATACTGGCTGACCGAGCTGAGCATGCTCGGTCACTGGAAAATGGACGACAACGAACCGAACACTGCGGTAGTCGATAGCAGTGGGAGGGGCAACAATGGAAATGCCCAGAAGAACACATCCATCCTTCAGACTCCGGGCGTGATTGAGGGGGCTCTGTCTTTCGACGGCGCCAGTGATTTCATAAGTATTCCCGACCGAGATGAATGGACACTTGACGGCGATTTTACTATTACGCTGTGGGCAAGTTTCAATGCGTTTAATTCAAAGTGGTGGCAGGCTGCTTTCGTTGGTCACGACGAAGGACAGGGGGCAAGAAATAAGTGGATATTTTCGTATGACCCGGCGGGCAGGACGACCCTATTTCATATAAACGGTCCTCAAAAGGCGGACATTCGAGGAGAACCTTGGGCCGCAGAGAGCGGAGAATGGTACTTTATCGGCGTCTCACGCAGCGCCGATATATACACCTTCTACCGGCAGGGTGAACCGGACGGCTCCATAGCCAATTCTGCTACTATTCCCGATGCGGCTGTGGCGTTGACGATTGGCTGGGCCGAGGAAGCCGGCAAGTTTGATGGGGCCATTGATGATGTACGGATATATGGAAGAGCATTGTCCCCAGGCGAAATTGAAGCACTTTTCAATGAGGGGCTTGGAGAGTGAACGTCCCAAACGCTTTCCGAACTGGGGGCGGAAGATAGAAGGACTGCAAGGCACAGGAGAGTAGTCGCTCTTCTCATCCCTGCTTTTCGAGAACAAGAGCGACGCCGGTGTACTCGGGGTAAGCTCACGGAGCGCAGTCAGACTACCTGGGGCTGGAGCTTGAACAGTTGGCAGAAGTCGCGGAGGCGGTCTTTGTAGTCGCCGTAGAAGAAAATCTGGTGAAAGCCGGGGAAGGTGAGGACTTCCTGGCCGCCGTCGAATTTGATTTTTACGGAGACGACGCAGCCGCCCGAGGGAGGCACGTCTATATTCTCGATGACTGTGCCGGCGGAGATCAGGACTACGGACCTCTGCCCCTTCTCGCCCGGCAGCACATCGACGCAGGTGGCGCGCCGGCCAATCTCCCAGAGCGGCCGGGGGACGGCGTCACGCATCCCGTGGTGGTGCATCAGGTCGAAGGGTTCCGGCGGTGTGCCGAAGCCATTCAGGGCGGTCGGGCAGGAGCAATGGGCGCCGATTATCGTATCGTCGGCAGTGTCGGCGACCGGGTCCTGCTGGAAGCCGGGCCGGTCGAAAAGGTACTGGACGATTGCGTGGGCGGCGACGGCGCCGTAGTCGGCCTCGCAGGCGGCAGGGATGCCGTCATCGTTCATTCGTGACCAGGCGATGCAGGGCAGGGAGACTTTGATATTGCCCAGCGCGCCGAGGCAGTCCATAGTGATGGCGTCGGCCTGTTCATCTTCGAGGATTTTGCCAGCGACGTAATAGCTCTTGACGCCGTTAATGACGTCGCCTTTGGTGCAGCCGGTCTGCCTTCGCGCACGGCGGATATAGTCGTCGGCCATTGCAATAATCTCTTTCGTATCATGCGTGCGGTTGTATTGCTCGATGAAAGTCCCTGCGGGGACGTGCCGCAAGGTGATTCCGAGGTCCGCGAGCGGCGCATCGTAGTGTTTGTCGCCTTTTATGACGACGCAGCGTGTCTGGCGCATCTTTGCACCGGCACAGAGCATTTTCATACCATACGCGGCCTGGGCGAAATCATTCGTGGAATAGACGACGCAGCCGGGCGCTTCGGCGACGTTCACTGTGTTGGTCGTGAACGAGGTGCCGAGCGGCGAAAAGATGATGGATGGAATGGGGCTGCCGGCAACCTTCTGGGCGGTAGGCCAGGCGTGCCTCTGGCGGTCGAGCACAACGAGGAACAGACCATCGACTTTCTCCGCCTCGGCTTCGGCGACCCAGCCTTCGGCCTCGGGCAGGCTGTAGATTGGCTCGGTCCGCAGGTCGAGCTTGGCGCCGAGCTTTTTAGCGGTCGAGTTTATTTGTTCGGTGTACATCTTGCGTGCGGCTTGGCCGTCATAGACGGCCCCCGGCCAGAGCATACCGTAATCTTCCTTTCGGCGGACAAAGGCCGCCTTTATGGTCGGGGTGTACTTCGATGCGGGCCCGCAGGCTCGGATGGGCTTTGTCGTGACCATAGGTCCCCTTGCCGACGACGAGCAGCCGGCCAAAAGAACGGGAGCGGCGAGCAGGCCCGCCGAGCCGCGAAGGAAACCGCGCCGGGTGCAGTTGTGATGGGCATTACAGTGTAAAGGGCATCGTCCGGAACTCATAGTTGACTCCTATAGACAACGGTTCAGACAGATAAACACCGTATAAGCCGGGCCGTCGAGCAGCGAGGCGGCTTATCGCGCCGGGCAATCTGTTTCCGCCATATTATGGTGTGGCGAATCGGATTTCAAGGGTTTTCGGTCAAAAGCCGGAGAGGGATTGTGGGATGGGCAATTTTTTCTGCGAGGGGAGTCGATCATGCGCAGGGTTTGCCGGAGGGACTTGTGTAAGGTTTTCTCAGTAGTCTTTGAAGCCTCGAATCCACTTTGGCCAGTTATCCGGCCGGACTCCGCCGGCTGTTGTCCACGCCCCTGCGGTGTTGAATTGCCGGTGCCACTTGAGCGTCCAGAGCTCTTTGAGGCCGATTTTGCGCACTGAAGAATCCATAAAGAGCCCGTTGACATAGCCATCGTGGCGGTTGATGCACACATCGAACACATTCGAGCCGAGTTCGCAGATGCTCTCGCTGCTCGGAGGCGGGCAGTTCGGATCAGCCTCCATGATCTCAGTCCAGGGGGCATCGGCAAGCAGGGGTATCACTGCTTGGCCTTTTGCGGGCCGGGTCTGCCAATAATAGGAAGCGGGGTTGGCATAGCTCAGGCAGCGGGGGTCGGGGGAGTTGTCCATTACAAAGTGATTATGGCCGTAGCTGCCTGTAAACAGGGGACCTTCGCCCAGTGCGCGGTAGTAATAGAGGCGCCAGGCGGAGAATGCCCCGCCGGCATCTCCAAAGTCGTCTGCGTCCCACGCGGATTGCGGCGCGGCAGCATCGGCTGTGGCGGCCAGCGGGCAGATCAGCAGGTCATTGGAGTCTTCGCAATAAGGACGGAGCATTCCCACCCACCAGTTGGGGCGGTTGGTTACAGGCTCGTAGGTCCGCCAGAACCTGCCGTCGTAATCATGGGTATAGGCTGAGTAGATGAGGTCCCATTGCCTTAGATTCGACTGGCAGACAACGGCGCCGGCCTGCCTCCTGACGCGATGGAGGGCCGGTACGAGTATCGCCATCAATAGCACAACAACTGCGATCACGACGAGGAGCTCTATCAGCGTAACACCGGCAGCCGCCCTGCCGCCCGCAGACCGCAAGACCCCCTTTCCAATTGGGCCGAAGCCCCGTTGTTCACACACTACCCCTGACCTGTCACTCATTGTGCGCATATACATTCCACCGTATATAACGATAATCTTGGGCAGCCAAACGTTACGCGAAAAATCTGTTTCTTTTTGAAATTCTCGTGAATTTTGGCATGGTTCAATTCTGGGTGGCAGCCTCAAGCGCAGCTTGGGGATGGCTCATTTCGTATGAAGCCCGCCTTATTGGCTTTGGATTTCAAGCAGGGGCCAGAAGACGGTGTCGTCGTTGTCCTGCCATTTTTCTAAACGGCCATTATGGCCCTTGCCGGGTTCGCCGCCATCATCCTGGAAATTCGGGCCGAGGCTGTAAAGGATGAAATTGTCGCCGGCTCTCTTGTAAATCAGGGGCTTGTCGCTATAGGGGTCCATTGGCAGGTCTTTGAGGAGGCCGGCAGCGATCAGTTGGCCGAGCGAGGCGGGATATTCGCCTCTTTCCGCTCGCCATCGCGCAAGCGCAAGAATGGTCAGGGTGGCCTGGTGCGATGCCTTGACACTAAATGCGAATTCGAAGGTCCTGTCAAAGGTGGGCACTATGAAATGCAGCAGGAAAAACTTGCGGCTGGATAAGGACGTCAGAATATCATTTGCAGAAAGGACATCTTCGCGGTGTTTCTGCTGGTAGGGCGTCATCTTGGCCAGCTTGATCTGTTCATCATAGATTCGATCGCCGACCTCGAGGGTCTCGTCCCGTCGTGCGTGGAGCATGCTCTGCGCGCCGAAGAGCGGCATGAAGAGCATACGGTTCTGTCCTTCGAGTCTATCTATCGGCTCATTCGAGAATTCGTCCCATGCGCCCGGTATCAGGTGGCCGCCGCCAATACCGCCGTCGGTGAAGAAATGCTGGACGGTGTCGTGAAAGGCGAGCTTCTCATATTCGATGTTCATTAGGGGGTATTCGCCTGCATAAATTTCGACGAGCTGCCGCTGAAGCCCGGCCAACTGCTCGACAGTAAGTTCCTGAGAATCAAGAACCCGAATGATTTCCTCGTGTGCGAGCCTGGACAGCGATAATCCTGTGAGCTGCTCGACGAGTGTGGCACGGTTTTGGAGATGTCTCCCGTTTCGCGCGATGGCGAGGCAGTTGTCGAGCGCATGGGTGGTTTCGCCCTGCGCGATATCAATTCGGCAACGCCACTGGCCTATGAGAGCAAGGCCCCTGAATTGGTTTAGTTCAGGCAGGATGATGTTGAATACCCACTTGTCCTGCTCACCGATATGGGGGCGGAAGCCGTATTCCCGGTAGCAGTAGGGCTGCAAGGAAGCGGCGACAAACTCACTCCAGGCCTCTTCATTGATCCGGACATGCTCGGCTATCGCGTATTGCTCAGCCTGGGAAAGGCCCGCGAAGTCCGTGGCCTCGGGCAACTTGGTGTTTTTGTACAACGGTATCTGCTCCTTTTGTTCCCCGCCCGGTTTGATGTAGAGGGTCGCTGCCTTTTCGAAGTGAATCCAGCCATTGTCGAGGTCTGAGACCTGGGGGCGAGCCTTTTGATTGAGCAGTTGGACGTAATCGACTCGGATGGTGGGTTTGCCCGTGAAGAACCATACGGTGTAGAGGATTAAGCAGAGAATCAGCAAGCCTGCGGTCTGTAAAGACCTTGCTACGACTGTTCTCCAGAGTGGTCGGCAGCGCTTCTTGGCGCGGCGCAGCAGAGCCGCCAGTATCTTTACGTCGCCGAATCCGGCTATCACTTCGAGGGCCTTTTGCTGTCTTTCCTCGTCGGTTTTGCAGCCTCGCAGCTCGTCTTCGAAATGTGCTGCCAGCTCCGCCCGGACATCCCGGCACACCCGCCGACGATAGCGCATTTTCGAGATGACCCGGTTTATGAATCCGGCGGCAGCGGCGGGAATGTTCTGCAAATTGGTCTTGTTCTGCTTTGCCATTTTCTGACCTCAAATACCACTTCTTGCTGTGGAATTCCGGTATCCTCACAAACAGGCAAATACGGATCAGGCCGGCGCGAGCGCACCGCTGAAGATGAGATTGAGGCCGGTAGTAAGCTCCTTGAGCTGGGCCTTTTGTTTGGCGAGCTCGTCTTTGCCTTTGCCGGTAATCGAGTAGTAGCGCCTCTTTCGCCCGGACTCGGCTTGCTCCCACCTGCCCCTTACGAGCTTCTTGGCTTCGAGGTTGTAAAGCAGCGGGTAGAGGGTCCCCTTGCCGAGGGTCAGGACCTCGGCGCTTCGCTGTTCGATTGCCTCGCTCAGCTCGTAACCATACATCTGTCCCCCGGAGAGAATCTCCAGAACGACAACCGGGGCAATGCCCTTTAGCAACTGACTTTCAAACTTCATCTCGGTCTCCTATTCTTCTATATCGCGTACATCTTGTCGGCGTGCCGGCATCAAATAAGCGCTCAGGCACTTTTGTCTTGCTTTACCTATTATGCTATACATAATATGCAATGTCAAGTAAAAAACGGAAATTTTTGAAATTTTCTTGCTTTGCTGCCAAGACAGGAAGACCCCTGTTATGACAGGCTATCCCCAGGCCGTTTGTCCTGAGGCCGCCACCTGAGTAAATCAGCGAAACGCAATTCCTTCCCGCAGGCCCGGGATTTTAGCTGGTTTCAAAGGTTGTCGTTCGTATGAACCCCGTTGAGCGGGACACGATGCGCCGCCGGCGTACGGCCGGAATTATAAACTGCGCCTTGACGTGGAATTCGCGGCGGTTAGAATTGGGCAAGCTCTTGGTAAGGCGTAGATGCCCTGCTGAGCATACATTGGACTATTTCTGTGGTTTTATGGAGAGAACCGTTATGGAAAACGTGCTTTTAGCGCTCCCCGGCGAGGACATCGCATTCGGCGTTTTTTGCTTTTCTGCGGTGGTATGCCTGGTGTTTGGATTTTTGATAGTCTGCTACGCACGCCCGTTAGGGAACAAGCTGCTCTTGCTGGGCCTGCTGATTGCATTGACGGCGTTTGTGTTCGCAGCGACAATGCCCACCGTGGCCAGTCTTGCATTCGTTATGCTGGCGATTGCAGTCATCCTCGTCTTGACGGGGGTGGTCGTTAGCGTGATCTCGCAATTTTCCGGGTCGTCTAAACCCGATTAGCATGGGCGCCAACAAGAGGCATCGGATTTCTCGACCTCCAGCACACGAGATTGGCGCGGACACAAGTCGGGGCTTTGCGGGGCGGCGATAAGAGTGGTGATATTGCCTCGACAGGCTCATGACCCCGAGCGGAGGGCTCGACAAACCAGGTCAATTGCTAATCCGCCTCGCCCAGGCTATAATCGACGCTTTCCTCGTAAGACCGCGGCAGCTCTCGCAATCGCACGCCCCAACGCGCCTGAGTTGTGATACGCCTGCCACCCTCTTGGTCTCAACCAGCTTTGCGCCTTTGGCTTCAACCTTACGCAGTGCGAGCTTGGCTTCCCTTTTGTTGTGTGAGCCGACGGCGTCGGCAACGACGGTGACCTTTTTTCCCCGCTGCAGCAGTCCCAAAACCGTTGCCTTAACCGCCCCTTCAGCGGCCGAGCCGATGACGATGAACTCATTGGCCCTAATTTCACTGAGCAAACGGTCGATCCGCGGCTCCTCAAACGGGTCAACACATCGCTTGTGAAGAATTACCTGGCTATACTGCCGCAGCATGTCCCTGGGTAAATCGTTATGCCCATCCGCCGGAAAGCTCACCCGGTTACTCACAAGGGTGTAATGCACCTTCCTCTGCCCCTCTGTGCCGTCAATACAGTAACCGAACTCGCTTTCGCCGTTGTTGTCGTTGGGATGAACCTCAGCAAGTGAGATTATGGGGATGCGTCTGACTCTTGCCCACGCCATCACCCTGCGAATGTGCCCCAGCACTCTCCGGTGATTCCTGACACAGGCCTTGCCTTCGGCCAACAGGAAGTCTTTCTGGGTATCGACGTCGATGAGAACCTGTTTGCGCCGCGCTCTAACCAATTGCAGAATCATTTTAGCAATTCCTTCCTTGGCTTACGCGCTTCGGTCCTATCTATTTATACGCCTAAGCCGATCTTCGGTTCGCATT
>Ga0315274_10015440_pt1 | contig 10818 bp, 7 predicted proteins | sample YL17G02_20_MG_FD_203700 | JGI IMG/M metagenome (GOLD analysis project Ga0315274, IMG submission 203700) | Sediment microbial communities from Yellowstone Lake, YNP, Wyoming, USA - YL17G02_20 | ecosystem: Environmental > Aquatic > Freshwater > Lake > Sediment | place: USA: Wyoming | collected...
GTGGAGAAGGTGGAGGAGTTCCTGGGGCCGTACGCTGAGAGCGAACGGGGTTCGCGGATCATCTCGTTGCAGAAGGCGCTGGAGCTCGCCGTGCAACACAGTCGGTCCTACCAGAACAGCAAGGAACAACTCTATCTGTCCGGGTTGTCGCTGACCCTCGCCCGGCATCAGTTCGCGCCGCTTTTTTCCGGCACGGGCAGCGGCGGCATCGCGGGACAGACGGAACAGGCCACGCAGTTGATTCCGGACCCAACCGATCCCAGCAGATTCCTGCCGGTGCTGAGCGACAACCTCGTGGAACAGGACAGCGTGCAGGCCAACGGTTCGGTCCGGGTCGACTGGTTGCTGCGGGACATTGGGCGGATTTCGGCGGCGTTCACGGCCGATTTTTCGCGGTTCCTGGCCGGTGATCCGCGCACGTTCACTTCGTCCCAATTGGGGGCGACGTTCACGCGGCCGCTCTTGCGCAACGCCGGCTTCAAACAGGAGGCGGAGAACCTCATCCAGGCCGAGCGGAACCTCCTTTATGCGCTGCGTACCTTCACGCTCTATCGGAAGGACTTCACCGTGCAGATCGCCTCGGCCTACTACAACGTGCTGGGCAGTCGCGACGCGGTTCGCAACAGCTATCAGAACCTCCAGAGTTCGCGCAAGATGGGAGAGCGCACCCGCGCCCTCGCCGAGGAGGGCCGGTACAAACAAGCGGACCTGGGCCGCATGGAAACGCAGGGGCTGACCACCGAAAGCGCCTGGATCGGCGCCATCCGCAGCTACAAATCGGCGCTCGATAATTTCAAGCTCACGCTGGGAGTGTCCACCGACGCCAAGCTTGTCCTCGATGACCAGGAACTGGCTCAACTCGCCATCCGGCATCCCCAGATCAGCGCGGAGGACGCCATCCAGGTGGCGCTGGCGGCGCGGCTCGATTACCAGAGCGCGCGTGACCAGGTCGAGGATTCGACCCGCAAGGTCAAACTCGCTGCGGACGGCCTGAAAATGCAGGTCGACCTGGTCGCGGGCGCGAGCATCAACAACAACCAGGCCGACACCACCGGCTTTCCGCTGCCGCAACTGGATCGCTACCGCTGGAACGCGGGGTTGAACCTCGACCCGGCGCTGGACCGGAAACCGCAGCGCAATACCTATCGCGTCGCCCTGATCAGTCAGGGGCAGTCTGCCCGGTCGCAAGCGCAACTGGAAGACCAGATCAAGCTGGAGGTCCGGGACAACTGGCGCGCGCTGGAACAAGCCAAGCGCAATTATGAAATCAGCGAGATCAGCGTGAAAACGGCCGAGCGGCGCGTCGAGGAACAGAACCTCCTCGCGGAACTGGGCCGGGCCAGCGCGCTGGACCAGGTTGACGCGCAGAACAGCCTGGTGGATGCCCTGAACCAGCGCACCCAGGCGCTCGTCGGCCATACGATTGCGCGCCTGCGGTTCTGGGATAGCATGGGCATTGTCTACGTCAAAGAAAACGGCCAATGGCAGGAAGGTCCCGATGGCACCGGAAAGTAATCTCTCCACACCCGTCCGACGAAGTCCCAAGTGGTGGCTCACTCTGATTGCCGGCATGGTCCTCGTCGGCGGCTTCATTTTCTTCTTCAAGGCCGGCGCCAAGACCGCCGCTCTGGGCCTCACGTTCACGGCGCGCCGCGGGCCGCTGGACATCACGGTGCTGGAAGGCGGCAGCGTCCAGGCCGCCGAATCCCAGGAGGTCAAATGCGAAGTCCGCGTCGGCTACCAGGGCACCAAGATTCTGAAGATCGTCGAGGAAGGCTACCAAGTGACCGAGAATGACATCCGCACCAACAAGGTCCTCGTCGAGTTGGACTCGTCCGATCTCCAGAAGCAACTCGCCCAACAGGAAATCCAGCACTCGCAGGCCACCGCGTCCCTCACCGACGCCCAACAGGCCTACGAAATCCAGTTGAACCAGAACCTCAGCGACATCAAGGCCGCCGAACAAAAAGCCCGTTTCGCCCGCATGGATTTCGACAAGTTCCTGGGCGATCAGGTGGCCGAGGCCGTCATCGATGAACTCGGCCTGGAAAAGGTATTGGCGTCCGAACAAACCAATATGGCGGTGAACCCGACCCAGGCAACGTTGCTGGCGGCGAGTCCGCGCAACCCCCAGCCGGCGCCGCCCGTTTCCCCGCCCGGATCGCCCACCACAAACAGCCCGGCGACGCCGGACCCGACCCTGGCCAGCAGCCGGTTGACGATCGATTTCGCCAGGTACGCCAATATCCAGTTGCTGGGTGACGGCGAGGCCAAACAGAAGATTCGGGAACTCGAGGACACCTTTCAAGTGGCCAGGAAAGAAGAGAGCCAGGCCGAGGTGAACCTCGCCGGCACCAAACGGCTCTTCGATAAGGGTTTCGTCACCAAGACAGACCTGCAGCAGAATGAAATCGGGTGGGACAACGCCCGCCTCAAGGTCCAAAAAGCCGGGACCGCCCGGGATCTCTATCTCAAGTACGAGTTCATCAAGACCGCCGAAGACTGGCTCTCCAAATACGCGGAAGCCGTCCGGGAGTTGAGTCGCGCCCGCAAGGCCGCCATCTCGAAGCTCGCCCAGGCGGAGGCCAAATGGCGGTCCGCCCAGGCGCAATACCAAGTCCAGTCCCGGCAATTGAAGGAAATCAATGAACAACTCGCCAAGTGCACCATCACCGCCAAGAAGCCGGGTTTGGTGGTCTATGGCGGCGGGGGCGATGAACGGTTCTACTATGGCGGCGAAGAGCGCATCCGCGAAGGCGCCACCGTGCGGGAACGGCAGTCCATCATCACCATCCCGGACATGACCAAGATGGTGGTGAATGTGAAAATTCCCGAGGCCTACATCAAGCGGATCAAGAAAACCCAGAAGGTGCGCATCACCGTCGATGCCTTTCCCGACACGGTCCTGAACGGCGAAGTCACGAAAGTGGGCGTCTTGCCCGATTCCCAAAACCGCTGGATGAACCCGGACCTGAAGGTTTACCTCACCACGATCACGATCGCCGGCACCTATGATTGGATCAAGCCCGGCATGAGCGCCAAGGTCGAGATCATCGTCGATCGTTTGGCCGACGCCGTCTATGTGCCCGTCCAGGCCGTGGTGCCGCAGGATGGCAAGCAGTTTTGTTATGTGACGCATGGAAGGAGCTCCGATACCCGCGAGGTCGAGATCGGGCAGTACAACGACACCTTCATCGAAATCAAGAAGGGCCTGAAAGAAGGCGAGACGGTCTTGCTCCGGCGGCCCGAAAGCGCCGCCCCGGAAAGCGGCGAGAAGGGAAAGGCGCCGGCCGACGAAGGCCCCGACAAAACGAAGACCCCGCCTGCCCCGGCGCCCGTGCCCCAGATGCCCAAGGGCAAAGCGTGACCGCAGCCACGCCACCCCATGGCTACGCCGCTCGTCAGGTTTGAGAATGTCAGCAAGACCTATCAAATGGGGCCGGTCATCGTGCAAGCCCTGCGTGAGGTGACCCTGGAAATCCACGCTGGCGAGTACCTCAGCATCATGGGCCCGTCGGGCTGTGGCAAATCCACCATGCTGAACGTGCTGGGCTGTCTCGACCGGCCCAGCGCCGGCCGTTACTACCTCGCCGGGGAGGATGTGTCGCAATTCGGCGATGATGCCCTTTCCGCCACCCGCGGGGCGCGCCTGGGCTTCATCTTTCAATCCTATAACCTCATTCAACAGCTCACGGTCGTGGAGAATATCGAGGTGCCCCTTTACTATCAGGGCTGCTCCGAACCGGAGAGCCGCGCCCGCGCTCGTGAACTGGCCGCGCTCGTCGGCCTCGGCGACCGGCTGGAGCACAAGCCGTACGAGCTTTCCGGCGGCCAGCAGCAACGCGCCGCGATTGCGCGCGCCCTCGCCAACGACCCCTTGGTCATCCTGGCGGACGAACCGACCGGCAACCTCGACTCGGCTTCCGGCGCAGAGTTGCTCCGGCTGTTCGATGACCTGAGTGCGCAAAGGAAGACGCTCATCCTGGTCACTCACGACACCAACATCTCGCGACATGCGGCGCGGACCATCTGCCTGCGCGACGGCGAAGTCGAAAGCGACCTCCGGCAGTGAACCCTCCCTCGCATGGACCCGCCGCAGGTGGCGCCGCCGTCCCGGTCGCGGGAGGTGTGGCTGCCCCAGGGGCAAGTGCCGACGGCGACTCGCTACTGGCGAGACTCAGGCCCCTGGCCCGGCGACCCACGCGCGGGTTGAGCCTCACGCGGCTCAAGCGGATCGTCCGGCTGGGCCTCAAGAGCCTCTGGCTGCATCGGCTCCGCTCCCTGCTGACGATGCTGGGCATCGTGTTTGGGGTCTGTTCGGTGATTGCGATGCTGGCCATCGGGGAGGGCGCCAGCTTCGAAGCTCAGGAGCAGATCAAGAACCTGGGCAGCCAGAACATCATTCTCAACAGCATCAAACCGCCCGAAGAACAGAAAATCACGGACCGGGGGAGCCAGAGGTTCCTCCAATACGGCCTGACCTACGCCGACCTACGCCGCATCCAGTACACCATCCCCGGCGTGACGATCGTCGTGCCGGGCCGCATCATGCGCGAGTATGTCAGCAACATCACCCGGCGCGTCGACTGCGAGGTGATGGGCACGGTGCCGTGGTATCCCACCATGCGGAACCACCACCTCGCGCAAGGCCGCTTTTTCACCGACCTCGAAATGGAATCCAGAGCCAACGTCTGCGTGCTGGCGGCTGAAGTGGTCCCCTCCTTGTTCCCGCTCGATTCGCCGCTCGGCCGCGATGTGCGGATCGGTGGCGGCTACTACCGCGTGATTGGCGTCATGGAACCGCGCGCCAAAGCCACCGCTTCCGCGGAAACCGAGACCAGTGGCCGGGGCGGCTCGCTCAACCGCATCTTCATCCCGCTCGAAACGGCCAAAACGCGCTATGGCGAAATCCTGGCGCGCGAGCGTCAGGGAAGTTTCGAAGCCGAGAAAGTCGCCTTGCACGAGGTCACCGTCAAAGTGGACAGCCAGGAGCGGGTGCTGCCCGTGGCGGAAGCGATCAAGGCGGTCATGGAGCGCAACCACAAGAAGGCGGATTACCGGATCGTGGTGCCGCTGGAACTGCTGAAAAAGGCCGAGCAGACCAAGCACATCTTCAACGTGGTCCTCGGTTCCATCGCGGCGATCTCGTTGCTCGTCGGCGGCATCGGCATCATGAACATCATGCTCGCCAGCGTGACGGAGCGCACCCGCGAGATCGGCATCCGCCGCGCGCTCGGCGCCAAGCGCCGTGATGTCATCCTCCAGTTCCTGGTCGAAACCGTCATGCTCGCCAGCGCGGGCGGCATCGTCGGCGTGGCCCTGGGCATTGCGGTGCCCTATCTGGTGACCCATTTCGCCCACATGCGCACCATCGTCACGTTCTGGTCGCCGCTCGTCGCCTTTGGCATTTCCGCGCTGGTGGGCATCGTCTTCGGCCTCTACCCGGCCCTGCGCGCCGCCAGCATGGACCCGGTCGAAGCCCTGCGCCACGAATAGAGTTAGACACTGGTCCCAGCCAGGCCCTTCAAGCCGTTCCGCATGGGTCTCCCCGACGGCACACACGGCACTTGCATGCCTGAATATGATTCGATGTTGACTGAACTGCGCCACCTCCAAGCACGGTATGAAAAAGGTAATCCCCATTTCGCGCCAACCACTGCTTCGCCCGTTCCGCTTCCGGGCAGAGGCTCCGCACCGTCAGCCAGAACCGGCTCGAATGATCGGGCACAGCCAGATGGACAGCCTCATGCGTGACCAGGTAGTGCAGCACGAATGGCGGGGCGAGGATCAGCCGCCAATTTCCTGGCACATTTGCTCGTAGCCGACGCTGAGCGCCTCCTCGTCCACTTTGAACGGCACGCGGTCCCGGATGTAGTGGACCTCCAGCGTCGCGCTGTCCTTGATGGCGCGGCGGATGCCATAGAGGCTGAGATACCGTTCCTGCACGCCGTTGTTCAGCGGGCCGAAGTCGCGATGCGTGTTGTGCATCGTCTTGTCAATGGGCGTGCCGGTGAAGCCGAAGCGGAAGGCTTTGGGCAGCTTAGCCCGCATCGTGATGGCGAAGCTCCCGCCCTTCTTGCGCTTCTTGCCTTTCATGCGTTCCTGGCTCCTTTATGCGTGCGGTGGCACTCGTCCACCAGACAGATGATGTCGTCGCGCTCCTGCGGGTCCGCCGCCTGACCGATGAGCGACACGGCGTGATCCACGATGTCGTTCACGGCCTCGAACTGCTGATAACGCGCCACCTTCTTGGTGGTCTTGCCCTTCTTCGTCTCGAAAGCGATGAAGTGCTGGAGGAAATCGAGCACGTGGCAGGGCTGGAGGCGCAGCAAGCCCTTCACCGGAATTTCCAGCGGGTCGTCCTGCTTGTCGGCCATCGGGTCATTCCACCATCCCTTCTTCTCCGGGTAGAGACTGAGCCAGCGGCCCCAGCCGTCCATGTGCCGTTCGATGTCTTCCTTGCTCGCATCGTGGAAAAGAACCGTGCCGTAGCGGAATTCCTCTTCGTCCGCCGCAACGCAAAAGATATTGGGCGCGAGAATCTGTGTCGCTTGGCGCCGGTAGCGGTGAAGCTGGTGAACCGCTTCGCGCCAATCCTTGCCACTGGCCAGGTAGCTCTTGTATTCGGCGATGACGAGGGGAATGCCATTCACGAGCAGCACCATGTCTTCGCGGCACTGTCTCACCCCCTGGACGCGGTATTGGTTGGTGGCCGTGAAATCATTCAAGTGCTGCCGCCCTGCGCCGAACGCGATGAAGTGGACCGTCGTCGCGTCCTCGCCGGGAACGAGCGACACCTTCGCGCCGTCGCGCAACAGGTCGAGGGTCTGGCAGTTGGCCGTGAGCTTGTCCGGGTGCGACATCGTTTTGCGCAGCGCGGCGACCGCGAGACGCGCCTGCGCGTCCGTTTTGATCGCGGGATTGATGAGCTTGAGGCGCTCGATGAGGATCTTCTCGACCAGCGGGTCCTCCAGCGGGCGGTCGAAGGCTGCCATCGCCGCCTCGTCGCGGTAGGTCCAACCCATCCCGCCAGCGCGATACGGGACGCTGGGCTCTCCGCACATCCACGCGAGCACCGGGAGTTCGACGTAGGCGGTTTCACTCATGCGCCCACCTTTCGCCGCTCCAGCCGCGCGCGGGCCAGCCGCACCGCGTCGTGGAGTTTCTGTTCGAGAACTTTCCGGGGCGGCAATTCGGTCAGATACTCCGCCACCCGGATGCCGCGTTTTTCCAATTCCAGCACCTCGACGCGCTCGTCCGATTTCTCCGCGCAGAGAATCAGCCCGAGCGGCTCGTCCTCGCCCGTCCGCATCTCGTGCTTCTTCAGCCAGCGCAGATAAAACTCCATCTGCCCCAAGTCCGCCGGGGCGAACTTCCCCAGCTTCAGGTCCAGCGCCACCAAGCGCCGCAGCCGGCGATGGTAGAACAGGAGGTCGAGATAGAAATCCTCGCCGTCCACTGTGATGCGCTTCTGCCGGGCGAGAAACGCCCAGTCGCCACCCAACTCGATCAGGAACGCCTCCAACTCGCGGAGGATGGCCGCTTCCAGGTCCTTCTCCGAATACGCGCCTTTGAGGCCGAGGAAATCCAGAAAGTAGGGATCACGGAACACGAGGTCGGGCGTGAGCTTGTCCTCCTCGCGCAGGGCCTTCAGTTCCTGGGCCGCGACGGCTTCCGGCTTTTTGGCCAGCGCGGTGCGTTCGTAGAGCATCCCGCCGATCTTCTGCCGCAAGGCGCGGACGCTCCAGCGCTCGATGCGGCACATCTCCGCGTAGAAGTCGCGCTGCAACGGCTTCTTGAGCGGGATGAGTTCGACAAAGTGCGACCAGCCCAATTGTCGCGACAGTGTCGCGACAATCTTCTCGTCGGGGAAGACTTCAGCGAATTGCACCATGCGACGCAGGCTTTTCTCGGCAAACCCGGAGCCAAACTCGACGACCAATTTTGCCGACAGTGTCTGCAAAATCTCCTCCCCATATCCCGCGCGCTTCTCCCTCAGAACGTCCCGGAGAATGCGCTGCCCGATCTCCCAGTAAAGCAACACCAGCGCCGCGTTCACGCCGCGCGCCACGGTTTGCCGCGCCGACAGAATCAACTCGCGCACTTCCGTCAGCAGCGCGGGGACCGGCGGGGACGGCTTGGCCCGCCGCACCAACTTGGTGTTCCCGGAAACTCTGGCACTCATGGTGTGGGCGGCAGGGTAGCAACCGGCCCGCGACGCGGCGAGCACTCTCGCGACTCCGAGACGGCAGCCGAAGACTCCGCCGCCCCGGCCAACGTGCGCGGCACCCGTACCCGGCCCGTCAGCAGGTCGTGCAGGAGGGATTTCTTTAATTGAACCAACGCCCGCTCCTTCTGCAGAAGCCCCGCCAGCTTGGCCTTCGCGGCTTTCATGATGGCTGCAATCTGGCGTTGCTCGTCCGTCGTTGGCGGCAACGGGAACTGAAATGCGCGGACTTGGGTTTTGTTCGTCGAGGCAAGGTTCGTCGTGCGCTTGGCGACACGGTTGAAATACCGTTTGGCGATGTCAGACTCGACGACCAGCGCGAAGAACGCCGGTTCAAGGACATCGCGGTTGGCACGGATGCGGAAGATGTGATTCTGGTGGAGGCAATCGGGAATCTGGCCTTCCCAAATCGTGCCACGTCCAAGCTTGTCGAGGTCGCCGCCTTCGGTCATCAGCACGTCCCCGGCTTCCAACCGATAGCTTTCCACTTCGTCAACGCGGACCCGCACCGTTTTAATCTCCGAGAGGTCAAGGCGGCCGTCTTGGACGTTGGCGACGCGTAGGTAAGGCAACTCGACCGATTTGAAGCCGGACACGTCTTTGCCAAGCGTCACGCCTGAACCAACGTCAGCCACTTGGTCCACGCGGCGGAGTTTCCAATGCGCAGGACGTTTTCGTTTTCCGTTGCGACCTGGGTCCAAACCTCTCTCCAGCAAGTCGTGAAGTAGTGAGTGATCCAGTTCGCGGGCGCGGGCGATGGCGGCGCGCGTGCGCTCCAGGGCGGTGTCCACGGCATCCAGCACGCGGGCGATGGCGGCTTGTTCGTCGGACGACGAAGGAACGGCACACCACACTCTGCGAATGTCGCGCTTGCTGATTTCATCGAAGGTTGTGCCAGCGCCGAGCCGTTTGATAATCGGCGTGAGCAGATCCAGCATGTAGTAAAGAAAATCTCCATCCACCGATGTTGGCACAAAGCTGGCGAAGCCCTGATTTGTAGCGATTGGAACTTTCGCAATCGCCTTCGCACCGATTGTTGCACGGCTGGCGTAAAGCACTGCACCGACAGGGAGCAGCGTAGCTGCGGATTCAGCAAGTCCGGCTTCGGTAATGCACTCCGCGGTGCGGCTGATGTATTTTGAATCGTTCGCGGTCAGGTCTGTCGGAGTGGCCCAAGGAATCGTTCCGCCATGCCAATACCGGCCTTCGTCCCGACTCGGAGTGCCACCGCCAACCAAATCAGCAAGCCCGCCGAGTTCCGTCGGCGTCCACCCGACCGGGACGCCAAAGCGACGCAGAAAATCGCGTCTCGCACCAAGGCTAGTTTGCATAGCCTGCAGACTTCAAGAGTTTCGCCAGTTCCCTTTCCGCGTCCTTCACCGCCGCCTCCGCCTCACGCAGCGCCTTGAGCGCGTCCTTCACTTCGACGCGCGGCTCTGGCTCGAAAGTGTCCACGTAGCGCGGGATGTTGAGGTTGAATTCGTTCTCCGCAGTTTCATCGAGGCCCACCACGCGGGCGTGTTTGAGCAGTTCGTCGGGGTCGGCGTAGAGCGCGACCAGTTCCTCGGCCACTTTGCCCACGTCCTGCCGGTCGTCCTCGGCGCGGCGGCGGCTTTCGACAATGCGTTCGTCCCGCTCGGCAAGCTTGGCGGCGAGTTTCTCGCGTTGCCTATCCAGCTTCGCCACGGTGCCCGCGCCATTCTTCTTCGCCGCTGCGAGTTCCTCGTCCAGTTTCGCGAGCTTGTCGGCGTGCGGCTGGTATTCCGCCATGAGCCGGCCCACTTCGTCCTCCTCGCGGAGGTCAATTGTCTTGCGGATGCGCTCGCTGTGCTGCTTGACGAGCTTCGGCACTTTGGCCGCGTCGCCGTAGGCGTGGTAGTGGACGAGAATGCGCATCACGTCCTGCGGACGGAGTTCGTTTTGCGCGGAGAGTTCGCGGTAGTGCCGCGCGGCATAAACCAGCAACACCTGGTCGCGCCGCGCCTTGGGCCGCTGTTTGCGCAGGATGAGCAGGCAGGCCGGCACGCCCGCGCCGTAGAAGATGTTCAGCGGGAGCGAAACCACGGCGTCAATCACGCGGGCATCGAGCAGCGCCTTGCGGATGAGATGCTCGTCGTCGGCTTTGCGGCGCTTGACGACGGGGTTGCCGTCGTCATCGAACTCGCTGGTCTCCTCCTCGACTTCGGGTTGGCCGCGAAAGAGAACGCCCTGCGGGCAAACGACGCCCGCGCGACCGTCCTCAGTGAGCGACGCGAGGATGTGGAGGATGAAGGCGTAATCGCCATAGCCGGCGGGCGGCGCGCGGAAGGGCGTGCCGCGCCCGAAGCGGCCGTGGAGGTCTTTGTAGCCTTCCTTGCCGAAGATTTCTTTCTTGAGCTTGTCCTTCTTTTTCTTGTCGTCCGTCTGCTGCTCCGGCTTCAACCACCAGAACTCGTCGGAGAACGGGAAATTGGCGAGTACGAGCGAAAACCTCCTGACCTTGCCGCCCGGTTCCAGGAATTGCGGGTCGGTGATGGTGCTGTAGCCAGCCTCGATGGGGAGCGATGGGGTCGCATCTAAATAGTTGACAAATGCGTTCCTCCGGGTCGGCT
>Ga0315274_10015441_pt1 | contig 10818 bp, 16 predicted proteins | sample YL17G02_20_MG_FD_203700 | JGI IMG/M metagenome (GOLD analysis project Ga0315274, IMG submission 203700) | Sediment microbial communities from Yellowstone Lake, YNP, Wyoming, USA - YL17G02_20 | ecosystem: Environmental > Aquatic > Freshwater > Lake > Sediment | place: USA: Wyoming | collected...
CTGTAACGCCGTACTTTCTACCTAAAGCGAGCCAACTCGTTGACCCTAAAAGTTCTCTCAATTCTTCTAGGCAGGGTCTCGTGCACCTTCTGCTTGAAAGTGCAGCGCACTTAGGAGAGCAGTATTTACGGTGTCTATCTCCGGACGGAACAGTAAATTTAGTCTTACATTCTTTGCAGACAATGTCGAAAAATGTTTTGGGTTTGTGGACTTTAGCGTGTGTGCTGTCTGTAAGAAGTTCTAGGTTTTCATGACGGTTATCGCACGGGTTACCGTTCTTGTGGTGAACAACCTCATTCTCGTTCAAAGTTCTTCCAAGCGCTCTCTCCATGATGAGCCTATGTTGGTACACATAACCGCTGGGCTTGCAAAAAGGATGATCAGGGGCGTATTCCAATAGATATCCTTTTCGCCCATCAGTAGAGATCTTTTTTCTCATCTTGACTCCGATTGAGAGACGTAGGCGCGGCGAGACTTGAACTCGCAAAACCCCCGCGTTAGGACCGCGGTGCTCTGATCCAGTTGAGCTACGCGCCCATTATACCTAATATACTATCTTGAGCCCTGTATGTTAAAGGCGTTGACGCGGGCCGCTTATGTGCACTTGGTTATGGCCTCCTCGATTTCTTTCCGCGTCATCTTCTCGCCAGCACGGAATTTGTGGAGCAAGGCCTGCCTTTCCGTCCTTTGCCTTCCTGAGCTCTTGTCCTCCCACTTGCATTGCGTGCAGAAGTACGCTCCGAAATGGCTGTTGTAGCTGACGAGGTTTCGGCATTCGGGGCAGAGGATGGTGGCTTTCATCGGACACTCCTTAGAGGATCGACTATCCCATGTAGGGTTGAGCGTTCTTCACGTAGTCTCTCACCTTGTCCAAGTCGAACAGGGAGTCTCCTTCTGATCGCAGCTTCGTCTCGGCGTCGATCCAGATGTCATGCCCGGCGCATGCCTGCCGTATCTGCATGATCTCGTACGCGACGTTCTCCGGCGAGAGCCCGCCGGCGTAGCCGGAGTATCCCTTCGCCTGCGGCCATGAGTCAGGGAGGATGCCGGCGCCGCCGGACTGGTCGAAGAGCGGGTACGCCTTCAGACCCGAGTCCGTGCAAACGTTGATGAGGTTGTCGTTCACGCCGTCGAATTGGAAGATCAGCTCATAGGGCTGGAACTTAGCCTTGAGGATCCCTAAGGCGACGCCCTCGTTGACCATGTGGCTTTGCGCGTGAAAGTTGAATTGCACCCTCTTGAAGATGTCCATAGGAACGAAGTTGAAAATCTCTGCATTTCCAGAGAGGAACATCTCGCGTACCCAGCTTCCACAGATGTGCGCCGACAGGTTCAATGCTCCGGGGTTCTCTCGGCATTTGTTCGCAAGCTTCTGCAGCCAGGGCAGCGACGGGAACCGGTACGCGCCGGTGTTGTTCTTCGACAGCAGGATTCCCCACTCGACCCTTGGATACTCGGCGCTGATCTTGAGCATCTCTTCGATGTCCTGCACGCTGTCGTCCGCGCCCGTGGCGGTGATGAATCTGATCATATCTGATCCATCCTCTTCAAGTATTTCGACGGAACGGATTTCGTGAGCCAGACGTTGTTATGCGACAGGTAGAACGTATGCCCGTCCTTGTGCATTTGGAGCGCGGCCACATGGAGCACGACAGGCTTGCCGTGCCGTTGGCCTACCTTGATCGCCGTCCTCGTGTCGAAGGACAGATGCACGTATTGACGGCTTTGGGGGAGCAGTCCGTCGGCGAGGATGGACGACAAGAACTTGTCCGCCGTGCCATGGTACAGATCCTCCGGAGGCACTTTCTGCTCCAGTTGGAGGTCAATGTCCTTGATCGAGTGACCCTGGCAGGCGCGTATCTTCAGCCCGTCCGGGCTGTACTCGAAACGCTTCTTGTTGTTCGTCGCCACGACGACGTCCAAGCCTGCTCGATCGATTGGGTGCCCGTGCTTCCGCAGGGCCTCGAGGAGTTCCCCCACGTCCGCCCACCCGGCGCCGTCAAGGGTCAAGCCCACGGAGGCCGGGTTGTGCCGGAGCACGAGGCTCAAGAATTTGCTCGTGCCCACTGTTGGATCTGACATCTCATGCCCTCTCTACCGAACTGGAGCGAGAGACGGGGATTGAACCCGCGACCTTCTGCATGGCAAGCAGGCGCTCTACCACTGAGCTACTCTCGCTTATATCAACCGAGCCACGCAGGATCTGTAAAGCCTCCGTATTCTTGTATGGCCCCGTATATCTTCTGCAGCACTTCTGTGCTGTTAACCCTCAACGTGCATGTACCGTACTTGAGAAATCCAGCCCTCTTTTTGTGACTATATCTTGATAAATTGTTGACGGTGGCAGATCTCTTGTTACTTTGGTTGAGTCCCAAGAACCTCATCCAATATTTTTCGGCTTCCCGCAGGCTGACGAGATCATCGTAATGATTGATTGCAAAAGTAACCTTAGAATTTTTCACGTGAAAAAATGAACGCAGGAATTTCAAGAACAATAAAAGCATGTAAGGGTTAGAGTTGGACATGTCAACTTGATTTCGATTGTTCAGCTTGCTACCTTCAGCCCAATATAGCATGCAGCCTGCCATGTGGGTTGGATCTTTTTTTTGAGCTTGTTTACGTCCCTCTTCTTGCCAGCGCCTCCTAATTTCTCTGAGGCGTCTGCAATGTTCCTTCGAACCAGCCACCCTTGCATCGTAGGATCCTTTCATACGCATCCTTTCGAGCAATTGTGTCTTCTGTTCGTCGGTTAACGCTATGTCTTTAACCCAAACGCTGACAGAACTTTTGGCCACCCCCAAGATTTTGGTTATCTCTTTGACAGACTTCCCAGACCGCCTGAGTTCCCGTGCTTGTTCTTTCTCTCGAACCTTCATACCTACCCCCTTGTTAGTATACAATAAGGGTTCGGTATGAATACCTTATTACATGCGGTGGAGGAGAGTTGAACTCCCGAACACTTGGTTGGGAACCAAGGGCCATACCGTTAGGCGACCACCGCTGAATCAGCGTTTGAACGTATCTTTCTGCTCTTGGTGAATGCTTGTTCCCGCTCCCAGCCCTCTACGTACGTCTGTATCTGTCCCTCTGCCCATTCATGTGCCTTCTGGGAGAACTCCAATCCGTGCTCGTTTTTTGCCACCTCGAATCCGATGCGCCAAGCCTCGCGCTCAACGTCCGGCGAGTAGTACTCGACGGAAGCGGCAAAATCCTTTGGTACGAGAACATGTCCCAATTCGTGGAAGAACGAGGCCAACTTCAGTTCCTCGTCGTCGTAGATGCCCAAGTAGATGTTCGGCGAGGCAATGTAACTGTGGTTCAGGTATTCCTCTGTTCCGTTGGCCTGGCAATGCGCATCGCCCAAGACGACTTGAATCACATTGCGGACGTACCTGTTGGCTACTGCTTGAAAATCGGAAAGTGTCCATGAGGTGAAAATGGAGCGGGCGATGGGAGTCGGACCCACCTGATTCACCTTGGAAGGGTGACGCGTAACCGCTACGCTACGCCCGCACTTGACTTTCGTCATTTTGGCACTCCTGGCAGAACTTGAACCCGTAACCCACCGGGTAGACTGGGGCTCTACCATTGAGTTACTCCCGCTTGATTTCATCCTTGACAATCTTCTTTCTCCACCGCTTGATTTTCTTCTCCAAGCGGTCACTGAATTTCATTCCCCTATTGCTCATGGACAAGATGAGCGCTCTTGAGCATTCCTTGTCCAAATAATCTATCGGCTTTGCTATACTCACGCAGTAACCTCCTCCTTGAACTATGCCGGCTTGATGACGATTTCTGCGACCATTTGGGCCTCACCGATGCTCTCGAACACCGCCGAGGGTGGCACTCCCAAGGCGGCAAATAAGCCCATGCCGAAGACCGGTAACCCTTTCCTGTCGTAGATCATGTCTGCGGTCGTCTCGAAGAGCAGATATCCTTTCGTGTCGCTGAAGGTATACTGCTTGTTGTCGAGTATCTCGAATTTCCTTCCATCAAGGGCGTCCGCTTCCCACAGCGCTGACCTTCCCTCTTCGTGTACGTCCTTCCACAACATGACCTACCGTCCTTTCTAACTTGGCACTCCGTGCAGGGCTCGAACCTGCGGCCCGCAGCTTAGAAGGCTGCTGCTCTGGTCCAACTGAGCTAACGGAGTTTTATTCATCGCAGCCCATACAGGTACAGAAGCGCCGCATACCCTGAAGGCAGGCACTGCAGCGGCTTCTTGACCTCCTTCGAATACTTGATGGCCATCTCGAGCAGGTACCGCGCGTGGAGCATGGCCTCCACCCACCTGCGGCCGTCCGACTTCGGGTCGACTCCTTCGTCCATGATTTGCTTGATCACGGCGTTCCTGTTCCGGTACCCGTACCGGTACAGCGCCTCCAACTCCTTCATCACTTTCCGGGTGATGTCCATGGCCCACTGCACCTTGAAGGACCCATGGTACAGCCGGTAGACGGTGTCCTCTATTTGCCAATGGCCATTGATGCTGGCGAGAAGTTCCTCGAGCACCTTGCGCCTCTTGCGGAGATTCTTGATGAGGACGCGCTGCCCTTGGTCGTTCCGGCGCTTCTCCTTGAGGGCGCTTGCACGGTGCTTGCGCCTGCCTTTTGCACAGAAGTCCTCGAAGCTCATCAGTTTGCTTTGGTCGTTCATGGCACCCTCGTCTCTCCATGCGCTTCGGAGTCCATGTGGGGCTCCTCGCAGAGCATCACGAACGCGCCGGGCGTCTCGAGCGCCTCCAGCTCGATGTCGTCGAAGTCGTCCTCCTGGAAGTTCGTCCCGTCCCACCAGCGGCACAGGTAGGATATCCCGTGTTTGGTCACCATGACACCGGATACCCTGCCCTCCTGCTTCGCGTCTATGATATGCACCTTCTGGCCCGGGCTGAACTTCGACTTGACGACCATGCGGCTCTCCTATGGCATTGGTGAGGCGGTGGGACCTCTTGTGGGCCGAGTAGGGGTCGAACCTACGATTTCCGGATTATGAGTCCGGGGCTTTTACCAACTAAGCTATCGGCCCGTCCGTATTCCAATATACTATCATGCGAGGCCGCTGTAAACAATCGACTTTTGTCGAAAACGTGGTAGCCCGTAGGAGAATCGAACTCCTTCGCCGAACTTGAAAGGCTCGGGTCCTAGCCGTTAGACGAACGGGCCACTTAGAACAAATCCTCGATAAGACCTTGAGAATACCTCTTGTAGGAGGTACGCCTTCCGTTAGTGTGGTTGACCACCATGTCATCCCGGACGCGTATCGTCCGTACCTTGTCGCCGCGCATCCCGCTGCCCACCTGGCCGCGTCTCCTGTCGTTGAGGTCGGACGTAGCCTTGGAGGACTCGATGTGGTGGATCCTCTGGCGAAGGACGCCCATAGCCTGCTCTTTGTTCTGGTGCTGGCTGCGCTCCGACTCGCACCGCACGATGGTTCCCGTGGGGAGGTGTTTCACCTGCACGGCCGAGTCCGTCACGTTCCGGTGCTGCCCGCCCTTGCCGGATCCGCGCGCTGTCGTCACCTCGAGATCCCTGTCGGGGATGTCCACCTTGATGCCGGGGACTTCCTCCAGAACGGCCACCGTGATGGTGGACGTCTGTACGCGGCCCTGCTTCTCGGTGGGCGGTATCCTCTGCCAGCGGTGCCCGCCAGCCTCGTTCGCGAACGTCCGTGCGGTGTCCTTCCCCGACACCTTGATGCAGACATATCCTGGCCGCATCTCCAAGACACGCAGTCAATACCCCTTCAGCGTGCAGACTCTTCCGTAGATCCTGAGTTGGTCTTCGACGAGGAGCTTCGCGTCGTCGCCACCCTCGGCGGCTCTGATTTCGACTATGACAGTTTGCATGGCGTCCTCCTTGTTTACATTTGTGATGAGATGTAGACACAGTAGTCCGGACGGGGATCGAACCCGTAAATCTCGGCCTTGAGAGGGCCGTGTCCTAACCGATTAGACGACCGGACCACTGAATGGACGTGCTTGTGTCGTCAGCAGACTGTCAAAGATCAACAACGAAAAACCCCCGCCGGGCTTGTCCTGGCGGGGGTTTGGTTTTCGAGTACAATAGCCCCGTCAGGACGGTATCCTTCCCTCCCTACCTTCTTCGGCTATTCTGATGGTGGCGTGGATCATGGTTTCTCCCTAGGCCCCAAATATAGCACCAAATCGAGCCGTTGTCAACCCCTATCTTTGCCGGCGAGTCGCGTGTAGTCTATCGAGTGCCGTACGCTCTCCTCCTTGCCGCCGTGTTCCGTCTTGAGGTAGAGCAGAAAGTCCTTCAGCCGAGCCTCGATTTCCGATTCCATCTCGTGCACCGCCGCTCTGTACTTGTCTGCGTACTTCTTGAGCCTCGGCTCCTCGTTGGCGATGCTGCCGAGAAGGGCACCGAATTGCTGGAGACCCGTCTTGATGCTCTCGATGTGTGTCTGGGCCCTGTCCCGGTAGTGCATGACGACGTCCAGCGGCTCCGGGCCGCCCACATCGGGATCGGGCATCTTTTGGCTTGGGTGGCGGGCAGGGTAGACCATCTGAGGCATGTAGGCGGCATCGATGGTGTTGGAGAGGATGTCAAGCCTCTCCGCTTCCTTGACTATGCCGAGCGACTCGAGCCTGCCGGCGAGGTTTCCTAGCGTCGCGAGGGTTTCGTTCATACCGGTTGACGCGATATGAATAGATCATGCTATCTCGAAGGTTCCCGGGTCTTTGAAAACGCGAAGGAGAGAGGAAATTCTTCTCCTCTCTCCTTTTGTCTTTTGAGTGGCTTTTTACCGGCCAAGCACCAACACACTCGCCCTGTCATTGACCGGTCGATTCACAAGTACTGTCCGTGTTGAAACATTCCGGAGAGTACCCAAGTTGACTCTTTGACCCTGCAGCGTGTAGTATTCCCGCATGGTCTTGGTAGTTATTGACACCGGCAGGTGCTTCTCGCGCTTCACGCTCACGGGTTCCACCAATCCCATACCAGCCTGCAGTTCCAGGTCACCCCAGTTATTGGGATCAGGGGCACCACTCCAGGGGTCCTTTCCCAGCCACCGGAGGCAGTCCGGATCTACGTTGTCACCGTCTTTGTCATTGTACCCGCCCGAGAACGCAATCTTCTTGCCGTCAAGTAGTGTTCCCGCTAGAATGGTGCCCTTTTTGCCATAACTTCCCCATGGGAAGAACCATTCTTGTGCCTTCTGGGTGCTGCTCAATGCAATGACGTCCACCTGCAGTCCATATTGTGACTCCAGCATATTCCAATCTATGTAGCCAGCCGTCCATGCCCACATGAGTTCATCATAGTAGGCAATTCGGCATCCGGTCGGAAGGGCTGATGCACCCATCCAGACTTGGAACTGTTGAGTGGTATATGTCAGGTCAGTCGTATAGAGTCCGATCTTGCAGTCAGTACATGTGTGGGCTGTGTTGGCATCGAGTGCGTCGAAATAGATGTCCACGGCATCAGCACCCCAGTCATCGGCGGATGCCCGGTCCACCCATGTGTTGTCGGTTACGGTCAGTAATATGTAAAGACCACGACTCGTGCCTGCGGCTTTGATCTCAATATTCGCGTCGCTTTCGCCCGAAAAATTGCAGCGTCCTGGATAACAGTCATCAGGGGGGATCATTTGCATGTAGTCCTTGCCAGACCAATCAGACCAGAAATTGGACACTGCGTTATCACGAATTTCTGTCGGAGCGCCTGTTACTGGGTATACGCACAAAACAGCATCGAATGGATCAGCGCACTGTGCTGAAGCCATTGCCGCGAATCCCAACACTGCCAAGACTGTCAAGGGTCGAATCATAAGGACACCTCCCTTTTTTGAATTGTAGTGCAAGTGCCATATTGTAATGCAAGTACCATGCCTGATAGGTCATGGGTAGGAAGGGCATTGATGTTTCTGGAGTTACAACCTGTAGCAGAATTCAGCAGGGGTTTAAGTTGTAGCCAAACAAGGCACCTTTGCCTGGCACCTTTGCGAGGAATCTTGGCTAATGGATTTATAAATCGGGGTGGGAGTTCTCCACATCACTTTGGACTTCGACACCTTGTTGCATGAGTGCCAAAATGAGCGTGTCGGTATAAGCGACTTGGCATTTGTCGAGAATGTCATTGAGGTCGCTCCTGTTCACACAACCGTTCTTTTGCAATGATTTGGCGATGAACTCGGCCAAAAATATCTCGTTGCTGTAGAACGTGTGATGGGCGCGTTCAAGGACTTTCGATGTCACAAAACCGGGGAACTCTACTGTTTTCCGTCTCTTGGCTTGATTCATGACTCGTCTCCAAAATGCCTGTCCAACCCGTCGATGCATGACCTTTTGATGCTTATCGGAAGGAGCCTTTTGAACTCCGTCGCGACGTGCCTCTTCACCACGGGGTTGTCGGCGTACGAAGCCTGCAGCTTCTCGAATTCGCCGTAATCCTCGGGACGGCCGGGGAATCTCAAGTATTCGTCATAAGCGTGCATGTCCTCGTCCGTGCACAGCCAGATCTTGAGTATGCGATCGACCTCGTCATAGGACGAAGCCCCGAATTGCTCGAGGTCGGACGACGACACGCCGAGCCCATCCGTCGGGACAGCATGAACACACGCTTCCAACGCCTCTGCAGCTTCCGTCTTGTGCTCAATTTGGAGGGATCCCACAAGGTACCGGCTGAGTTCGTATACTTCGGTTTTCCACAACCATTGGATAAGGCCGTAATCGCCGACGTCTCCGTGCAGCGTCCAGAAGCCGAGTTCATACTCAGTGAGGTTGTCCGTGGATATGACCATTCCTCGGTGTTTTGCCGCGACGTCATAAAGGCGGATCATGCGCAGCCTAGCCTTCAAGTTTCCCCGGCGCACCTTCCTTTCGTGTGTGATGTCGCCGGGCTCGTCGTCCTCGATGAGCGCTTTGATAAGGCTCGGGAAGGCGTCCCCAAGGTCGACTTCCCTGAAGTCACTGCAGAAGGCTTTTCCGACGAGGGCCGCGCGTGTTATTTCGTCCTTCTTGTTGGTGGCTATCGGGATGCTCCTGCCGATGAGGTCGATGACATGGTAATCGCAGACCGGCTTTGCGACGGCCGCGCAGAAGGCGCTATCCAAGCCTCCGGAGACACCGAGCACCAAGGACTTCAGCCCGTTCTTGGAGATGTATTCGGATAGGTGCTTCTGCAGGCTTACAACGACCTTATGGCAATTCATGTTGATCCTCTTCCGTTCCGTGTAAGTCGATGAGTTCTCGCCGGCTTATCATGCCCTGCCGTTTCTCGAACAACACGGGACTCAACCCAACTTTCACGGTGTGAGGCTTGTCGATTCTCTTCTGTGTCCAATGCAGCATGGCCATTTGAGCCCGCACTTTGGTGCGGACGTCCTCAAGGGTATCCGAGGGGTAACCTTTGATTTGGGTCTGACGTGTCCGGACATCCCAATGGTATTCGATTTCGGTGCTCTTGCTGCCGTCGTCCGGGTGTACGAACCTGCGTATCTGTTTTGGGTTTTCGTCCTTCCCGTAGATGAGAATCCCTTGGAGGAACCCGTCCTTGTCCACCAAAGCCGCAGATCTGTTGGATCCGGGAATGCTCGTCTTGACAGGATTGTCCCGCGCCAATTTGATGACGCTCCGCTCAATAAGGCCACTCTGCACCGACGTCAGCTTGGCGACGCCGCCGATGCTTGGCTGATCCCAACAAGTGCCAGGTTTCGTGCCACAGGCCCACACAAGACTCTTGAGTATCTCGTCGGGTTTGTACCCGAAGCGCGCTGCATGCTCGCTTATCTGCTCGCGGATGGCTTGTATGGAGTACTCGTCGAGGTCGTTCGTCATGTAGATCTTGACGTCCTGCATCCCGTCGGCCTGCATCATCCGGTAGCCTTCCATGGCTAGGTACGCCAAGTCGCCGCCGTCGAGGCGTATACCCATCGTACCGCCGGCTCTGCGTATTTCGTCGATATGCGCCTTGAACGCCCTGATAGCGTTCGGGATGCCGGACGACAGTGTGTCGACGGTGTCTACGAGAAGGACGGGGCGGCTGGGGTTGCACTCCAACCATTTGTCGAACGCCTCGTATTCGTCGCCGAAGCTCTGGATCCACTCATGGCCCATGGTGCCGACGGTGGGTATGTCGAACCACGACCTCATCTCGGAGTTGCTGCTGACCGAAGCGCCGGCGAGGTACGCATAAAGGCTTGTCCTGCAGGCGTCCTGCGCCCTGCGGCGCGCGAATTCCATGACGGAGCCGACTTCTGTGGCGTTGACGACTCTACTCCACTTCGTCATGGCGAGACTCGGGTAATTAACGCACTCGAGGAGCATGCCTTCGGCCAGCCGGACGTCGAGGAGCGAACCCTCCAAGACAACCGCAGGCTCCCCCGCGAACATGAGCGAGCCCTCGGACAAGGCGCTCACGGTCACATTGACCGTCCTTTTCACCAATAGGTGCTTGATGAAGTCTTCGCGGTAGCCTTGTCCATGCAGGATGTCGCCCACATCGAGGGAGAACCTGTACTCTGCCAGCATGCGGTGGAACTCGGTGATGCCACCCATGATGGCGTAGGATCCCTCGAATGGTGCTTTGCGGATGAAGTAGGTCTTCGATGCGGTCAAGTTGTTACGATTCAACAAGAAGTCCGACTGCGCCATGCGGGGATAGTAATCGTCCCAAGGACAAAGGCTCTTACGGGCCATCGCGCAGAGGCCCTGGTACAGGCTCTTTTTGTTGTGCATTTTACGTTTCTCCTGTTGGCCTTGGTTACTTCAGCAGAAACACCTCTCTGGCGCAATCGATCAAGTCGATGTCCGCCTCCGCCGCCCTCGCCGCCGCCCACGCCTCCCGCTCCGCCCTC
>Ga0315274_10015442_pt1 | contig 10817 bp, 7 predicted proteins | sample YL17G02_20_MG_FD_203700 | JGI IMG/M metagenome (GOLD analysis project Ga0315274, IMG submission 203700) | Sediment microbial communities from Yellowstone Lake, YNP, Wyoming, USA - YL17G02_20 | ecosystem: Environmental > Aquatic > Freshwater > Lake > Sediment | place: USA: Wyoming | collected...
CACGAAGGCATCAAGGAAGCGCACCGGGTTGTCAGCGGATACATAATCCTCAATGGCTTCTGGAAACAGGATAATTTGTTCTCGAGCAACACCTGTAATGTGGTTCATCAGCGTAGCACAGGAAAGTAAGACACTTTGACTATTGCTCTATTAGACGTACCGCCCAACAAAAAGTCTCAGGGTTTTTACACAAACTCCATTCCCTCGGGCTGTGCATAAGGTACGTCGCAGTGCTGCGAGGGATTTTTCTTTTTTGGGCCGGTAGTGTGGATTTGTGTCTCACATCTTCGACCAATTACACACCAGCCTGATCGTGCTTTTGGGACGTTGACTTTGTCTCAATAGACCGTTACCATCCCGCCAAGCACTGTACTTTCCTTGGAGCAAGGTCTTACAGCCTTGATAGAAATGATTGCTACGTTTGTGGGCCACGGCCCGATCCGTTCACTACAATCGAGAACCAATATCACCGACGTAATGCGCCACCCACCCAAATTCGGAGAATGCCAGCAACATGACTGCTATCGTTTCTCTTAGGGCTGTCGTACAGGAGATGGATGTGCATGGCGATCAGCACCATGCCTATCTTAACAAACGCACAGGTGAGCTCGTCACTATCGGCGATGAAGAAATCGACATCATCGATAGCGGAGACAACATTGAGGACTATCCTGAATGGCAACAAGAGGCTATCCGTAAGACACAGGAAGTGCTGGCCTCCGAGGAATACCTGCCTCTACCGAGCAAGTTTGACATCCACGAATACGCCATTATGGAACGGTTTTCCCGTTCTCGCGATGATCGCGAGTTGCGTGAGAGACTTCTCTATTGCATCCAGGGATTTGGAGCCTTTCGTCTTTTCAAGGATGCAATTCGTGATTTTGGAATTGTCGATGATTGGTATCTCTTTCGTCAGGTTGCACTGGAAGAAATCGCAATCGAATGGCTTGATGCCAGCGGTATTCCGTACACCTCGGATGACAAGTCGAAGCAGCCTACGCAGGAGTGAATCTTGAAGACGAGGCCGAGAATGTGCGGTGGCCAAAAGCGTCAGCCTTGTAGAATCCCACAAACTTGACAATTGAGCTATTGAAGGTTATATTACAGTGTAATACAACCCGGAGGTGAGACAGTATGAGACAGAGCAAAGTGGTGACCGTTTCGATTCCGCCACGTTTACTGCGCAAAGCGGAAAGGTTAGCCCAGAAGGAACAACGGACGAAAAGTGAGGTCGTTCGCGATGCACTTCGATTGTATCTGAATCTGCAAAGCGATAAAGGATTTCGCCTTGCTGTGCGGCAGCGCGCACGAGCACTCCAGATACAGAGCGAAGATGATGTTGAGCGGATCGTTGACGAAGTTCGCAAGTAACTTCGATGCGTATCACGCTTGATACGAATGTTCTGATCTCCTCGTTGATCGTGGCCGGCGGATCGGCCGATCAAGTGATGCGGTTCGTGCGAGACGGTGAGGTGGAGATGGTCCTCTCCCAATTCATACTGGACGAGCTCGCGCGCGTTTTGACACAGAAATTTGAACTTCCGACAAAGGCTGTCCAGAAGGCGGTCCAACGCTTTCAGCGGCTCGCCACGATTGTCCAACCCACGATTACCATTGATATCATCAAGGAGAAGGAAGACGACAACCGCATCCTTGAGTGCGCTGTTGCTGGGAAGGTGGATTATCTGGTCACGGGCGACAAGAGGCATATCCTCCCCTTACGTTCAATCCAGGGGATTCCTATTGTCGCCGTGTCGGAGTTTCTCCAGAAGTACAAATACCGCACATAGTATCCGGCAGGCACTCGCCGGCTCTACTGGTCTCGAACCAGCTCCAACTCAAAGCCGCGATTCAAGGTTGCAACTGCCGTAACTAGCGGGCCCCCGCTACTCTAGAGGCCGAATCTGAAAAGATTTGGCCTCTTTTTTTTGTTTCTTGTAGCGGGGTAGAACCTGTCCAAGCCTCGAAAGCCTGTCCCAATCTTGTCTGAACTCCGCGTTTCCTTCCTTCTCGCATCTCAGAAAGACATCGCACCTGCTTCTCTTCATGTCAACCATCAGAGACAAATACTTTCGCGTGCGGGCCCTTGATGCCGCCGTGGCGGTAGGGTCTTTACGCGAGTTCTATGAGTGAATCCAAATCTACAAAACAAGGTTGAGGCTTATGCCTTTTAAACATAAGGTCTACAACGTCTAAAGAAGAATCCTCATCGACGAAGACCCCGAAGAAGTCTCGGGGCAGGACCCGATCAAAAAGCGATCGGGGTGAATCGGTGAGCCTGCCCGACTGAATGACTCAGTCAGGCAGGCGGGGATTCTTCATTTTAGGCCGAAACTCTTCAATCATATCCTATCTTTTCCCTAGAGACCACACTCAAGAACTCTGCGATTTGCCTTTCAGGTTGAACTGCGGTAGCTTTGTGCTGCACAATCTCCACATTCATCTGGACAAAAGGAACCCGAAATTGGCTGCGAGACTCTTTTCGCCTCTCACTCTCAAGAATCTGGAGTTCCGGAATCGGATCTTCGTGTCGCCGATGTGCCAGTATTCGTGTACAGACGGTATGCCGGCTGATTGGCATCTGGTACACCTGGGGAGCAGAGCTGTCGGCGGGGCAGGATTGGTGATCGTTGAAGCCACAGCCGTCTCGCCGGAAGGACGTATCTCACCGGGCGACATCGGCCTCTGGAACGACAGCCAGGCGCAGGCTTTCCGGAGTTTGACATCGTTCATCAATGGGCAGGGTGCAGTACCAGGGATTCAACTTGCTCACGCAGGGCGCAAAGCCTCGACGGCTGCGCCCTGGAAAGGTGGCGGCCCTTTGAGACCCAGCGACGGCGGCTGGCAAACGGTTGCCCCAAGTGCGATCGCTTTTGCCGAGGATTATCCAGCACCGCGAGAACTCTCTCAAAAGGAAATCGACGAGCTCGTTGCACGATTTGCAGAGGCAGCACGACGAGCGCTCACGGCTGGCTTCAAGGTAATCGAACTTCACATGGCACATGGCTACCTGATGCACGAGTTTCTTTCGCCGCTCTCAAACCATCGGCAGGATGAGTTCGGCGAGGGGCTTGAAGGACGCGCAAGATTTCCGCTCCGGGTTGCTGAGGCCGTTCGCAAGGCTTGGCCAGCGACCCTTCCGGTGTTCGTTCGGATATCGGCAACGGACTGGGTCGAAGGCGGCTGGGAGCTGAACCAATCAATAACGTTAGCCCGATGGCTGCGGGAGATCGGCGTCGACCTCATCGATTGCTCGAGCGGGGGTCTCGTCCCGCATGCGAAGGTCCCTCTTGCGCCTGGATATCAAGTGCCATTTGCTGCGGCTATCCGTCGAGAGGTGGGAGTAGCCACGGGAGCAGTGGGATTGATCACGGAAGCACAACAGGCCGAGGATATCCTCGTGCGTGGTGATGCTGATGCGATTATTCTTGCAAGGGCGATGCTGCGAGATCCCTACTGGCCACTCCACGCTGCACAGGCGCTCTCTGTCGATGTCCCTTGGCCTGTTCAGTACCTGCGGGCAAAACCCTAAGGAAGAACCCCCATCGACAAACAGGTGAGGAGACACTTTCATGAAAACACGTTGCCTCTTTTTTAACAATTCTCTGTGTATTGGTCACCCCCTTCGTTCTCTTACAGGCTGCTGGAGTTCTCAGCCCCAAGGGGGATTGGATTGCCTACACAGTCGCCGTTCCGCAAGAAGCGACAGACAGGGCAGGACCGGCATATGACGAGCTCTATTCACCTCAACTCGTACAAAGGAAATCCGGCCATTCATCAGCACTGCCCGTTTCGCTCTCGTGAGGGCTCGCCGAGTCTAGTTTGTCTGAATGTCCGGGATCCTTTCGGGGTATGGCTTGGATTTCCCTTTGCTGGTTTATGCCACATGTTTTCTCTCGTCGTGAAAGGAGATTAACTCTTATGAATAGGCGGCACGCGATTTTGATATTTCTGACTGTGCTGGCTTTGCCCAAGTTTGCACAGAGTCAATCTGCTTCCGCAGTTGATCCGAAGATAGAGGTCGATAGAATTTTTGCACGATGGAATTCCTCGGAGACACCAGGTTGTGCCGTTGCGGTTTCTCGGAACGGTCAAGTTGTTCTATCCCGCGCCTATGGCATGGCGGACCTTGAGCACGGGATCCCAAACTCGCCGAAGACGGTTTTCGAAGCGGGTTCGGTCTCCAAGCAGTTCACTGCAGCGGCAATAGTCCAACTTGCACAGCAAACGAAGCTTGGACTCGATGATGACGTGCGGAAGTACATCCCCGAGATACCTGACTATGGATCCACGATCACGCTTCGGCATCTCATGAATCACACCAGCGGTTTGCGTGACTGGGGGGCAATTGTAGATGTAGCCGGTTGGCCGCGCGGTACCCGTCTCCATACACAGGCCCATGTTCTCGATGTGGTCAGCCGACAAAAGTCTCTCAACTTCCCACCCGGATCTGAATATTCATACAGCAACACGGGTTATAATCTCTTGGCCATGATTGTGGAGCGCGTGAGTGGAGAGTCATTGGCCAACTTCACGAAAAGGAATATCTTCGATCCGCTTGGTATGAAGCACACGGGCTGGCGTGACGACTTTACTCGGATCGTGCGGGGGCGTGCTATCGCATATTCCCGCAAAGAAGACAAATACTATATGAATATGCCTTTTGAGAACGTCTATGGAAACGGCGGGCTCCTCACCACCGTCGGCGATCTGCTCCTCTGGAACGAGAACTTCATCCATGGTAAGGTTGGTGGGCTCTCGCTTGTGGAAGAACTCCAGCGGACGGGAGTGCTCACGAGTGGACAGAAGATAAGCTACGCCAAAGGTCTCCGCATAACGATGTACGAAGATGTTCCGGAAGTAAGCCACAGCGGGTCGACGGCGGGCTATCGAGCTTTTCTGGTACGATACCCCAAGCAGCATCTCTCCGTCGCCTTGCTCTGTAATCTGGCCGCTATGAACCCAGATTCGCTTGCACACCAAACAGCCGATATCTTCCTGCGCGACTATATAAGTGAGAAGAAACCGGAAGTGATTTCACTCCCGCTCAATACTCTGAAAGCAAAGGCAGGGCTCTATCGCAATACTCGCCTTGACACACCGCTTCGGTTGTCAGTCCGCGATGGTAAGCTCTATATGGGGAGGAGCGAGCTCGTTCCACTCTCGGATACGCTTTTCCTGGTCGGAAGCGGGCCTAGTCGGATAATATTCGATGCGCAGGAGCGAGGTAGGCGCGTTTCATTTCACTTCGCTACCACTGAAGACACGACCCAATTTGAACCGGCCCAGGAAGTGTCTCCGACTGTGGCTCAATTAAGAGAATTTGAAGGGCTCTACCACAGTGATGAAGTGGAGGTGACGTGTTCTGTTCTTGTGCAAGACGGAAAGCTCTCTCTACGTCGCAGGCCAGATACAGTCCGTCCTCTCACACCCGCTTATAACGATGCTTTCGTTGCGCCCAGCGTAAGGACTGCTTTCGGAGAATCGGGCGAATGGGTGGTCCGTTTCAGACGGGACAAGGATGGGCAGGTAGTGACTTTGAGCATTGCATTGCCAAGGGCCAACGATCTTCGTTTTGTGCGACTGACACGATAGAGTGCGAATTCGCCGAGACACTATGATGTGAACACTCTGTTTCATAGAACTGCAAGGCAATGGCCGCCGCTTTCCTTGGCTTTTTGCCAGATTCTCATGACTATCGTAAAGCCTCTACGACCGCATCTCGCTATATGCCGTCGCCATCAAGTACAGATCTGTTGTCGGTAACCTCACACAATCTCATCTTAATCTGAATCAACAGAGGAGAAGGACAAGTCACCCGGGAAAATCGCAGCACACACCGGCGACCAGGACCTGTGTTTAAGGTGTAGGATAGGGAAGAAGGGAAGGAAGGTGTGGCGGGCGGTCCACAAGGAGAAGCTCCTCGTTGACATATCACGACTCAGCAATTGGACTCTCACCCTGCAATTCTCAACTGGGTCGAAAAACTGGCGATAACAATTCCTATCTTCCTGTACGTGAGAGAGCCTGCGGAGTGATGTGAGCAGTCGGTACTGTCCCATTTTCCTTGGCTGTCACGGTCCACACCGTGACAGCATCTGGGATTTCGTGGCTACGGTCACGAAATGGTTCGTGACCGCCCCAGTGAAATTCATATTAGGACACTTCTGAGCAGTCCATATGGTTGACTCTCAGTTGGCAGTTTCTTAACTTCTTTATCCGCGGTGTCAGGTCCCTCGTCTGACGTCGGTCTCCATGGGAGCACAGTGCGAACGCAATGGACCTGTCGTTACGTTCTGTGCAGCAGTCAAAAGAAGGAGTAGCCGAGACCTATCCTGAGCGGCACGAATTGGCACAAGGTCGTCACAGATTCTGATAAGCCTATCAATCAACTAACTAACTACCATTCCCTCACAATATTTAACCGAAAGGAGAATTGCCGTGAGAACAAGAGTACTATTTCGGCGCTTCCTTTGGTTGATGCCGTGCATCATCTCTACCACCCTCTTCGCTCAAAGCGGCGGGTGGCAGGAAGTCAAGGCTAGCGCCGGTACGGAGTTCAGGGAACCTCAGGAGCAAGCAACAACTGTGCGTGGCAAGGTCACAGACAGCAAAACGGGCGAAGGGCTACCTGGGGCGAACGTCTATATCAGGGCACTGGGCATGGGAGTGTCAGCAGATGCAACAGGAGCCTATAGCTTCATCGTTCCCGAGGAGAAGGCAAAGGGAGCACGGGCCATCCTGGCCGCGAAAGTAGTTGGATACAAGGAAAAGAGTGAAAGAATCACGCTGAGACCCGGTGTCGTCACCGTTGACTTTTCCCTTGACGAAGACGTTTTCCAGGTCGAAGAAGTTGTCGTAACAGGTATTGCTTCCAAAACTGCCAAGTCAGTGGCACAAGTTGCCGCCAGCCGCATCCAAGTCGCCGACGTAACAAAGTTTCAGAATTTCCAGGGTCTTACGCAGTTGGTATCTGGAAAGATAGCCGGCGTAACTGTCGGCCAGTCCTCCGGAAATGTGGGAACCGGAATGAACTTCTTCGTTCGTGGCGGCGGCGGTATAAACGGCACTGCTCAGCCGATTATCTATGTCGACGGTGTGAGAGTGGAGAACTTCAACTATACCTCGTTCTTTACGGGAGGGCAAAGGACGAATTCTCTTGCCGGTCTCAACCCCAACGACATAGAGAATATTGAAATATTGAAGGGACCTGCCGCTGCTTCAACATATGGTACAAATGCCTCGAACGGTGTGGTATTGATAACGACAAAATCCGGGAAACTTCTTGGTCCGGGAAAAGGTTACACCGTCAATTATCAATACAACTTTGGAATGAACACGTCAAGGTTCGACTTTCCATCTGATTTCCTCAATGCAGATACAATGAACGGCATCTTGAATACTAATGGTATGATTAGGGAACACAGTGTTAGCGTCACGGGAGGTGCCAATGTGCTAAGGTACTTCGCTTCCTACAGTAACCGCTATGATGCGGGACTCATACCGGCCCAGAACTACATTGACAGAAACTCATTGAAAGCAAGCTTTGATGCGATTCCTTCCGATCAGTTCAGTCTGAAGTTCAATACTTCATACACTTGGTACAGGCTCAGTCGTCCTTTCGGCGATGATGCCGTTTACGGATACGGCCTGAATGCGCTGTGCTACTACCCTGCGTTCGCCAACTGCTCGAGAGAAGCGCTTGCAAAGCTGAATGATATCTCCAATCAGAACGCGCTTGTTAGTTCAGCTTCCGTGACCTGGAGGCCTTTGACCAATCTGGAGCTGAATGCCGGCGGAGGCGTTCAGTACTCGCTGTACGACGAGACTGTACTCTATCCTTACGGCTATAAATATGCCACCACGACGGGGACGAAACAGATGGAGAAACGAGAATCGCTTCAGAAGACGTACGATCTCAACGCTCGCTACTCTTTCAAAGACGTGTTGATGGACAGGTTGGAGTTCAGCACAGTCGTCGGAACCCAGATCGTTGATAGAAAAACCACATGGTTTGCAATAGAGGTTCGGAACTTTGGCAACGAGGTGATGGATATTATCGGTTCAGCGACGGACGTTCTTGCGAAGCGGGACTCTCGCACAAGCAGAAGAGAGGCTGGGATTTACGCAGACGTGCCATTTTCTTACGATGATAGGTATTTTTGGACAATCGGGGTGAGAAAAGACTACTCGAGTGCTATTGGCGCTAAAAGTCCAGCGATTACGTACCCGCACGCCAGTGCTGCCGTTCGTCTGGATAAGTTCGGTATCCTGCCGCCCGAAATAGGTTTGTTGAAGCTCCGGGCCAGCTACGGCGAATCCGGTCAATTGCCAAACGTTGACGATGGAGTGCCGTTGACATATGGGAGCTATCCAGGGGGGTCAGGTCTGAACGGTCTCAGCTTCAGCGGACTCGGCAATCCCGAAATTGAGCCGGAAAGAATCAAAGAATATGAGGTAGGACTTGATGTGGAGTTCCTGAAGATGTTCTCTTTGGAGTTCACCTTCTATCTGCAGACGGCCACAAAGTCAATCGTCAATGCTACCTATGCTCCTTCGACGGGATTGGGTGACTATACGTTCCCGTACAACATAGGTTCCGTAGAAAACAAAGGACTCGAAGCGTTACTGCAGGTCAATCCGATACGAACCGCCAACTATGACCTTTCATTGTCGTTCATCTGGAACTACCAGAAGAACGAGGTCAAGTCTCTAGGTTTCATAGAACTACTCAATATGGGGAGAATGAGTGTGATGAAACCGGGACTACCCAAGTGGGAGTTTTATGAATATATGGTACGTGGAGCCACATTCAATGCAGACGGCACATACAAGGGCGTGTATGTTGATTCCTCAATTGGTATTACTGGGAAAATGGGGCCGCAAATGGTACCTCTTGGAAATCCGTTCCCAGATCACAGCGGGTCCATTACCCTGAACTTCCGTTTCCTTAAGAACTTCAACTTCTACGCCATGGGTGAATGGGGCCTCAACAACGTGGTCTTTAGTTACTCAATCCGAAGATCGTGCCTTGCCAGATCGTGGGCACCCTATTTAGTGCTTGAGGCGCAACTCGGCAAAATACCAACTGGTTCTATGCGTCCTGTCCAGGAGGGTATTCAGCCACTTACGCCTGGCACCCCTGAATACATCAATGCGGCAAATGAGTTCGCACAGTTGAATCCGAGCTACTATGGGGCCTTTGTCTATGACGCTGACTTTTTCTACTTCCGTGAGGCAAGCCTGAGTTATGATTTCACCGACCTCTTATCAGACTTCATTCCAAGGAGCTATATCAGTGGAATGCAGGCTGGCATATCGGTGAGGAATGTTGCGAAATGGACAAAGTACCCGCTGGATCCAGAGGCGAACTATAGGTCTACCATAGAGAACACGGGAACCGAGTGGGCTACGCTTCCGCAGCCCAGAACCTACAACTTCTGGATCAAGTTGGCTTTCTAAACCCGGGGAACAAACTATGAAAACGAATATCGGAATACTCCTCAGCGTCCTCGCCCTTCTGAGCTTGTTTGCCTGCGAAGACTATGTTTCCAACATAGAACCGTATAACGACAGGCTCGTGAGCGAAGCGCTTAACACCGAGACAAGCGTCCCCGCGCTCATAGTGGGCATAGACAATCAAGTAGCTTGGACGGTAGACGATTTGTTCATGGGCGCCGACGGTCTGTCTGATCAACTCATCTTTGATACGCGAAATCCAATGTCAACCTATCCTGGCTATCAGATGCTAGATGCTGGTGATCCGCTAGACTACAGAGATGAGAATGCGCAACCATTTGACAATTCGCATGAGTTGCGAGTCCTGGCCGATACGCTTCTTTATAGAGTCCTTAACAACATTGCACTTACACGTGCAACTCTCAAAGACAGCGCTTTATTTTGTGGTTACTTCAACAGTGCATACGCTCACTACTTGATCGCCACGTACTATGGCAGAGGCCCGACGGAGGGTGGCTCGCCGATCAACCTTGGTCGTTTTGTACCATCTGCGAGGCTCTATCAGACTGCTCTCGATAGATGGAACGAGTCGCTGAAGTACACCACCAATGCCTATCGGATACGGCTTGTGAATTCTCTTATGGCAAGGTTGTATCTTTTCATCGGGAATCACACCAATGCCGCAGCATGTGCTGCCAAGGGACTTGTAAGTCCGGATGCGCCTTGGCTCGCCAAGTACGACCTTGTAAACGACAATGAGTATAGGGGTGGGGCAGGCGAGTTACGAGACCAGCTGATGGTTGACCCGCGCTTCAACGCCTATGTTGCAGCTGATTCGACTGAGGCTGCAAGAATAAAGATCAAGAAGAAGACAGGTACCGGCGGTTGGGTATTCTATAGTGAGATAAAATATGTGCAAACGGGAACTACCGTTACTCCGATAGAATTGATGGACTGGCAAGAGAACAACCTGATGAGAGCAGAACTGGCAGTGCGCGGTTTGTCGAGCGACAATGCGTTGACCTTGATAAATCAAGTGAGAACTTCACAGGGGGTCTCTGCACTGCCGACTGGCACAGTCATCACTCTTTCTGATCCGAAGACGTCAACGAAGTATAGCATCTTCGAGGAGAGAGACAAGGCACTGTTCATTAGGGGACTCAGACTGCCTGATCAACGGAGGTTTAACAAATGGCACTTGGCGCCGGGTACTTGGCAGTATATGCCAATTTCTCTGGCGGAGAAGCAGCGTAATCCATACTGGGGCACGGAATAGGCCTATTCTCGGCTCAGTATCTGTCAAGAAACCGCCCCGGTGTTGCCCGTCGGGGCGGCTTCATTTCTTGAAGGAGCGCAAC
>Ga0315274_10015443_pt1 | contig 10817 bp, 9 predicted proteins | sample YL17G02_20_MG_FD_203700 | JGI IMG/M metagenome (GOLD analysis project Ga0315274, IMG submission 203700) | Sediment microbial communities from Yellowstone Lake, YNP, Wyoming, USA - YL17G02_20 | ecosystem: Environmental > Aquatic > Freshwater > Lake > Sediment | place: USA: Wyoming | collected...
TGCCGGTGCTGTAGTTGTTCCCGTACTGGACGCCGATCACGTTCCCTGATATCTCGTTCGCTGCGGATGCCTGGAGAACGGAGTATAATACAACAACTGCCAGCGCTGCGGAAAACAGAATAGCCCCCTTTCTCGCAAGCGCGGTCATCGTCATCTTCTGGCCTCCTTTGGGATGTATACGTTGGACTTGCCTATCTTAACTAGCCTGAGCATGTCCCTCTCCCTCATCGATTCGAGATAGCCTGCAAGAAAATCCCTCCTCGATCCCAGCTTCCTCGCAAGCTCAGAAACAGACTGTGGTTCTTTCTTCAGCGTGGAGAGTATCCTGTATTCCATCTGCTGAGGAGAATCACCCATGTATGAAATTTGGCAGAGGCGGTATATAAATGTTTCTATATTATATTACACATAAAAATTATGAAGTAAACTACCTGGTTTATAATAAAGTCACAAAATGAAAATCAAATTATATACCATTTGATAAATAATATAGATTTTATAAATAAACCATAAAGTATCAAATTGGTTTTAATATTGTTTCTATATAGAAACTAATGCCTTCCCTGATGTGCAGGGGCAATACTCGGCTATCTTAGCGTAAGATATCCAAAGCTTGATGGCTACTTCACGCTAAAGGTATCGCTCGATTATCTTGATATTCCAAATTCTTTGAGAAAGAATGAATTGCAGTCAGGAGAAGGATTCAAAGATCAGGTATTCTGGGTTACAATAGGACCGGAAAAGCGGATTTTTAAATCGCAATCCTTATATATCATTTCTTCCAATACGTGAATAAATTATAGAATAAATTACATATAATACGTATATAACAATAATATAATACATATCATATTCAGAGTTTAAGGAATTCAGGGTGGTTTGATGAGATTGGGAACATTCGCTTTGTCTGGAGTTGTGTTAGGAATTATGTTCATAGCGCTTGCCGTGCAGGCGGTTCATGCGCAGACCGCGGCCACGTCGCTTGACCTTGTGCTGTCATCGCAGAGCCCTTACCCGGTCGAGCCGGGCAGCGTGGTCAATGTAGAGGTGATGCTTCAGAACAGCGGGCTGAAGGATGCGGATAACGTCGTCCTCATAATAGAGCCGAATGATCCATTCACCCTGCTTGCAGGCGAGACGGCGACAAAGAGATTCAACACGATCGGCGCTTCAAACAACGTGAAGATCACCTACAAGCTTCAGGTGAGCAACAAGGCCGTTTCGAATGATTACGACCTCACATTCAGGTATTACACCGGGGGAGACACCGGGGTTACGGTGCTCAAGGAGATCCCCATAAACGTGCGCGGAAACCCGAAGCTCATACTGAGAAAGATGGAGACGGTTCCCAAGGAAGTCGAGCCCGGTGAGGCTTTTGATGTGAAGGCTACCATAGAAAACGTGGGGACAGGGAACGCATACTACATGCAGTCCACCCTCAATTCAACAACCACTTATATAGTCCCGGTTCTTTCAGGAGGGATGTTCTACATCGGAGAACTCCACCCCGGAGAATCGAAGGAGGCCACGTTCAGGCTTACCGTGGATACGGCCGCCGAATACAAGACGTATTCAGGGGCGCTGGCGATTTCTTACATGGACGACACGAACGCCATGGGCTCGGCGCAGTTCTCCCTGGGGATCCCCATAACGGGCGTTCCGGAGATCGAGATACTCAGCACGAGCATGGATAACTCGAACTTCAAGGTTGACATAGAGAACATAGGAAGCGGCTCTGCAAAGGCGCTGAAGACAATGCTTGTCCAGGACGGCGAGATAAAGGACGTCTCCGTCACCAACGAGCTGGAGCCGTCGAAGCACAAGACGCTGAGCTTCACCGGTTTCAATTATGGCCAGGCAATAATAAACATAACTTACCTCGACCAGATAAACAACCCGCACAACGTTGTGATGCCGGTCTCGATAAAGAAGGCCGCTTCGCAGGAGCAGAACAGCGGTAACTCTTCTGCAATGTTCATTCCCGTTCTGGTCATAGCAGTCGTGCTGGAGACCTTCTACATATGGAGAATCAGGAAGAAGATTGCCAAAAAGTAGTTGCGTTCCGGGAGATATTTATGAAGGTTTTGTTCAGGCTTAAGGACGTATGGAAAGTATACGACATGAAGGGCACCGGGGTTGAAACCAATGCCCTGCGCGGCGTGAGCGTCGAGGTGAACAAAGGAGAATACTTGGCCATCGTCGGCCCGAGCGGTTCCGGGAAATCTACTATGATGCACGTGATGGGCTGCCTCGACACGCCCAACAAAGGCCAGGTTTTTGTTGACGAGAAGGAGATATCCACCCTCAGCGAGGATGAACTTGCAAAGATAAGAAGGGAGAAGATAGGATTCGTTTTCCAGGCCTACAACTTGATATCAGGCCTGACTGCCGTAGAGAACGTCGCGCTTCCCATGAGGCTCGACGGTAAAGGGAAGAAAGAGGCAAATGAGAGGGCAGTGAAGCTCCTCCAGCGCGTCGGTCTTGGCCAAAGGCTGAACCACAAGCCGAACGAGATGAGCGGCGGCGAGCAGCAGCGCGTGGCTATAGCACGAGCACTGATAAACAATCCGGAGGCCATACTCGGTGACGAGCCGACCGGAAACCTGGACACGCGCTCCGGGGCGGAGATAATAGAGCTGCTTGAAGAGCTCCACGGGAAAGAAGGAAAGACCGTGGTTGTCGTCACACACGACACGCATCTGGCTGCCAGAGCTGACAGGGAGATACACATAAAGGACGGCGTCATAATCCACGACAGGAAAAAGCATGAAAGGCATTCTGGTTGATTTTACAGTTTAACCGCACTATCCGGACGGGAATGGATCGAATATGATCGAGCTGGCCATAAAGGACCTTAAGGAACACAGGGTAAGGACGCTTCTGACCGCTCTCGGAATATTCACCGCGATAGCAGCAATCGTTTCTCTCGGCTCCATCTCCGCCGGCGTGAATGAGATGATAACGTCGAGTACCAGCCTCATGGGTTCGAACACGATATTCGTCATGAAGAATTTCGATTTATCAGAGATGATGTCAGGGCCTCCGGGCTCCACGGTGCTGGAATCCATAAAGGAGGATGAGATAGATTCGCTGAGGAACATACAGGGCGTCAAGAGGGCGGTGCCGGTGATAAGCAAGATGGTTTCCGGGATGTTCGCGGAGGTCGACGGGATAAACATGGATGACAGGGATATCTTCGGCGCAAAAGACGTTCAGTTCGATGAGGGCGGCTGGCCCGACAACGAAGACAAGGGCGCGGCGATAGGATACTTCGTTGCCAAATCCATGAAGGTGGGTATCGGCGATTACATAAAGCTGAATGGCTACGACGTCGAGGTGATGGGGGTCCTGAAGGAAGGCAGCGGTTCATACGACATGGTGATAGCCATACCTTACGTCTATGCCGGGGAGATATACGATATGCCCGGGGAGGCAAACCAGGTATTGATAGAGCCCGAGGGGGCATCCCAGATAGATGACATAAAGAATACGATAATCGAGGAGCATGACACCCTCACTGTCTACACCGTAAAAGATGCCGTTTCCCGCGCGCAGGAATCCATGGCCACGCTTAACATAATGACTTACGGGATCGGATTCATCGCCTCCATCGTGGCCGCCATAGGCATAATAATAACGATGTACACCAGCGTGATGGAGAGGAGGAGGCAGATGGGGATAATGAAGGCCATAGGCGCCGAGAGAAGGGTTATATTGAAGCAGATACTCGAGGAGGGGATCATAGTTTCAGTTATAAGCAGCGCCGCGGCCGTCGCGATATCATACGTGATGGTGGACATCATGAACGCGGCGCTCTTCGGCGGGGCAAGGCTCGCCATAGTCACGCCCGCGCTTGCCGCAGGAGGCATCGCTTACGGGGTGATCATAACGATCATATTCAGCCTGTATCCCGCGTGGGTCGCGATAAACACGGACCCGATAGACGCGATAAGGAACGGATAGAAAAACCAAAAGGCAGACCCAACGTCTGCCAAAACATGATTACAAAATCATAATTTAATGGAATTTAAAAAAGTCTGACAAGTAGTGTGTTTCGTATGATGTGGGAAATGGTGATCAAGGAATTCGAGAGGCACAAGCTGAGGACGGTGCTTACGATGCTCGGCGTAGTGGTCGGCATATTCCTCGTCATAAGCGTCCAGTCTTTCTCCGAGGGAATAGTCTATTACGTGAACGACCAGATCTCCGTGACCGCAGGCCTGGTCACCGTCCACCAGAGCGGCATACCCGGATTCAGCATACAGCAGAGCGAGATAGACTACAGCCTGCTGGATGAGATAGAGTCCATGAACGGTGTCGACCGGGTGGCCGTGGTGAAATACAGGAGCTTCGACGGTGTCGGAATGGTCACCGGGATATCAGAGGGAAGCGATGAGATAATACGCGGGATCAACATAAAGCTGAAGGAAGGCCGCGAGACGGAATCCGGGGCCAAAGAGCTGGAGCTTGGGAGCAAACGTGCTGAAGACAACGGCTATTCCGTCGGGGACAAGATAAAGATAGACGGCGCCGATTTCGAGATAGTCGGAATCCTTGAGGAGACCGGCAGGGACCAGTACGACAACATGATCGCGATGAAGCTCTCCACGATGCAGGATTTCACGGGGGATTATGACAAGGTGACGCTTTTCATGATAAAGCCCAACACGCCGGAAGATGCAGACAGGATAGAGGCCGAGATAAACGACAACTATGACGAAATCTCTGCAGCAACGGACAAGAGCATTATGAAGTCGGTGGATTCAACGCTCTCCCAGCTGAACATGATGACCCTGGCCCTCGGCAGCATAGCCGCGGTGATTTCCGGGATAGTGATAATGAACGTGATGATAATGTCCGTGCGCGAGCGCAGGCGCCAGATAGGCACGATGAAGGCGATCGGAGCCACGGACAGGCAGGTAATCACACTCATTCTTCTTGAATCCATCACACTCTCGCTGGTCGGTGCTGCCGTCGGCACGCTGCTCAGCTTCTCCGGCGTCGCGTTCATCAACATGCTGCTTACCAGGCCCATCGCGATCATAACCCCGCGCCTTGTTTTGGTAGGGTTCTCCATCGCGCTCGTGATAGGCGTGATATCGGGAATAGCCCCGGCGCGCCAGGCCGCGAAGCTCGACCCGATCGTCGCGCTGAGGTACGAGTAAGCATACCGTACCGGGCGATACGAAGGCGAAGTAATGGGGAGTCGCGAGGGGTCTCAAATAAATTTATAAACCTATTAGTAGTAACATTTTATTATGGAACTTGAACATATTAGAAAAATTCAAGAAATCTACTACAGAAGCGAATTGTTACATATAGAGGTAATATGCAAAAATCCACGTAGTGAACTTGAGGTAAGATGTGGTTATTTTTTTGGATTAACAGAGCCATCTGAAGATCAAATGAAACCACCGCTTGTTACGGTTGCCTATACTTTAGATAGAAATTGGTGTCCAAAAGGAACAAAAGCTTATCCAATTAAAGATGTTAATTCAATCAAACTTTTAAGACCAGAACTTGTGCCTATTAGAGAAATAAAAAATAATGAAAGAATGGAAATAAGATATGGTGGAGGAGATGAGAGTTCTCTTATTACAGTGCCTGGATATTTCTTAAACTTTGTTGATTCTGAAATAGAAATTGCCCGCGCTTTGGATGAACACAGTGTACCAACAGAAAGGGAAAAATATCTCATTGAAAAAATATTTTCTACCAGGATTCTTAAACCTGTTGATTTGCAAGAAATTCTCAACAAGTGACAGCGATCCCCGAGGAGATTTCGTCTGCCAATCTTTCAGATTAATCCGCCAGCAATTTATTCCCCCGATACAAATCATACTCATGCATCCAAAACCAGCCCTGCGCAGGGAGATCAGCCTCTGGCAGGCGACGCTCGCGGGCGTCGGCATAATCCTCGGTGCGGGGATATACGTTCTCGTAGGAAAGGCTGCTACCCTTTCAGGGAATGCCGTGTGGCTTTCATTCCTTATCTCAGCGCTGGTTTCCATCTTCACGGGGCTGAGCTATGCCGAGCTTAGCTCGGTCTTCCCGAAGGCCGGAGCAGAATACGTATACACGAAACACGCATTCGGCAGGAGGCTGGCATTCATAATAGGCTGGCTGCTCATCATATCCGGTTTCGTTTTTTCAGCCACGGTGTCTTTCGGGTTCGCAGGCTACTTCGAAAGGCTGTTCGGCGTACCTTATCTCCTGACTGCAGCCGTGCTGATAGCAGCCATGTCTTTCCTAGTATTCTATGGTATAAAGGAGTCCGTGTGGTTCGCCATAGTATCAACAATCATAGAGGTCTCCGGTCTTGTGATAATAATTGCCATCGGGATGCCATACCTGGGCAGCGTAAACTATTTCGAATTCCCGAGCCTTGCGGGCGTCTTCAGCGCAGCGGCACTGATATTCTTCGCCTACATAGGCTTCGAGCAGGTAACGAGGCTGTCAGAGGAGACTAAGAACCCGGAGAAAAACATACCGAGAGCCTTGCTGCTTTCCATCGCGATAACCACAATACTCTACATACTGGTCGCGCTTTCAGCGGTATCTGTGATAGACTGGCAGACGCTGGGGATGTCTAAAGCTCCGCTGGCGGACGTAGCATTGAAAGTCCTTGGCCCGGAGGCATCGACCATACTCTCTGTCATCGCGCTCTTCGCCACATCCAACACCGTGATGCTCATGCTCCTCGCGACATCGCGAATGATATACGGGATAGGAAGATCATTTTCGAGAAGCAATCCCATCTCGCGCATACATTCGAAACGCAGGACCCCATGGGTGGCGACGATAATCACAGGAGTCTGCACCATGGCATTCCTCTCGCTCGGAAGCATAGACGTCGTTGCGGGCGTGACAGATTTCCTCGTGTTCTTCACTTTCGTGATCATAAATGCAGCAGCGATAAAGATGAGATATGTTCTGGTCAGAAGGCCCATGGGACATTTCAGGATGCCTCTCAACATAGGGAGGTTCCCGGTGATTCCCGTCCTTGGAATCATATCCTGCCTGATGCTCATGGCATACGTGAATTTCGACATAATGCTTTATTCTGCGGGGATGATAATACTCGGTTTCATCATAGCAGAGATCCTTGAGAAGAAAGGTGTTAGAGCCGAGTTTGAATAAATCAGTTTCTTATCCCAGCACGAGCATCGTCAGCATTATCCCGATCCCCAGTGCGAAAAATACGAGCTGGAGGAGCGACTTCCTCAGCTCTACGGAATCCTTGTGGAGCTCCGGTATGAGGTCTGCCGAGGCGATGTAGATGAATCCGCCTGCGGCGAAAGGCAGGAGGAACATCCCCACGTTCTGCATGAAATATCCTGCCATTAGCGCAACAATGGTTCCTGCGACCGCTGTGAGCGCCGTAAGGAAGTTGAGCGCAAGAGCTTTCCTCCTGCTGAAGCCGCCGTGTAGAAGGACTCCAAAATCTCCTATCTCCTGGGGTATCTCGTGAAGAATCACTGCGACGGTCGTAGCCACCCCTACGGGTATGCTTACGATGTAGCTCCCCCCTATTATCAGCCCGTCTATGAAGTTGTGGACCGTGTCACCCACGAGGTTCATGTATGCGAAGGGGTGCGGATGGCTCTCGCTGGTAGGCACGTGGCAGTGGCGCCAGTGTATGAGCTTCTCCATGACGAAGAATACCATCATCCCTGCGAGTATGGATAGCGAGACCAAAATCCCGAATCCGTATTGCTTTATCGCCTCCGGCATTATGTGTATGAACGCATCGCCGAGCAGGGCGCCCGCGGAAAAGCTGACGAAGTAGAGAAGAGCCTTGCCAAGTCTTTCGCCCTTTATTGGAATCGTGAACACGCCTATGAGCGAGATAAGGCTGACTACAAAAACGCTGAGAAGGCTTATCCCCCACACCTCAAACATACAATATAGATGAATTTTTTGTATTTAAAAACCCAGAAATGCGCCCTGATATTTTTTAAGCTATTCCCCCTAATGTTTATTACGAATCGCGGAGGTAACAAAACGGCTATGTGGCCGGCTGCAGTGCTTCGCACTGAGGCAAATCGGTATAATGAGTGGCTCAAGCCACTGTGAATTGCGGATACCGGCATAAGTGGGTTCGACTCCCGCCCTCCGCTTATTCTTTTTTTCTTTGCAGAAAGAAATAGATTTTATCAGTACGCCTTCGCGAAATAAGCAGTGTGTTTTTCCGCCTTGCCGCAGACCGCGCATTTCCCCTTGTGGTCGGCTTCTTCCACTATTCTGATGGTCGCGCCGTTCTCTGACTTCACCTTTTCCTCGCACTCCTCTGATCCGCACCAGCCCGCCTTCACGAGCTTCCTGTCTTCGATCAGCTTCTTGAGCTCTGAGAAATCCTTTGCGGGCTTTATGCTCGAATCGAGGAACATCTTGGCTTTTCTGAACATGTCCTTCTGAATTTGTTCCAGAAGAGAACTAATCTTCATTTCAAGTCCGTGCCTGGGGACAGCCATCTTCTCCCCGGTGTCCCTCCTGACGAGCATGACCTGGCCCTTTTCCATATCCTTGGGTCCCAGCTCAAGCCTTATTGGTACGCCTTTCATCTCCCATTCGTTGAACTTCCATCCTGGGGAATATTCGTCCCTGTCATCTAGCTTGGTTTGAAACATGCGAAGCTCACTCTCTATCTTTTTGCATTCTGAAAGAACCACTTCCTTGCTATCGTTCTTGTAGATCGGGACTATGACCACTTTTATGGGCGCGATCCTCGGGGGAAGAATCAGGCCACGGTCATCGCCATGGGCCATGACGATTGATCCGATGAGCCTCGTGGAGATGCCCCATGACGTCTGCCAGGCATATTTCTCCTCCTCATCCTTGTCCTTGTACATGATGCCGAACACCTTTGCGAAGTGCTGGCCGAGATTATGCGAAGTCCCCATCTGGAGCGCTTTGCCGTCAGGCATGAAAGCCTCCAAAGCCACTGTATATATCGCCCCTGCAAACGTCTCGCTCTTCGACTTTTTTCCCATGAGAACGGGGACAGCGAGTTGCGTCTCCATCAGTTCGCGGTATTGTTCCGCGCGCAGCATGACCTCCTGCTCGACCTCGTGCTCAGTGGCGTGCACGGTGTGCCCCTCCTGCCATAGGAATTCTCTCGTTCGCAGGAAAAGCCGGGTGGCCTTGCACTCCCAGCGCACTATGTTGCACCACTGGTTGATTCTGAGCGGCAGATCGCGCCAGGAGCGGACCCACTTTGAATAAGTATCATATATTATGGTCTCAGAAGTCGGTCTTAACGCGTATCGCTCCTCATTCTTGTCTTTCCTCTCTACCCACGCCACCTCGGGTATGAAGCCCTTGAAGTGTTCTGCTTCCTTTTTGAAGAATGACTCGGGAATGAACATCGGGAAGTATGCGTTCTGCACGCCTGTCGCCTTTATCTTCGCGTCGAACCAGTGCACTATGTTCTCCCAGATCGCGTACGCATACGGCTTTATCACCATGCAGCCGCTTATGACGGAATAGTCTGCGAGACCTGCTTTCTGGACGACCTGGTTGTACCATTCGGAAAAATCATCGGCCTTCTTCACGGTAATGCCGACTAAGTCCTCTTTCTGCTCTCGCTTCTCCTGCTTCTTTTCCGGTTTGTGGGTCTCTGCATGTTTATGCTCGGCATGCTCGTGCCCATGAGTCTTGTCAGCCATATTAAACACATTATCGTTTAGGGTAAATAAGTTTTTATAGCGTTTGAGGACGTTCAGACTCCTGCAAAAAGCTTAAAAGCATCTATAATCTATATAAATACCGGGTTTCATAGATGATGTTATCTGTGCCCCTGCCTGCGCGAGCGGTTGGGGGGCTTAAGATGTGAACTTAAGACCAGGTCCTTTGCGCGAGTTAAGGCCTTTAAGTTCGAAGTAGGAGATCGCGAAATCCTATTGAAGTGCTACTAAGAGAGGTCAAAAAAGAAGCCAATTCTCAATTCTGGCTGATCCTGCCAGAGGTCACTGCTATCCGGATTTGACTAAACCATGCTAGTTATGGGTTAAACCATAGCGCAAAGCTCAGTAACACGTAGTTAACCTGCCCTTGGGCCCAGATAAATCTCGGGAAACTGAGGATGATGATGGATAGGCAACTATTGCTGGAATGCATTGTTGTCCAACCAAGGATGGGACTGCGGCTGATTAGCCTGTTGCCAGGGTAAAAACAGACATACAGTTTGATTAGGTTCAAGCTGTAAGTTGTTACATTCCTGACAAAGCGATAATCAGTACGGGCCTTGAGAGAGGAAGCCCGGAGATGGATTCTGAGACAAGAATCCAGGCCCTACGGGGCGCAGCAGGTGCGAAACTTTCCCAATGCGAGCAATCGTGAGGAAGAGACCTGGAGTGCTTTATCGATTTATTCGATGGAGCTTTTGTCGAGTTCAAAAAGCTCGGCGAATAAGGGGTGGGTAAGACGGGTGCCAGCCGCCGCGGTAATACCCGCGCCCCAAGTGGTGACCACGCTTATTGGGCTTAAAGCGTTCGTAGCCGGCCAAGTAAGTCCCTGGTGAAATCAGTTAGCAAACTAACTGGCTTGCTGGGGGTACTGCATGGCTTGGGACCGGGAGAGGTCGAGGGTACTGACGGGGTAGGGGTAAAATCCTATAATCCTGTTATGACCACCTGTGGCGAAGGCGCTCGACTAGAACGGATCCGACGGTGAGGGACGAAAGCTGGGGGAGCAAACCGGATTAGATACCCGGGTAGTCCCAGCTGTAAACGATACCCATTAGACATTGGAGATCTTACGTGGGTTTCCAGAGTCGTAGGAAAACCGTTAAATGGGTCGCCTGGGGAGTACGGTCG
>Ga0315274_10015447_pt1 | contig 10816 bp, 4 predicted proteins | sample YL17G02_20_MG_FD_203700 | JGI IMG/M metagenome (GOLD analysis project Ga0315274, IMG submission 203700) | Sediment microbial communities from Yellowstone Lake, YNP, Wyoming, USA - YL17G02_20 | ecosystem: Environmental > Aquatic > Freshwater > Lake > Sediment | place: USA: Wyoming | collected...
CCCTCGCCAGAGATCACAGTTGGAACAGTCGCGTCAAGGTCCACGCTTAGTCGTCGAACGCTGTCAGGATAGTCCAAGGCTAGAATGTAGGAGCCACCCACCAAGGTTGCGTTGAAGGCTGCAGTGGCGCCGTCAGCACTCACCGTTATGTTCTTCACGTCCTTCACCAGATCTTGGGCAACAACCAATCTGGCATGCCCCCATGTACCATTGAAGCCTGAGACGGAGAAGCTCAGGACCGAATCAGCATCGTTAAAATCCATTTCTGAGATGGACGAGTTCGATTCGACTGTGAACACGTATTGGCCCTTGTATGGTATGCTGCTCAGCGTGATGCTACTGTTGGAGAGGCTATGCGTGTCGTTTCCAGGCCACTCGACTCGGAGGATATAGTTACCTGTTGCCAATGGAGCCCAAGTCGCTAGGTAGTTCCCTGAACCGCCAGTCTTCACAGATGATATTAGTGCCCAGCTTGTCATATTGCTGTACGTGTAGTAGACGGATACCGTCTCGTCCCATATTGGGTTGTTGTGCTGATCCATCAGTGTGCCATTTACGGTAACTTCCAGTCCCGTTGATGAGGGGACTGTGGAGATCGAGATCCTGGATGAGGCCTTGGAGCAGCCCAGCGATAATAGTTGGCTTTCGGCTGAGAGTGTGGTGTGGCTGTCTAGCCAGCTTGCCTTGAGCTGGTACGAGCCTGTGGACGATGGTTTCCAGTCGAATGAGTATTTACTGTTCTGGTCCGTCATCAATACCGCTATGGTTGCCCAACCCGTGGAACCGCTTTTTCGTTGGAGGATTGTCACGTTTGACTGTGGCTTACTCGGGGTAATCGACCCGCTAACAGTCATGCTCTCACCATAGGTGATGGATGTTAACGACGCAGTGATGGAGATCGAGACTTTCTCTGATTGGCAGTTCAGCATCACTGTGCTGGTCTCGGCGGATAGGGTCGTCGAGTCCCCGGCCCAGCTTGCCTTCAGTTCATAGTTGGCATCATTGGTTGGGAACCATTCGTAGGTATATGCACTACTACTGTTCGTTAGGGTATCTGTCACGGTGCTCCAAGACTCAGAGACTCCTGCGACACGGAACCAGATCGTTACGGTGGACCCTGATTTCGCGGGTGCGAGGATTCCACTGATCCAGACGCCGAGGCTACGTGTTGTAGTGGTCCTCGAGAGAATGATTGAGAGCGAGCTTGTCTGCGGACTCGGCTCCGGATTAATGTATGTGCTGGCTGTTTTGACACAGTCCGCATGAAGCGTGGTGCTTCCAGCCCTGGCCTCTGCTAGTCCAATCGCGACCAAGCTAGTGCTGCCGAAGCTGCTTGTATCCTTACTAGTGGAAGAGCAGACGAGGTCTCCGTCAACCCACATCTCGGCATAGCCGTTCGATGGATGCTCCACCCAGTGGAGTTGGACGGAGTACCAGCGGTCAGACGAGGGGCTCGTGGCAGTAGCAGGCACGTCGACGTAGCCTGTTCCCTGTCTCAGTGTCAGCCACCATTTTACCGTACCGGCGTCTCTTCTCCAGCCAGCGTAAGTCACGTTGCTGCTTCCAGCCTTGAAGACAATGAAGTAAATGCGGTCACCATCAGCGGCTAAGCCGGATTCTGAGACGTAGAAGTAGCCTCGAGCATAGAGCTCGCTCGAAGATACTGCCTTCTGTGCGTAGGCGCTTTCGTATCCGCCGCCTCCATCTGAGGTGAATACGGCGCTGTAACTCCCATGGTGAGGACGAGCATCAGTGACAGTGGCAGTCTCGCCCTGAGTGGTGGTTACCCTTGTCCAGCTGGAGAAGCTACCTGACTCGTAGCCGTTCGTGAAAGCGCTTGTTGTTATGGCTGGAGCAGCCGTGTGTACGTTGATCTTAGCATCATCCATAGTGACCGAGAAGCCCGCTATTGCGAGTTCGTTCGCCGCCTTCTGGAGATAATTATGGTAGGATTGGTTGAGTCCCTGAGTGATAGGCGCGTAGTCAGGGTTGAGTGATGAGTACTTTGCATAGCCCTTGCTGATGGCGGTGGGTATGAGGATGTTCTTCGCCGACCAGTACTCCAGGGCCACGGGATCAGTGCTTGCGCCTAGTATGTTCGTATAGCTGGCGGCCTCGTATGACGTGGTTGGGCCGCAGCTGCCCGGTGGGTTGCTGGTGGGCTTCCCGTATTCTATTGGGTTAGCGTTGACCCAGATGGCGTCGAGGATGTTAAGCGTCGGGAATCGCGTCTCGGCCATCTCGGTCCCAGCCGCTCCATACCTCATGACGTCGTGCATGTTACTAAGGTCCTGTGATTGAACGCCCATGTAGTTCTTCATACATGCAGTCACGCCATAGTTGTAGTGGCTCTTGAGTATTGGGAAGTTGATGATCTTGAGTCTGGCCGAGTCGTAGCTGCTCGACGCCTCATACCATATTCCCTTCTTGAAACTGATGTAGGTACCGTACTTGGTCCTGAACTTGGGGTAGGAGACATTGAGCAGGGTTCTAGTGTTCATTGTCTTGTTGACGACGTATCCGTCGTTCAGGTCGCCTTCATCATATTCACCCACAATACTCGATCTCACCGTGTACCATGACCACGCCGAGACCTTCTGTGACCCAAACGAGTCGACGATATCTTGAAACGATTGAGAATGATCGTAGGAGTTGCTCTCAGCCAAGTTGAGGCCGCCAGTGCCCTGGCCGTTGTCTGCGACGACGATCTCGCCTGTGAAGCCGTCTGGATGGTTCAAGATCTTCTTGATGAGGCTCTTAACGAGGTCCGTGTTGGTTCCAGCCCTCTCAGGCCCCACGGCATTCACCTTGATGAGGACAACATCGTTCTTCGCGATCAGTCCATCGGTGTGGCTACCCGTCTTGTAGAAGTATACACTCTCGTTCTGCATTAGTGATAGAAGCGTCGAGAAGGCGGCGTCCATGTTACCACCCGTTCCCGAAGCGTTCTGAACGAAGAACAGGCTCGATGAGGCAGAGGCACTGACCACTGTTTGTGACCTCAAGTCGAGTGTAACCTGGCTGCTCTCGGCTGTCTGAACAGGAGCGGTCACTTGCATACCCGATGTGACTGAGCCCAAGGCAAGGATCAAAGATGCCAGGAGGAGAACAGTCTTGACTGGACGGCTCAGCGATAAACGAGGCAAGGCCCAGTGAAGACCTGTGAAACCCAGGGATGGCACTAGTGCCGTCAGGAACAGGACTTGCACGTTGGCGACGGCCGCTCTCTGACAGGGATAAGTTATCCTCGAAGGTTTCCTACCGGTTCTAGCAATAAGCCAGATGAGACTGATGGTTGCTAGAAGGCCCATTCCTAGAGTTGTCCTGCCCTTCTTTGATTCTCTGCAGGTGATGGAGCCCAGGCGCTCGTGAAGGTTCTTGATAAGCAACGTTGTTCTCATTACTGAGCCCACTGACGATTTAAGGAATTACACTGGCCGACCGACTGGATTTTCGCCATTCTTTCTTTGTCTCTTCCAGACCAGGCAAGCCTTAGACATTTCCCAAGACCACCGACTCTGCCAGTCTCTCTGCCTTCGCCATGCGCGCGCGCTGCCGGCTAGAGCTACTGACCCTCTTCCCCAGCTTCCTCGCACGAATGAACTTGACAGGCCGATCAAGGATCCAGCAATTACCAGGAGACCGGCAACCCCCAAAGTGTCGGACAATGTGCTGAATCCTGATGACCCCAAGCTTCCAATACCAGATATCTTGTTCGCAAGGTCGCTAACGCTTCCTCCATAGCCCCAAGGATTAACGGTCAGGTCGACATTGAGTCCCATGCCACTGGCCTTGTATTGCCACCAAGGCGAGAACAGGCAGATCAGACTTATCAATGAGCCCAAGATGGCCGACTTGTTGACCATTCAACCACCCTACTACTAATCTGCAGAGCCGAATGAAATAGCCGTATAATCCGCAATGTTGCCAGACGCAACCCGGAAGTTGCGTGTGGCGTTTCTCTAGTAGGGGTCGTCTCGTCTCGCATTCTTGGCGGAGGCTATGATGACCGAGATGTTGTCTGTTCCACCTCTGCTGTTCGCGAGAGCGATCAGTTCGTCGCAGGCCTTTTGAGGGTCAGGGTTTCTGAGTAGGATTCGCTTTATCTCTTCGTCCTCTACATGATTGGGTAGGCCGTCACAGCACAATAGTACAAAGTCGTCGGCGTTTATGAGGAGTGAGCTCACGTCGGCCTTGATCTCGCTATAGTAGCCAACCACCCTTGTGATCACGTTCTTCTGAGGGTGATTCTTTGCTTCCTCTGGAGTAATCCTTTTCTGATCAATGAGTTCCTGCACGTAGGAGTGATCTCGCGTGATTTGCCTTATCTCGTCCTTGTTGATTACGTAGATTCTTGAATCGCCTACGTGGGCTATGTGTAGTTGGTTGCTATCGATAACGGCTATGCTTATGGTTGTGCCCATTCCCTCGCAGTCAGCGTTCGTGGTGGCGTAGTTCAGTATCTCTGTGTTTGCTGCGTTGATTGCTTCAGTAAGTTCTGTATGGTAACTGTTCGGCTCTATCTTAGATGGGCTCATCAATGTCTTAATGATCCTGGTTGCGACAACTTGACCTGCTACTCTACTTGCTACCTCGCCCTTATTGTGACCTCCCATTCCATCTGCGATGAGGAGAAGGATTCTTTTTCTCGTCTGCGACTCGCTTAGACTGTTGATTTCAATGGAGAGGACGCTGTCCTCGTCAATACAGCGTGACTTTCCGACATCTGATGACAGCCCGATCCGAGTCAGATAGGTTCTTCCCCCGAGGCGACGAGTCAACATGTACTGTATCAGTCTTCCTCTTTTCATATTATCATATATGATCTTAGTTGTCTCTGTATGTGAAGGTCATGTAAGGTCCTCTTGTCTGATTGTAAACGACTGCTACTACATCGTTATCACGTAGTGGCTCCTTCACTCTTCCTTGCATTACTCTGTAAGTCTTCCCAGAATCTTTCGATATAGCTGTCTTATTTATGCTTTCTAAATCTTCTACCCAAGCTTTTCCAGTTTTATCGACAACTAACCTTACGTGGTGTTTTGATAAGTAGAATCTTGGATCATTCACTTTGATATCAGGTTGACCATACACAGCACAGTCGTTGCACTTTGGATGAGCTCGCCCGATTCCAAGCTCTCTCCTTATCTGGTGTTTGCTTCCCTGGAATATTATATGGGGTGCCCCAACTGGCCTAACGTGACCCTTGCTAATCATATTGTACATATCAGTGGCTGTCTGGAAGCGCCGTGAGGAGTCGGGATCCATGGCTGTCTTCACGATACGAGACATTTCTTGGCTGATGGATCGATTGACATCTCTCGGCGTCTTCAGTAGTCCTCCTGTCGAGGACATGTATTGTCGGGGTTCTTGGCCCGTTAGGATGAAGAACATGACTGCCCCAAGGGCGTAGATGTCGCTGCAAGGAGTCACGGTCCCGGTTGTGAACTGCTCCGGTGCCGACCAGCCGGGTTTTCCTATCTGGGTCGCACCGGGGGAGCCTGGAGTCAGCTGAAGCCAACCCTGTTTCGCTGCTCCCCAGTCGATGAGGATTGGTTGCTTGGAATCCTCAAGCATTATGTTTTGGGGACTGATGTCTCTGTGGATGATGTTGTATCCATGGACATATCTCAGCGCATCGAGGAGGTTCAATGCATAGTCCCTAGCACTTGGTTCTTCCAAGGGGTGGTGTCTATGTTTCTCTATGAGTGTAGGACCGTGTATCATCTCAATGACAAGATAGAAGACGCTTCCCTCGTCCTTCTCGTCCAAGTACCGAACTATGTTCTTGTGGCTGAGGCTCCTTAAGATCTCCGCCTCCACCTTGATCTTCTCGAGTCGGATGTCGTCCTTTCCGTCCCCCACCTTTCTTGGTATCTTAATGACGATACTCTCACCGGAGTCAGAGCTGCCGGTATGAAGGAGTGCCATGCCGCCTTGGGCTAGGACGGATTCTACTCTGTAGATGCCTTTCTTCCCATGTACGAACGATCCGGGGGATAGAGACAAAGCTGGCACTGCCGTGTGGCTATCTCAGTCTGAACCGAAGCTTGACCACAAAAGTCAAGCCGATCTAACCGCCTCTTATGTTTTTGCGAGGCTCGCAGCCGCTGCGTCCAAGCCTGTTGAGCGCCCTCTCGGATCTATCATGGGGGGTACATGATTGTGTCATCCTCGTTCGTCACAAATCTAGGCTTTCTGGAGCGTGCCCGCCAATACAGTAAGAGAATGACAACGGGCACCATTGCAGTGACTGTGCCCAGGTAGACCCACCAGGGAATAGGTTCAGAATATATTGTGAGTGCGCTAGCCGTTGACCAGTCGCTCCACCCACTGGCATTGTGAGCTCTCGCCCTCCAAGTATGGGAGCCTAAGGTCAGAGTGGCAACGTAGGAAGTCATTGAAGTGTTCCCAAACTTGACTCCGTTGACCTCAACCTGATAGAGAGTAGCGCCTAAAGAGCTCGTCCAAGAAAATGCGACGCTTGGGTTTGTAGAGGTCGTTGAATTGGGCGGCGCCACGAGGCTCGGAGGCAATGGTATGTGTGGAACAATGATCGTGAAGGCTCTTGGTGCCGACCAACGGCTCCACCCACTGGCGTTGTAAGCTCTAACACTCCAGTTATGCGCGCCTTCGCTAAGAGTGACGACGTGGAAGGTTGTGCCGACAAGGTCAAGCCTATTCTGCTGGCCGGTAATATTGACTTGATAGTGCGTCGCACCAAGAGAGCTTTCCCAGGAAATGGAGATGCTCGTGCCATTGAAGATCACTGAATCGGGTGGTGCAATAGGAATCGGAGTCGGAGGCGGTAGTCCGGTCGTGAAGGCCCGTAGGGGAGCCCACTCGCTCCAGCCTCCACTGGCGCTGTGAGATCTTGCACTCCAATTATAGGATCCCGCACCGAGAGCAGCAGTATGGGAAGTACCTGACACTAATTGAATTCTGTTCATTGCCCCATTAATCGTAATCTGATAATCAGTCGCCCCCACTGAGCTCGTCCATGCGAAATCGATCGTTGTACTGAGGGTGAGAGACGCTCCGTCGGTTGGATCGATCAGATTCGGACGTGAGGGAAACGGTTCTGTACCAATGCGCGTGTCGTTTGTTTCGAATGAATCGGCGTAGACCGTTGTAGGCTGGCAGCCATATAGCTCCGCTAGTCCGACCTGCACCGTTGTGACATCGTCGTAGGTAGAGGTGTTCCGACCCGAGGAAGAACAAACCAGGGCTCCGTCCACCCACAACTCGAACAGCCCGGCCGAGGAGTCCTTCCTCCAATGCAGTTCAACACAGTACGATCGTCCCTCTGAGGGGCTGGTGGACGAGAATACGTCCGGATAAGCTGTTCCATCCCTCATCGTTATGCACCATTTCACGACTCCCCCAGTCTTCTTCCACCCCGCATAGGCCAAGCCGTTGATTCCAGCCCTGAACACTATGAAGAAGAAACGATCATTATCCGCGTCAATTCCAGATTGTGAGACATAGAAGTAGCCCCTAGCATAGAGCTCACTCGCCCTCAATTCTCTAAAACAATAGGCGTTCTCAAAATCTACACTCCCACTAGATTGGTATTCAGCACAGAACATTCCGTCGCGCTGAAGGGGAATGTTGGTCACCCTGGCTGCGTCGCCATCCGTCTCATCGTCGCCACTCCAGGCGCCGAAACTCCCCGACTCGAAGCCATCCTGAAAGCTTACTGGGGGACTAATTTCTTGGCCAACGTAGGAGCTGCTAATCTTCACGGAGTCACAATATACTGCCGTGCTGCCGCTGTCGACCTCGGCCAATCCAAATCTAGCTGTCTGCGCGTCTCCAAAAACCGACGTGTCCACTACCCCAGTAGACGAGCAAACCAAGGTTCCATCCACCCACAACTCCGCCAAGCCGACCGAAGCATCGTTTCTCCAGTGAAGCTCAACACAGTACCAGCGACTAGTGGTGCAAATAGCCGTAGCATTCTGAACATCAATGTAGCTGGTTCCATTTCGCAGGGTCAGACACCATTGTGCAGTGCTAGCTCCTTGCTTCTTGCTCCAGCCTGCGTAGGCCAGGTTGGCTTGCCTGGCACCTTCGGTCGCGTTGTGGAAGACTATGTAGTAGAAGGAGTCATTCGCCGCGGTGACGCCAGATTTTGACACATAGAAGTAGCCACGAGCAAACAGCTCCTTCGAGGCCACCAATTCCGCATAGGAGCAGGAACGATCAAAGTCACCGCCGTCCGACGTGAACAAAGCGCCGTAATTGCCTTGGTAGCGAAGAGTGGTCACGACTGTTGCGTTCTCGCCGCTGAGTGTACTTGTTCCACTCCAGGCGCTGAAGTCTTTGGACTCGAAACCGTCCTGAAAGAGGATCTGAGTCGCTCCTAACGCGGATGTCACGGGAAAAACACCAGAAGATGGGTGCAGGGGAGTAAAAACAGCAACTTGAGATACTGGAAATGATGCAAAAAGGATAGTGACCACAAGTAGAAGAGTTTTGGCCTCTCGATGCTTAAACGGACTTGAGAATTGTCTTCTGGAATCTCTTGAACTCAAATGAGCCCCTCAGCAACACATACTATGTCTTCTAGGAAGCATGGTGCACGAGGCACCAAGGAATGCAAAGCAACATCCTCGCGCGCGCTTGTAGAGAGAAACAAGATAAGACTTTTGATCGTTATCCATGTGTCTTCTAGAAATAATAGTCCGAAAATCCTTTGGAGTACATCACCTATGCTAGAGAGGAGTGCGCGCTTCTCCTTCCGTGAGTGAGTCTTCGGCATTGAAGGGCTATCAGGGTTACTAATAACGCTGGGTCGACGTGGAAGGTGGCCGTATCTGTCGCGGTTACGCCGCCGAAGTCCCGCTCAAGGCTTTCTTTGGAGAACTCCAACAATCAAAGTGGCCATCATCGATAGCAGTAGGATCATGAGCCCCGGATACTCCGGGATCACAGTGATGTCCAAGTCTACTACTATCTTGTGAGTGCTTGAGGCGTAGTCGAAGGTTACGAGCCATGAATCCTCCGCGAGTGATATGTCAAAGCCTTTCTCTATCCCGTCTATGTACACCTTCACCTTGGTAGTGTCGGTTACCAGACTCTTGGGCAACGTGACCCTTGCATAGCCTTTCGTGTTGTCTGGACCCGAGACGGAGAATCTCAGAGACAGATCCGTTGTGTTGAATGATAGCTGTGATGCTGACGTGTTTGATCCGATGGAGAAAACCTGATTGCCATATGATGTGCTGCTGAGGGACGTAACTGCATTCGCTGGACTGTGGGTTGCGTTACCGCCCCACTCAGCCTTCAACTCGTAGTATCCGGTTGTTGTTAGGATCCATGTGATGGAATAGTCCCCGGAGCTGTCTGTTTCGTCAGGGATAATCGGTGTCCAGTCAAGGATTCCGCTGTACCTATAGTAGAGGACGATTGATTCGTCTTTCAGGGCTTTGCCGTATTGGTCGGTGAGTCTGCCTGTGACACCCACCCTCAGGCCGCCGAGTGCGGTTGAAGAATTGGTGGTAATCGTGATCGAGGTGAAGTCCTTGAAGCAATCAAGCCTCAATGTCTCCGTTTCGACTGATAGAGTACTGGTGTCACCGAGCCAAGCCGCTTTGACCTCATAGCTACTAGCCATTGTCGGGAACCATGAATGTGAATACGTGCTACCTGCATTCGTTTTGACTATAGCAAGTCTTGTCCAGGACTGGGATCCAGCTACTCTACACTGTATGATTATGTTTGAGCCAATCCTCTTCGGTGTCAAGACTCCTTCGATGACTGTACCTAACATTGATGTTGTATTTTCTCTCGATGAGGAGATAGATAGTGAGCTGATGGCTCTGGTAGGTTCTGGGCTAATGTATTCGTTAGATATCCTAACACAATCAGCATAGAGGGTTGTGCTCTCACAACCATAGATTTCCGCTATACCTAGCTGTATCCTTCTCGTGTCTCCATAGACAGCTGTGTTTCTGCCCATGGTGGAGCAGACAAGTGTTCCGTCCACCCACAATTCGGCTGCACCGTTGAAGGGATCGTTACTCCAGTGAAGTTCAACACAGTACCAGCGACCTATCAGCGGGATTCCTGAGGAGAAAACGTCGAAGTAGCTTGTTCCGTCCCTAGTGGTAATGCACCATCTGGTTACTCCAACGCTCCTCTTCCATCCCGCATAGGCCAATCCGTTGACTCCAGCTCTGAACACTATGAAGAAGAAACGATCGTTATCATCGGTGATCCCTGATTTGGACACATAGAAATAGCCACGGGCAAAGAGCTCATTTGCGGAGATCGTCTTGTAGCAGCAGATGCGCTCGTATCGGTCAGTAGTGTATGATGCGAACCTGGCACTGTAGCTACCGTGGTGAGGGAGGGTGTCGATGACTGAAGCGGGTTCTCCAGAGGTACCCTCGATACCGTTCCACGCGCTGTAACTGGCCGACTCAAAACCGTCCTGGAAATCTATTGGAGGAGGAGGCGGAGGAGGAACGTAGGGCTCCGGACCAGCATATGAGCTTGATACTACCACGCAATCGCAATAGACTATGGTGGCTGCACAGCCATAGAGTTCTGCCAATCCAACCTGCACCAGACTGGCATCGCCGAGGGTTGAACTGTCTTTGCCAGTGGATGAGCAGACCAAGATTCCATCCACCCACATCTCCGCCAGCCCGGCCGAAGGGTCCTTCCTCCAGTGAAGCTCGACACAGTACCAGCGACCTGCCATCGGACTGGTCGAGGAGAACGCGTCAAGATAGCTTGTTCCGTCCCTAGTGGTAATGCACCATCTGACAGCTCCACCATTCCTCTTCCATCCGGCATAGGCCAAGCC
>Ga0315274_10015448_pt1 | contig 10816 bp, 10 predicted proteins | sample YL17G02_20_MG_FD_203700 | JGI IMG/M metagenome (GOLD analysis project Ga0315274, IMG submission 203700) | Sediment microbial communities from Yellowstone Lake, YNP, Wyoming, USA - YL17G02_20 | ecosystem: Environmental > Aquatic > Freshwater > Lake > Sediment | place: USA: Wyoming | collected...
GACGCAATGAAGTGGTCGGATGGACGGTTTCCACTCCAGTTCGTCACCGCGCAGATGATGTGGACCGGTGTTGCCGGTGTTGCGGCGTTCATCGCCTACAAACTGGGCTATCGCTTCCTTTCGCAAATATCTATGGGCCTGATGTTCATCACGATTGCGCTCTTGGTCATTGTGTTCATCGCCGGCCGAACTGCCTACGGATCGTCACGGTGGATTGAGATAGGGGGGTTCTCACTCCAGCCGAGCGAAATGTTGAAGCCCGTGATGATCATCTATCTGGCGCGCTGGCTTTCATCCAAAGGCGCGAAACTACACGACAAGGATGCTGGTCTCATTCCATTTGTGCTGATGGTGGGCATCTGCGTGACCCTGATTCTGCTCCAGCCAAACCTGAGCACGGCGTTCATCCTCGGAGCCGTGGCGCTGATTATGTTCCTCATGGCGGGCGCGGACGGCAAGCAGGTGGCAATTCTGATAGCGGGGGGCTTCGGGCTGGGCCTGGTGGTCGCCCTGCTCATCCCCTACCAGCGGGATCGCATTCTGGGGCACTTCTTCAACAGTCCAGGCACAGCCGCCGCACAGAAGGAATGGCTGGAACAGATGGCCCATTCCGCAGGCGTTTTCGGGCAAGGACTGGATGGCATACAGGATTTTGCGGGGCGTTTCAACGGCGCGCACATGGACTTCATCTTCGGCTTCATCACGTATGGATTCGGCGTTTTCACGGCGCTGGTGGTGGTGGCGGTCTTCCTGTTCTTGGGATACAGGACCGTCCAGATTGCGCGGAAAGCGCCCGACGACCTAGGGATGCTCATCAGCGTTGGAATCGGGAGTTGGCTGCTCATCCAGGCGCTCATTCACATCGGGGTCAACATCGGCGTCGCGCCCATCACCGGGCTGACGCTCCCGTTCATCAGTTACGGCGGCAATTCGCTGGTCGCCTGTCTGGTCGGGATTGGAATCCTGCTGAATGTCTCCAAAGCAGGCGAGTCCAGGGAGATCAAAAGGAATGCGGTTTATGCTCACGGGGGGCGGAACCGGAGGCCACGTCTATCCGGCACTCACCGTCGCTCAGGCGCTTCGCGAAATCGCGAGCGCTGACGTAATCTGGTACGCGGGCCGAGCGGAGGGGATAGAGAAGACCCTGGCAGATCGCGCGGGGTTGCCGTTTCTGGAGATAGCTGCCGCGCCGATTCGGGGCGCGGGGCCGAAGAGGCTGTTTAGCAACCTGATAGACCTGCTGAAGGGCACTTGGGCGGCGCGCCGCGCGCTGGGTCAGGCGAGGCCCGACGCCATCTTCGCCACCGGCGGCTACGTGTCGGTTCCCGTGGTTGTCGGGGGGTGGCTGCGGGGAATCCCAAGCCTGATCTACCTGCCCGACCTGGAGCCTGGCCTGGCGGTCAAGGCGCTGGCTCTCATCGCCCGGCGCGTGGCGGTGACGAACGAAGAAGCGGCGAGGTACTTCAACCCGCGCAAGGTCGTCGTGACGGGGTATCCCGTGCGCGGGGAGTTCGCCTCTGTGAGCTGCGAGGATGCCAGGAAACGATTTGGCATCAGCGCCGACAAGGTTCTGCTGGTATTCGGAGGAAGCCGGGGAGCCGCTGCAATCAACAGGGCTGTGGAACGTAATTTGGAAGAGTTGCTGGAGATGGCCGAAATCATACACGTCTGCGGACAACAGGAACATACCGCATTGGAGTCGCGGCGCGGCGCCCTGCCCGAAGCGAAGCGGGCGCGCTATCACCTGTACGACTACCTGCACGACATGCCCGCCGCGCTGAAGGCGGCAGACCTGGTTGTTTCGCGGGCGGGCGCGTCCATACTGGGCGAGTTCACGGTCGCGGGTGTGCCCGCCGTCTTGGTCCCCTACCCGTTTGCGGGGGAGCATCAGAAAAACAACGCGCTCTACCTGGCGGAACGAGGAGCCGCCGTGATTGTGGACAACGACAAAGTGGAGCAAGAACTCCTGCCTGCGGTTCAGGGTATGCTGCGCGACGACGCCCGGCGCGCCGCCATGAGGGAAAGCGCCCTCCGGCTCGGGCGTCCGGACGCAGCGCGCAAGATTGCCGAACTCTTGCGCTCGCTGCCCGCGGGGAAGGCGGTCTGACATGCAGGTGAACGTGGATCAGGGATTGCTGGTGAGCATTCTGGTCGGCATCTGCGCCGTATTGGGACTGCGCAGGGGAGTGGCTAAAGAGATGGTCATCCTGGCGGGGGTCGTCATCGCCTCGCTGTTTGCGCCCACCGGCAGCCCTTACATGACGATCGTGCTCAACGCCGGCCAGAAAGCCGTCACGGGACTGGTCAAGCGCGGGGGTGGCGCGTCGGCAACCGTCACGGCTTTCCAACAGGGCCCGACCACGGACATGATACTGTTCGTCATCATCCTGCTCATCGCGCTGGTGCTCTCGAGAATGATGGGAAAACCGGCCAAGGGTTTCGCCAGCCGTTTCGTCGGCGCGCTGATCGGCGGGGTGAACGGCTATATGCTCGGCAGGTTCATCTTCCCGCGAGTGTTCCAGTCACCGGAAACGACGTTGGTGGTCGCATCGGGGGTCCATGCCACCTCCAGCTTCAGCACGGCCAACACGGCCACCGCTGTCGTCGTGTTCATCATCGTCCTGATTGGACTGGGCATCCGGCAGGCAGCGCCGCCGAAGAAGAAACAAACATAGGCATTCCGCAGAAGGGGGTGAGGTTCGTGTCACCAATGGAAGTGGTTTGGGGGTCGCTGATCATCGTCTTTGGCCTGATCGGCGTGGTGCGCGGGTTTCTGAAAGAAATAGGCGTCACCACCATCCTCGCGTTTGAGCTGTTCATCCTGACCTTCTTCAGCAAGCAAATCGCGCAGGGAATGGACATCCTGGTTGCGCTCGTCCGCATTTCGCCCTCCGACGGACCCCAAGCGAACCTCCTGCGGTTCGGGGTCTACACGGGGCTTATCGCAGTCGTCGCATTCATCTCTTACGAGGGCGAAACTCTGACATTCCAGGGCAGGCCCATCCCAGGTCCTCTCGGCATCGCGCTGAACCTGCTGGCAGGCCTGTTGAATGGCTATCTCATCATCGGAAGCATCTGGTACTACATGCACATTCTGGACTATCCCATATCCCTGTTCGGTCTTTTCAAGGAGCCGCTTTCACCTGTGGCAATGGCGATGGTGACGGCTTTGCCAGAGGCGCTGATCCCTGCTTTTGGGTTTCTGGTTATCGCCGCATTCTTGATCATCATGAGAGTCGCAAAGTGATGCTCGCGGACACCCGCACGGACAGCAAACCGAATACGCCCTGGCTTGACCTGAGAGCCTTCCAGAAGATACACCTGGTCGGCATCGGCGGTTCCGGGCTGAGCGCCATTGCTGCCGTGCTGCTGGAGAAAGGATTTGATGTGTCCGGCTCGGATCTGCAGGCCAACACGCTGACAGATGCCCTGAGCAAGCGGGGCGCGAAGGTGTACATAGGCCACGCTCCGGAGCACGTGCGCGGTGCCGACCTGGTTGTGGTGTCTTCCGCCGTGCCCCCGGACAACGCAGAGTGGGCAGAGGCTGTGCGGTTGGAGATACCGGTCACCAAACGCGGGCCGCTCCTAGCCGCGCTGCTTTCGGGAGCGCAGGGCATCGCCGTCGCGGGGAGCCACGGCAAAACGACGACCGCGGGCATGATCGCGCATATTCTGAACGAGGCAGGGCTGGATCCATCGTTCATCATCGGCGGCGTGGTGGCGAACTTTGGCACCAACGCGCGAGCGGGCAAAGGGCCGCATTTTGTTCTGGAAGCCGACGAGTACGACCGGACGTTCCTGGCCTTCCATCCGAAAGTCTCGGTCATCACCAACGTGGAAATGGATCATCCGGACTGCTATCGCGACGAGACTGATCTGCGGGAGGCCTTCCGCCAGTTCGCCGCGCAGACGTCGAGGGATGGCTTTCTGCTTGGATTCGGAGACGACCCGGAAGTGGCTCGCCTGATGCGCCAGGTTTCTGAGGAGACAGGCGTCGCCGCGCAGACCTTTGGATTCTCAAAAGTCTGCGCGTGGACCGCAATAGGACTCCGCACGACCGAGTTCGGCGGAACGGAATTCACAGCCGCGCGCGGAGGCTCGCCCGTGGCCGAGGTGCAGGTTTCACTCCCCGGAGACCACAATGCCTTGAATGGCCTGGCGGCGCTGGCTGTAGCGGTCTGGCTTGGAGTTGGCCCGCAGGATGCTGCCCGCGCTCTCCGCGGCTTCCAGGGCACTCACCGGCGGCTGGAAGTGCGGGGGATGGGCCGCGAAGTGGCCGTGCTGGACGACTACGCCCACCACCCGACTCAGATCGCCGCGACCCTCCGGGCAGTCCGACAGAAGTATGGCGGGCGCGAAATCTGGGCGGTGTTCCAGCCGCACACGTACAGCCGCCTCAAGGCTCTATGGAACGGCTTCGCCGCATGCTTTGGCGATGCGGACCACGTGGTCGTCCTGCCGGTATACCCAGCCCGCGAGGCTCACGACCCGACCGTCCGCCCTGACCAATTGGCCCGCGAGATGAATCACCCGGACGTGCGATTTGCCAGCGGGCTTTCGGACGCTGCGGCATTGCTTGCAACGGCGGTCAAACCCGGCGATGTGGTCATCACGCTGGGCGCGGGCGACGAGTGGAAAGTGGGCGACGGGCTTCTAGAACGCTTAGGGCGCGATCTGGCCCAAACCTCGCATGTGGAAGATTAGGGGATGACGGAGAAACCGTCTAGCGGAAAACCGAAAATTCGGGTCGGCGTGATCTTCGGGGGGCGCTCCGGCGAGCACGAAGTTTCGCTCGTCTCCGCGCGGGGGATCATGGCCGCCCTGGACAAAAACAAATACGAGGTCATCCCCATCGGCATCACGAAGGAGGGCCGCTGGATCGCGGGAGGAGACCCGCTTGCCGCGCTCAAAGGGGAGCAGGCGGAAGCCGCGCACCAGACCGCACTGCTGGGCGACCCCACGCAGCGGGGACTGATTCCATCGGAAGCCGCCCGCGGCCTGGATTCGGCGCACAGGGTGGAGATGGATGTCGTCTTCCCCGCGCTGCACGGGCCTTATGGCGAGGACGGGACGGTGCAGGGGCTTCTGGAACTCGCGGATGTTGCCTACGTTGGCGCCGGGGTTCTCGGCTCTGCCCTGGGCATGGACAAGGTCGTGATGAAGGATGTCTTCAAGGCCCATGGCCTGCCCATCGCCGACTACCTGGCGTACAAGCGGTCGGAACTGGACCGGCGGCAGATTGAGATTGAGAACGAGATAGAGGAGCAGCTCGGCTATCCGTGCTTTGTCAAGCCCGCGAATCTGGGCTCCAGCGTGGGCATCACCAAAGTGCACGACCGCACGGAGCTCGGCCCCGCCCTGCAACTGGCCGCTTCCTACGACCGCAAGATCGTGGTGGAGCAGGGCATCAACGCGCGGGAAATTGAGTGCAGCGTGCTGGGGAATGACGACCCTGTGGCATCCGTGCTGGGGGAAGTCATCCCAAGCCGCGAGTTCTACAGTTACGAGGCGAAATACATTGACGACTGCTCGCAGTTGGTCATCCCGGCAAATCTGCCGCAAGACCTGACCGAGCGCATCCAAAACCTGGCTGTCCGGGCCTTTCTCGCCACAGATTGCGCGGGGATGGCCCGAGTGGACTTTCTGGTAGACCGGGAGACCCTGGACGCATACGTGAGCGAGTTGAACACGATACCGGGCTTCACGCCCATCAGCATGTATCCAAAACTCTGGGAAGCCAGCGGGGTTTCTTATCCGGAACTGATTGACCGCCTAGTCCAGTTGGCCCTGGAGCGGCATCAAGAAAAGCAACGAACTCTGACATCATACGCGCCACAGCGCGGGCAGGAATGACCGAGGATCGCATGAGACTGGTAAATCGCAGACGCCGAATCAAGAGGAGAACCACCCGCACGTATGCGCATACGCTTGCGCGTACCAATGTCCATTCAGTCTCGCGCGGGCGGTCGCTGTCGGCGGTGAAACTGCTCCCGCTCGCCTTGCTGGCTGTCATCGTGGGTCTCGTCGTTCTGTTTTCAACATCGCCCGCCTTCTTTGTGTACAGCGACGAAACGGAGTACATCGGTCTGCGGCTGCTCGCGCCCGAAGAGGTGTGGAAGGCTACCGGAATCCCGGATGGTCTGAGCGTGTTTTTCCTGAACACCTCTCGCGCGGCGCGGCAACTGAAAGACCTGCCGGAAGTCAAGGATGCGCGGGTGAGCCTGCAACTGCCCAACCAATTGAGGATTGCGATCACCGAAAGAGAAACAAAGGCCGTATGGGTGCAGGGCGGAACCCGCTGGTGGGTGGATGAAACCGGCAAGGTGCTCACCCCGGCGGAAGACACAGGCGAACTCGCCGTCATGCCTGCCGTCTACAGCACCGTGACAGCGCCCATAGGCGCCGGTCAGCAAGTGGACACCGCGACCGTCCGCTCGGCTCTGCAATACCATATGCTCATGCCGGAGGCGGCCACGTTCAGTTATGCGCCGGAGATGGGGCTTTCCCTCGTCACACCGGAGGGAATCTACATACACCTGGGGGATGACAGCGAGTGCGGCAAGAAAGTGGCCGTCCTGCGGGTCGTGATGGGCTATCTCGCCGAGCGGAACATCAAGCACAGGTACATAGACGTGCGCGTTCCAGAAGCGCCCGTTTATAAGTGATGGATTGTCGGGGGGTGTGACGCATGTTGCTGCCGCTTATCGGATTGGCAGTCGGACTTCTAATCGGTTCCTTGGTGTCGGTATCCATACCGGCAGAATACGCGCGCTATACCGCCGTCGCCATTCTCGCCGCCCTGGACTCTGTCCTGGGCGCTGTGAGGGCGAATCTGGCGGGGCAATACGACAACACAATTTTCATCACCGGGTTCTTCACGAACACATTGCTGGCCGGAGTCCTCACATTTCTGGGCGACCGGCTGGGCGTGGAATTGTATTATGCGGCGATTTTCGCCTTCGGCGTCAGGCTGTTCAACAACCTGGCGCTGATCCGTAGACACCTGCTCACCCGTATTGGCCAGGGTGCGCATCGCTCCTGACGCTCTGGGCGCTCGCGCCCTCGTCAGGCGACTGGAGGGGTCATGTGGACCAAAGTGTTGCAGCAATAGACTTGGGAACGACGAAAATCTGTACGCTGATCGCCGAAGTGCCCGAATCAGGGAAAACGTTGCACATTGTCGGCGTGGGCGTGGAGCCTTCGCGCGGCCTGCGCAAAGGGGTCGTCGTGAATGTGAACGAGGCCGCCGAAGCCATCGCAGCCTCCGTGGAGAGCGCCCGTCGCGTGTCGGGCCTGCCCATTGAGGCGGCCTTCGTGGGCATTGGCGGAAATCACCTCACGGCGGTGAACAGCCGGGGTGTGGCCGCCATCACCCGGCCCGATCGCGGCGTCTGCCAGGACGACGTGGACCGCGCGCTCCAAGGGGCAAAGGCCATCGCGATCCAGCACAATCAAGTTGTGCTGCGGGCGCTGCCTCGCCGCTACTCCATTGACAGCAACGACGGCATCACCGAGCCTTTGGGCATGCACGGCCACCGGATTGAGGTGGAAGCCCACGTGATTACCTGCGCGGAGTCCTCTCAACAGAACTTGATTGAGTGTGTGGAAGCAGCGGGCGTGGCGCCGCTGGGCCCCGTGCCTCAGCCCATTGCCGCCGCCGAGGCTGTCCTCAGGCAAGAGGAGCGCGATGCGGGCGTCGTGCTGATTGACATCGGCGGGGGCACGACGGACATCGCGGTCTTCATCGATGGCTCCATTTACCACACCGCTATCCTGCCTATCGGGGGCATGAACATCACGAGCGATATCGCCTACGGCATGCGCGCGCCGTTCGAAGTAGCCGAGGAGATCAAAGTCACCCGCGGCCACGCTGTGCCGGAGAAAGTGCGCCCCGACGAGACGGTTGACGTGACCTCATTCGGGGAGGAATCGCCCCAACTCTTCGCCCGCGCGTACCTGGCGCAAATCATCCAGGCGCGGGTGGAGGAGATTTTCGGCCTCGTCCTCAAGGAGATCAGACACTCAGGCTACGATGTGCTTCTGTCGGCGGGAGCAGTTCTGTGCGGGGGCACGGCGCAACTGCCAGGGATCAAAGAGGCCGCCAAGAATGCCCTGGGGATGCCTGTGAGAATCGGGATTCCCGGGGACATTGAAGGGCTTGTGGACACCATCACGACCCCGGCCTACGCGACGGCCGTGGGGCTGTTGCGCTGGGGGCTGGATGAGATTCCAAAGAGCATGACCCAGCAGACGGATTCCATCGTGAGGAGGATTTTGGATTGGATCAAAGAGATGGGGCCGGGGTGATGTCGGCCTCGCAACCGTAGAGAGAGACATTCGAGCACTTCAGACAGCGCGAAAGGAGACGCACTATGGAGGACTTCACAAAACCGGAGAATTTTGCCAGGATCAAGGTAATCGGGGTAGGAGGAGCCGGGTGCAACGCCGTGAACCGGATGATTGAGGCTGGTCTCAGCGGGGTGGAGTTCATCGCGGTAAACACGGACGTGCAGGCGCTCATGCTATCCAAAGCGCCCAAACGGATCCCCATCGGCGAGAAACTGACCCGCGGGCTGGGCGCAGGCGGCGACCCGGTGGTCGGGCAGAAGGCTGCCGAGGAAAGCAGCGATGACCTCTACGAGGCCATCAACGGCTCCGACATGGTCTTCATCACATCCGGCATGGGCGGCGGCACGGGAACAGGCGCTGCGCCCATCATCAGCCAGATTGCCAAAGAGACCGGCGCGCTCACCATCGGCGTGGTGACCAAGCCCTTCAGTTTTGAGGGCCAGCGGAAGCGCCGGCTTTCCGATGAAGGCATGGAGCGCCTGCGCGAGCAGGTAAATACCCTCATCACCATACCGAACGACAGGCTCCTGCAAATCGTGGACAAGAAGGTTTCCGTGCTGGAAGCCTTCCGCGTCGCCGACGACGCCCTCCGCCAGGGCATCCAGGGCATCTCGGAGATCGTCACGATCCCCGGCATGATCAACGTGGACTTTGCCGACGTCAGAGCCGTGATGCAGGAAGGCGGATCGGCCCTGATGGCGGTGGGCAGGGGGAAAGGCGAGAACCGAGCCACCGACGCCGCAAAGGCCTCCATCACCAGCCCGCTCCTGGATGTCACCATTGAGGGCGCGCGCGGCGTGCTCTTCAACATCACGGCGGGGCGCGACCTCACGCTCACCGAAGTGGATGCCGCCGCCAACGTCATCAAGGCGACCGCCGACCCGGACGCCAACATCATCTTCGGCGCGGTCATCAACGATGCCATGAACGACGAAGTTCAGATCACCGTGATTGCCACCGGTTTTGACGCCAAGGCGAAAGTGCTGCCAAGATCGGTTACCGCCCCCGCGCAGGCGCGCGTTGCGATGGCAACAGGCACGGATGGCAAGATCCGCGAGTTTCCGGTTCGCGTTTTCAACGCCGACGATCTGGACCTCCCTGCGTTTCTCCGAAAAGCGCAAACCAGGGAATCCAAGGAACCCAAGCAGAACTGAACAATAGACAACGGGATCCGAGTCTCACGCCGTCATTCGACTCACAACGGAACCGGTCACATCGCCGCAAGGCAGTTGTGCGCGTCGTGTCAGACTCGTGACTCAATATAGCCTACGCCGCGTCTCCCGAGAGGAGCCCGCCCGTTGCCCGCGTTCCCGCTCAGGCAGCGGGCGGGCTATTTCATGAGACCAAGACGCGCATTTCTGGATTCACGTCTTTGACATTGAAACTCTGGAGTCAGATGCGAATGGCATTCCAGACCTCTGAGGTCTTGGTGAATCTGCTTCTCAAACACGCTCTAACATTAAAACTCTGGAGGAACGGAACTTTCAAGTCCAAAACGCTTGCTATTCAGGCGCAGTTGTGCTAAACTATATTGGCTCCACAAGGTATAGTGCCTGCATCTTAGGGGACACACTGCGGATAGTACCATCACCCTGCCCGGAAATCGTAGCGGGGTTTTGGGCTCCCCAAGACGCGGCACGCTGGCCTTGTGGAACAGGTTGCATCAAGAGCCCACCGAGGAACCTGTAGTGTAGGGCCTTGTGCCCGTCCACAAGGGACTATGCTACCGGCTCTCGGATGGATTCTCAAGGAGGCTTGCCGTGCAGTGTCCTTATTGCGGGGAGATCAATACCCAGGTAGTAGATACCCGTCTCATCAGCGATGGCGTCCGAAGGAGACGGCAGTGTCCGAAGTGCAGCCAGCGGTTTACCACGTACGAATACCCCGTCTCCACAATTCCCCTCGTTGCCAAGCGGGATGGCCGACGTGAGGAATTTGACCGAACCAAACTCCTGAGCGGCCTCCGCAAGGCCTGCGCCAAAAGGCCCATCAGCGCGGAGCAGATTGAAAGCATCGTCGCGCGGGTAGAAACCCAAGTCCGGGACTCCCACGCCAAAGAAGTCGCCAGCGAGAAGATCGGCCAGATGGTGCTGGAACAACTGCGCCTCATGGACAAGGTGGCGTACATCCGTTTCGCGTCCGTTTACCTGCGCATGGACGATCTGGACACTCTCAAGCACGAAGTAGACACACTACTTCACGCGGGCGAGCAGGAAGGGAATCGCGCCTCTTAGGAGAAAACTCTATGATTACCCTGCAACCCACTCTGACTGCGAACGCTCTTACTGTCCTGAAAAAAAGATACCTGCGCAAAGACGAGCATGGAAACCTGGCAGAGACGCCTTCGGACATGTTTTGGCGAGTGGCGATGAACGTCGCCCAGGCCGAAAGACTGTACGGCCCTGAGGACCGCGTGGAGTTCTGGTCGCGCGCTTTCTACGAACTGGTTGCGTCGCTGGACTTCTTG
>Ga0315274_10015450_pt1 | contig 10815 bp, 9 predicted proteins | sample YL17G02_20_MG_FD_203700 | JGI IMG/M metagenome (GOLD analysis project Ga0315274, IMG submission 203700) | Sediment microbial communities from Yellowstone Lake, YNP, Wyoming, USA - YL17G02_20 | ecosystem: Environmental > Aquatic > Freshwater > Lake > Sediment | place: USA: Wyoming | collected...
GCCCCATCGGCAGGCCATAATGGGGACCCAGGATCCATTCCGTGCCGGCGCCGAAATGGGGAGAAAACCAGAAGGCGCCGCGGTTGCCGTACAGCCGGCCTTCTGCCTTTGCTTTCTTTATCAGGTTTTTGCCGGTGATGGCGCCTTTCCACTCGTCCGGGTGCTCGCTTCTGAAAGCCTCGAACCGGGGTATATCCACTTCGCGGAAGGTGACGGCGTAACCGAACCCCATGTGGCGCCCCATGCCCGGACCACGGGGAAAGCCATCGGCCATGCAGGCGGCGCCTGATTTCCAGACGATGTCCGCGCTGCCGGTACAATCGATGATTACTTTGCCGAGAATGGCGTGACGGCCTTCTTTGCTTTCAATGTATATGCCCTCGAGCGTGTTCCCATTCCTTATGGCGCCAGCGGCGAAGGCATGGTAGCAAAGCTTGACGCCGGCGTCAGCCATCATATTGTCGAGAAGGAACTTGTAGTATTCCGGGTCCATCGAGACGGCTTCGTAGCGCACCCTTTTCGCAGGCCGTGGCCGCAGAAGTGCTCCGGCTTTTTCCACATTATCGATGATTTCAGCCATAATGCCGCCGTGAAGCTCGGGATCGACTTCCGTGAACCTGGGATTCAGGCACTGTGTCTGCAGTCCGCCCAGGCAGTTTGCCAGCTCAATAACTGCGGTCCGGGCGCCATTGCGTGCCGAGGCCAGAGCCGCGCCGATTCCAGCCGGGCCGCCGCCGACGACAATTACATCCATTTCCGCCAGTACCGGAATGTCTCTCTGACTTTCTGTAACCGTCTTCATAATGTGCCTCCCTCACTATTGCCTGCCACATATTAGCGTTTCCGCAGGTGTCAATCAAGTACGCTATGGATGGGGAGTCGGGTACGCCATTAGTATGAGCCGCAATACCAAAAACAGGGTATTTGCGGAATACAAATTACGTAATAGTACCCATATCTCACGGCGATAACGACTGCCTATAATTACTTTTAGTAACTGATATAAACTGTAAGATATTTATAGATTTTTATAAAATTGGCGAGTCAGGTTCCAGCCCAAAATCGGAGCGATACATTGAACAGGGACATTCTGGTAAGTATCAGCGAAGCCAGCAAGATGCTCGGTGTTACCGAGGTTACACTCCGCCAGTGGACGGATGAAGGCAAAATTAAAGCATTCGTTACTCCGGGGGGTCACCGTCGTTACTCGCAGGCCGAGCTGAAGAAATTCATCGGTTCTCACCGTAAGACCGTGGGTATCCGTGACCTGGTGGCGCAACTGGAAGATACCGCCGAATCGCACCGGGAATTGGTACGGGCTTCGATGAGTGCGACGGAGCGGTATCCCAAATTGACCGACGAGACGCGCCAGGAACTTACCCACCTGAGCAGAGAACTGCTGAACAACGTGGTGCGGTACGCAACTGTGCCCGCGAAGCATGAAGAAACTCTCTCAATGGCAAGGGATACAGGCCGTGGTTTCGGCGAAGTGCTGGCAAGAATGGGCTTGCCCCTCACAGACTCTGTGGAGATGTTCGTCGCGCACCGGAACCCGATTGTAAGTGCAACCAGGAACCTTATCAATAGAAAAGAAGCCCTCAGCGGTCGGGTTATCGACGCGATACCGCTAGCAACGCGGGTGATAGACGAGGCGCTGGTAGCACTGGTGGCTGCATACCAGCAGACAAACGGCAAGATGACCGGCAAGACGAAAGGGGAAGAAGGGAAGTGATATCTGTTTCACGACTCATGTGTGACGCCATAAGCGCGGGTGACGGCCTGCGTTACGGAGATAGGGGACACGGGACGGTGCAGAATAGCGCCGGGCGTCCGGTGGTGGTATGGAACTGCACGCGGCAATGCAATCTGAATTGCCTCCACTGCTACGCGAGCGCGGACGGCCACCGCGCGGCGGAGGAAATGGATACGGAAAGCGGGAAGGCATTCCTGGCTGACCTTGCCGAGTTCAAGGTGCCGGTGGTCTTGTTTTCCGGGGGCGAACCGCTTCTGCGCGAAGACCTGTTCGAACTGATTTCTTACGCCCGCGGGCAGGGGTTAAGGGTGGCAATCTCGACCAACGGCACGTCTATAACCCCGGCAATTGCGGGCAAAATAAGGGCGCTTGGACTTTCTGAGGCGGGTATCAGCTTGGACGGTGTCGGCGAGAACAATGACCGGTTCCGCGGACGTAAGGGCGCTTTTGAATCCGCCCTGCGTGGCATCCGGAACTGCGTAGCCGAAGGAGTCAGGGTGTCCCTCCGGCTGACAATCACCCGCTACAACTACATGGAAATTCCCGCCATTTTCCGCCTGGCCGAAGAAGAGCACATCGAACGGGTATGTTTCTACCACCTGGCCTATTCCGGCAGAGGGAGCAGTCTGCGCGAGCAGGACATCGGCCCGGAAGATACCAGGGCGGTGGTAGACCTTATTGCCGAGAAGACAACTGACCTGTACCGGCGCGGGTTGAAGAAAGAAATACTGACGGTGGGGAATCATGCCGATGGACCGTACCTGTACCTGAAGGTGAAGGAAAACGAACCCGACCGTGCGCAGGGCATCCTCGAACTTCTGCGCGCCAATGGCGGTAATAACACGGGCATAAAAATCGGGGCGGTGGATGACGTGGGCAACGTGCATCCGGACCAGTTCTGGTGGCACCACACGCTGGGCAACGTGCGCAAGCGCAAATTCGGCGAAATCTGGATGGACACCTCGGAACCACTGCTGGGTGGCCTAAAAGACCGCAAACACCTGCTCAAAGGGCGCTGTGCTTCCTGCCGCTTTCTGGATGTCTGTAACGGCAACCTGCGTGTGCGCGCTGAAGCCGTGTACGGAGACGTCTGGGCGCCGGACCCGGCCTGTTACCTGACCGATGAGGAAATTGGAGTAAATTGATGACTTCCCCGGAAAGCAATGTGCTCGCACCCAGACTCAATCTGGTTGCCTGGGAACTGACCAAGCGCTGCAACCTTTTTTGCGCCCACTGCCGCGGCTCGTCCACTGATGCGCGCTATGACAACGAACTTTCCACCGCGGAATGTTACCGCATAATCGATGAAATAGCCGAGGTGGGAAAACCTATCTTGATCATGAGTGGCGGCGAACCCCTGATGCGCTCCGACATTTTTGACATTGCCGGGTACGCCCTGCAGAAGGGTCTGAGGCCGGCAATGGGCACTAACGGCACACTCATCGACAAAGAGGTGGCGGAGCGGTTGAAAGGCGCCGGGCTAAACCGGATTGCCGTGAGCCTGGATTTCCCCGGGCGTGACCTGCAGGATAGTTTCCGTGGCAAAAAGGGCGCCTTCGATGCTGTGATGGCCGGCATCAGTGCGGCAAAAAATGCGGGACTCGAAATCCAGATAAACAGCACCGTTACCAGGATGAATGTCCGCTATCTTAAAGACCTTCTGGCACTGGCGCTGGAAATTGGCGCGGTTGCGTTCCACCCCTTCATGCTGGTGCCTACGGGTAGGGGTAAAGGACTGCAATCGGTTGAGCTTACGCCGCAGGAATATGAAGATACTCTCGCATGGATTTTCGAACGGCAGTTGGAACTTGGTGACCGCATGTTCTTCAAACCGACCGATGCTCCGCACTACATGCGCATCATGAAACAACTCGGCAAGTCATCCGATGTGCCACAAGGAAAACCCGGGTCAGGAAGGCCGCCGGCGCATGCCATTACGCGCGGTTGTCTGGCGGGTACCGGCTTCTGCTTCATCTCGCACCGGGGCAGGGTGCAGGGATGCGGCTACCTCGATGTAGAAGCCGGCAACGTGCGCCAACAGTCTTTCGGCCGGATATGGAATGAGTCGCCGCTGTTCCGCGACCTCAGGCACCTGGACTTGATTAAGGGGAAATGCGGCGATTGTGAATACAAGCGCATCTGTGGGGGATGCCGCGCCCGCGCCTACGAGACGACCGGTGATTACCTGGAAGCCGAGCCATACTGCATCTATCAGCCCGCCGCATGGAAGACTGCCCGTGTCTGAAATTGCACTAGCGGGCATTGAGCGGCAACTGGTTGGATTGCTTCAGCGCGACTTTCCTCTCGTTGAAAATCCTTTCTTGGCGCTGGCGCAGAAAATGGGCGCGGATGAAAGTACGGTCTTGGGAGCGATTGCCGGCTTGAAAAACGAGGGCATTGTGAGGCAAATCAGCCCGGTGCTGGACGCGCGGCGTTTGGGCTATCAATCGACTCTGGTGGCGATGAGTGTGGCGCCGGTCGTAATGGCACAGGCGGCTGAGATAATCGCCGCGCACCCGGGCGTCAGTCATTGCTATGAAAGAGACCACCGCTTCAACCTCTGGTTCACCCTCTCCCTGCCCGCGAATAAGGACGAAGAAAGCGAAGTGGCAAATCTATGGAAACAGACCGGGGCGGAAATCGCGTTTTCTCTGCCGGCGATAAGATTATTCAAAATCGGGGCGTATTTTGATGTAGACGGCGAAACGGCGGCGCCTGCGGTGGGACGTCAACAAACGCTTCCGGAGCGGGTTGAACTGAGTAGCGCAGAACGAATTGTGGTGAATTTTCTTCAGCAGGACCTGCCACTTGTGCCTCATCCATTTGACGGTATGGCGGGCGAATCTGGCATGAGTACACTGGACTTTCTAACGCATTGCCGCGCGATGGTTGAACGGGGCATCATCCGCCGCTACGGGGCTTCCATCAACCACCGCCGGGTGGGTTTCCATGCGAACGTGATGGTCTGCTGGACGGCGTCGGCTGGCATGATTGATTGCCTGGGTCAGGAGCTTGCTTCCCTGAAAGAGGTCAGTCACTGCTACGAAAGAAAAACTAACCGTCACTGGAAATACAATGTTTTCGCCATGGTGCACGGCAATACGCGGGAAATGTGCGAAGCGATGGTGAGCCGCGTGGCGGATGAGACGGGAAAGCGCGATTATGCGATGCTGTACAGCACGCGCGAGTTCAAAAAAACCAGGATAAGGTACGCCGTATGAAACACGCCCTATCATATTATCCCGTATTCATCAATCTCCGCGGCCGGAAGTGTGTGGTCATCGGTGGGGGAGAGGTGGCTCTGCGCAAGGCCGAGTCGCTCCTCGAATGCGATGCCCGGGTCGGTGTTATCAGCCCGGAAATCTGCTACGGACTGAATAAGCTTGCGACCGATGGCAAAATTACGGTAACAGAAAGAAATTACGAAGCGGGCGATCTCGCCGGCGCGTTCCTGGCAATTGCGGCGACCGGGGATGAGGAAGTCAACCGGCTCGCTGCCGCTGAAGCCGAACAAAGAGGCATCCTTGTGAACGTGGTTGATGCGCCCGAATTATGTAGCTTTATTGTCCCGTCAATTGTAAGGCGGGGTTACCTGACACTGGCAGTTTCGACGGGCGGAGTAAGCCCGGCGCTTGCGCGGAAAATCCGCGTGAAGTTGGAGCGGGAGTTCGGGGAGGAATACGGGGAGTTGACACGGCTAATCGGCGAAGTACGCCGGGAGATAAAAGACGAAGGCCGGCGGGTTGACGCCGAACGGTGGCAGGAAGCCCTTGACCTGGAATCGATCCTGGAACTCCTGAGGCACGGCCGGCGGGAGGACGCCCGGCGCCAGGTAAAGAAATCGCTGGGTGCTGCTGTGGGGGTGGAAGACTAAATGCACCTGAACATGGTTGGTATAGATTATCGCACGGCGCCGGTCGCCACGCGGGAGAAGGTATCTATTCGCCCGGAGAAACTTGGTGATGCGCTTTCCGATTTGAGCCGGTTTGTCCCGCATGGCGTTATCCTTTCAACCTGCAACCGCACCGAAATATACTGGACAGGCGATTCGCCATCGAGCGAGCCGGTTAACGATTTCTTTCTCAGTTTTTTCCGGGTGGCGCCGGATGACCTGCGGCAGTGCATCATTGCGGCCACGGATGAGAAGGTGGTCTCGCACCTCTTCCGGACGGCGGCGGGCCTGGATTCTCTCATTGTCGGCGAGTACGAGGTGCTCGGGCAGGTGGGCAGGGCGCTGGACTCTGCAGAGCAGGCCGGCATGGTTGACCTTCATCTGCGCCAGCTTTTCCAGTGGGCTATCCGTACTGGCCGCCGCGTGCGTGAAGAGACGTTCATCAGTCGCAACGCTATATCTGTTAGTTCCGTGGCTGTGGAACTGGCGGCGGGCACCATAGGCGGACTGGAAGACTGCAAGGTGCTGGTAATCGGCGCTGGGGAAGCCGGGAGACTGGTGGCAAAAACGGCGCGTGACAGAGGCGCGGCAAAAATCGCCGTCACCAGCCGTACCAAAGAACGGGCGCAAAAGCTGGCTGAGGAACTGGGCGGCGAACCCTTCTGCATGGAAAAGCTCGCTGGCGAAATGACCAGCGCGAATATAGTGATTGCCTGCGCCGACGCGCCTCACTGGGTGCTTACCGCCAACCAGGTGTCCGACGTCATGGAACGGCGTCCCGGTCAACCACTGGTTATTATTGACATTGCCGTACCCAGAAACGTTGACCCGCGCGTGGCACAAATTCCCAATGTCTTTCTGTACAACATCGACGAACTGGCGACGGTCGCCGAGGAGAACCGCCAGCAACGCGCCGGGGAAATGGAAAAGACGGAGAAGATTGTCGCCTTCGAGACGGAGCGTTTCATGGCGTGGTGGCGGACAGTAGGATACCGCCCGGTGTTGAGCGCGTTGATGGGGCGGGCGGAGGCGATACGCTCGGCTCACCTGGACCGGACATTACGCAAACTGCGCCCGCTTTCGGATGAAGAAAAGGAAAGACTGGAATCAATGACCCGTGCTATTGTGAATAAAATCCTCCACGACCCGCTGGAATGGCTGAAGGCAAACGGCAACGGTCGCGGCGATAATCTGGCGGTTGTCCGTGAGATGTTCCGTCTCCCCGGAGATGACGCAAAGTGAGTAAGAGCATTGTCGCCGGCTCTCGGGGCAGTAAACTGGCGCTGGCGCAGACACAAATTGTCACGGAGAGAATCCGCGCACTGTTTTCCGATGTAGATGTCCGCCTGGTCGAGATTGTGACCCATGGCGACCGCGACCAGTCGATTAAGCTGGATGTCCTGGAGAGGGATGGCGTTTTCGTCCGCGAACTGGAAGAAGGTCTTCTGGATGGCCGAATTGACATGGCGGTACACAGTTTGAAAGACGTGCCCACGAAAATTCCGGCGGGACTGACACTGGCATCCGTGCTGGAAAGAGAAGACCCGCGCGATGTGTTGATTACCCGCGGTGAGAAACTGGCCGGACTGAAACCGGGCGCGAAAATTGGCACGAGCAGTTTGCGGCGGACCGTCCAGCTCGCAAATATGAGGCCGGACGTGGTGACAGTTGCCATACGGGGTAATGTGGATACCCGTATGCGCAAGGTCGCGGACGGCGAATTCGATGGAGTGGTCCTGGCGGCGGCCGGGCTTGTACGACTCGGCTGGCAGGACAGGATTACGGAATACCTGCCCGTGGAGCAGTTCGTGCCGGCGGTAGGACAGGCGGCGCTCGTGATTGAGACGCGCAGCGATGATGAAAATGCGCGGGAGATAGCCACGCGTTTGAACCACCTGCCGACGTGGTGGAGTATTACGGCGGAACGCGCTTTCCTGTGGGCGGTCGGAGGCGGTTGTAGCGCCCCCATTGCCGCCCTGGCGAATGTTTGCGGCGATTCCCTAAGTCTGGACGGAATGGTCGCCAGCGTCAGGACACGCCGCATTCTGCGCGCCGTGGAAACAGGCACAGTCAATGAGGCTGGGGAAATTGGGCGCAGACTTGCGCGACGGCTCCTGGCCACGGGCGCCGGTGAGTTTATCGCAGAGGCAGAGGGGGCCGCGGAATGAAGAAAGGCAGAGTCTACCTGGTAGGCGCGGGTCCCGGCGACCCGGGCCTTATAACAGTCAAAGGGCTGGAATGCCTGAAGCACGCCGGTGTTGTTATCTATGACCACCTGCTTGATGAGAGCCTGCTGGAGGCGGCGCCTGCGGACGCCGAAAAAATCTATGTGGGGAAGTCCGCGGGCGACCATGCACTGGAGCAGGATGAGATTAACCGGATGCTGGTGGAAAAAGCCCGGGCCGGCAAGAATGTGGTGCGATTGAAGGGCGGCGACCCGTTTGTTTTCGGGAGGGGTGGTGAAGAGGCCGGATTTCTTGTAGAGAACGGCGTGGAATTCGAGGTTGTTCCCGGCGTCAGTTCGGCGGTGGCGGTGCCGGCGTATGCGGGCATTCCCGTTACACACCGTGGCACGGCCTCTTCTTTCGCGGTCGTCACCGGCCACGAGGAGCCCGGCAAAGAAACGTCGGCGGTAAATTGGGAGCACCTGACTAATTCGGTCGATACGCTGGTCTTCCTGATGGGAAGGCAGAATCTGCCACAGATCGTAACGAAACTGGTGGATTGCGGCAGGGCAATTGAAACGCCAATCGCGGTCATCAGGGATGGGACCAGACCGGGGCAGGAGACTGTGACGGGGACACTGGGCAATATTGTGGCGCGGGTAGAGGAGAAGGGCATGAAGCCGCCCGTTATCATTGTGGTTGGAGAGGTGGTGGACTTGCGGGAAAGACTGCGCTGGTTTGACAACCGGCCCTTGTCCGGCAAACGTGTACTCGTGACACGAGCTCGTCACCAGGCAAGTAAATTCAGCCAGCTTCTGGCCGAACGCGGCGCCGTGCCGGTAGAACTCCCCGCCATTGAAATTCAGTCGGTCTGCGACGGCGAATTGGCGTCTGCCCTACGCTCAATTGATGAGTACGACTGGTTGATGATGACCAGCGCCAACGGAGTCGAGTCTCTTTTTAGTGCCCTTGTCGGCATTAAACTGGATGCGCGGGCTCTATACCATGTGAAAATCGGCGCCATCGGGCCGGCGACGGCACAGGCGCTTGCCGGAAGAGGCATCGCGGCGGACTATATTCCTGCCGAATTCAGCGCGGCGGGCATAATTGCCGGTTTGCAGAATGGGGACGTAAGGGGAAAGCGGTTCCTGCTGGTGCGGGCGGATATCGCCGATACAGAACTGGTCGCGGGTCTCACCGGTATCGGCGCGCAGGTGCACGAAGTGACGGCCTACCGGACTGTGCCAGCCACAGAGTGTACGGTACGGGCAAAGCACTTCTTACAGGAAGGTATGATTGACATAATCTCATTCACCAGTTCGTCAACGGTCTGTAACCTGGTCACGGCACTTGGAAATAACATCGCGGTGTTAGAGAATGTGACAGTCGCCTGTATCGGGCCAAAAACTGCCGAAACTGCTGAAAGGCTAGGGTTGAAGGTGCATATTACCGCCGCGCAGTACACAATACCTGGCCTGGTGGTTGCCATCGAAGAATATTACAAACAGGAGAGAAAGAATGGACTTTCCTGAGGTACGCATGCGGCGCTTGCGGCGGCTGGACACTTTGCGGTCGCTGGTGCGTGAGACAACGGTAGAGGTATCCGATTTGGTCTACCCGCTTTTTGTCATGGAAGGGCGGAACATCAAGACCGAAATTGGTTCGATGCCGGGCATAAACCAGTTCTCCGTGGACCGGTTGCCGCGCGAGGTGGAGGAGATTGCGCGTCTTGGCATCCCGGCTGTAATTCTGTTTGGCATCCCTGAAAATAAGGACGAGGTGGGGTCTAGCGCTTATGACTCGGAAGGCGTCGTCCAGAAGGCGATACGCGCCATCAAGAAAGAAGTCCCGGAACTGCTGGTAGTCACCGATGTTTGTCTCTGTGAATACACGAGTCACGGGCATTGCGGCGTGGTGGTTGACAAAGTCGTGGACAATGACAAAACACTGCCCCTGCTGGCGAAGATGGCGCTGTCCCACGCGGAAGCCGGGGCTGATATGGTCGCGCCATCTGATATGATGGACGGGCGTGTCGGCGCCATCAGGCGAGCGCTGGACGAGAAGGGGTTCATTCACCTGCCGATTATGTCCTACGCGGCGAAATACGCTTCCGCCTTTTATGGACCTTTCCGCGAGGCTGCACAGTCGGCTCCGCAGTTCGGTGACCGCCGCTCGTACCAGATGGACCCGGCGAACGTGCGCGAGGCGCTGAGAGAAGTCCAGCTTGACATCGACGAAGGCGCTGACATCATCATGGTCAAGCCGGCGTTGTCTTACCTCGACGTGATACGAAGGGTGCGCGACCGCTTTGATTGCCCGGTAGCGGCATATAACGTTAGCGGCGAATATGCCATGGTGAAAGCCGCCGCTAAAAACGGCTGGCTGGATGAGCGGCGCACCGTGACTGAAATTCTCACCTCTATCAAACGGGCCGGCGCTGACATTATTATTACTTATCATGCGAGGGAGTTTGCGGCGTGGATGCAGGAAGATAAGGGGGCGCGTTGAAAAGCCATGCGCGCTCTGAGGCGCTCTTCGAGGAGGCGCGGCGCTACCTGCCCGGTGGTGTTGATAGCCCGGTGCGTGCCTTCAAAGCGGTGGGTGGAACACCGCCGTTCATCGCTCGGGGTAAAGGCAGTAGAATCTGGGACGCCGATGGTAATGAGTATATCGACTACGTGGGGTCGTGGGGGCCGCTCATTGCCGGGCACGCGCATCCGGATATTGTGGCGGCATTGAAGGCGTCGGCAGAGAAGGGCACAAGCTATGGCGCGCCCACAGAGTTAGAGGTGACGCTGGCAAAAATGGTGACCGGCGCCATTCCGTCAATGGAAATGGTGCGCTTCGTGAACTCCGGCACGGAAGCCACGATGAGCGCTCTGCGCTTGGCGCGCGCCTTCACCCGGCGCGAAAAAATCATCAAGTTTGATGGCGGCTATCATGGTCACTCCGATGGCTTGCTCGTCAAGGGCGGCTCAGGACTGGCTACGCTGGGTATCCCGGAT
>Ga0315274_10015451_pt1 | contig 10815 bp, 8 predicted proteins | sample YL17G02_20_MG_FD_203700 | JGI IMG/M metagenome (GOLD analysis project Ga0315274, IMG submission 203700) | Sediment microbial communities from Yellowstone Lake, YNP, Wyoming, USA - YL17G02_20 | ecosystem: Environmental > Aquatic > Freshwater > Lake > Sediment | place: USA: Wyoming | collected...
CCGGGTGCGCTCCTCTTATCTCCCATGATGGCTTCGCGCAGGCGGGAGGGCGAGCTTACGATCTCCGCTTCCCCCGCCTCAGCCACTTCATATTCGTTTCCAGCCTGAGACATAAGCCGTGCCGGAGATTTGAAGATAGCGCCCTGTGCAAGCGGGATAGGCGTCGCCCTCATTCGCGCGATCTGCACCGCGATCAGCGCCGCCGTTATCCCGGCAAGCACCTGCCCGATTATCGGCCCGGCGGTAAACGCTTTGGCTATAGCTTCGCCCATGCTGATCATCGCTGTTGCTATGGCGATTGCCTTCTGGCTTACCGCCGCTTGATGCTGAAGTTGTCTCCGCTTCATGCTGTATTCGGCCTCAAGTCCCTCGATGGCCTTATTCTTTTCCTCTTCGCTCATCAGCGAGTTCTTGATCCCATCGAGCCGCGCCTGATATTCCTGATCCATGAGGATGAGCTTATTTGTCGTGGACTGTTGCATGAGCGTGTTGATCTGGCCGATGACGCTAGATGTATCGCTGAAGATTTGGCGGATAGCATCCTGATTTTTCGTGACCCATGCCTTCGCGCTTCCGTCCCATGCCTTCGTGGTCACGTTGAGTCCGGCCCGAATTTGCGCCTGTGTCTTGTTGGCCGTGGCCCCTATATCTTCAATGGCAGGGATGACAACCTTGTCCGCCGTCGCCGCGAAGTTGAAGAACTCCATATTGATCGCGGACATTCCAGCCTTGTATTGCGCCTCATTTATGATGCCAGCCTTGAACGCCCTGGTCAGCGCGTCCTCTTCTTCGCGCACCTTGCGGAGCATACCCTGAAGTGGGAAGTATTTATCGAGAATGGAGGTTGCCGCTTTTTCCATCTCGGTCCGCAGTTTCTTGGCCTCGGCTGCCGCTTTTATCTGCTCGGCTGTCATATTATGGACAGCGGTCCCGGTTTGATTAATCTTGGTTGGCGCATTTGTAAACATCCCGACAAGTTCCCCAAAGTCAATGCCGAAAATCTTCACCATCGGCGCGGCTTTGGCAAAGGTGTCACCCAATGCGCCTGCGGCAACCACCAGTCCGGCGTTTACCTTCGAGGCGTGTTCTGCGTGCGCTGTCTGTGAGGCCAGGGCAAGCGTCACCATCTTTATGCCATCGGTGAAGTTACGGAAGGCCGGACTTGCCATCTCAATCTGTTTCAGAAAGGTTGAGAAAGCGCCGGATGAAACAAATCCTGCCATCGCCTTATTGAGTTCCCTTATCGCGCTCCCGAAGCCCTCGGTCTGAATAATGGCCGCCCCTGCCTGCTCTTTGATTTCATTCCAGTTATTTGTCAGTTGCTTCAGCGATCCGCCGAAGGTATCAACCTCAGCCGTTGCCCGTCCGTAGAGTTTTTCCAGTTGATCAAGAAGCGACGCCTGCTTCTGCCCTGCCGTTAGGTTCTCGCCAACCCTGATCCCAACTCGCGCAAGTGCCGTATAATTTCCCTCCATCGCCTTCGTGACCATCATCGTCGCGGAGTGGAGGTCCATTCCCATCGTTGTCGCCAGCCCCATAGCGCCGCGCGTAGCTCGATCTATCCCGTTCTGATTAAGGCTCGTAAGTTGAAGGAGAAGCGCCTGACTTGCCTGAACCTCTTCATGCGTGTAGGTCGTAACCTTCATCTGCGCCATAGCGAAGGCCATGTAGTGCTGGATGTTTCCCTGGACAGTCCGTCCGGTTATTTCGAGGGCCGCCCGCAAACTGTTCTCTGCCTTCTCCTCTTCGATGGCTCCCTTGATAGCATCGGAAACGGTATCCTTGAGAAAGGCAATCCCTTTCTGAAGTGCCGATGCTACGAGAACTCCAGCCGTGAACTGAGCGAACAGGGAGCTAAACGGCCCGCCCGACGCGCCAGCCTTCGCCGTTGTCCCCGCTACTTGGTTAATCGCCCCGTCCAAGTCCTTGACAGACTTCAAGGCCCCGGAAGCATCCATAGTGACAATATATTTTACATCGGCCACGTTATTGCTCCTGACCTTGTTTGTTTTTCCGCTCGTTGGCGACGGTCTGGAATGTTTGATGGATGGCGTTCATCGCCGATAACGCCAGACGCCGCGCCGGGCCCTTGAGCCTTGCCGCCCGAAACTCCTCGGCTACAATCCCGGCTTCAAGGGTGAACTGGTTTACCGTCTCGCAATACCAGTTCCAAATTCCGACCTCGAAAGCGCTCAGCCGCCTAGCCGCTGCGTCCAACTGGCAGGTGACGCAATCTTCTGTGGACTCGCCTACCTCGTGCGTGTGATCTTCTGGCTTGAGGATCGCTTCATGCCTGTCGGCATAGAGCGCGAGATAGGCATTTAATTTTTTAGGAAGTTCTCGGCTGTCCCCGCAAACTGCGCCAGCACCATGACCAGCACCGATGCTATCGGGTTAGACTCATCTTCACCCTCGACCACCGGACGCTTTACCTTGAGGCCGAAAAGCAGAGGGAGATACTTGTCCTTATTGTCTCGCGTGCATGGGAGCGGTTGCCCACCCTCTGTCAAGTCCCATCCGTGAATCGTGTCGGCTATGGCCTTGCGAATGACGGCAGATAGGCGGGGTGTCCGCGTCCCTTCCCGCGATTCATTGACATAATCGGGGATCGCATCGAGTTCAAGAAATCCCACCTTGAACGTGATGCTTATCGGTGCACCCGTCGATTCCAAGTCATAGGTGACCTCCGCTTCCGGCTGTAGCTTTTTTATGTCCATGACTCTCCTTATGCCAGGTAATTCGATGAAGTGATATTCATCAGCGTTGCGTAAACGGGAAGCGTCAGCCCCGTCATGCCCGTCGGATTAGTGTCCGCCGTCACCCCGCGTAGAACGATCTTCGCCGGGATGATTTTACTATCCGCGTATTCCACGTCCTCGATAATCAGGCGAGGGAACTGGAACTTGAGATAATAAGAATATGCTCCCTCGATGACCGGCCCGGTGATGGTGATATCCGCTTTCTTCTCGGCGGCGGCGATCCAGTCCGCAAAGTAGGCGGCGTTCACGGTATCCATCCGGGGAAACTCCATCGTCAACTTTACCGATGGCTTGTCGTTCTCCAACGGCTCAACGATAGACGTGCTTCCGGCAACGTGCTCGGCGTCCATCTTCCTTTCGATCTCTAGCGAGAATGACTTGGGCCTTATGGTATCCGCCCCTCCGCCGTCGAAGTCCGCAGCGGCTTGACCGTTCAGACGGAAGACAGCCTGACTGAACCTAGCCCTGACGTGATCGCCCCCGGGCGTTGTCGCCGAGGTGATGACGTCGATGATCCCAGAGTTGTCGATGATCTTGTTTCCGCGAAGGGAGAACACCGATTTGATGAGCCCGCCGTTCACCGAGAATACGGCTTTCGTTACCTTGAATGATGGGACAACATGAACCGTTGTAAACTTCTCCGCCGAATATGTTCCGAAAAGTCCAACGGCGGAATTGATGAGGTCGAGCGTGTGCAGATAGTTCAGCCCAGCACCAACCCCGGCCACGTCTGATGTATAGGTTGCGGCCCCGGTCTTATCGGCGGCGGCAGAGAACCCGATCAGGGCGCTGCAATCCGTAGCTGCATGAGACCCGGTATTCCACTTGAGCTCGAAATTGCCGCCCGCAGAAATAACAAACTTGCGCGTTGATGGAGAATAACCTACGGTATAAGTGAGGGCCGATCCAGCCGCCGCGTCCAGTTGCGTCTTGATCTCAACGGATAATGCTAATGCAGTATAGGTTCCTAGCGTGAGCGTCGCCGTCATCTCAGCCCCGCCCTCCCCGAAGTCAAGATACTTATTTGTAGCACTCACGATGAAATACATACCGGGCAACCCCGCCGTCCCCATGAGCATCGCCAGCAGGAAATTCTCCCGCCCGTTATAGCGATAGTCGAAGTCGAGCGAGAAGTCCGAAGGGGAGAAGTTGCCGACGTCCAGGTTGGTCTCAAACGCTCCGTATGATTCGTCCTCGATCATAGGGACCGACAACTTGGGGACGCCGGAGTTGAGCGGCAGGAGTCCCATGCCCGCCGCGTCAACGTCTATCTCCGTCCCCCATGTCACCGCCTTTTTGACTGCGGCCCTGTTTAGCCTTTTCTCAATGTCAGCCATGGTGGTCTCCTTATACGATCAGGCTTGCAGCCACGGTGTTGGTCAGGAAAATCCCGATGGGAAGCACTCCGGTTAATCCCGTCTGTGCTATGTCAGCAGTCGCGCCCCTCAACACGACCTTGGAGGGAATAACCTTGCTGTCGGCATACTCGACGTCCTCGATGATGAGGCGCGGGAGTTGGATGTTCAGAACATAATGGTAGGTGTTCGACCCTTCCGCGTGCGGACCCGTGATAACGATGTCAGCCTTTTTGTCCGTGCCAGCAATCCAATTAGCGAAGTAGAGGGCGTTTACCGCGTCCATGCGCGGGAACTCCATCGTGAGCTTTACGCTCGGCTTATCGGTCTCTATGGGTTCGATGATCGTCGCGCTTCCCGAGGTGTGTTCTCCGTCCATCTTGCGTTCAAGTTCCAACGAGAACGATTTGGGCTTGATGACGTGCGTCGGACTAGCGAGCGCAACCCCTCCGCCAGCAATCGTGTAGTCGTTCATGCGGAAAACGGCCTGGTTGAACTTGGCTCTGAAGTGGGCATTAGCGGGAGTGGTCACGCTGGCAAGCGTTGCCGCCGTGTCTAGTATCTCGCTCCCCCGCACGGAGAAGGCTGACTTAATCAGTCCTCCCGTGGAAGAGATGACCATCTTCAGCACCTTGAGGGAGGGGATCGTGTGCAGTTGGGTCAGCTTTTCGACCGCATAGGAAGCGAACAGCCCCACCGCCGAGTTCTTCAGCGTGACCGTGTGCAGGATGGCAGCCGTTCCGCCCTGGATGGCAGGAGCGGTGTCAACGCCCATGAGGAGGCCCAGGAGTGCGTTCTCGCGCCCGTCCCAACGGTAGTCGAAGTCTAGGGTGAAGTCGGACGGGCTGTAATTCCCCACGTCCAAGTTCACGTCAAATGCCGAGTTGCTTTCGTCCTCAAGCATCTGCACGTTCCGCTTTGGGACACCGGGATTAAGCGGTAGGATTCCATTCCCTGCTCCGTCTAGTCCGGCGATGGTTGTCCCCCACGCGCCCGCGACCTTGATGGCCGCTTTCGTTAATCTTTTTTCTACGTCGCCCATGGCTATGCCTCCTTTTTGGCTGACTTTACTTTCTTGGGTTTATCCGGCTTTTCGGATTCGGGCTTCGGTTCCGGGATCACCTCGGCAAACCCGTCGCTAGTCCATGACGAGACCACCTCGTCCGGTATCTTCAGGGCCGTTGTGTCTATCGCATCCCCGACACGGAACAGCCCCCAATCGGAATGCTGATCGCTTTTCTTCCATATAATTTCCATGCTATACCCCCATGACCCCTGCTATTGAGACCCGGATCTTCTGATCGAAGAACCCGAATCCGTCTAGTGATAAATATCCGTCGTCGGTTTCCGGCGACGTTTCGATCCGCGTTTCCACGGCTAATGCGCCGAGCGTTCCCGCAACCCCGCTCCGCGAGTCCGCGTCAATGGCCTTCCGTATATCTGCGATACACCGCTCAAGCCGCGTCACGGTGTCAAGGTTGTCCTTGACTATCCCCTTCACGGAGATAAAGAAGTCCTCGGTGTATTCGCTGTCATCGCCCGCCGCCCCGCTCAATTCCACCGTCCCCCCGGGAGCCGTAAATACCATGTAGGTCGGGAATGACTTGGCCTCTGTCCAATGGACGAATCGCTTACAGACCTCCCCAGGAGTATAAAAGTAAGTTGCGCCCGTGGTGATACCCTGGAGGACTTCGACGATCCTGTCGATGATCTGAAGGCGAAGCGGCGTTGCTGGTGTCGGCATTAGATTACCCTCACATAGATAGCGTCATGGTCGGGTGAGGCATAAATGCTCCCGTCCGTAGTGGTGATGGTGAACTGCACGAGGTAGAGAGCGCCCGATGTTCCCCCGGACATCATCTGCAATACCTGTTGGCCGGAGATGGCAACGACCCCCTCGAGCGTCAGGCCAGCGGGCGTAGAGACAGCCGTTGCCGTGACAATGACGTTGGTGGCGCTGATATCGGGCGGCCAGTAATAGAGGCCGATCTTGAACTTTTCGGCAGGAGCTTTCTCAACGAAAAACTGCGTTGCCATTATATTCCTCCTGCCGCTGAATCATTGATCACTATCGCTTCGGCTACGGATACTTCACGTGAGCGACAAACCGCTACGTGAACATTGAAGATCCTGCGCCTTGGTTCGGTATCCCGTGCGCCTGAGCGATGGAGAGGGACAACGTCCCATATCACCCGGCCTCGGTCGGGATTGAAAACGCATATCTCGCCGGTCTCTGTGAACACGCCGAGTGATGGGGTTTCGACAACCGTGATGGAGCTGGATGTATTGACGGCAATCGTTATGGCGGACAGGGTAAACGCTGAGGCCGAGTCCGCGACTGCTACGCTATCGGATACAGCAATCAGCGGGGATGAGGTCGCGGGCGCGGGCGTATCCGTAACCGCGATGGTCTCAAGCGCAGTAATTACCAGATTCGAGGGAAGTGCTGCGCTCGGTGTATCCGCTATCCCGATGGCTTCGGAGACGCTTACTGCCGTAACGATGGCCGCTATCGGCTGATCGTCGGTGGCCCCTATCACCTCGGAAGTGGCGATGGCTAGACCGCCCGTTATCGCGTTGGGTATATCTATTCCCGCTATGGATTCGGAGACGGCGACAAGCAGACCGCTTGACGTGACGGCGGGCGTGTCGGTGATCGCAACCGCCTGAGAGGTAATTATCTGCGGGTTAGAGACAGCCCCGATCGTGGGCGCGTCAGACAGAGCGACGCTATCGGAAACACTCGGCGCCAGGGTTCCGGTAATCTCCGTTGTCGATTCAGCTATGCTGATAGACGACGATGTATCTACCTGTGGACTTGACGTGGAAGCATCTGGCGTATCCGCGACACCTATTGCCTCGGAGGTGTTGACGCCTAAACCTCCGATTGCCTGGAGGGCGGCTGCCCCCGTATCCTGAACCGCTATGCCATCGGAGGCAATGACCTCGGGGCCGGAGGTAATGACTGCCGGGGTGTCCGCCGTTGCAATCGATTCGGAGATTCCAATGCGCGGCGATGAATTAGCAAGGGTTGAAACTTCGCTTGCCGTAATCGCCTCGGAAACTCCGATAGACAAGCCGGAGGTGATGACGGCAACGGACTCGGTTGCCGCGATTGCTTGAGAGGTGTCGATCTGCGGAGGCGACACTATGGCCGCAACCGTCTCGGCTACAGTAATCGTCTCAGATACGGCGGGGCTAGGGTTCACGCCAACGAGCACGACGTTGATGCTCTCAGTCACCGTCACGCACGGCCCCTCGTGGTCAACAATCGCGGTGTCTATAAGCGTGATGTCTTCAGAGACACTTACATTGGGCGATCCACCGATAGCAGGAGTGTCAGCGATCCCGATGTTTTCAGATACGTTAATACTCTTGTCGCCGGAAGCGTGGATGGTACTAAGGTTGATGGTCTCGGATACGGAAGCCGTCAATCCAGACGTTATAATCGAGGGGGTATCGGTTACGGTCACCGATTCGGAGACATTGATTGAGCGATCCGCAACGGCGATTACCGAGACGGATGCTGAATCGGCCAGGGCAATAGATTCGGAAGTATTTATCAGCGGGGAAGATGCTGCGCCAATGATGGGCGTATCTGCTACTGCGATGGACTCCGAGGCATTTATATATAGACCAGAGGTGATAACTGCGGGGGTATCGGTTAGGACGATGGCTTCAGAAACATTGACGGCAAGTCCACTCGTTATGATTGCCGCTGAATCAACTGCCGTGATCGAGGTTGAAACGGCAACGGCTTCGCCTGCCGTGATCACCGAAGGGGTGTCAACTGCCCCAATGTTTTCGGAGGCAACTACTTCCATACCAGCGGTTATAACGACAGGCGTATCCGCGAGGGCGATGGTATCCGACGCAGATATAAGGCAACCCTCCACGACCTCGGCAGGGGTGTCCGTTATTGACACAGATTCCGAGACATTGATAGACGGATCGGAGGCCGAACCAATAATAGGCGTATCCGCGATCCCGATGGTCTCGGAAGTTCCGATACTCGAGCCATCCGTTACAATGGCGGACGTGTCCGCAAGGGCGATGGACTCCGAGGCAGAGACGGTTCGATCCTCAAGCACCCCTCCCGGCGGAAGGTCGATGCCAATGGTCTCAAAGACCGTAACCTCTAAGTTAGAAAGGGTCTCGCCAGAAACGGTCTCTGCGGATGCGTCCGTTATCCCGATAGCCTCTGAGACACTTATGGATTGACCGGAGGCAATAACCGCGGGTGTGTCTGTTACGGAAACCCCATCGGCAACATTGATCTGCGGCGAGGACGTGGTTGTCGCGATAGCCTCGGTCGCCGTGATCGTTTCGGACGCCGCCAGGTTGAGGCTACCAATGACTACATTGACGGCCTCTGTTACCGTGACACATGGGCCTTCGTGATCAACGCTGGACTCGTCTCCAACGGCGATCTCTTCCAATACGCTTATGCTGGAAGAGCCTCCAATAATCGGGTCGTCGGCGATCCCGATTGACTCCGAAACGCCAATGTTCTTATCCCCGGAAGCGTGGATAGTGCTGAGGTTAATGGTATCGGAAACAGAAACGGAACACGAGATAGCGGCTGCCGGAGTATCGGTTAATTCCACCGCCTCTGAGGCGGTCACCAGGCAACCTGCCTCAATCATGGCGGATGTGTCGGCTAAAGCAATGGCCTCAGATGCGGCTATAATCAGCCCGTCCGTAATCTCAGCGGGGGTATCGGCCAGCGCGATGTTTTCGGAACCCGCAATCTCTAAACCAGCAACGGTCTCGGCGGGTGCGTCCGCTATCCCTATAGCCTCAGAGACGCCAATGTTACAGGGACTAACCGGGCCTACTGCGGCTTCATCGGAAAGGGCGATATTCTCCGCAAGGTCGATCTCTAGCGTAGGTTCTGTGGCAACCCCAATGTCCTCATCGACGCCGATACTTTCGGAAGTGTCAATGACCAATGTGACGGTTGCATTAACCGCAACGGCTGCGGAATCCGCGAGGGCAATCCCTTCGGAAACAGAGACGTCCTGATCCTCAAGTGCTCCACCGGATGGATTGTCGATCCCGATAGAATCTGATACCGATATGTTACAACCCGACGTGATGACTGTCGGAGTATCGGCAACCGCCATCGAGGTGGTCGCCAGAACGAACGAGACGATGCAAATAGCAACGGTTTCGGCTATGCCCACCGCTTGCGATTGAGCCGCAAGCTGCGGGCCTTGTACCGTTACGCTTTTCGCCTCGGTAATGGTTATCATTTCTTTTCTTTAGGAACCGCCTGTTCGACGATAACCTCAAGATCGGACACCCTGACTATGGGAGTACCTCCGGCTTCCCCGATGGAGATCGTGTCTATTGCACTCCCAAGTGGAGGTCCGGTTATTGCATCAGGAAATTCAGTTAGGGAAACAGAATCCAGCGCACTCCCAAGCGGTGATCCGGTTGTCGCAACGGGGGCCTCCGTCAAGCTAACGGTCTCGGAGGTGCTTCTGTTTGGCGATCCCGTCACTATTGCGGGGGCCTCGGCCAAGGCGATGGTATCCGAGGCAGTCGGCCCGCCGAACGACACATCCCTACTGAGAGAAACCCACGGACAGAGATCGGTAGTTAGCCCCTCGGTCAAAGCAAAATCAGCAGTAGCAGAAGGATCGCCAAACTTCATGTCAATGACTACAAGGGTAGGCGTGGCCCCATGCAGTCCAATCTCTATTATGATCCTGTCGCCCGAATAAGACGTGAAGTTGCTTGCTCCGTCCGTTCTGGCACTATGTATTCTTGTTTCTTGTGTCGTTGTGGTTTTAGGAAATTCGGTACTCGTTCCGTGGAAAAGGCCAACCACGCCCCTGATAGTCAAACCATCTCCACTCACAACTCTAACGACATAGGCAAGATGTGTGTCGCCCGTGGTTGCGGCTTCGGCGCACTTGCCGATGACCATGCTTACCGTGTCGGAAGTCGTCCAGCTATAACCTGCATCCATAGGCGGGCTTTGATATTGTTTCCAGCACCATTGCTGAGTAAGTTCAGCGCCCCACGTCAACTGAGTTAAAGCCAGGGCGGTATTTGTTTTCCACGTAAAGCAAGGCAGGCGAGCTAGGCTAGTTGAAAGCTCCCAATTTGTATCTACTGCCAAATCAGCAAGTGGGGCCGTTCCGCTTGCTGGAAGATACAGGCGCGTTGCCATGCTGTTATCCCAATCTCTCAGCCATCATTATTTCGCACTCGGAGACAGCGATCTCTAGGGTTGCTGGCCCGCCTCCAGCTTCAACTGTGATACCGGGCGTATCCGTCGTTGTAATCGTGTCAGACACGGATGGAACGAGTGATCCCATGAAAGTGGCAATAAGTCCGCCGCATATCCTGCTCGTTACCCACGTTGCCGTTGTCTCAGCTGTCCACGTTGAAGAGGCCACTAATGATGCAATGGTTTGCAACAAAGCCCCAGTCGGCCCCTTGTACTCCTCCGTGAATGAATTAGAGAACGTCGGAGACGTAAACGTATTCCCCATCGCAAACCCTGCGATGCACAATTCAGCGGCTACCGTTGTTGTGCCTGTAGTTCCGCTTGTTTGAGTGGTCGCCGCCGCGCCGTAATCTTGATTTTTAGTCTTATCAATAGTCGGGGTTCCGGTAAACCCTCCCCACTCCTCGATGATGCAATATGTCTCGGTGCTACTAACCCATGTTAGCGAAACATCTTTTGA
>Ga0315274_10015452_pt1 | contig 10815 bp, 14 predicted proteins | sample YL17G02_20_MG_FD_203700 | JGI IMG/M metagenome (GOLD analysis project Ga0315274, IMG submission 203700) | Sediment microbial communities from Yellowstone Lake, YNP, Wyoming, USA - YL17G02_20 | ecosystem: Environmental > Aquatic > Freshwater > Lake > Sediment | place: USA: Wyoming | collected...
GATCGGCGCGGCAGGGTGCGGGCGGACAAGCGGACCTTGCAGACGTCGCGTCCCGGAGTTTTCGCCGCGGGCGACGTGGTGACCGGGCCCGCCACCGTGATCGAGGCTATCGCGGCGGGCCGCCGGGCCGCGATCTCGGTGGATCGGTACCTGGGCGGATCGGGCGACATCGAGGAGGTTCTCGCGCCCGCGGAAGAGGCCGAGATCGCCGCGCTCGAAGAGCAGGAGGAGCGCGCGCGGGCGGAGATCGGCAAGCGGCCGGCGTCCGAGCGCGTGGGAGATTTTCAAGACGTGGAGCTGACCATGACGGAGCAGGCGGCGCTGGCCGAGGCCGGACGGTGCCTGCGCTGCGACCTGGAGGCCCTTGAGGATTGATTTCATGAAAACCGTTTCGCTTCGTATTGACGGAAAAACAGTCTCAGCGCCGGAGGGAACGTCGGTCCTCGAGGCCGCGCTCGCCAATGGTATCTACATCCCGACGCTCTGTTACGACCGCCGGCTCGACCCCTATGGGGGCTGCCGCATGTGCATCGTCGAGATCGAAGGGATGCGCGGGCTTCCCACCTCCTGCACGACCCGCGCCGCCGAGGGAATGGTCGTTCGCACCGACACGGAGAAGGTCCACACGGTCCGGCGGACGGTCTGCGAGATGCTGATATCGGATCACCCCGGGGATTGTCTGTCCTGCGCGTCGAACCAGAAGTGCGGACTTCAGAAGGTGGCGAATTACCTCGGCGTGACGCAGAAGCGGCTGCCGGACATGGGCCGCGCCGCCCTCCGCGACGAGAGCAACGAGTTCTACACGCGCGACCTGGCCAAGTGCATCCTCTGCGGCCTTTGCGTGCGCGTCTGCCACGAAATCCGGGGTGTCGGCGCCATCGAGTTGGCCGGACGCGGCTTCGAGACCCGCGTGGCTGCGCCGGGAGACCGCCTCATCGGCGACTCGAACTGCGAATCCTGCGGCGAGTGCGTGGATATCTGCCCTGTCGGAGCGCTCACCGCCAAGACCGAGAGCCTCCCGCCCACCAGCGAAGTGAAGACGGTCTGTCCCTATTGCGGCTGCGGCTGCGGGCTGGTTCTTGGGCTGCGCGGCGGCCGGGTCGTCCGCGTGCGGGGCGACGCGGAGAACTGCGTCAACCGCGGGAGCCTCTGCGTAAAGGGGCGCTTCGGCCTGGACTTCGTCGGATCGGCGGACCGCCTCACCAAGCCCCTGATCCGGCGCGATGGCAAGTTGGAGGAAGCCTCCTGGGACGAAGCCCTCGACTTGGCGGCTCGGAAGTTCCGCGAGATCAAGGAGGCTCACGGCCCCGACGCGATCGCCGGATTCGCCTCGGCCAAGTGCACCAACGAAGAGAACTACCTCTTCCAGAAGCTCATGCGCGCGGCCATCGGCACGAACAGCGTGGACCACTGCGCGCGCCTGTGCCACGCATCCACGGTGGCCGGCCTGGCAAGGTCCTTCGGCAGCGGCGCCATGACGAACTCGATTGACGAACTCGAACGGACCGACTGCATCTTCGTCATCGGCTCGAACACCACCGAGGCCCATCCCATCATCGCCTTGCGCATCAAAGCCGCCGTGGAGCGCCGCGGCGCCCAGCTGATCGTCGCCGATCCGCGCCGCATTGACCTGACCCGCTTCGCCGCGCTCCACCTGCGCCAGCGTTCCGGCACCGACGTGGCCCTTATCAACGCCATGATGTGGGTCATCATCTCCGAAGGACTCCAGGACGAAGCCTTCCTCGCGGAGCGCACCGAGAACTTCGAGGAGTTCCGCCGAAGCGTCATGGATCTCACACCTGAACTCGCCGAGGCCATCACCGGCGTCGCCGCCGAGGACGTCCGCGCCGCCGCCCGCATGTACGCCCGGGCTGAGCGCGCCGCCATCGTGTACAGCATGGGAATCACGCAACACACCACGGGGACCGACAACGTGATGGCCCTGGCCAACCTGGCCATGCTCACCGGCCACGTGGGCAAGGAGTTCTGCGGCGTGGACCCCTTGCGCGGGCAGAACAACGTGCAGGGCGCGTGCGACGTGGGCGCGCTGCCCAACGTGTTTCCCGGCTACCAGGCCGTGGACGACCCCGCCGCCCGTGCCGCGTTCGAGAAGGCATGGAGCGCCGCGCTGCCCGCCAAACCCGGCCTGACCGTCGTCGAGGTCCTCAACGCCGTCTGCGACGGAAGCGTCAAGGGCCTCTTCATCATGGGCGAAAACCCCATGGTCAGCGACCCGAACCTCAACCACGTGCGCCTGGCGCTGGAGAAAGTGGATTTTCTTTGCGTCCAGGACATCTTCCTGACCGAGACGGCGCAGATGGCCCACGTCGTGCTGCCCGCCGCGTCCTTCGCCGAGAAGGACGGCACATTCACCAACACCGAGCGGCGCGTCCAACGTGTGCGCAAGGCCCTGGACCCGCCGGGCCAGGCGCGCCAGGACTGGGAGATACTTTGCGATCTCTCGACGCGGATTGGCTACCCCATGCGGTACGCAAGCCCCGCCGAGATCATGGACGAGATTGCCCGCGTGACGCCGATCTATGGCGGTATTTCGTTTGGCCGTATCGAGAACCAGGGCATTCAGTGGCCCTGCCCCGACAAGAACCATCCCGGCACGGTGTTTCTACATCAGAGCGGGTTCAAACGGGGGCGCGGCAGATTCTACTCCACGCCTTTCCGCGCCGCCGCCGAGCTCCCCGACGAGGAATACCCCTATCTGCTGACCACGGGCCGCCTCCTGTACCAGTTCCACACCGGCACGCTCTCGCGCCGCACGCCGGGTCTCGACCGGATTGCGCCACCTGGGAAGTTCGAGATCAATCCGGAAGACGCCGCGCGGGAGGGAATCGCCGACGGCGAAATGGTGCGCCTCACCACGCGCCGCGGAACCGTGGACGCCCAGCCCATCGTCACGGAACGTTCGCCCAAGGGAACCCTCTTCATGTCGTTCCATTTCCGGGAAGCGGCGGCGAACATTTTGACCAATGACGCCCTCGACCCCGTGGCCAAGATCCCGGAGTTCAAGGTCTGCGCCGTTCGGCTGGAGAGGCAGGGCGGGACATCGGAAGCCGCGGCGGCCGGGGCGGTGGCGCAGGCGGCAGCGGCGGCCTCCGGCAGCGCGCCGTCCGGCAGATAGTGGCCGGGCGTCCAGCAGCGCGGCATCCGGCGGCGGCATATAGTGGCGCGGCATCTGGTAAAGAATCAGATTCCTCTGAAAGAAGGACCGCGGAGCGGTCCAATCTGAATAGCCGGGGGTGACCGAAGGGAACCCCCGGAAAAGTTGCTCATTCAAGGATGCGCACCCCGAAGGGGTGCAACAGATGAAGGATCGAGAACTGAAGGAAGAGATTGTCCAGAGCGCCGGACTCGGGTAGAATGTGGTCAGAATCGAGGTGACAGAAATGACGACTGTTGAAAAACTCCATCCACAATTCATAACGGATTCGACGGGGCGCCAGACCGGGGTAATTCTCCCCCTCGAGGAGTACAACGAACTCCTGGAGGATCTGGACGATCTGGCCGCCATCGCGGAGCGCGGCGACGAGCCTACAATCCCACACGTCAAGGTGGTGGCGGAGCTCAAAAAAGATGGATGCTTATCGGATTGAATGGAAGGAATCCGCACTTCGTGAGATCAAGCGCCTTGACCGTAAGGCAATACCTCGGATACTCGCTGTGGTTGAGACCTTGGCTCCCGATCCATTTCCACCCGGCGTTCGGAAACTCAAAGGCTGCCAACGCACCTACCGCTTGCGCGTCGGCGATTATCGTGTCATCTATGAGGTTTTCGAGTCGAAACTTGTTATCGAGATCGTCCGTGTTCGTCACCGCAAAGACGCATACAGAGAATGACACAACAGATTTCCTGAATCGGGGGACAGAATTGGGGGACTTCGGACCGACAGCGGGTCTACCTGGGAACCATATTAACAGAGACTGGACGCACTAGACTGCGATGAGACTTGACTGGCGAAGAATCGAGTTGGAAAACCCAGGCTTGGCGGTCCGGTCCGCCCGCTCTCTCGGAGAGGGGTGGAACTCGTGTGCATACCTCGTCAACAACGAACTCGTCTTCAGATTTCCCAAGCGCGCAGACCATTGGGAGGAACTCGAGCGGGAGATCACATTTCTGGCGTTTGCAGCAGGCGGCCTGCCTATGGCGGTGCCAGAGTACGTGAAGGTGGCTCCTGATTCGCCCGCGGCCCCATGCGGATACGCGGCGTACCGGTATTTGTGCGGTCAGGCGATGGACACGAACGCTCTGAGCCGGGAGAAGCGAACCGCGGCCGCGGACGGTATCGCCGCCTTTCTCCGGGCGCTACATGGCCTTCAACCGCCCTCTTTCGTGAGTTCCGTACTGCCCCGGGAAGACGAGCGTCTTGTCGCGGAGGAATACTTTTCTCGGGCAGATCGCGAGCTAGTGCCGAAACTCCTGCCCTCGGAGGCAAAGGCTCTGCGGACCCAGTTCGAGATGTACCTCAGCACATCCGGGAACTTCTCGTTTCGACCGGCAGTGCTTCACGCCGATCTGAGCCGGGATCACGTGCTGATGAGGGATGATTCCATAGTGGGTGTAATCGATTTTGGGGACGTCTCCTGGGGAGATCCAGACTACGACTTCACGTACCTGTTCGTTGACTTTGGGCAAGCGTTCGTCGATGAGGTGGCGCAAAGGTATGGTCACCCAGATGCCGAACAACTTCGGTCCAAGCTCCAGTACTTCTGCTTGGTGGACCAGATCGACACGATCCTCAATGGCGCTGGGCGGGCACTGGAAGGCCAAGAGAAAGCGGCGTGGAGGCGGCTGAAACAACTTCTGCGAACTAGAGAGCGCGTCTAATCAGCCTATCCCGCAGAGCCGCGACGCGAGTTTCTCATGTTTCCCCCAGTGTTCGGCGCGGCCCGCTGATGCGGAGTGTTTGCGGAAACCTGGCTTTTCCCATTCGGGTGCCTGCTTCCCTTGACTTCAGCCTTCGGCAATGTTAGCCTTTGCTTGGACGTGAGAGGAGGCATCACAAACGCGGGAAGAATACCATTTGGGCACGGGCTGCAATGCATGAAAAAGAGCGTCTATATTGAGACGTCCATCCTGAGTTACCTGACCGCCAAGCCGAGTCGCGACGTCAGAGCGGCCGCGTGGCAGCAGATCACCACGCAGTGGTGGACGGATGCTCGTCCGCAGTACGAATTGTTCACGTCGGAGCTTGTCTTTGTCGAAGCGGGGCGCGGGGATAGCGACGCAGCGGCCCGGCGGTTGGGTTGCCTGCGTGGAATACCCGAACTCGCGGTGGATGAAGAAGCGCAATCTTTGGCGGAGCGCCTCGTCTCGGGTGGCGGTATGCCGCAAGACGCGGAAGTTGACGCCTTGCACGTTGCGATTGCAGCGGTGCATGGCGTTGATTATCTTCTCACCTGGAATTGCAGGCATATAGACAACGCGGCCACGAAACCGTTGATGCGTTCGATTTGTGCCGAGGCCGGTTATCAGTGTCCCGAAATCTGCACGCCTCTAGAGCTTTTGCCGGAGGACAACGACGATGTACCGTGACAAGATCATATCGGAAGTGTGGCAGAACCGCGACGCCTATGCGGCCGAGCACGGTCATGATTTGTCGAAAATCGTGGCCGATCTGCGGCAAAGGCAACGCCGCCGCCACGTGAAAACCGTTGACAGAAGACCGAACAAACTACTCCAGCGGACGGACGGTCGCCTCCACTGAACCGCATCATTCGGCCACGAAGACCGTTAGACGGCAAGCGGCACGATGGGAAACGCCTCGATGAGGGACACAACTCCAGAAGCCCTGGCCGTTCGGACGGAGGTCTACCGGAAGATGACCCCGGCTCAGCGTCTGGAGATCGCTTTCGACATGAGCATGGCCGCTCGCGAGTTCGCCCTGGCCAGCCTGCGCATGCGGCATCCCGATTGGACCGAAGCCCAACTCCAACGAGAGATTCTGCGCTATGCCTTCCTGCCCGGCGAACTCCCGGAGGCGCTGAGATGACCCTAACAACCCCCGCCGCGCTCCTTTGCGGAGGACTGTCGGAGCGCCTGAACTATCCCAAGGAGATGCTGCGTGTGGACGGAGCGCCGCTCGCCGTCCATCTGGTCAATCGGCTGCGCGAAGTGTTCGCGTCGGTCGCTGAACTTTGTCGTTCGCTTTCCCTAGACCCAAAGAAGAGCGTTGCATAATGCAGCGGAATGTGGCATTATGATAACAGGCTGAGAAATGGAGGTGATTTCATGACAACCGCCGTTCGAGTCTCCGAAAATCTCGTGCGCGAAGCGCGCTTGCTTGGCGCTGTTGAAAGCCGTTCCGTGACCGGTCAGATCGAACACTGGGCGCGCGTCGGGAAATGCGCGGAGGAAAACCCGGACCTGACCTACCGCCTGATCAAAGACATCTTGATCGGGATTGAGGAATTGGAGCAGGGCGAGTCCACCGAGTACAAGTTTGGATGATCCGCCATGAGAATCATCCAATCGCGCGCCTTTGAGAAAAGAGTCCGGCGTTTCCGGAGACAGGAGAAGAACATCCTGGACCAACAGGTCCGCAAGATCGTCGAAGACCCGCGCATTGGGCGGGAGAAACGCGGCGAACTGCGCGGCGTCTTCGTCCACAAGTTCAAGATTCGCGCCACGCAATATCTTCTGGCCTATCGCTTCGCGGATTCCGATACCCTTGAGCTGATCATGATCGGCCCGCATGAGAACTACTACCAAGATCTGACGAACTACCTGAAGACGAGACGATGACTTGAGTTAGCGCCATTCGGTCGGCCAACAGGATGGATCATGGCTCATTTTGAACACACCCCCGCCGCGCTTCTTTGTGGAGGATTGTCGGAGCGCCTGAACTACCCCAAGGAAATGTTGCGGGTGGATGGAGCGCCGCTCGCCGTTCACCTTGCGCGACGCCTCCGCGAGGTGTTCGCCTCGGTCTCCGTGATCTCGAACCATCCCGATTACTTGAAATACTGTTTCGACGGCCCGATTCTCTCCGATGAGTTCCAGCAGCAGGGGCCTCTTGCGGGTCTCCATGCGGGACTCAAGCACGCTTCGACCCAGTTCGGCGCCGGGCGCTGCTTTTTTTTGGCGTGCGATATGCCCCTGGTGCATAGCGGTCTCGTCCGCCGAATCCTCGAGCGTTCCGAACGCTCGAACGCCCCCGCCGTCGTCGCCTCGGCGAATGGCCGCCTCGAACCGCTCTGCGGCGCCTACTCGACGGAACTGGTGCCACACCTGGAGCGACGGCTGAGGAATGAACAGACAGGAATGTCTGTTTCACTATCGTGCCGTAAAAGGGAAAGCCGCTCCGTCCGCGATTTCCTCGCCAGCGTGGGATTCGAAACGGTGGAATTCACGGGCGAGGAAGCCGCGCTCTTCCGCGACCTGGACAAGCCCGAGGACCTCTTCATTCTAAACAAGGTTTTCCGTGACGTGGAGCCTCTTCCGGTCTCCGTCGTAAGTTTGAGCAAAGGCAAACGGGACCGCGACGTCGTGGCCGAGGAATGGCCCGTGGCCGTTTTTGTGAACGGGCTGAAACTGGTCACCGTCATGTGTCTGCCGACCGCCTTGCGCGAAATGGCGGTGGGCCTCGCCGCTTATCTCGGACTCGTGAAACAAGGCGACGGCATTCAAAAGATCGAGGTGGACTACGCGGCCCGCCGGGTCCTGCTCGATCTGTCCGCCACCGACGACGACATTCGCAACGCCTCGCAGGTCCTCATCTCCTCGACGTGCGGAGCGAGCATCTACGGCGGCCAGATCCAGCCCCTGCCCGACGCTGTTGAGCCCGGAGACTTCCGCGTGGCCCTTTCTCACATTCTCGACTGCCTGAAGTCGCTGCGCGGCATGGGACCCGTCTTCGCGCGCGCCGGAAGCACCCATCAGGCCGCTTTCTCCGATGGGAAGCGCATCCTCCTGTTCTTTGAGGACATCGGCCGCCACAACGCCGTGGACAAAATCATCGGGAGCGCTTTGCTGGGCGGTCCCGACCTGACGCGCGGCCTCCTGGTCTCCACGGGACGCCTCAGCTCGGAGATGGTGGTGAAAGCCGCGCGCCAGGGCGTTCCGGTGCTCGCCTCCCCCTCCGGCGTCACGACGAATGCCATTCGCCTTGCGGAGAGTTTCGGCCTGACGTTCGCCGGCTTTGCCCGAGGAGGACGCGCGAATCTCTACACGCGGCCCGAGCGGGTGTTGGATGAGTAATCAATGCCAAAGAGCCATCAAAGAGATACAATTCAGGTTTATCTCCCATGCATGAGCATTGCGGAAAACATGGCATAAAGGCCGCAAAGAAAACCAAAACAACAACTCACCACAGAGGCGCAGAGACACAGAGAAAAGAGTCAAATGGAAATATGGGAAAACACTTCTTGTTTTGTGGATCGTTGTGTCTTCATGTTTTTGTGTTTGCTTCTCTGTGCCTCTGCGTCTCTGTGGTGAACTCTTTCATGTGGTGCCACTTTGAATGCAGATTAGTATAAGCAAATCCTGAATGAGGATGCCGGCATGGAACTGAAGGTCAAGGTCTGGATCGAACACGAGGAGCGGATCGTATTCGGAAGGGGCCGGGCGATCCTCATGGAGGCCATTGCTTCCACCGGCTCGATCAGCGCGGCCGCCCGGCGGCTCGGCATGTCATACCGCCACGCCTGGGCGATGGTGCGCGCCAGCGAGGAGCGTCTGGGCCGCCCCCTTCTCGCGCGAAGCAAGGGAGGCCGCGGCGGCGGCGGAGCGCAGTTGACCCATCTGGCCAAGGCGCTCCTGCGGGAGTATCGGGACATCGAGGCCCGCCTTTCCGAGTCGGCCCGCAAAGAGACACGAGCCCTTGCGAAACTCAACATAGGAAAGGAGAGAAAAGATGATCGGACGAACCGCGGGAATTAGCTTGTTGCTGCTTCTTTCCTCGCAAGCCGCGTGGTCCGGCGAGCCCTCTCCCGACACGCCCGGCGCGCACGGTGGGAAGACCCCCGCCATTCTGACCATTTATCACGCGGGCAGCCTTTCGGTCCCCTTCGCCAATCTCGCCAAAGCTTTTCAATCCCTTCATCCCGGCGTGGAGGTCCGGCGGCAGGCCCATGGCAGCGCCCTCGCGATCCGGCAGGTCACCGAGCTGGGCAAGCGGGCGGACCTGGTTGCCTCCGCGGACTACCTCTTGATAGACCGGATGATGCTCCAGAGTAAGCCGCCTTGGGCCTCGTGGAATCTCCTCTTCGCGCGCAATTCCATCTGCATTGTGATCGGCCCAAAGGCCCGGAAGATCAGCTCCGCCGATTGGGCCGAGGTGCTTCTGAAGCCCGGCATCCGCATCGGACTCTCAAACGGCAACCTCGATCCATGCGGATATCGAACTCTGATGACCCTCTACCTTGCCCAGGAAGCCTTGGGCAAAAAGGACGTCTTCAATCGCCTGGTCCTCTACAATTCCAACATCACGCTGGACCGCGCCACGTCCGGCGCCCTCATCAGCATTCCCAGCGCGGTTCAGTTCAAGGACAAGCTGGTTCTACGCCCGAAAGAGACCGACCTGCTTGCGCTCCTGGAGTCGGGCGTGATGGACTACCTTTTCATCTATAGGAGCGTCGCGGCGCAGCATAAGCTCCCCTTTCTGGAGCTGCCGCCGGAGATCAACCTCGGCGATCCCGCCCAGGAGCCTTCTTACGCCAATGTCGCCGTGCGCACCAACGCCGACACCGAGAAAGCCGAAACGATTCGGGGAAGCGCCATTGTTTACGGAATCACGATCCCTCGGAACGCCCCCCAAGCCTCTCTTGCCAAAGCGTTCGTGGATTTCATGCAGTCGGAAAAGGGGCGCGCGATTCTGCGCGACGCCGGGCAGGAACCTCTGCCGCCGGGGACTTACTCGGAGGCGAGCCAGCCGCCCCGCGCCACGAAGTGAAAGAGGAGGGACATTCTCATGAAGCAGACAAACCTGGTCACGTCGGCTTTCGCGGTCCTCGGCGCCATGCTCATTCTTTTCCTCGCCGTCCCTGTTGCGGCGATGATGCTCCGGGAGTCTCCCGGTTCGCTGTGGAGCACCCTGGCGGAGAGCGAAGTGCGCGCAGCCCTCTGGGTGTCGGTCGGCGCGGCGGCGATATCCACCGCCATCTCGGCGGTTCTAGGCGTTCCGCTCGGATATCTCTTGGCGCGAAGCCAATTCCGCGGCAAGACCTTGGTTCAGGCCGTGGTGGACATGCCGGTCGTCGTGCCTCACACCGTGGCGGGAATCGCCCTTCTCACGGTTCTGGGGCCGCAGGGGCTTTTCGGCGGCCCGGCGGGACGGCTGGGCATCCGTTTCGTGGACGCGCTGCCGGGCACGGTCGCCGCCATGCTCTTCGTATCGGCGCCGTTCCTGGTGAACGCCGCTCGAGCGGGCTTCGAGGCGATCAATCCCCGCCTCGAAAAGGTGTCGCGAAGCCTGGGCGCCTCACCCGCGCGGACCTTTTTTCGGATCAGCCTTCCCCTGGCCTTCCGCCCAATTGTGGCTGGGGCGGTCATGTCCTGGGCGCGCGCCGTGTCGGAGTTCGGCGCCGTTCTCGTCATCGCCTACTATCCTCGCGTAGGTCCCACCCTGATCTACGAGCGGTTCACGAGTTTCGGCCTCGGGGGTTCGCGCCCCATTGCCGTCCTCCTTCTGATCATCAGCCTCGCACTTTTCATCGCTCTGCGCACGTCCGCGCCGGGGGTCAAAGCAACCAACGGAGGAGTTCGCGGTGCTTGAACTGGAAGACGTCAGCAAGAGATGGAGCGCGGCCTTCTCGCATCACGGGATCAATCTGTCCGTCGGCGACGGCGAGTTCTTCGTTCTT
>Ga0315274_10015455_pt1 | contig 10814 bp, 6 predicted proteins | sample YL17G02_20_MG_FD_203700 | JGI IMG/M metagenome (GOLD analysis project Ga0315274, IMG submission 203700) | Sediment microbial communities from Yellowstone Lake, YNP, Wyoming, USA - YL17G02_20 | ecosystem: Environmental > Aquatic > Freshwater > Lake > Sediment | place: USA: Wyoming | collected...
TGGTTTCGCAGGGTGTGGCATTCTCAAATCCGAAGGATTTGGGGATGGTTGCACCGCTTTGCGAGTTTTGCCATCCCCAAGCTGCGCTTGAGGCTGCCACCCAGAATTGAACCATGCCAAAAAAACAAGATAATGCGCCTTTGCAGTGCGGAGTATCAGATGTGCCGCTATCCCACACGGCCCGGAACTCGCCGGGTGATACTTCGACGAGCGTGGGGTAGGAGTTCTTGATACCGGCATCGAAAAAGGTCTTTTCCTCGCTCCAAGCTCCTCCTGCGGGTTTGGTCTTGTAGCGCAGCGCCATGCGCCCACCGGGTTCGCGATGAGCCGGTCCGTCATTGTACACGTAGATGTGCGTGCCGTTTTCCGCGCGGCCAAAGAAGCCCTTCGACTTGGCGTTGTACAATTCCGGCTCTTCCTTCGCGATGCTCCAAGTGTGCCCGCCGTCTCTGCTTATACTGGAATAAGCACGCGGCGGGTCTGTGGTGAGGTCGGTATTATCGTAGTCCGCTGTCCGCATCACGATCTTGAGTTCGCCCGGCGCGTCACCGGGGGCGATGTTGCCCTCGTGCAGGAAGACGCGGGCGTTCGTCGGCTGAGGAATGAATGCTTCGAGCTTCCACTCCAGCAGGCTGGTGCTGCTGAGGATAAAATGGTCCCGCGAGCCACGAGGATCGGCTTGCAGGGTGTTGCGATGTGCGGGCAGGAGGAATCTCTTCTGGCCTTTGAATTCTGATTCGACGATTCCTGCATTGAGGATGAGTGGGCCGTGGTAGTCCATGGCCATCTCTACCGGTGTCCACGAGCGCCCGCCGTCCGCGCTGAAAGCACCGGCGAGTTGTGAATCTTCGCTGTTCTCATAGACAATGGGGCATCGCATAGCGAAGCACCAGATCACGTCGTGCCCTGGCGCGCGATACAGAACCGGGTTGGCATACGCAAATTGAATGATGCCCTGCCGTTGACGGTGATCGAAAACTGGCACCGGTTCCTCCCACGTGTCGCCATCATCCCTGGACACGCTGGCCAGGATGTCGCCCATGTCCTTCTTGCCGTTGGTCATTGCGCCAAAGGCTACGATAAGCTGGCGCTTGCGCAGCCCCTGGACGATGAAGGGTTGCCACAACCGCCACGCCTGCGGATGCTGCTCGACCCGGCGAATCACGCGGATGTCAGTGACATCACCTCTGTAAACAGCCTCCTGCGCGTGGCCGGTCGCCACAACGAGTGAAGTGAGCAGCGTGGTGAACATGAACACGATTCGTTTCATAGGCAACCTCATCTTGTCTGCATGAGCAGGATGAATCCATTGGCGTCGCGTTTGCCGATCTCATGTTGGGCGGCGGTATCGAACTGGACGACGTCACCAACACGCGTCTTCAGCGTGCGGACATTCAGGCAGGCGGTGTGCGGCCAGCTCGACGGGAAAGAACGATGTAATTGGCTCATAGCTTCAAGACCTTCTGATACAGCGGTTCGCCCTTCATGGAGTGGAAAACAACCGTCAGCGAGCGGTCCTCGGGCCGGTAGCGGACGCTCAGAAAGCCGCCGCGGCTCGCCGAGTAGGGCCGCTCGACACCTTCGTAGAGCGGCGGCACGTCCTGTATGTGCTCGTCGCTCGTCGGACCGCAACTGAACTCATGCGTGTTGCGACCGTTGCGCCGGTCAATCGAGTGATACTGCCAGTGGCGGTCGCCGCACATCAGGACCACGTTGCTCAGCTTCTTCTCCTTGAGCCAGTCGAGAAACGCCTGCCCCTCGTGCCAGAAGCCGTTCAGGTTGGCGTGGTTGTCGCCCTTCATCAAACGGTCCGGGCCGATAATCGGGTTGGGCGAGATGACAATGCGATGATCGGCATCACTCGCCAGCAGTGTCTCCATAAGCCAGGCCTTCTGTTCCTTGCCCCAGATGGACTTGTCCGGGCCGTCGGGCATGGCGTTTGGTGAACGGAAATCGCGGTTCTCGAGCATCCAGATCTGCAGGCCCTTGCCCCCGCGGACCGTGCGGTAGGTCTTCTCGCCCATGGGGAACACCTGCTTGAACACGCGAATGCCTTCGTCGTGCGTGAGCCACGCGACGTCGAGCCCTTGTTTCCCCTTTTTTTCGGTGAACCTCGCGCCGGGGTCGGCCTTTCCCGCGCCCACCCACTTGCCCTTCATATAGGGGTCGGCGTCGTTGAAGCGGTAGTCGTGATCATCCTTCATGAAGTACGCGCCGACATGTCGGTAGTAATCCTTCATCGCCGGCAGGCCGAACATCTTCTGATACGCCTGCCACGCCTGCGGCACATTGCGTGCCTGCCCCTCGCCATCGTAGTAGACGGTGTCGCCGTTGGAAACGCAGAAGTCAGGGTGCTGCGCGGCCATCGGCCGGTACGTGGATTCGCCACGCGTGTCCTGGCACGTGGTGAGATGAAACATCACCGGCGCACGCTCATCCGGCGCTGGTGCTGTGACGAACGAGAATACTTCGGACAAACCTGCTGCAGCAGATTCCCCGGCGCGGAACTCGACGCAGTAATAGAGGTGGCGCCCCGCTTGCAGGCTGGCGAGTTTGAACTGGATCGAGTAGTCCTCCTCCGCCCGCGCCGTCTCCCAAGCGGTTGTCTTGAAGTCGCGCAAGTTCTCGTCCGTACCGTAGCGTAGCCGAGCCTGGCCTTCACGTCCGGGAATCAGGCCCTTCGCATCCTGGCCGGGAGTGGAGGTGAGACGGATATGAACAATGGCCGTGCGATCGGTGATCTCACCCGCTTTTGCGCCGCTGCCGAGGTAAAGGTCCGCTGCGATGGGCTGCTGCGCCATGAGCGGAAGCGCATAAAGCAGAGCGGCGATCTGACCGGCGACAACAACGCCGTCAACTAAGGTTGCGATGGCTTTCATGGGGATTTGTTTTCCTGCTGTTCGAATTTCTTTGGTGTGGGTCTTTGCACCGTTCGATTCATTCCGGCTTCTCGGCCTTCTTGTGTTTGCCTTTCTCCGACGCAGCCGGCGCGTCGGTCTTCGGCAGCCACTTCGCCAACTCCGCTTTCACGGTTGCGAACTCCGGCTTGGCCGCAAAGTTGGTCCACTCGTTCGGATCGTTTTGGTGATCGTAGAGTTCTTCGCCGCCGTCAGCGTAACGGATGTAGCGCCAGCGCTCGCTACACACCGCGTGGTTGCCCTGCTGGTGTGTCGTCACGGCGGGACGGTCCCAAGCGCGTCCGGGGTCCCGGAGCAACGGCACGAGGCTGACACCGTCCAGACCCGCCGGTTGCGGCAGGCCGCACAACTCGTTCAACGTGGGGAACAGATCGACGAGACTTACCGGCCGCGTGGTACGACTCTGCTCCCGCGTGACCCCCGGCGCCACCACGAGAAACGGCACGTGCGTGGCCCGCTCCCACAGGGTGGATTTGTGCAAGTGCTGCTTTTCGCCAAAGTGCCAGCCGTTGTCCGACCAGAAAATGATGATCGTGTTCTTCGCTGCCGGACCGGCGTCGAGGGCATCCAGCAACCGGCCAACCATGGTGTCACAAAAAGTGACGCTCGCCAAGTACGCCTGTAACACCTGCCGGTATTTCCCCGCCTGCATGACGAGATCGAGATCCCCACGCCGCTCCGCCGCGATCCGCAGCCCCGCCTCAGGCACATCATTGAGATCATCCGCTTTCACCGGCGGCTGAGCCACACGATCGGGCGGGTACATGTCGAAGTATTGGCGCGACACGTACCACGGCAGGTGCGGACGGTAAATGCCAGCCGCGAGGAAGAACGGCTGCTTTGGTGGCTGGGCGAGAAACTTCTCGGCCCATTGTACCATTTGTCCGTCGCCCATCTGGAGATCTTCCCGGTCGAACGGCCCCCAGTCGAACTCATTGGGGTTTTGCGGCGGCCTGGCCAATGCCTTCACCGCTGGTAGCTGGTTCAGCGGGAAACCTTCAGGCCATGCAAATGTTGCAGGATCTTCTCCTCGCGCCAACCGGGCCTGGTAATGCCCATCAAACACCTGGTCGAAATACTCATTCCAGTCGCTGCGCCGATTGAAGCCCGGCGGATGATGGTAGACCTTACCGCCGCCCGCCACATAGTAGCCGTTTGCCTTAAAGTGCTGTGGAATCGTTCTGATGCCGGGCAGGACCTCGTGCCAGACCACGCCGTTGAGATAGACACCGGTAGTACTCGGACATTGCCCCGTGAACGTAGCCACCCGGGACGGATTGCACAGCGGCGCCACACAATGGGCGTTGGCAAACAGCAAGCCGCGCTGTGCCAGTCGATCGAGGTTCGGTGTCTTCACGTCCGGGTGACCGCCCAGGCAGCCGATCCAATCGTTCAGATCGTCCGCGATGATCATCAAGACGTTCGGCTTCGATGGGATCTGCGATACCGTCGACTTCCGGACTGCGATGGGACCATAGGAGAACTGCTTGCCCGGCTCACCGATCGCCTCGGCCACCGCTACCGTGCGGCGATACGTGGGCGGGGAACCGTTTGCTCCACCGTCGATCCCGCTACTGAGGCTGAGCAACTGGCGGATGGTCACCTTTGATTTCCTCGGGTCAGTCTTCAACTCGGTCAGCGTGTCGGCCGCTCGCTCGTCGAGCTTCAGCAGGCCGTTCTGTACGGCGCACACCGCCATGACGCCATGATCCCGGCTTCTCCACAGGAATCCGGCTCTCGGATTGACGTAAAGAATGTCGCCCTTGATTTCGTCCACAAGGGCATTGCCATAGGTCGCCCCGGGACCGATTTCGATATCCGCATCCCAGGTCCGGCCGCCGTCGCGGCTGCGGCGAATCTTGTTGCTGCCGAGACTTTGGAAAGCCACCACCGTCCCGTCCTTCGCCGTGACGATGTTCGTCCCTCCCCGGCCATGCCAGAGTTGCTGCATAGGAACAAAGACAGGCTCTCCTAGGAATGGTTCTAAGGCGGGCGGAATGGAAGCCCCGGTCGCAAATCGCGCAGCAAGCTGAGCCGACAGGATGATAGTGCAAAGAAGGGTTATACGTCTCATTGTGTTTGGTTTGGCCTCCTTTTCTTTTTCGCCTGTTTCTCAGTTGCAAGCCCGGCGTCCCTATTGGGTGTCGGTTCCTTGCCGAAAAAGTAGTCCGGATAGCCCCAGTTGAGCGTTTTGCCGTCGGCTTTCCTTTTCACAGAGTAAACTTCCGCTTTGAGACGTTGGAGGTTGGTCAGATCCAAGAGCGGATCCTGCGTTTGCTCCCGCCAGATGACGAGGCGTTGCTTGAGCTCGGCTAAGATGGTGGCGTGCGCGGCCGAGTCCGCGAGGTTGTGGAACTCGAAGGGATCGGCCTGGAGATCATAGAGTTCGTATCGCGGCGGTTTTTGCTGAAGCTGGTAGGCTCTGCGCACCTCCGGTGCGGCGGCAACCACAGCGGCAGCAACGAAAGGTAGTTCCTTGTCGATCTTTTCAGCGTCTGGATTGACCTCATCGGGCAGGAGATTCTCGATCAACTTGTAACGGCTGTCACGCACGGCACGCTGCGGAAAGAAATTGGCCACGGTGGCGTGGGTGTGAAACTCGGTGAAGAGATGACGGCGCCAGTCCGGCCGCTCGCCGGATAGCATGGGCGCCAATGACCGACCCGGCAGATTGGGCACGGGGGCAGCGCCGCTGACGGCGAGCAGCGTGGGCATGATGTCAATACTGGAGACGAGTTCCCCACGCACCTGCGGCCGGGCCTTTCCCGGCCAGCGCACGATCAAAGGGATACGTGTGCCGCCCTCGTAGCTGCTGCGTTTGCCGCGCAGCAGGTCGGGGCCGTGGTCACCAAGGTAGATCACGAGGGTGTTGTCCGCTTTGCCGGAACGGTCGAGCGCGGCGAGCAAGTCACCGACGAGCGAGTCAAGCCGGCTGATGCAATTGTAGTAGTCTGCCACGAGTTGCCGTAACTCGGGTGGGTCGATACCGAAATAAGGCAGGGATCTTACCTCATTACCCGTGAGCGGCTGCCGCGGCAGGCCGTCCACCTGCGCGAGGAAGGGATCATGAGCATCGGGATAATTGACGTGCAGGAAAAAGGTTCCGTCATCAGCCCTGAAGAACACTTCTGCATACCGGGCGTAGTTCCCGAGGTCTTTCCGCGCGTAATTGCCCGAAGGGATCTCCTCCATGTCATAAGGAAAGGCTGTCTCCGGGTTAACGTGCAGCTTGCCGATTCTCCCGGTACGATAACCCGCGGCCTTGAGACTGCGGGGAATGTTCGGCGTATCTTCACGGTACAGGCGAAAACCCCACGTCGCGAGGCCAATCTGGCCGTGCTGATGTGGATACAGGCCCGTCAGAATGCTCGCTCTGGACTGACTACAACCGGCCTGAGTGATATAAGCATTCTGGAAGCGAACTCCGGAAGCAGCCAACCGATCCAGATTCAGCGTACGGGCGTAGCTGTCACCGTAGCAACCTAATTGCGGGCCGGTGTCCTCGGAGATGATGAGCAGGATGTTAGGCCGGTTCACAGGCTGGGCAGCACCGGCAGCAGGTAGCGCGACCCGTGGTGCCATCAGCAGGGTGGCGACCAGCATGAGTGGCCATTTCATGGATATTCACTCCTCCTGGCTCTCATTCTTATTCTTCTTACCTTTGCCCTTTTGCTTCGGCGCGGTGGTGCTGCCGTCGTTCCTGGTCGGCATCGGCGCTCTCACTTCCGTGCGCCAAGCGACGAGGCGGGCGTACAACTCCTTCGCCTTGTCAGGCGATTCTCTTACTATGTTCCTGGATTCCCCGATGTCATCCCGGAGGTTGTAGAGTTCGAAGCGACCATCTTCGAGGAACTCCATGAGCTTCCAATCGCCGGCCTGAATGAGGCTCACCGGCGCGGTGCGCCACGAGCCCTCGCCAGCGCCGAGGTAGCCGGGGAAGTGCTGGAAGATGGCGTCGCGCTGGAGCTTGGCGGCGGGGTTGCGGAAGAGCGCCACGAGGCTTTCACCGTCGAGCACCTGCCGCGGCTTGGGCGCGGCTGCGATTTCGAGGAGCGTGGGGAAGAGATCCACATGGATGGTGGGCACATCGCAGGTCGAGCCCGGCTGGGCGACGCCGGGCCAGCGCACGATAAAGGGATCACGGGTGCCGCCTTCGTAGAGGCTGCCCTTGCCGCTGCGCAGAGGAGCGTTGTCGGTCACGTCGCCAGCTTTCTTGATACCTTCGCGCACATAGCCGCCCACCCCGCCGTTATCGCTGGTGAAGATGAGCACGGTGTTGTCGGCAAGCTTGAGATCGTCGAGCGTCTTCATCACGCGGCCCACGCTCTCGTCCACAGAATAGACCATCGCCGCGTAGGTTGGGTTGTTGTGGCCGCCGACACCAGGCTTGGGCTTAAACTTCTCGATCAACTCCGGCTTGGCCTGATGCGGGGAATGGACCGCAAAGTGCGGCAGGTAGAGGAAAAAGGGCTTGTCCTTGTGCCGCGTGATGAAATCTACCGCGCGGTCGGTGAGGAAGTCCGCCAGGTAATGGCCTTTCGGATAGTCCGTCTTCGGGTTGGTGGCGAAGTCGAAATGCACGCCGGCGCTGACGATGGCCTCGTCAAAGCCGCGCTGGCCCGGGTGATACGGGCCTTGCTCGCCGAGGTGCCATTTGCCGAACATGCCGGTGGCATAACCGGCGGCTTTGAGCTGTTTGACGATGATGTCCCGGTCGAGCGGGAGGTTGGTGACGTTGTCCACGGGGCGGAGCGGACGCGACTGCCAATTGAAGCGGTCTATGCTGCCGACCGTGTAGACGCCGGTGCGCGGGCCGTATTGGCCGCTCATCAGGGCCGCGCGCGTCGGCGCACAGTTCTGGCATTGGTGATAGTTCGTCAGTTTCATGCCCTGCGAGGCGAGCCGATCCAGGTTTGGCGTCTCGTAGTACTTACTCCCAAAGCACGCGACGTCCGTGTAGCCGAGGTCGTCGGCCATGATGAAGACGATGTTGGGCCTGGCATGCGGTTTGGGCGCAGCGTCGGCATGCAGTACGGCCTGAGGAGCCAACAGCACAGCGGTAATGAATGCGAGGGTGTGTTTCACGGCTTTTATCTTCCTTTGTGGGCTTCGTCGTTATCATCCCTATTTGCTCTTCGCGCGTTTCTTGGCCTTGCCCGCCTTCTCTCTTGCGGCGTCGGGCGGAGCTTGCTGGGCGTTCCACGCGTCCCAGAGTGCCTTCAGCTCCTTCACCTTTTCCGGCTGCGCCGCGGCGAGATTGTTTTGTTCGCGGATGTCCTTCGCGAGGTTGAAAAGCTCCGGGGGTTCGGCGCCCGCCTGGCCGTGGACCAGTTTCCAGTCGCCGTCGCGCACGGCCCACATCCCGTCAATGCGCCAGTAAAGCGTCTTGTGCGGACGCCCTTTTGCGGCGCCGGTCAGGAACGGCACCAAGTCCACGCCATCCAGCTTCCACGCCGCGTCCACCTTCCCGCCGGCGGCCACGACACACGTGGGCAGAACATCGAGTTGGATGATGGATGTGTCCGAGACTTGGCCCGCGGGGAGTCTGCCCGGCCATTGCATAAGGAACGGCACGCGAATCCCGCCCTCCCACGTCGTGTGTTTGTGGCCGCGGAGGGGGTCGTTGCCGTTGCGGCTTTGTCGGCCGGGCGCGCCATTGTCGGAGATGAAGAACACCAACGTGTCCTGCTCCTGTCCCAGTTCCTTCACCTTGGCCAGTACCCGCCCGACGGCGTCGTCCATGGCGGAAATCATGGCCGCCAGCGTGCGTTGCTGAGGGTCGCTCAAGCTCGCGAACCGCTGCAGGTACTTCTCCGGTGCCTCGTGCGGCGAGTGGATAGCGTTGAACGGGAAGTAAAGAAACCACGGATTGTCTTTGTGCCGCCCGATCCAGTCCACTGCCCAATCGGCGAATGCGTCAGTGGTGTAAAAATCCTTTTCCGGCGCCGGGCGCGTTTCGGCCGAGACACGAGAATCAATGAGACCTTTCGGCTGAAAATACGAGCCGGGATTGCCGGTCACGCCGAAGTAATCATCGAAGCCTCGCTTCATCGGCAGGCTGTCCGCGGTGTTCCCCAAGTGCCACTTGCCTGCGATTCCAGTGGCGTAACCGAGAGACTTGAGACGGTTGGCCAGCGTTGTTTCCGAGAGCGGCAGGCAGCGACCGTCCGCCATCGTGTTGTTTTCGTGGCCGAAGCGGGTCTGATAGCGACCGGTCATCAAGCCAGCACGCGAAGGCGAACAGAGCGGTGCCGACACGTAGCCATGCGTGAACCGGATGCCGTTCTTCGCAATCGAGTCAATGTGCGGCGAGCGAAAATCCTGGCTGCCGTAACAACCCAGCTCGTGGTAGCCGAGGTCGTCGGCCGGAAAGATCAGGATATTGGGACGCCTCCGGGTTGGGGCCGATCCGGCCGCCCTACAGACAGCCGTCGGCAACGTCACAGTTGCGAAGCACTCACAAGTGCGGGCCAAGAAGTCACGTCGCGTTAGCATCTATAGTCCTCCGAGCATGAATCCGACATTTCACGTTTGACCTCATCCGGCTACGCTGCCGGAGCAGGCTGCATTATTGTACCAGCGGCCCCTATGTTATGTCCACCCCCTTTGCCTCAAACTTCGGGATTCTTTGAATGGTCTGCGGAGTCAGATTCGATTCAAGACGCACCTCCACCTATTGACGATGCCGGGGGGTAGTAAACAGTCTTTATAAACCGTTACATCGCAAGGAGGTGCGTTATGTTAAGACGTACAGTCCCAAAGGAGGCTTGTCTACCTCGTTTCTTGCAGGCGTTGCAGAGTGGTGATTTTGAGCAGAGATGGGTCGGTTTGCGACTGATCCGCTCTTCTAATGACAAACCGTTCAGGATTTTACTTCCTTCAACCTCAGGTGTTAAACTCCGTCCACGAGCGCAGAGGCTGGATGGACGTTCTTGCGAGTGAATTTACCTGCCCTGCGCAGCGCCGCAATGTCGGACGGATGAATCGAGCCGGCTGGCGGATTCGACAAACTGTCCTCGGGGCTGCTGATTCATATCAGTCGTTTCCTTGTCGGTCGGAGAACACGGCATTGACGGCCTTCATCAACCGGTCGCCGAACGGTTGGGTCTGTCTCGTGGGCACTTGGGTGAGCATGACGACGACAAGGTCCTGCCTGAAATCAATCAGCGCGAGAGTCCCCGAAGCACCTGTGTGGCGAATGCGATCCCCAACGCCGTTTGCATCGGCTCGCATGATATTGAAGCCCAACCCATACCCCTTGTGTCCAGTGGCTGGTTGGGCGAGGTACTGTGCCTGGAGCGCATCGTGCGCAATCACCCGCTTTCCTCCGACGAGGCCGCGATTGCGATGCAGCATCATGACGCGCGCGACGTCGTCAAGCGTTGAGACCAGTCCACCGCCCGGAGTCGGAAAGCGCGCTCTGACTTCGCCACGTGTCGAGAGATCAGCTTTGACCAACTGACCGCCTGCGTGCTCATACATTGTCGGCATCCGCGACTTGAGTTCATCCGGCGCTGCCGATTGGAAAACGGCCGTTGTCGCTCCGACCGGTCTCAGCAGCCGCTCGCTCATTAGCGCTGCGAACTCCTGGCCGGTCACGACTTCAGCTATGCGGCCGGCCACCAGGTAGCCGATCCCCGTGTACGCAAACGCGGTCCCTGGCTCGGTGACTAATCCAGCGCGGGCGACATCATCCACCGCGTCGGCGAGCGTCCCGTCCGTTCGGAAACCCGGTCCGCCGCCCCGTCGCTCATCGTTGCCAGGGAAACCTGCGGTGTGCGAGAGCAGCTCGCGAATTCTCGGTGGCCGCGTTGCTGCACCTTTGCCGCGAACCGTGACCTTGGCGAACTGGGGAAGGTATCTGTCCACCGGATCGTCCCAGCACAAGTTACGCAG
>Ga0315274_10015460_pt1 | contig 10812 bp, 8 predicted proteins | sample YL17G02_20_MG_FD_203700 | JGI IMG/M metagenome (GOLD analysis project Ga0315274, IMG submission 203700) | Sediment microbial communities from Yellowstone Lake, YNP, Wyoming, USA - YL17G02_20 | ecosystem: Environmental > Aquatic > Freshwater > Lake > Sediment | place: USA: Wyoming | collected...
CGGCTCGAACACCACGGAACCGGGGACACTCATCGAAGTGACCCAGGCCGAGCCGGTCGCCAGTTTCACTGCCACACCGACTGAAGGTATTGCACCGCTGTTGGTGCAGTTCAATGACACCTCAACGAACACCCCGACCAGCTGGAACTGGTCGTTCGGGGACGACACCTGGTTTAATACCACGGTCGCTGCTGAACGGAATGCAACGTATACCTATAACGCACCCGGGACGTTCACCGCGAGGCTCACGGTCGCTAACTCCGGCGGCTCGAACACCACGGAACCGGGGACACTCATCACCGTGACCCAGGCACCGCCAGTTGCCAGCTTCACTGCAACGCCGACTGAAGGTAGTGCACCACTTGACGTCCAGTTCAATGATACCTCAACGAACACCCCGACCAGCTGGAACTGGTCGTTCGGGGACGACACCTGGTTTAATACCACGGTCGCTGCTGAACGGAATGCAACGTATACCTATAACGCACCCGGGACGTTCACCGCGAGGCTCACGGTCGCTAACGCCGGCGGCTCGAACACCACGGAACCGGGGACACTCATCACCGTTACTCCGGCTCCAGTTGCCCCTATCGCGGATTTCACCGGATCACCGCAATTGGGTGCTGTCCCTCTCACGGTAACGTTTACCGACAATTCTACAGGAACAACACCACTGACCTATGCGTGGGACTTTGGTGACGGAAGTGGTGATACTGCACAGAGTCCTGTCCACACCTATGCGAATGTCGGTACGTATAACGTATCACTGACGGTTGATAATATCGCCGGGAGCAATATGACGACCCGTTTCAACTACATCAATGTCACTCATGTGACTGACAAGATTGGGGTATTCCGGCCTTCAACACACATATACTACCAGGACTTCAATGGGAACGGTGTGTGGAATGGTGCTGTGATCGACAGAGCATACAATTTCGGTATAACCGGAGACCTTCCGGTATCCGGCGACTGGAACAATGACGGAATATCTGAGATCGGCGTATTCCGGCCTTCAACACACATATACTACCAGGACTTCAATGGGAACGGCGTGTGGAATGGTGCTGTGATCGACAGAGCATACAATTTCGGTATAACCGGAGACCTTCCGGTATCCGGCGACTGGAACAATGACAGAATATCTGAGATCGGGGTATTCCGGCCTTCGACGCACATATACTACCAGGACTTCAATGGAAACGGTGTGTGGGAGGGTGCTGAGATGGACAGAGCATACAATTTCGGTATAACCGGAGACCTTCCGGTATCCGGCGACTGGAACAATGACAGAATATCTGAGATCGGTGTATTCCGGCCTTCAACACACATATACTACCAGGACTTCAATGGGGACAGTGTGTGGAATGGTGCTGTGATCGACAGAGCATACAATTTCGGTATAACCGAAGACCTTCCGGTATCCGGTGACTGGACCAATGACGGAATATCTGAGATCGGTGTATTCCGGAATTCAACGCACCTGTTCTATTTGGATTACAATGGAAACGGTGTGTGGAATGGAGCGAAAGTTGACAGATCGTATAACTTCGGAATTACCGGAGACATCCCGATAACCGGTGACTGGAACAATGACGGAATATCTTGATATTTTTTTTTATTGTCTCACATTAACAAGGGTGGCATTTTTTTCAGATAACTATAACCCAAACAATAAAAGCGGGTGTGTGAATTCGAACTATTAATTAGTTGTAGAGTGCCACAATTAATGTCCGTTTTGTTGACAGAGTTTTTGTCCGCTTTTTAGATATTTTCTGTTTTTGTTGAAATTGATTTCGTTGTGGTAGACTGATGCTGGAGTCATCCAGTCCAGGCTCTCCTGCTTGCGCCAGTAGTTATATTGCTGGTCGAAGTTCCAGAGTTCACGTCTGAAATGACTTAAAGAGCGGAACTCCTTGAGACAGATCAGTTCTTGGTAGAACGTCTTGTGATACCGTTCGATCTTACCGCGGCCACGTGGGTTGAATGGCCGGCCGAAGATCAGTTTAATACCGTGTTTTTGAGATTCCGCTTTGAACGTTTTAGCGACAAATTGTTTCCCATTATCGACGTAGATTTCTCTTGGGATTCGTCCATTACGGAGTGCCCACTGCAAGGCGTTGACAGCTGAGGCAGTATCTTTGTGCAGGTAAACCTTGCCTCTCACGCGATAGCGTGAACAATCATCGGTGAACCCGGTCACATAGACCTTGCCGACGCCCCGTATGCGGAACTGGAATGTATCTCCCTGCCACATGCTGTCGACATGCTGTCGCTGGAATCGTTTGCCGGCCGGTTGTGGCTTTGCCTTAATGCGAATGAGAAGTCCATGTTTCTTGAGGATACGATGGACCGTTCTCCAGGAACAGGGGAGGTTGAACTGGTGCTTGATCCGTCGGGCTCCCCATGCGGGATATTTCTCTTTGAGCCGGATAATTCGTTGTTCCAATGACGGTGATGTGGCTCGGGATGATCATTTCGGCCCGGTTTTCTTTGCGCGTAATCCGTTCTCCTTATCCTTTCGATAAGATTTCGCCCATCGTCTCACCGTTCTTTCGGAGATGTTATACGTCTCTCCGATCTCTCTTGCACTTCGTATCCCTTCTTCATAGAATACGACTGCTTTGGTTCTGATCTCCATTGTCGCTTTCACCCGCAAGCACCTGTCCGGTGCTCTTGAAAGCGGACATAAATACTGTCACTATTTTAGGACAGAAACTCTGGCACGCTACAATTAGTTAAGAAGAGATTTAGACTTGAAAAGTGGAGCGCCCCGGCCGGGACTTGAACCCGGGTCAAAAGATCCGCAATCTTCTAGGATGTCCACTACCCCACCGGGACACGGAAGTATCTACTGCCTGCCTACTTAAATCGTTTTTATCGTTTATATAACTCACCATTTTTTTAAAAAAAATAATTCCAGGACTACGAAAACGACAGGTTTACACGGAATAAATTCAAAAGTTTAATTTATTTTAAAATATGGTGAAAAAAAGTTTTTGGATATTATTATACTCGTGTCCAAGTGGGAGTGGGAGTTGCAGTAGCGGTAAGGGGTCCTAAAATATCCCTGGGATTTGCCGCAAAATAGGCGCAATCTGTTGTCATATTGAATTGCGTGGTATCATTGAAATTTCCTTCCGGTTTCACCCAAACGCTGGCAGTTGCGGTTATGTTATTACGCTTGAATTCGATCTGCATATTATCATGTTTCACAATTTTCAGGGTGCGATTCAAATACTCATTATACCCTTTCGCCGTTCCAAATCCATCCTGAAGATAAATCTCCCCGGTTGATTTGCTCCGAACGGTAACTTCAAACCAGGATTTGGGACTATATTTATCAATCTTAACAACTTTATCCCCCTCTCCCGTAATTTTAGAAGTATATGATTGATAATAGGTTACATTGGACGGTTTGACGGTGTAATTAATGTACATCGGGGGACTCCGCAGGTCAAACGTTATTGCGGTTGTATTATATTCATAAGTATTTTTTGGCGATGTATAAATGCGGCAATATTTATCCTCGGAGAGTTGGGTTACTGGAGGTATTGTCCGATATCCGACGGGAGTGCCAGTTACAAAAGGCGTTGCTTCCGTAACATAGTTCGGCGTTGCTGTTGTTGTAATCGCAGGGTTGGTTTGACCAGGATTAAAAAAACTCCCCGTTGTAGAAGATGTTTTATTGTCTTTGGGCGGTGCAACACATCCGGATACAACAACAAATAAGATAATAGTAATACAGCAAATAATTCGGGCTAATTTCTTTTTCATAATTTAATTGTACAGCTTTTCATAGTAATTAAGTATTATTAGATACGCGTTTCCCGATTATTAAAAAAATTGTTTATTTAAAAAAACAGTATTACATTTTTTGCGATGTTTTTCATAAGAGATCTTACGTCTATTAATATACATTGAAGATAGGGAAAATAATGCAATTTTGTAAACGTTAAAGACAAATAAGATCCAAAAAAATCAAGTCCTGTCATAAGATTATCCGGGGATTCTTCACTTTTTTTTACAAAAAAATTTTTGACTTCTTTTGACTTCTTTTGTAATTTTCAAGGCAAATGAACAGGTCTGTAAATAAAAAAATCCCAATGCATTTTTTTATTTAATTCACCATAGATTATCAACTTGGATGAAATATTCCCGGTAACAAAAAGCAAGCAAAAGAAACCATAATAATGCGAGGGATGGGATTCGAACCCAAGAACTCCTGCGAGATCAGGCCCTGAACCTGACGCCGTTGACCTGGCTTGGCTACCCTCGCGCCTGTATACATTATGTATGAAATTAAATAAAGATAGGTGATCACACCTTCTTAACGGCATGGGTCCCATTCATCGATTTTTTCAGCATGCTCCTGGATTGTAATGACTATCCTACTATCAGCGATATTTATCCGGTATTTCAGATCATGGAGGCGTAACATTGTGGGCGCCTGACAATAAACTGCACCGCGTTTAATCAATGCAACGGTAGATGTCCACCATTCAGGAACACAGGGCAGTATGATCAGGACCCGGTCACCCTTTTCAAACCACTGAAGGGAGATCCTGGTGAGGACATCTCTACCGAGGGGACATAAAGATTGTCCATTAGTATTATGATTCAGGGAAAAGCATAGTATAGTGGATGGCAGATAAAAAGTACGAATCATTAAAAATTGAGAATATCGTAGCATCGGGTGTTATTGCCGATTCCATTGATCTTGTTGATGTTTCAAGTAAGATTAAAAGCTGCGAACTCAATACGAAGCGATTTCCCGGGGCAGTCTACCGGATCGAGAAACCGAAGATTGCGTCCCTGATTTTTTCATCAGGTAAGGTTGTTCTGACGGGTATCCGGGACAAAAAAGCGCTTACTGAAGGGCTCAGAATAATCATGAAGTCTCTCAACGAGGCAGGTGTTGATACTTACAAAGAACCAAAAGTGGCGATAACGAATATTGTCTGTTCGTATGATATCGGGAAATACATCAATCTCAACAAGGTGGTCATCACGCTCAATCTCGAAAATATCGAGTATGAGCCTGAGCAGTTCCCTGGGCTTGTGTACCGGATTAAGGATCCCAAGATCGTTGCACTTCTCTTCTCTTCCGGAAAGATCATCTTAACAGGTGGCAAGAACCTTGAGGACATCAAGAAGGGTCTGGATTTTCTCGAACAGAAACTCGAAAGTATTATGTAAATTTTTTAAAAAATGGCCCTTTTTTAGGTGGTTATGACCAGTACCGGTGTGTCTGGATGAAATTTCGTTCCGCTTTCATTATCTCCCGGTAGAAGTCGTCACCGTCGGTCAGGGTTGCAAGAATACGGGACGCGTTCTCCGGCCCGACACCCCGTGCCGAAAGGGCAATCACTGCCTTCTTCCCGCTGGACAACACGATATTGGCATTTTTTAAGAGACGCTGCTCTATCGCACGCTCACTTTGAGTCTTCCGGGATTTCCGGATGCCTGTATACAATTCATCTTCATAGGGTTTGAGTGCTGCAATGAGACGTGCCCCGCATTTCGGGCATTGCGGGTGATCGGGCACGCGGGAAACAACGGTCCGGCTCTTCCAGTCCCGGCAGTTCATGCATACGAGCAGCACATCATCCTGGTCAAGCCTGCGTTTCAGCGTTGCGAGTACCGCTTGATCAGCGGTAGGGGGAGGGATTTGATCACGGGATGAAAGCAATCCACCGGCACCGATCATTGAATGGGGTCCCAATGCAACACAAATCTCACCCTGTTTAACCTGACGGATAATCGCTACAGCGGTGTCGATGTCCATATATTCTGAGAGGAGTTCCCGGTATGCCTCCTGTTGAACAACCGTACCATCAAAGTATTCTAAAAGACGCTGGATACTGATCTTTTCATAATCGGCATCCGGATCGATTGCACCGAATTTCTTTGCGATCTGAACCAGTTTCCACTTGAAGAGTGCAGTGCGTTTCAGGGCAAGCCGGAGAATTCCCGGCATGTGTGAAGCGTCAAGGGAGAGCAGCAGATCCCGCACATCTGCAGCCCTGATAGAGGAAGGGAGTCGCAGGAGCATGCGATATGCGTCAAGTTCAAGACCGACAGTTGTTCCGTACCGTGCTGATATGAGTATGGAAAGAACACGTCCCAGGGTTTCATTTGTCTTGTGCCCGGCACAGACGTTACAGACTACGCCGTCATCGGTATTTTCCAGCGTGATGAGATGATCAGTGGGGATCAGGGACCGGTTTTTGTCCATTTCAGAGAGGAACTTCTCTGCAAAGCTGATGCAATCCTGCTCCGAGGTGTATTCTGAGATGTCGCGTCTCCTCCGCATTCTCCCAACCTCGCGGGCGACCGGGAAGGGTACCGGAATCTGCTCACCTTCCCACGAGGGGAGTTCTCCCCGTGCTTTCTTTGCAGGTTCTACCGTCAGTTTTCCGTCAGCGATCTCAATTACACGCCAGAGCTGCCCTTTGGTGATGAATACTACCCCGGTATGTACCCATCCGACAACAAAAGATTCATCGAGTGAACCTACCGTTCTCCGGGAGACCATATCGAAGATCGGCACCTTTCGCTCATCATGAATCATGGAGAGGTTGCCGGCAAGGTAGCGCCGGGCGCGAGCTGTTGTGACAATCCGGCTTCCATCGATCCGGATTAACCGGTGTTCCTCCATCTGCCGGCACACGTCATCAAGGAGCGTCCCGCATCCAGTAAAAATGGCAGTGCGTTCGAGGATCTCACGGATTTTTACCCATTCTATCTCGCCATACTCCACAGCAATGGCAGCAACCTGGTTGGCAAGCACATCCGCGGCATTCCTGTGCGGCACTACCTTTTCAATCTCGTTTGCTTTGGCCTTCTTTGCGATGACCAGGGACTCAAGCAGGTCATCAAAGCCGGTTGCGAGAATTGTCCCCCGCGAGATCGTGTTCAGCTGGTGACCGGCACGACCTATCCGTTGCACCAGCCGCGCAACTTCCCGGGGAGATCCAAACTGGATCACATGGTCAACTCTCCCTATATCTATACCGAGCTCCATTGATGAAGTGCAGATGAGCGTCCGGATCTCACCGCTTTTGAACCGTTCCTCGGCATCGATTCTCACCTCTTTTGAGAGCGATCCATGGTGGACCTCAACATCCCCGCGCTCATAGAGGGCATGCCCCAGCGCTTCGGCAGTCACCCGTGTGTTCACAAAGACAAGGGTTGATCCTTCCGTTTTCAGGGCTTTTGAAAGAGCCTCAGTCTGCTGCTGGAAATTATCGCCAACGAACTTAACGGTAATATCCAGCTGTTTTGCAACGGGAACCGAAACAACAGAGAACGGGCGTGCACCGCAGAGAAAACGCGCAATATCCTCAGGATTTCCGACTGTTGCCGACAAACCAATGCGCTGGAATTCACCGGCATATACCTGGAGCCGTTCAAGCGCAACAGCAAGCTGGGCACCGCGTTTGCTTCCGGCAAGTTCATGTATCTCATCGATGATCACAAACCTGACCTGCGCGAGATGCTTTCGGAGCCGTTTTCCCATGAAAAGTGCCTGGAACGTCTCCGGGGTAGTGATCAGGAGATCGGGCGGGGACAGTGCCTGTTTACGTCGTTCTCCCATCGGCGTGTCCCCATGCCGAACACCGACAGACAACCCGAGCTCGCCGCACCACCATTGCATACGCGCAAGGATATCGCGATTGAGTGAACGCAGAGGTGTGATATAGAGCGCTTTGATCCCCCCACCGGCAGGCATTGAGAGGAGAGCATTAAAGACCGGAAACATCGCGCTCTCGGTCTTGCCAGTACCGGTTGGTGCGATCAGGACAACGTGGTTTCCTTTGAGTATAAGCGGTATCGCCTGTTTCTGGGCATCAGAAAGTACGGAAAATCCGCGCTTTTTTATACATGCCTGGACCTTTGGATCCAGCACTTCAATCGGTTTCATCTGATTGCAGCGAACTGATGGGGCCGATATACGTCCCGTCGGCAAGGATAATCTCTGCTTCCTCTTTTTTCATGCATCTCGAAAGGGGCGAGAACGGATTTTTGATGATCTGAAGGATATCATACCCTGCAATCTCGTTAAAAGATGGCATGAACAACACCCGGGTGGGGGGAGTATTTTCCTGAGCTGCGTTCATACCCAGCTTTTCCGTATCAAGTCCGGCCCGCAGGTATGCCGGGGTCTGAAGGGCACACCCCACTTCATCTTTCAGCAGGAACAGGGGATGATGGTGCCCGATAACAATCAGGTGTCCTGTAAGGTGCGGGGAGGGGTACATATGTCCATGAAGGTATCCGACACCGTCAAGGATTGCTCCATCTCTTGGCTGGATCTCGGTATCGAGAAGATATCGTTCGATACCAATGTCATGGTTGCCGGGAAATACCTTCAGGGGAATTCGACGGCGAATAGCATCGAGAATCCCTGGCATCTCATAATACTCCTGCCGGGTAAGCAATGGGATACTATGTTTGATATCCCCCAGCAGTATGAGCATGTCCGGGTCTGCCACATCGACAATTTTCAATAGACGTTCGAGCCTATCAGCACTCCGGCTCCTGAAATGCAGACCATGGGCTGCGAGATCTGCCTCAATACCGAAATGGAGGTCCGCAACAATCAATAGTCGCTGTTCACCTTCAATAACCAGTGCCGGGCCATCACCAAAAAATTCCAGGTTCATAACGGTTTAACAAATCCCTTCTGAGGCTGGTAGCATTCGTCATCCATGATAAGCGATTCGATCGCAGCGAGAACGGCCTCCTGGGATACACCGCACATCGCAGCCTGCTTAATAATATCATCTACAGCACTCCCCCGCGGCCCGCTTTCTGCCTGCATGAACTCCATCACCAGCGTGCGAACATCGGGCGGTGCGGGTGCATTACATTCGGGGGGACGAACGGTCTGAACTGCACGTTCAACCATCACTGCCAGATCCTGGAGCCGGGTTTTCGTCATTGAGTAGTGTCGAAGTGCAACAAGGGTGCGCTCATCTGTACATGTACCCTGTATGGCGAGGTGCATATGGTGGAGACGTCCAACGGTCGATTTTGCTGTTGCAAGCACCCACTGATCACGCACCAGACGATCTACAACCAGTACATTATCAGGACGAACGGATAGCATCACTTCACCATTCTTCAGGTACATCTGGGCTCGCCCGGTGACCGTAACAAATGACGGCACGGGGAGTTTGCAGAAGGTTTCAGCAAGTGCGGTGTGCCGGCCGCCAATCATGAGATTGAATACACCCGTTGGATCAGCAATGCGGGTATGCACCATATCCCCGATCTCTTTAACCTCGGTCAGGGCACCGGAAAGAAACATAAACCGGCACCACGCCCCACCCGGTGTCACCACCCATGCCGGATTCCCGGAATCCTCATCCTGTACTGAGAGTGTTGAACCGCCATACTCCCCGGCAAAGACCCGTGCTGTCCCTTCCATAGTGTCGTATCAGAATTGGTTTGGTAATCGTATTCAAGATATCATCATGCCATACCGGAGTTGCCCTACGCGACACGCATGTCGTGCATGCGCGAAGTAAGCAGGGTAAAAAACGATACTTATTCTCTCACCCTGTAGCAGGAGGACAAAACGCCGCATACTCATTATGGTAGACCGTGGTGCACTTCACCAGTGAGATACTTCCATTCCGAGTGAGACTCTGATAGAGAACAAAGAAAGATACGGGTTATTCCCTGATCCGAAGGAAAAAACCACAGATAAGTGAGACGAGAGCAACAGCCAGGAGAGCTGTTGACCATGGTACCGGGGATTTTGTTGGTGTTGGTTTCAGTGTAGTGGCGACTGATGTCAAATCCGGGGGGATAAGTGTCGGATCAAGCTCATAGGCTTTTGCAAATGCGACCTTCGCTTCCTCGATTCTTCCGAGATGACGAAGGGCATCACCTTTGTTCGAGTATGCAACGGCAAATGCGATGGTAGTATTTGCCTTTATCGCGAGCGCCTTGTCCGCAGCAATGATTGCCTCATCATACCTACCAAGTTGAACGAGGATGCCGGCTTTATTGGCCTGTGCAAGGGGGATACTCTCATTAATAGCCAGAGCTCGCTCGTTTGCCTGTAAGGCCTCCGTATAGTTACCTTCATTAGCCAGGTCTACGGCTTTGTTATACCAGTACCATGGATTGCTGGTCTGGTTAATCTCAACTGCAGCCATAACGGGTAGAAACAAGCCTGAAAGTATAAGAATAACCAATAAGGATCTCTTGAAATTCATAGGATTTCTCCGTAACTTACTATTGACGTTGCATTCTATAAAAAAAAGTGGATTCCTGTCCTTCATCGATTCTTGGGCAGAATAAACAAACCCGCCACAACAATACCGAGCAGCGTAATCCATTCCGGCAGGGGTGTATAGGTTGTCTTCTTTGCTATTGGTGAAGAGGTAGGAACGGTAGTTATTGACGCAGTTGTTGATGAAAGGGAGGTAATAACCGGTATTGTTGTCAGCTCCGGTTGAGTATTAACAGGAGTTGCAAGAGGTGTGGTCTCTTTAATAAATGTGATTGTTTTTGTTTGAGTTATCTTTCCTTCAAGGTCCGTAATACCGCTGCTCATGTAGGTTTCCTGCAGGTGATTGAGATTCTGGCTTACCGTAAACGTATATGTCTTGGTGGGATAGATGGGTTCACCTTGAGCATTCCGCGCGTTACGATCCCAGTCTTTCCCATTTTTCCAGTAAAAGGGGGATTCAGTGATAAAGGGCTGTTTATCGAAGGGGAAAATCTGCGTTTTAGGATTTCCGGCACTTCCGGTAAAGATATTGCTAATACTCTGGCCATAGGAATCGGTCAATG
>Ga0315274_10015461_pt1 | contig 10812 bp, 7 predicted proteins | sample YL17G02_20_MG_FD_203700 | JGI IMG/M metagenome (GOLD analysis project Ga0315274, IMG submission 203700) | Sediment microbial communities from Yellowstone Lake, YNP, Wyoming, USA - YL17G02_20 | ecosystem: Environmental > Aquatic > Freshwater > Lake > Sediment | place: USA: Wyoming | collected...
CCAGGACCTTACCCCTTTCATACCAAACCAGGCTACCGCATCCAGCCGATGGACACGTGCCCGGCGCCACCCTCGTTCCAGTACATGGCCCGCTCGGCCATGATTGGAACGGAAGCCTGCACCATGATGGAAGTGTCGCGGCCCGGCAGGTCCTTGTTGACGTCCACGGTTATCCGGCTGTTGCCTTTGACCTCTCGGCTCGCCGCGACCACCGGCCCCGTGTCCGTCATGTATGTTATGGAGACCTCGGTGTCCTCGTTGTTGGGGTTCTGGATACAGAGGAACGTGTGAAAGCCCCAGGCCGTTGACCCTTCGGCGAGGTAGACCACCCTCCTCGGCGCGGTGACTCCCACGGTATCGTGACCCGCCTTGCCGGTCCCGTTGTCCCAGTACATGGCGCGCTCGGCGATTACCTCCTGGTCGCTTTCGACCTCGATCGATGTATCGTTTGCCGGTACCTGCCCGTTAACCAGGATGCTCTTGCGGGTCTTCGGCGCCATCACGAACTGCGGCTGCTCTATCGGCCCGCCCGTCGTCATGTACGTGACATCGATCTTCGCGCTCTTGTCCCCGGGGTTCTGCAGCAACAGCCACGTCTGATATCCCCAGGCGGTTGAACCCTCGGCGAGGTCCCATGTCTTGCTGCCTTTCATAACGCCTATAGAATCATGCCCACCGCGTCGGTTATCCCAGTACATGGAGCGCTCGGCGATTATATCCTGGTCGCTTTCGACCAATGTCGAGACGTCAGGGTCGACCACGTCCTTCGCGACCTCAACCGTATAGCGGTCCCCGCCGGCGACAGTGAACGGCTGCTTCTTGATCGCCCCGCCTGATGTCATGTAAGTGACGTTCACGGTAGCCGTCGCCGTTCCCGGGTTCTGGATGAGCACCCACGTCTCGAACCCGTTCGCCGTAGAACCCTCGGCGAGGTACCAGGACTTGCCCGCACTGGTCACGCCGATTGAATCGGTACCCTCTATCCGGTCGTTCCAGTACATCGCGCGTTCACAGACCACCGGAACCGATGCGGCGAGCGTCGTGGACACGCTGACATTCGGCACCTCGTCGTTCAGCCGGATGGTGACCCTCGAATTTGCGGGGACGGCAATCGAAGTGGGCCTGGGTATCCTGCCCAGGGAAGTGTTATAGACGATGCTAACGGAAGCGTCGGTGGCCGTAGTGTTCGCGATTAGAACGTAGGTCTCAAAACCGTATGCGGTGCAACCTTCCGCGAGGTACCACGTCTGCGCGGGCGGCGCCGGCCCGCCGGTAACCGTGAACGTCACCCCGTTGCTGCTGCCCAGGGCGGTTGTCACGACCACGGGGCCGGTGCTCGCGCCCGCCGGTACCAGGGCGAGGATGTACGTGTCGGTCCAGGCCAGTATCGTAGTTGATGGCACCCCGTTGAAAGTGACGGTGCCATCCACGGTGCCGAAGTTGCTGCCGTTGATGGATACAGGTGTTCCGGCCGGCCCCAGGGTCGGGATGAGGCTGGTGATCTGCGGCGCGTTGGCCGGTGTTGTGGTGACCGTGAAGATCTCGTCCGTGTTGCTCGTGCCGTCTTCCGTTGTCACCACCACAGGGCCTGTTTTCGCACCGCTCGGAACTGGCGTTATGATCGCGTTATCGGTCCAGTTCGTCGGGTGCGCCTTGACATCGTTGAACGTCAAACTGCTGGTCTTCTCCAGTTCGCCGAAGTGGTTCCCCTGTATCAAGACAGTCGTGCCCACCGGGCCCCGCGGAGGAATCAGGTTTCCGATGACAGGTTCGCCCGCAGCCAACGCCGGGACAGCCGCAACCGTTGTCAACAAAGCCAGCACCAGGATGAGGATCGAAGCCCGGGTGATCGTTCCGGCAGACCGTCCCTGCTTTCGAACGCGAATCTGCTTTCTCATTTTCACTCTCCCTTTGTTTTCGTCAATCATAATGCCCTGACGCGGGCTCTGGCAATCGTCATTTCAGGATCGCTGCATATAGAGAGTCGGGGGGTCAGACAAATGACCGACCCGCACGAGTTGAACTTACTGATCGAAGAGGCCGGGTCTCCCCGGCCTCGATCGCGCCACTGGCTGTCACCCTTTCTCAATCATTCAGGAGGATACAGCTGCTCGATCTCCTTCTCGTACTTACCGGCGATCTGCTTCCTTTTCAGCTTCAGGGTCGGGGTCAGCAGGCCGGCGTCCTCGGTCATCTCCTCGGGCAGCAGCACGAAGGTGGTGACCCTTTCGTGGCGGTCGAAATCCGTCAGGGCGTTCTCTATCCGCTCGCGGTAGAGCTGGTTCACCTTCTCGTTTGCGACTAACTCCCCGCGGGAGCCGAATGTGATGCCCTGCTCCCTGGCCCACGCTTCCAGCTCCTCGAAGTTCGGGACGATCAGGGCCGACACGTACTTGCGCCGGTCTCCTATCGAGGCGGCCTGCTCAATGAATTTGTCCAGCTTGAGCGCGTTCTCGATGTTCTGCGGCGAGATGTTCTTGCCGCCGGCGGTCACGATGAGCTCCTTCTTCCTGTCGGTGATGAACAGGAAACCGTCGGAGTCGATGTGGCCGATATCGCCGGTGTGGAACCACCCACCTTCCAGAGCCTCGGCGGTCTCCTCCGGCCGGTTCCAGTAACCTTTCATGATGTTCGGCCCACGCGCCAGGATCTCTCCATCCTCGGCGATCTTTACCTCGTCTCCCGGTATGACCTGTCCCACCGAACCGAACTTCACATTGTCCGGCGTGTTCACAGTTATTACCGGCGACGTCTCGGTGAGCCCGTATCCCTCGAGTATCATGATTCCCATAGCGTGGAAGAACTCCGCGATCTCCTTCGCGAGCGGTGCGCCGCCTGAGAAGAAGAACCGCAGCCGCCCGCCCATCTTCTCGTAGATCTTCGAGAAGACCAGCTTGTTGGCGATATTGTGCTTGAACTTGAGCCCTCCCGGTATCGGCTTGTGGTTGATGTTGAGCTCGCTGACCTTGCTCCCGACACCCAGCGCCCAGTGGAAGATCTTCTGCTTGATCGGCGGCTCGCCCTCGATGTTCGCCATCACCCCCGCGTAGATCTTCTCGTAAAGTCGAGGGACGCTCACCATGTAATGCGGCTTGATATCGGCGATGTCGTCCACGAGCGTGTCGATCGACTGGGCGTGCGCGATGGTCACACCGTTGTAAAGCGAGGTATAGTAGCCGCTCATCCTCTCCAGCACGTGCGAGAGTGGGAGGAACGACAGGCAGATGTCGCTGTCGAACACCTCGATGAAGCTCGAGCATGTCGAGACGTTGGAGATGAAGTTGTTGTGGGTTAGCATGACACCCTTCGGGTTGCCGGTCGTCCCGGACGTATAAACGAAGCTGCACAGGTCGTCAGGCTTCACCGCTGCCAGTCGCTGGTCGAACTCCTCCGGCTTCCCGTAATCTTCACCCATCTTTATCATTTCCTTGAGGGTTATCACATCGGGAGTGTCCGAGGCTGTGTTGTCCAGCGTGACGATCTTCATGAGGTCGGGGAGGTTTCCCTTAACCTCCAGGACCCTCTTGAGATGGTCCTCGGTTCCGACGAAACATACCCTGGACCCCGAGTCACTGAGGATGTACTCCGCCTGCTTCGCGGTTATCGTTGCGTAAAGCGGCACGTCGACGGCACCTATCGAGAGCGTCCCCATGTCCGCCATCTGCCACTCCGGGCTGTTGGGAGAGAAAATGGCCGCGCGGTCGCCGTGCTTGACGCCCATAGACATAAGGGCAAGGCCGATATTGCGCGCTACCTTGTTGAAACCGTTCCAGGAGATCTCCTTCCAGGAGCCGTTCCGCTTAACCATCTCCATGGTGCGGTCCCCGTACCTTTCCACCTGCTCCCGGAGCATCCCACCGATGGTGTCCTTCGCCATATCGCTCTCCTTTCCGCTTACCGCCCGCTGCCGGGTTCAGGAAGCTCTCCTGCAGACTGATTATTGGGATTGGCGTGTATCGTATAACAGTTACACCCCTCCAGCAATAACAACACCTGGGGTCAGGTCTTGAATCGTGAATTTATGCGACTTTCATTGGGGTCAGATCCCAAAATTTGAATTACCTGATCGATTACGAATCACCTCATCTAAAAATTCAAATTTTGGGATCTGACCCCGGTTTGCGTTTTCATGATCTCCTCCCCCTTGACGGGGGAGGAGAAAAGGTGGGGGTGAACTTGATATAAGCGGTGCCAGGTCATGAATAAATTCACGATTCAAGACCTGACCCCGGCTGTGTGCTACATTAGTGATATGTCGTCGAAATCGGGCAGAAAACTCAGCGAGGCGATCGAGCAGAAAGAGCGCCTCGACCCCATGCGCACGGCTTTCCGCGCCGTGATAGCAAAGCAGGAGAAGAACGCGGGCCGCATGCCCGACCTCGAACAACGCCGGGAGCGGCTGAAGCGGGTGCGCGAGGCGGCCACAGGTGACAGCGCGCTTCTCGAGGCCGCGGTGTCAAACCTCGAGGCGAACGGGTTCCGGGTCCGCGGGGCGGGCGACGCGTCCGCCGCCATCCGCATCGTCCTTGAGGAGATGGGCGATGAGAAGCTGCTGGTCAAGTCAAAAACTAACCTCTCAAAGGAGATCGGGCTCGCCGGGGCGCTCGAAGACGCCGGGATAAAGGTGGTCGAAACCGACATCGGGGACCGCATCATCCAGCTCTCCGGCCAGCCGACTGTGCACCCCACCGGGCCGTGCTCCCAGCTCACGCGCCACGACATCGCCCTTGTTCTGTCGCAGTACCTGGGACGAGAGGTCGAGCCGGAGCCGCACCACCTGATCGAGGCCATCCTCGATGACATCAAGCCTTATATTGACGAGGCGCGGGTCGGGCTCACAGGGGTCAACGCGATAGCTGCCGCTGAAGGCGCGACCGTCCACGTCCATAACGAGGGAAACGTCGACCTGGTCAGCCAGCGCCCGGGGAAGCTGATCATCCTGGCCTCCCTGGACAAGATCTATCCAGACATCGAAGAATCGATCAACATGGTCAGGCTCGAGACCTACTACGCGACAGGCCAGCCCATGACCTCGTTCATAAGGATAATCGGCGGCCCCAGCCAGACCGCGGACATCGAAAAGGAGCTGTACAAGGGCGTTCACGGCCCCGGCGAGGTAGTGGTGGTGCTGCTCGACAACGGGCGAAGGGAACTCATCTCCGATGACGTCCTCAAGGAAGCACTTTACTGCGTCGGCTGCGGCGGCTGCCTGCTGGAGTGCCCGGTGTACGACATCATCGGGCCGGACTACGGGTCGCCGGGCCTGCTGGGAGGACCGGGCATCTGCAGGGCGTCAGGCACCGGGGACCTGGATCGGGCGATCGACAGGGGGCTGGCCTACTGCCTGACCTGCCGGAACTGCGTAGAGCGCTGCCCGGTATCAATCGACACGCCGCGTCTCATAGAGAAGGTCCGCGCCCGCGCGACCGAAAGCGGGCTGATGCCACTGCCTCAGCACAAGCCTGTGACCGCGAGCGTACGGAACTACGGCAACCCGTGGGTCCAGCCGAGGCAGATGCGCAACAGGTGGGCCAGGGGGCTCGGGATAGAGGAAAACATTGGCTCGCCGGTGCTCTTTTTCGCAGGGTGCTCACTCTCTTTCGTGTCGCAGGAGGTAGCGGTTGCCGCGGTAAAAACGCTCGGCGCCGCCGGGGTCAGGCCCTACTACCTGGGAAGGGAAGAGCTCTGCTGTGGAAGCCCGGTCCTGAGGCTTGGCGACGAGGAACTGTTCGTCGAGCTGGCGCGTGAGAACATCGAGAAGTTCAGGGCATCGGGCATCAACGAGATAATCACGCTCTGCCCCGGGTGCATGAAGGCTCTCCGGGAGTACCGGGATTACTTCCCCGGTTTCGACCTTCCGGTCCGTCACATCTCCGAGGTGCTGGCCCAAGCCGTGGACGGCGGAACGATGACGCTGCGCTCGCCTTCCCCGCGCAGGGTCACTTACCATGACCCGTGCCACCTCGGAAGGGCCTGCGGGATCTACGAGGAGCCGCGCCGGGTCCTGGCCGCTATCGAAGGCATCGAAGTCGTCGAGATGGACAGGAACCGCGAATACGCTGCCTGCTGCGGCTCCGGCGGGGGGGTAAAGACGGCTTTCCCCGACCTTGCCCGTGCCATCGGGCACAGCCGCTCGGAGATGGCGGAGGCGGTCGGGGCCGAGCTTATCGTCACAAGCTGCCCGTGGTGCGAGACGAACCTCTCGGACTCGATGGTCGGGAGCCGCTACCGCGTCCCCGTGATGGACCTTGTCGAACTGGTGCTCGAATCCCTGTGATTGGCGTCATGATTGCGGTCAGGTCTTTAACCGTGAATTCTTTCGCGACCCTGCCCCGCCTTACAGGCCGGCCGGGGCTCCGCGCACGACCGTCCCGGGGATGAACCTCCGGGCCTCCTCCAGCATCCCGGCCATGTCGTCCTCCGTGAACGGCCTCAGCTCGGAGAACCTCGGGTCGAGGGTCGCTTTAGGGCTGAAGTGCTGGAGGACGAAAAGCTCCTCGCCTGCGAGGAACTCCGCGATGCGTGCGACCTCCTCCGGTCCGTGCAGCATGGGGACCACCGTGGTGCGGAACTCTCGCCCGACATCTGAGCCCCTCAACACTTCGACCCCGCGCAGGACATCGTTCAGCAGGTCTGACCGGTCACAGCCAGTCGCCACCCGGTAGGCGGCCGGTTCCGGCGGCGCCTTTATGTCCACCGCCACGTAATCGACAAGACCGTCCCTTATCAGACGATCGAGCGCATCGGGAAAGCTCGCGTTCGTGTCCAGCTTGACGCCCACCCCGAGGCTCTTCAGCTCGGAACAGAGTTCCGGCAGGTCCGCGTGCATGCACGGCTCCCCGCCGGTTATGCAGACGCCCTCGATCCAACCCTCACGGTCGAGGATGAAGTCGCGCACCTCAGACATCGGGACGGTCTCCAGCGTCTCGGGATGCAGCACGAGTTCCGGGTTCTGGCAGAAAGGGCACCGCAGGTTGCACCGGGGGAGGAAGACCGTTGACGCGAGCATCCCGTCCCAGTCCAGCATGGTTGTGGGGATGAAGCCCTTTATGTCCAAGGAGATCTCCCGGTAAGTACGCGGGCGGGCCGGCCCTTTAAAGATTTGCTTCCAGTGCCTTCACGATCTCTTCCTGGGGATTCACCCCAATCATGGTATCGACCTGGTTGCCCCCCTTGAAGAGTATCATCGTTGGTATAGCGGTCACGCTGTACTGGCCGGCCAGCACCGGGTTGTCGTCCACGTTGCAGCGGGCGATCACCGCCCGGCCCTCGAATTCCCCGGCCAGCCCCTCGATGACAGGATGCATCATGCGGCACGGCCCACACCAGGGAGCCCAGAAATCGACCAGGGCGGGTTTGTCCGTCTTCAGTATCTCCGCCTCGAAGTTCTGCTCGTTGACCTCCAGAACGTCTGCCATCGGTCCTCCTTGTCTTGGGGGCGCTCATGCGCTCATATCATCTTTACGGCGCCCTCGGGACAGGCATGCTCACAGTCCCCGCATCGCTTGCACAGCTCCAGGTCTATCAGGGGGAAGTCGCCCGTCCTGCCCGTCTCCTCGTCCGACCCGCCGCGGACCCGGAAAGCCCCTTGCTCGCACTTCTTCGAGGCCGGGCAGCCCGACTCCTTCTTGCACTTCTGCCGGTCGATCCACGGCATTTTCAGAAGCGCCGGCGGGCCCGCGTGTGGTTTCGGGTTCATATGCATTAGCTCAACAGAAGCGCCAGTGGGTGTCAATGAGCGGGGCCATGTGTATGTGAGGCCCGGCACCGCTCCCAGGGGGAACATTCCGGTCTTAAGGCCTGACCCAATTATTTAAGGAGGCCGGTGGAGACGTGGCCTCCTCCCTTGTTACTCCAGTACATCGAGCGCTCAGCGAGGATCGGGAGGTCCGAACGAACATATGTCGAGGTATCCACCGGCGGCAGGTCCGCGTTCACGTGGATGCTGAACCTGCTCCCCGCCGCCATGGTAAACCCGGCGCGCGTCTTCAAGCCCTCCTCCGTCATGTACTCGACCGAAACGTTCGCTGTCGAGTCGTTCGGGTTTTGAACGAGCACCCACTCGTCGAAGCCCCAGTCGGTCGAGCCCTCCGCGAGAAAGCACTGTTCCCTGGGTTGAGTCACTCCGATAGCGTCGTGCCCCGCTTTTCCGGTCCCGTTGTTCCAGTACATCGAGCGCTCGGCCACGATCCCACGGTCCGCGTTCACCTTCACCGAGACGTCTTCACCGGGAAACACCTCGTTCACGTGCACCGTCTCGCGCGACCCCGCGGCCAGGCTTATCGTCGGCTGCGGCTCCGGCCCTCTCCCGGTCATGTAGGTAAGGTCGATCTTCGCCGCCGCGCTGCCGGGGTTCTGCAGGAGGACATACTCGTCGAACCCCCAGTCCGTCGAGCCCTCCGCGAGATACCAGTCCACCGCCGGTGACGTGGTCCCGATCGAGCAGTGCCCTCCCCTCTTCCCGTCCCAGTACATAGAGCGTTCGGCGATCACCCGCTTGTCCGCGATCACCTTTAAAGAGAAATCACGGTCCGGCAGGTCGCCCTTCACATCAATCGTGTAGCGCGTCCTCGCTGGCACCGGAAACTCCGGCTTCTCAACAGGCCCCGTGTCCGTCATGTAGGTCACTTTGACTTTCGCGTCGCTGTCGTCGGGGTTCATTATCAACAGATACGTGTCGAACCCGTGGGCGGTGGTCCCCTCCGCGAGGTACCACGAGTAAGAAGGAGCTTCGATCCCGATAGTGTCCGTTCCCTCGACCCGCCCGCCCCAGTACATCGACCTCTCGCAGATCACGTCCTGGTCCGCGTCGATCCTCGCCGACACGTCCTTGCCGGGAATGACGCTGTTCAGATTGACCGTCACCCTGCTGTTCGCGGGCACCGCCACCGGGAACGGGTTCTCCTGACCCTCATTCGTCTGCAATGTCACCAACGCGTTGGCCGCCACATCGTTCGGGTTCTGGATCAATATGAACTCCTCGAACCCCCAGTCCGTCGAGCCCTCCGCGAGGAACCAGGTATGATTGTTCTCCGGGTCGACCATGAATGCGCCATCCACCACGTCGGACTTCAGCGCGGAGTTCTGCACCTTCAAGGTCCAGAGCCCCGGTTGCGCGCCCGAGAGGTTGAAGTTGCAGATGAGCCTTCCCTCGCTCTTCACGCTCACACTCGAGGCCACGACCGGAACCTCGCCTTCCCTCTCCAGCATCACGTCCATCGGAGAGGAGAAGCTCCCACCGGTTATGACCACGCCCTTGACCGCACTTCCCGCTTTCGCGTGGCCGGGCGAAACCTCCGAGACCACAGGAGTGTTAAGCCTCTTCGCCTTGAGCGCGGCAGCCGCATCCACCAGCCCGTTCCCCGTATAGATGTCCCAGCCCCCCGCGCCAACGTTCCTGCAAGTTGATACAACCGCGTTCCTCACGTCCCCCGCGCTCCAGCTGGAATGATGCGATTTAACAAGCGCCGCAATACCGGCCACGTGAGGGGTTGCCATCGACGTGCCCTGGTATCCCTTCAACACTAACTGGCTACTCGGGTTACCCTCGTGCATGTAAGTCTGCTGCCATATTGCTGCCGAAGAATCGCCACCCGGCGCCACGACGTCCAGCGCGCTCCCGTAGTTGGAATAGGCTGCCCGTGCACTGTTTATGTTGCTGGCCCCCACCGCTATGCACGCGGGATAAGCCGCCGGGTAGTCGACGCCAGCACGGGCGTCGTTTCCGGAAGCGGCACACAACACCACGCCTTTCTCCGACGCGTAATCTATGCCGTCCTCGAGGAAGCTACTCGGGGCTTTCCCCCCCAGGCTCATATTTATTACGTCCGCGCCGTGGTCCGCCGCGTACCTCAACCCCTGAACGAGAACGTCGTCTGTCGCCTGGCCGGCCCTGTCCATGACCTTGACCGGCATGATGCTGCACTTGAACGCGATGCCAGCCACCATCAGATTATTGTTGGTGCTCTGCGCGACGGTCCCGCACACGTGCGTGCCGTGCCCGTTGTCGTCATCCGCATACGGGTCTTCGTTTACGAAATCGTAGCCCGGGACGAACCTGGTTTCGTCGAGGTCTGAGGCCAGCTTGTAGACGCCCCTGTTTTCATACGCTACGCCAGTATCGAGAATCGCCACGATGACACTGCTGCTGCCGCCCCTTTCAATGTCCCATGCCGCTTCCATGTTTATGCCGCCGTTGTCCGGAGTCCGGCTGAAGTTCCATTGCCTGGCATCGTATTCGGGGTCATCGGGCGTCCACGACGCGCCCCGGATGTAGTTCGGCTCGGCGTACTCGACCAGCTCGGAGGAGCGCAACTTCTGAAGCGCCGCCCCGATATCCTCTTGGCCGATCTTGATCCGCTCGAAGCCGGCGTCCAACATGCGGCCGACCTCTGATGCCCCCACCATTTTGCGCAGTTCCCCGGTGGTTTCCGACGCGACTCCACTCCTGTACTTCACCAGTATCTCGCCGGGAACGTAATCGGCGTTGGCAAGCCCCGGGCTCTCGGTCGATCTCAAGCCGGCCCCGAACGCGGGCAGGCCCGCTGCCACGCATAGAACAAAGACGAGCAGAACAATTGAAAGCCTTTTCAACCTCGTCCTTCCTTTTTCAACACCTGGGGTCAGGTCTTGAATCGTGAATTACGGCCACTTTTTGGGGTCAGGTCCCTGAACACTAAAAGGCCTGACAACCCCCGCCAGTTAACACTCTGGCCTGACACCCATGGTGGTCGAACGCTCCATGTACTGGAGCGTGCAGGGACCGGAAGCACGAAAAAGGCCTGACAACCCCCGCCAGTTAAACCTGAGGCC